>Ga0172370_10006475_pt1 | contig 14674 bp, 10 predicted proteins | sample LakKiv5m_FD_114538 | JGI IMG/M metagenome (GOLD analysis project Ga0172370, IMG submission 114538) | Freshwater microbial communities from Kabuno Bay, South-Kivu, Congo - kab_022012_11.5m | ecosystem: Environmental > Aquatic > Freshwater > Lake | place: Democratic Republic of the Congo...
GACACCCTCTGTCCGCACGGTCCCGAAGGAGTGGATGACGAGCGGCGGCGGCGCGGCCGGGGTCGGCTCCGGCGGCGGCTCTCGCGGGATGTCGTGGGTCGGCAGCGGCCCAGGGCGCGGCGTCACCGCGTCCTGCGGGATCGGGCGCCGGAAACGTCCGGGCGGCAGCGGCGGCGGGTTGTCCTGCGACATCGGTGGCCTCTCGCGAAGGCCCCAGTCTAGACGAGGCGGGCGCGCAGGTACAGTCCGCCACAGGGGCACCACGGGCCCGCGCTATTTGCGCTCGAGGATCTTGAATTCCACGCGCCGGTTCTTCGGGTTGCCATCGTCACCCTCGTTGGGCGCGATGGGCCGCGTATCACCGTAGCCCCTATACTCGAGGCGGCCTGCCGCCACACCGGACTTGATGAGGTACTTCATCACGGCCTTGGCCCGATCGTCCGAGAGCTTCAGGTTCTTGGCCGGTGCGCCCACGTTGTCGGTGTGACCTTCGACGCGGACCTTCGTGATCGCCGGGTGCGCCTTGATGACGTTGGCGACCTCGTCGAGCAGCGGCAGCGACTCCTTGAGCGGCGTGTCCTTGCGGGTCGCGAAGAAGACGCGCTCCGTGATGACGATCGCCTCCTGCGTCACGACCACGCGCGCCTCGGGGCAGCCCTGCTTCGCCGGTAAGCCCGGCAGGTCCGGGCACTTGTCGAGCGCGTCGGGGATGCCATCACCGTCCTTGTCGGGCGGCGGACAACCGCCGAACTCTTTGACGCCCCTTTTGTCCGGGCACTTGTCCTGGGGGTCGAGGATGCCGTCGCCGTCCTTGTCGATCACGACCGGGCAGCCGTTGTTCTCCTTGGGTCCGGGCTCGTTCGGGCAGCGATCCTGCGGGTCGGGTACGCCGTCCTTGTCCGTGTCGGCGGGCGGGCAGCCGAACTCGGGGCCGGCCTCCTTCGGGCACTTGTCGTCGGGATCTGCGAAGCCATCTCCGTCGGAGTCGGGGCAGCCCTTGAACGCCTGCTGTCCCTGCTTGTCGGGGCACCGATCGTCGATGTCGGCCACACCATCGGCGTCCTTGTCGGGGCAGCCCTTGAGCGCGGGCCGTCCGGCCACGGTGGGACACCGGTCCAGCTCGTCGGCGACGCCGTCCTTGTCGCCGTCGACGATGCACGCGCCCTTGTTCTGCGGCGCGAACGCCACGCCGAGCGTCGCGCGAAAGGTCGGGCTCCCAGAGCCGGCGAGCAGGCCGCCGCCCGCAGCGCCGCTGACCGCGATGTCGCCGACGTGCAGGCGGCCGCCGAGCAGCAGGTCGAGCGCGTTGTCGTACTTGGAGCCGAAGGGATCGCCGAGCGCCGTGCGGCCCTCCAACGCGCCGATGGCTTCGACCGTGCCGCACAGGATGGGGGCCTCGCCGGCGAGGCCGTAGAGCAGCTCGTTGCCGATGTCGCGGCCGAGCACCGTCACCCCGCCGGGGCGCAAGCGCATGCCGAGGTTGGCCGCCGCGCGCCAGCCCTTGAACGCGTAGTCACCGATGACGCGCGTGGTCGCGAGGAAGCCGTCGCCGTTGAAGTCGTCGCCGGTGGCCGTCGGGAGGCTGAGATCCTCGCTGACGGCGAGGCCAAAGCCCGCGCCCTTCGCGTCAATGATCGTGCCCTTGACGCCGAGGCGCAGATCGCCGAGCGAGAAGCCTCCGACCTCCGACAGGCCATAGCGCGCCGGCGCCACGTCGCCCGCCGAGTAAAGGAAAAGCGGCACGTTCAGGCCGACCGATAGGTAGTTGAGCAGGCCGATGCTGCCGTACAGATCGCCGGCGAGCTGGCGCGCCACGAGCTGCGTGATCGCGGCCCCGGCTGCGCTGTGCAGGCTCAAGGGCTTGTTGTTCCAGGTGAACAACGCACCACCGGCGTACTGCATGTGCTTCGGCGTGTGAGACGTCTCGACGCCGAGGAGGTCGCCCTGGTGCGGCGAGGGCCGAAACGAGTCCGTGTTGTAGTTCGGGTTCTCCGCCAGCGCCTGCGCCGAGCCGAGCAGCGCTCCCAGGGCCAGCGCGAGCGCCACACCGGCGCGTGCCATCCGAAGGGGCTTCGACGAGTCGTGCTTCATGAGCAGCTCCTTGTGCGCGATGTGCGACGTCCTGGCGTGTGTCCGGGGGCCCGTCGCGCGGGCGCATTGTGGCCCCGGAGCGGCGCCAGAGCAAGCGGGTCCACACTATTTTTATGTATCATCTTGTTCGCCCATGATTTCACGCGCACGCATGGGCCTTTCGGCGCATCCTGGCTAGGGCTTCCTGCGCTCGATGCGGCCGGGGATGTGCGCCGCGGGATCCACCTCGTAGACCGCCTCCGTGTCGTGTCGGACATGCGCGATGTCGGCGCGCTTGCCGTGCCTTGGCGCGATCCGGAAGTAGGCGAGCGGCAGCGCGACGGTCACGAGGATCGCGATAGCGATGCGCGACGGCGCCCTGACCGATCGCAGGATCCATGCCAGCAGGCCGACGATCCACGCCGCCGCGGCCGCGGAGACCAGCCATCGCGTGGGCAGACCGATGAGATCTCCAAGCGCATTGGGTGGCGCGAAGCCATCGGCAAATAGCGGCCAGCCCATCTGAAAGAAGGGGTTCGTGAACTCGTACTGATAGTGCGGCCACACGACGGAGCTCAGCCCGGTGACGACCACCGACGGCACGACCAAGCCCGCGAAGACCGGCTGCAGCGCGGGCCAACGCATGAGGGCGAGACCGAGCGGCAACGCGAGCCAGGGCACGAGCACGGTGAAGTGACGCTGCGAGACCGTCCACCCGCCGCCCGCGTAGACCATCGACGACACGAAGAGCACGATCGTCGCGAGCATCACGAGGTGGATGCGACCCTCGGGACGCACCCGCCACAGCAGCGGCAGTCCGGGCAGCGCGAGCGCGAGGAAGGGCGAGAAGAAGAAGAGGCCCTTGTCGGCCGAGAGGAACGAGAGCTGGAGGTTCGAGGGCCTGGGCCACGAAATGCCGAGGAAGCCCTCCTCGTGGACCTTTGCGAAGGCGCTCTCGACGAAGCTGTAGCCGGTCTTGAAGGGCGATCCGAAGGCCGCGTGGTGGTAGGCGCCGAGCAGGATCGCGAAGGGCAGCGCGCCGAGCAGCGCGAAGCCGATCGGGACCGGCCTGGCGCGCACGCGCATGACGAAGAAGACGCCGAGCGGCAGCAGGAAGATGACGTTTTGGTACTCCACACACACGGCGATCGACGTGAGCAAGCCCACGATCGGCGCGCGGAGGCGAACCTTGTCGTCGGCGTGCGCGGGGATCGCGAGGTGGATGCCGAAGAGGAGCGCGGCGCTGAGCGAGTGGCTGAAGAGCAGCTCACCATAGGTCGTCATCAGCGTGCCGGTGCCGAACGCCGCGAGCATCACGAGGCGCAGGTCTCGGTCGGGCACGTAGCGCGCGAGCACGAAGGCCATCAGCAGGAGCGCCAGCCCCATCGGGACCGTGGCGAGCCAGACGCGCAGCAGGCGCACCTCGTCGCGCAGCGAGAGCTTGCCGGCCACGGCGCGCGTCGCGGCGACGATCGGCAGGCCGACAAACGAGATCCCGGGCGCCTTGTCGCAGTAGCGCTTCCCGTCGCGCAGCGAGCGATCCGTGATGTGGCCGAGGCGCTCGAAGGGACCGTCGATGGAGACGGAGCGATCCTCGAGGAGCGCGTTGACGAGGTAGACTCGCGACAGCTCGTTGGCGGAGCGAACCTCCTCGAAGTACGGGAAAAACGCGCCGACGAGCGCAGTCACAGCCGCGATGAGGAGGAATTCGGCGCGCGTCGGGCGCGGCGAGGGCGAGGGCGCGTCGACGTTGACGGCGAGGGCCGGGGGGCTCGGCTGGACGGGCGGGAGGGTCATGGCTCCGGACAGGCCCTCAGGGGGCCGAAACGCTCGGGACGCTCGCAGCGCGGCGCCGGCGCAAGCAGCGTATCGCGGACGCGCGCGCGGCGCATCCCCTCGACGGCCGTGGGATGTGCGACGAGCACCGCATCGAGATCGGCGGCGCTGCCCTCCGTTCGCGCCATCTCGACGAGACGATGAACCTCCCACGGCGCGTCATCGAGCGCGAGGTTGCGTGCCACCGCCCACCGCGCGAGCGCCGCCTTGTGGCGGTAGACCGTGCCATAGTCCCCCCGCGCCCCGCCCGTCGCGTCGAGGTACGCGCGCAGATCGAGCAGCGTCGAGACATGGCCCGCCGCGACGATCGCGAGCGTCGCGCAGGCCAACGCGAGGCGCACCCGAGGGGCACGCGCGTGCCTCCGGACGAGAAAATCCAGAGGCAGCACCGCGAACACCAGCGGCGCCGGATACAGGATGATCGCGTAGTGCGGGAAGTTGTGCTCGAGGCGCAGCGCGATCAGCGAGAGCCAGTAGCCGAGCGTCCACAGGAGCAGGACGAAGTGCGTCCCGTCCCTTGGAGTGGCCTCCGGAGGGCGATCCTGCTGCGCGTCTCCGCGCCACCGCCGCCACGCGCGCACGCACAACCAGCCGAGCGATCCGATCAGGCCCAGCGCGACGAGCGAGCGCCCCACCCGATCGGACAGGCGCGCCAGATGGCCTCCGATCGCGCTGCGCGAGGCCTCGAAGGAGCCGGTCGACGGGCCGAGCGCGTAATCGATGCGCGTGCCGACCGAGATGTCGAGCGTGTCGGCGACGAGGTCCAGCTTGAGCTGCTTGACGTCCGTGCGGGGCGTGCCGTCGGCCTTGAGGCCGCGCGCCATGTTCGCGAGCCCGGCCACGTCCTCCCAGCCATGCCTGGCCTGATGCTGAACGAAGGGCACGAGCAGGATCGCTGCGCCCACACAGCCGGCGGCGAAGGCACGCCAGTGCAGCTCGGCGCGCGCCCGCACGATCACGACGAGCGCGACGAGGCCAAGCCCGACCGCCGAGAAGTGGATCTGCCACAGGGCGCACAGCAGGATCGGAAGCCACGCGACGGACTTCGCGTGCCGCTTCTCGGTGACGCGCAGCAGCACCGCGAGCGTGGCGACGCAGAAGAGCGGCAGGATGTCCTGCGCCCACACCTTCCGGTTGTAGAGCACCGGCCACGTCGACACGGCAAGCAGCGCGGCGCTTCCGAGGGCCGTGAACGCGCCGAGCCGACGGCGCAACAGGAAGCAGGTCGCGAGGACCGCGAGCACACCCGGCAGGCCGACGAGCACGCCAGTCACGAAGACCGGATCGGCACATACGAGCATCGGGAGCGCCGTGAGCGCGACGAAGAGCGGCGGGTTGTGAACGCCGACCGAGCTCATGAGGCCCACGCCGGGGAAGGACTCGCCGCGCGCGAGAGGCCGGGCGAGATCGAGCGCGACCGCCTCGTCGCCCTTGAACTCCATCAGGTCGAGATCGCCGAGGCGCAGCACCGCCCCGAGCAGGACGATCGTCCCGAGGACGAGGAGGTGAAGCCTCTGTGTGCGACCGGACGTGGGGCTCATGGCGTCCTCGGGCGGGCGAAGATCACGGTTCGAGCTGGAGCTTCTTGACGTCGCAGCCGCCCGCGTAGCCGTAGCTCACGTCGTCCTCGAAGCCGTACACGACGACGCCGAACGCCTGGTCCTTTGGCGCGTCGAGCGTGTGAAAGCCGCCGTCGAGCGGGACGACGGCCTTGGCCCATGTCGTGCCGGTGATGACCTCGAGGGCCACCGTCGCCTTGCCGTCGAGCGTGACCTTGGCGCCGGCCGGTGCTTGGATGTTCACGTAGTTCTTTGCGTATCCCGCGGGCACGAGGAAGCTGTAGTGTGCGCGGAATTGCGCGACCGGGATCGCCAGGATGAACGAGGGATCGCCGATCGGCTCGCAGCCGTCCGACTTCGTGCTGCAGATGTAGTTGTCCGGACAGAACTTCGCGCCGAGCGATGCGCATGGAATCTGGAGCGCGCACATCTGCACGGTGCCATTGTCGATGCAGATCGCGCCGTCCACGCAACTGCTCGGGCACGTGCCGCTCATCTCGAAGCTGGAGGCGAGGAACTGGCCCACCATGATGGGCTTCTTCGAGACGATGACGAAGTCCTTGCTGCTCTTGACCTCGAAGAACTCGCCCTGCTTGAGCACGGGCATGGGCCCCTGATCCGGGATGGTTTGGATCTCCGTGTCGTCCTCGGCGGCGAGGATGCGCCAGTAGTCGTCCTCGGCGGCGCGCGGACCGCTCTTCGTCGCGACGTAGGTCGTGCCCCAACTGGAGACTGGGAGCAGCTGGTGTTCGAGGTGATCGGCGCAACAGTCCTCGCTCGAGAACGACGCTTCGTGCCCGCCGAAGACCGCGACGGGCTTGTCACTCGCGATGCGGGAGCCCGTCAGATCCTTGTTCGGACCGTTGGATTCGATGTTGAGCACCTCGTAAGGTTGCAGCGTGAACGTCGTCGGCACTCCCTTCGGGATCGCGTTCGGGACGCCGGTGCCGGCGCTCGACGACGTCATGAGCGTGACCGTGACCTTCGTGTCGGGCAGCGCCGCGACGACCGTGAAATAGCCGCGGTTCTGGATCGTGGCGACACCCAGCTGCTTGCGCGTCATCGCGTAGTACTCGGTGCCCCACGTGTTCGACGGGAGGAGCAGGCTCGCGTCGTTGGAGTGCACGTTCGGGATGTTGTCGAGCGGGTTGAACTGATACGCGACGATCGGGCCGGTCGCCTTGAGGTGCCACGCACGCACGCCCTTCATGGTGCCGTCGACGTTGTACGATGGCAGCTTGAAGACCTCGATCTGCCCCGGCAACAGCTTCGCCTGCGCCTCGGGATCGCCATCGTCCTTCTTGCGGATCTCGACGTCGACGGCCGCCGCGCCGGGGTTGGAGACGACCACCGCGAACTGCGCGCTCTGGGCGTTGTACTCATCGGTGTTGTCGAGGTCGACCGGCCAGTAGTCGCACCCCTCGTTCGAGTCCTTCGCGTCGCCGCACGTGCCGACGCACTTGCCCAGGATGCACGTCTCGCCAATGCCGCACGTCACCTTCACGACGCCTTTCTTCGGGTCCTTGCACTGGACCGCGACGTCGCCTTCGCAGGAGCCGAGGCCCGGATAGCACTTGAGGCACACGCCGTCGAGGCAGCCGAGTTCGGTCGAGCACGCCTCCGCGATCGACCAACTGGCGCCGTCCTGACCACACGCGTGCACGTCCTTGTCGACGCACGCCGTCACGCCCGGTGCGCACTTGCACGCGCCGTCGTGGCACTTGCCGGGCGCGCAATCGACGAGCGTGACCGCCGTGCCGTCGGCGTTGCACGTCGCGACGAAATCGGCGTTGCACTGCGCGCTGTCGGGCGTGCAGATGTTGGGCGCGCAGCCGTCGGGCGGACACGCGTCGAGAGGCGCGACGTCCTGTGGCTCCGAATCGGACAGCGTCAGGCTGACGTCGCCCGCGATGTCGAGCGAGCTCGGCGTCTCGCCGGCGTCCTTCTGCACGCCGACGTACTTCGAGAGGTCGTAGAGATCGGCGTCGACGGTCGACGACGCGCCGCCGGCCTCCGAGCTGCCGCACGCGGACAAATGGGGGAAGAGGAAGACGCTCGCGACGAGGACTGACGAGGCGCGCAGCATGGCGACTCCGCGGACGGCGACGAACCTTCCGTGCGGGCAGTCTAGCGCGAATGGAGATGCGGCGAAAACGGCCTGTTGGACGCTGGCCTCACGCGTCATCGGGTGCGTCGAGCGCCTCCGGGAGCCTCGCGACGACTCGCACGCCCGCTCGACGCCACGTCTCGCAGAGCTGCTCGAGCGGCTCGCGCGTCGCGGCGAAGGCCAACACCGAGTCGCCTCCACCGGCGCCGGAGACGCGACCGGTGCAGCCCGCCTCGCGAATCTCCGCGAGCCGCTGCCCGACGAGGCCGGTCGTGAGCCCGAGCCCGAGGCGCCCGTCCGCCCGCTCCAGCGCAACCTCCGCCGCCTCGATGGCGGCGAGGAAGGCGTCCGGCTCCTCCGATTCGAGGGCCTCTGCGACCGCTCGCGCTGCCTCGTCAATCGCACCGAGCGCACGCTCGTCTGCCTGGATGCGCGTGATCGCGTCGCCGGTGTTGCGGCTTTCGCCGCTGAACGCCAGCACGGCGTGCAGCCCGCGCGGCCACGGAAGGGTCTGCGCCCGCGCGAGCAATGGGGCCGAATGCGGGGGATCGGACTGGTCGAAGCGCACGACGCCGCGGCGCACGATCGTCGCGACGTCATAGCCGCTCCCGTGTCCGTGTTGGCACGCGCGATGTGCGACGTGGGCCAGCTCTGCCGCGGCCGGATCGAGCAGGCTCACCTGTGCCGCGAGCGCGACGGCCTTCACGCCGGCGAGGGTGGCGACCGCGGATCCTCCAAGGCCAACCTTCTTGCCGCTCGCGTCGCGATCGAGGCGGAGCGCGAGGTGGAAGGGCATCTCCGCCAGGTCGAGCCCCGTGGCCGCGATCCGCGCGCCCGCCCACGCGAAGCGCAGCAGGCCGGGCAACGTGTCGGGCTCGATGTCGAACAGCGATCGCGTGACGCGGAAATCGGTGTTGCCGTACGCGCTGACCCGGACGGAGACCGCCCGTTCGTCGCGCATGACGCGCGCGTGGCCGACGCCCTTGATGGCGCACGCGACGGCGACGCCGCCCCCCCTGAGGACGGCGTACTCTCCGGCGAACATGCACTTGCCGGGCAGGTCGAAGCTCAGGCGCGGCGAGATCACGTCGCCTCTTCGCCGGACAGGAGCCGGGCGCCGGGACCGACGCGGCTGCGGAGGATGGACTCCACGCCCGCGATCGACACGAGCTGGCCCTCGACCGCCGTGGCGTCCCAAGGCACGCAGAAGACCACGACATTGGGTCCCGCGTCGATGGTGAAGAAGCAGCCGGCGCCCTCGCGCCTGAGGCGCTGCACGGCGTCGGCGACGGCGAGCGAAGTGCCGCGCAGATAGACGAGCGGCGGCCGGGTCGCGAGCATCGCGGCGTGCATGGCGAGCGCGTTGCCCTCCACGACGTGGGCGATTGCGGCGAGATCGCGCGCGGCGAGGGCCGGCAGGCAGGCCTCGAGATCGCGGCGGCAGGTGTCGATCCAGGCCGCGAAATAGGGGCTCGCCTCCGACGAGCGCGCCATGCCAGCGGCCGATGACACTGCCTTGCGCCCCGCCTCGACACGGACGGCGAGGGCCGCGAGCGGCCAATGCTCTGGCGCCAGGACGCTCTCCGCGTAGGAGTCGAGGCCGTCTGGACGCGTGCCGGCGTGCCATCGACAGTAACCGCCCGGGACGCTGCGGCTGGCCGACCCCGAGCCCAGGCGCGCGAGGCGCGACAGCGCCACTTCATCGAGGTCGAGGCCGAAGGCCGACGCGGTCGCGAGGGCCAGCGCGGCCATTCCGGATGCGCTCGACGCGAGCCCACGCGCGGTGGGGATCGAGTTGCGGGATGTCGCGTCGACCGAGGCTCGCGTGCCGGCGAGCGCGCGCGTCGCGTCAAAAATGCGGCGTGCGCGCGCGAGGCCCAGCCCGTCGATCGGCTCACCGTCGAGCACAAGGGAGTCCTCGCGATCCGCCGCGCCGAGCGTGACGGTCGTCACCGATCCCAGGCCGTCGAGCGTGACGCTGAGCGAGTCCGCGAGCGGGAGGTTCAGGGCGGCGTCGCGCTTGCCCCAGTACTTCACGAGGGCCAGGTTCGTGGGCGCGAACGCCGTAGCACGCCCCGTCATTGCCTACCTCCGCTCGCGGAGACGGTGAAGGCGTGGGCCGGCGCACCGACGCGACGCGCGGTCTCCAACAGTCGGTGGACGGCGTCGAGCGGCGCCGCGGCGATGACGTAACCCCCGCAGCCGGCTCCGGTGACCTTCGCGCCGTGCGCGCCCGCGCGCCGCAGCGCCCCGCAGAGCGCGTGCGCGTGGTCCGTGACGACCTGCAAGCGCGCGAGCACGGCCCCCGCTTCATCCAGGACGCGACCGAGCTCCGCAGCGTCCCCTCGTTCGAGGGCACCCGCACCGGCCAGTGCCATCTCCGAGACGTCGTCCACCAGTTCGCGCAGCGCGGAGACCCCTAGGTCCTGCCGCACGGCAGCCGCCCGGCCGATCGCCGCGCGTGTGCCGAGCCCTGCGCCGGCGTCGACGAGCACGAAATTCAGCTCGGCACCCGTCGACACCGGGCGCCAGTCGCGCGCGCCGCGGAAGAGCACCGGCGCATCGAGCGCGCACGCCGCGGGATCGAGGCCGCTCGATCGGCCGTGCGCATGCCCTTCGAGCGCGCGCGCCGCGTCGACGAGATCGGACAGCGACATCGTGAGCTCACTTGCGGCCGCCAGCGCGCGCAAGGTCGCGAGCGCGAAAGCCGCCGAGGACCCGAGGCCGCGCCCGATCGGCAGCGTCCCCCGCACCTGCGCGGTCGCGGCGAAGGCCGTTGGCCAACCCACGGCCTCCATCGCGTCGTCGAGCATCGCGCGCGCGACCCCTATGTCGAGCGACATCTCGTCGTCGGGCTCCACGACGACCTGGGATCCCTGGCCCGGCGCGACCCGCACGTCGACCTGCACGCTCAACGACGGGACTGGCAACGCGAGCGCGGTCGCGCCCTCGAGCACGAGGTGCTCGCCGATGAGGATCGCCTTTCCGTGTGCGCACCCGGCGCCCGTTGATGCCACCGCTCAACTCCTCACGGTCGCCCCCAGTGGACGGCCTCCACACGCACGCCCCTCAGCGTCGCGAGGTCGCGCGCGCCGGTCGCGAACATCGTTACGCGCAACGTCTCGACCACGCCTTCGATGACATCGACAACGGCCGCCTGGCCACCCTCCGCGGCGTGAAGGAAGGGCAGCGCGATGGCCGCCACATCGGCGCCGAGTGCTATCGCCGTCGCGACGTCGAGCCCCGTCCGGAGGCCTCCGGATCCTACCACGAGGCGATCCGGAAAGAGCGAGCGCGCGAGCCGGATGGACTCCGCCGTCGGGATTCCGAACGCAGCGAGCGACTCGCCAGCGACGGCCTTCGGTCCGAGACCCGCGCGTCCGACAGCGCGACGCGCCTCGATGCGCGCCCAGCTGGTGCCGCCGACACCCGCCGTCTCCACACCCGCGATGGGCAGCTCGATGAGCTTGCGCAGCGCGCGCTCGCTGAGTCCGGCGCCGACCTCCTTGACGATCACCGGCCGCCCGATCTCGCGCGCGAGGCGCCCGATGGCGTCGCGCACTCCGCGCCAGTCCGTATCGCCCTCGGGCTGCACGGCCTCCTGGAGTGGATTGAGGTGCACGTTGAGCGCGTCGCATCCGGCGGCGTCGAGCAGCGCGCGCACGGCCTCCACGCTTGCTCCGGCCACGAGCTGCGCACCGCCCACGTTGCCCAGGATGAGGGCCGTCGGGGCCACGTCGCGCACATCGAAGGCGGCCGCGAGCTCCGGCGACGCGATGGCCTTGCGCTGCGACCCCAGGCAGAAGCCCACCCCGCAGCGCTCCGCCGCCTCCGCGAGCGTGCGGTTGAGGGCCGTCGCGCGGGCGGTCCCGCCCGTCATCGCACCCACGAGCAACGGCGCGCGCATTCGCTTGCCGAAGAGGACGCACGAGGTGTCCACCTCGTCGAGCGAGATCTCCGGCAGCGCGTCGTATTCGAGTCGCCAACCGTCGAGCCCGTGGCTCACGCCCGCGAACGCCACGCCGGAGTCGCGCAACGCGATGTCGAGGTGCGCGTCCTTGCGATCGCTGCTGCCTTCGTCGGCCGCGGCGCGCTCGCGTCGGCGATCAGTGGACATGGAAGGACGAGTCGTCCTCGTCGTGATCGTGGTGTCCATCGTGGACATGACCATGGTCGAGCTCGGTCTCGGTCGCCACACGCACGTCGAGCACCTTGATGTCGAAGGTGAGGGCCTGCCCGGCGAGAGGATGGTTCTCGTCGATCAGCACATCCTTGTCCGTGACCTCGATCACCTCGGCCCACAGGGTCGCGCCGTCTTCTCCCTCGGCCGTGAAGCGCATCCCGACCTCGAGCGACTCCTCGGCCGGGAATGACGCACGCGAGACCCGCCTGACGTGGTCGGGATCCTTGGGGCCGTAGGCCTTGTCCGCGGGTACGACGATGTGACGCGCGTCGCCCACGACGAGGCCTTCGAGCTGCTCCTCGAGCCCGTCGATGAGGTTGTCGTGGCCGTGAAGGTAGGTGAGCGGCTCACCGGCGCTGTCCTCCAGCACCTCGCCACCCTCGGAGGTCAGCTTGTAGTCCATGCTCACGACCGAGTCGCGGGCGATCTTCATGGGGAACCTCGGACGCGCCGCGCGCGTGGTGATGCCGCGCATCAGGCGCGGAGGGCGGAGTCTCATCGGGCACAGGCGTATCGTCAAGCCCCAAGCGGCGTGTCTGGCTCGGCTTCGCGGGCGCGTGACAAGCGCGTCGTGTTTTCCCATCATCTCCCCATGAGCGCATCGACCCCGGACCTCCATCTGCTCCTGCTCTGGCATCAGCATCAGCCGTCGTATCGCGACCCGCTGACCCGCATGCACCTGCTGCCCTGGGTGCGCCTGCACGCGCTCAAGGACTACTACGACATGGCGTGGCTCGTGCGACAGCACCCGAAGCTGCGCTGCACCATCAACCTCGTGCCGATCCTGCTCGATCAGCTCGAGGCTCTCGCCGCCGAGCCGCACCTCGACGCCTACGCGGCGCTCGCGCGCAAGGAGGCGCGCACGCTCAGCGACGATGAGCGGCGCTTTCTGTGCGAACATTTCTTCTCGCTGCCGCACGCGACGATGCTCTATCCGCACCGGCCCTATCGCGACCTGCTCGCGCGGGTCCGGATGCACCTCGCCAACCGCGCCGATCGCGGTGCGCGGCTCGCCGACCAGGACGCGCGGGACTTGCAGACGTGGTTCTACCTGGCGTGGTCGGGTACGACGCTGCGACGCGATCCCGTCGTGGCGGCGCTCTTCAAGCAGGGCGAGAACTTCAGCGAGCACGACAAGGCCGCCCTCTTCGACGCGGGCGACGAGCTGCTGCGCAAGACGCTGCCGCTGCATCGTTTGCTTGGCGAGAGCGGTCAGGTGGAGCTATCGTGTTCGCCATTCGCGCATCCGATCCTGCCGCTGCTGTGCACGACCGAGGCGGCGCTCGAGGCCAATCCCCATTGCCGCCTTCCGATCGAGCGCTTCTCGCACGTCGAGGATGGGCGCGAGCACATCACGCGCGCGGTCGGCTCACATACGGCGCGCTTCGGGCGTGCGCCGGTCGGCATGTGGCCGTCGGAGGGTTCGGTCAGCGACGCGGTGGTGGATCTCGTGCACGAGTGCGGCGTGCGGTGGCTCGCGACCGACGACGGCCTGCTCGCTCGAACGCTCGGTCGCAACGTGACGCTCGAGGATCGCTGCCGGCCGCACATTCGTCGCGGAGTGTCGATCTTCTTTCGCGACCACGGCCTGAGCGATCGCGTCGGCTTCGTCTACTCCCGCATGAGCCCGGAGCAGGCCGTCAACGACTTCATGGGCCACCTGGAGGCGATCCGTCGCGACGTAAAGCCCTCCGCGAGCGCGCCGCCGCCTGTCGTCACGGTCGCGCTCGATGGCGAGAACGCGTGGGAATACTACCCAGGCGGCGGCTACGACTTCCTCGATGCACTGTACTCCCGGCTCGAGCGCACACCGTGGCTCGAGACGACGACGCCGACGGTCTACGTCGATCGGTACGCCGAGGTGCTCGCACGTGGCCCGCAGCTCGCGAGGATGGCGACGGGCTCGTGGATCGACGGGCACTTCGGGACGTGGATTGGCGACCCCGCGAAGAACGCTGCCTGGGACGCCCTCACACAGGCGCGTCGCACTGTCGGCGCGCAGTGCCGTGCCACGCTCGCGGGTGAGCTGCACCGCGCCGAGAAGGAGGTGGCGGCCGCGCGCAGGGCGATGGACTGTCTCCTCGCGGCGGAGGGCTCCGACTGGTTCTGGTGGTTCGGCAAAGGGCACACCTCGCTCGAAGACGCCGAGTTCGACTCGCTATTCCGGCGCTACCTGCGGGCCGCGTATCAGCTCGTCGGACTGCGACCACCTGCCTCGCTGGAGACGCCCATCGATCCGGCGAACCGGTCGCGCGACAACCCAACGGCCTCCGCGGGCGCGTTCGAGCTGCCCACCGGCCTCGTCTCGCCCGCGATCACCGGGCGCGTCGAGAGCTACTACAAGTGGGTCGGGGCGGGTCGCTACGATCTCGAACAGGGCGCGCTGCACCAGGCTGATCCCGCTCTCAAGCGGCTCTACTTTGGCCTCGGCTGCGACGCGTCGGGCGATCGCTGCCTCTTCCTGCGCGTCGATGGTTCGAGACCCCTCGCCGGCATCCTCACTGACAACGCACGCATTGTGTTCGTGTTCTCGCGCCCGGAGACGCGGCGCCTGGTCGTAGAGCCCTGTGCGGATGCGCGCTACCGCATCCACTTCGAGGACGCGGAAGGGACGCTCGTGCAGTGCACACACGGCTCGCGGGTCGCCGTCGATCGCGTCCTGGAGGCTGCGCTCAAGCTCGAATGCGTCGCGCCGTCGCTGTCCCAGGCCGGCCAGGGCGAGGTCGAGCTCTGCGTGATCCTCGAGGTCGACGCCCGAGAGATGGAGCGCCTGCCCCGGGATCGCAACGTGGACTTCCACATCGACGTCGAGTCGCTGGCGATGGACGGCTGGCGCGTCTAGGCGACGCCGGCGGCTGGCTACCTACCGCGCCGGCGCGCGCGCAGCCCCAGCAAGGCCAGAGAGAGCAGCGAGAGCGA
>Ga0172370_10006480_pt1 | contig 14670 bp, 12 predicted proteins | sample LakKiv5m_FD_114538 | JGI IMG/M metagenome (GOLD analysis project Ga0172370, IMG submission 114538) | Freshwater microbial communities from Kabuno Bay, South-Kivu, Congo - kab_022012_11.5m | ecosystem: Environmental > Aquatic > Freshwater > Lake | place: Democratic Republic of the Congo...
CTCCTCAATAATATACTTTGATATGGTCAAACCCAGGCCGCTGCCGCCGGTCGACCTCGACCTGGATTTATCGACGCGGTGAAAACGCTCGAAGATGTTGTTTATCTCATCAGCAGGGATGCCTTCGCCGCTATCCGATACGCTGATCTCGATCAATCCGTGATCCGATTTTGCTGCGATGTTTATGCGGCCGCCCGAGGGTGTATGGGCCAGAGCGTTCTCCAGCAGGTTGAGCAGCACCTGTTTGATGCGCAGGAAATCGATATTAACGCGCGGAAGGTCTGAGGGGATATCGTGAGACAGTTCTATATCCTTTTCGGATGCTTTGGCCTGCACGGCCGTTATAGAAAGCCGCACCAGTTCTGCCACGTCCTCGTGCTGCAGGAAGAGCTTCAGCTCGCCTGCCTCGGCCAGGCTCAGCTCCTGCAGGTCGTTTATCAACCGGGAGAGCAGGATGGTTTCGCTGTATATGGAGGATATAGTCACTTTATCCGGCTGCATAACGCCGTCGTTTATTGCTTCGAGGTAGCCCCTGACATTGGTGAGCGGACTTCTCAGTTCATGAGCGATATCCGATACCATGTGCTGCCGCAACTGCTCGTCGCGCTGAAGGTTGTCGGCCATGGAGTTAAAAGTGGAGGCCAGTTCGCCTATCTCGCTTCTATCGCTGATGTCAACGCGTTGCGAAAAATCACCCTTGCCCAGACGCTGTGCCGCCGACCGCAGCTCTTTGATGGGTGACAGGATACGGCGCGACAGAAAAAGGGTAATCAGGAAAGCGACGATAACCGCCAGAAATGCCCCGATCAAGAAATAGCTGCCCAGTTGGCTGTAAATGATCTGAAGCGCCGCAAGCCCGATCTCAGACTGGGTTAACGGTAGAATAAATAAAAAACCTATCGTTTGTGATTCGCCCTTGGCGGCCGTGGCAGGTTCCGCTGAATCAGGCGGGGGTGGTACGCGAGGTCCGAAGAACATAAAGAGCTGAGGCTGTGATGTCGGGGGCCCGCCCGGCTCGGGACCCCGGCGCTCGAGCGAGGAAGTCAACGTTTTGCTGGAAAAGTTCTCGAGGTTCAATTTTTCATCGGACGCTTCTGAAGACGAATCGGCTATTATCTTGCCGTCTGCATCCGCCAGTATGATCCGGTGGCGGAACTGCTCCCCGATATGTGAGACCAGCGGCTGCACACCTTCCCAGCTGTTGTTTTCCAGGTAATATTCCGTGACCTGGGATTGTATGCGGTCTATGACCATCCGCTCGATTCGATAGCTGAATTCCTGAACCTGCTCTACTGTGGCCCTCCATGTCATAAAGAACACGGCGCCTACGGTCAGCAGGATTACGCACGTGAAAGCAACCAGCAAGCGGAACTGCAGGCTGTTTTTCAAATCACTCCTCTGATAATTTGTATCCCGCCCCGTAAACTGTCTTGATATATCTGGGTCGTTTGGGATCGGGCTCGATCTTACGGCGTAAATTATGTATATGAACGTCGATAGCTCGATCAAAGCTTTCGAAGTCATACCCGAAAGCCTTGTCTATGATTTCAACACGGTCAAATACCCGGCCGGGTTCACGCAGGAAGGCGGCCAGTATTTTGAATTCGACCGATGTCAGGCTGAGTTTTTTCTCATTCAAGAGCACTTCTCTTTTAGGGAAATTCAGGTAAAAACCGCCGTACCTGATTTCGGCCGGACCCCGTTCCGCCGGCAGCCTCCTGAAGACAGCGCGCACCCTGGCGGCCAGCTCTCCCGGGCTGAACGGTTTGGTTACGTAGTCGTCGGCCCCGGTATCCAGGCCGGTCATCTTATCTTCGTCGCGCGTTCTCGCAGTCAGCATGATGATCGGCACGTCGGATTCCGCCCTCAGTGTCCGGCATATCTCGACGCCGTCGATACCCGGCAGCATGACATCCAGCAGAACGAGGTGCGGTTGATGTTCCCTGAACGTGCGCAACGCCGCAGGACCGTCGTAAGCGGTCAGTACCGAATGTCCGTCCCGCTCCAGGTACATCTTTACCAGGGCGACTGTCTTGACATCATCGTCAACGACGAGAATTTTTCTGCCGCTCATATGACTACCTGCAAATACTATAAATCAATTATTATGACCGTGCCACTGTAATCAAAGCTAACAGAATAATATTAAGTAATTATTAACGTGGTTATGAAAGGAATGCAACAGGAAACTGTAGCGGAGCAGTTATAGTAAGCTGGCTGGTTTACCGGAGAGAGCTCCTCAATCTACAAGGGGTGTGAGCGTAAGCAGACGTCTGGTTATCTCGGGGTATTTGGCGATGAAATGCAGCTCGTCCTCGGTCAGCGGGATCTGAGCTTCGACATTGGCGAAGCGCACAAGCTCGAGTATTTTGCGGGCCTCGCTGGCGTTAGCGAACGAGACTTCCATCTTGCCCATGATATGGCTGAAACCGGAGATGCCTGTATATTCACCCGAGCAGATCATGCGGCCGGTCTCGACCAGCTCGGGCTCGCCCCTGCCGAGCTCCTCGAAATTATAAAGCTCATAGTTCTCGGGATCCTTGAGCACGCCGTCGGCGTGGATCCCCGAGGCGTGGGCGAACGCATTTTCGCCTACCCCCGGCTGGCTGATCGGGATAGGTACGCCGAAGGCCAGGCTGGCGTACTTTGCCAGTTTGTAGGCGCGGTTGAGCTTTATCGGCCTGCCCAGTTTGTATTTATTGGCGAAACCCTTGGACTTGAGCAGGGCGAGGATGCAGGAGAGCAAATCAGCGTTGCCGGCCCGCTCGCCTATGCCATTGACGGTCGTGTTGATATAAGCATCCTGTCCGGCGTCCACGGCAGCTTTGGCCCCGGCTATCGAATTGGCTACCGCCATGCCAAGGTCGCCGTGGCAGTGTATCTCTACCGGCATAGCCGCTGTATCGGCTATCTTTGTTACGCTCTCGTAAATCGAAAATGGATCGTCGTATCCAAGCGTGTCACAGTAGCGGAACCTGTCGCCGCCCGCCGCTCTGGCCTCCCTGGCAAACTCCACCAGATAATCGCTGTCGGTACGGGATGCGTCCTCGGCGTTAACGCCGATCGCCTTGGCGCCCAGCTTGTGTGCCATCTCAACTGCTTTGACCATCTGCTCCAGCACGTCTACACGGGATTTGTTGCCCTTGAATTTGCCCTGTATCATCTGCTGCGAAGTTGAGATTGAAAGGTTCAGATACTCGATCTCCGGTATCATCTCAAAGGTTTTCTCAACATCCTCCACGGTTGCCCTGATCCATCCGCTCAGCCTGATGGGCCTCAGCACGCCCATGGCGGCCAGCTCGAGGTTGGCGCGCAGGTAGTTGGTCTCATGTTTGGTCGTCGGAAAGCCGAACTCCGACTGGAAGACGCCGAAATCGTTGAGGTACATGTTGATCATGGTTTTCTGCAGTTTGGACAGGCTCAGCCTGGCCGTCTGCACGCCGTCCCGGTTGGTCACGTCTATAAAGAATATTTTTCCCATCTTCCGAGTATCCTGTGATTATATATTGAACTATTATATCATCGGCTGTGCGTGTAAGGTAATCTTTAGGGGATGTTTCGTTAAAAAAGACCCGGCGCAGGTCACCTGCGCCGGGTCTAAGGATTCGGAATCCAGCTTAGCGGCGGCTGGCCAGCAGTATGATGACGATAATGATGACGATTACAAAGCCGCCTATAATGAGCCAGACAAAGGCTGGCACACCGGGAGCAGGAGGAGGTGTCGGTCCGCTGCCCGGCGTTACAAACGAGCTTACGGACCCGTTTACGGAGCGCCCGCCGCCGGTCGGGTTGAGTGCCACGGCGCGGTAATAATATGTCCTGCCCTGCGCCAAGCCTGTAACAACCGAGCTGAAAGCGCTGCTCCTGTTCAATGTCTGCATATTGGTGGTATTGCCGAAATCTGCCGTGGTGCCGTATTCAAACCAGACCTGAGCCGTCGCGGTGTTCCCGATATCCTGCAGGTATCCGTTGAGGATGGCGCTTGAAGCTGTGATAGATGTGGCGGGGTAGGTAGCCACAGCCAGGGTGGAGTTGGATAGGGTGCTGAATATCTCGGTGGAGCCGTAAACCTTGAGGTTTTCCGGCGTCTGAGCGACCGACTGGAAATAGTAGGTTGTGCCCGGGACCAGCCCCAATACCTGATAGGAGACCGTGCCGGGTGAGGTCACAGCCTGTGCTGCAGTAACGTTGCCGAAATCCATGCTCTTGCCGAAATTGAAATACACCTGCACTGAACGCTGCCCCCCCAGCGAATTAACGTAAGCGTTGAGTGTGGCGCCGGTCGTGCTGATACCGCTGGCTGCGCCGGTCGTCAGGGACACGGGCGATGAAGGTGTGGTCTGGAATGTGCTGTACTGCCCGTATACGTTGTACCCGTTGGAGAATGCAGCGGACCGGTAGTAGTAGGTCAAACCGGGCTGTAATTTGACAACGCTGTTGCTGAAGCTGCCCGGCATGCTCATGCTCTGGTGCGGAGTTGAATTGCCGAAAGTAGTATCGGTCCCATACTCGAACCATACATATGCGTAGCTGCTCATGCCCATGGCGGTCAGGTAGCCATTCAGCGTGGCGGATTGAGCGGTTATGCTGGTGGCACCGCTGGTGCTGACCTTTACTCCCGGAGCAGCCGTAGTTGTGAAAATACTGTCGAATCCATGGACGGTCATGCCGCCCGCCGCCGTAGGCACCGCCAGGGCGCGATAATGATAAATGGCGCCTGGATTGAGTCCCTGGAGGGTGAAATTGAATGTGCCGGGCGAATATATAGTCTGCATAGTCGTAGTCTGTCCGTAGGCGGTGGTCGGCCCCCATTCGAACCAGACATAGGCGTTGCGGTAGGTTCCTAATGACTCGAGATAGCCTACCAGTGTGGCGGAACTGCTGGTCACACCGGATACGGAGCCGGTGCTAACTGTCAGGCTGGCCGCACCGGGCGTACTGAAGCTTTGAGCATTGCCATATACTGCCGATACGCCCACCAGGTCGGGCTTGGCGGCGGCGCGGAAATAGTACATGTTATTGGGGCTGAGGCCGGATATCTGCATGCTGAAGGGTCCCGGCGCATAGACGGTCTGCTGGACGGTGGTGTTGCCGTAACCGGTTGAGCTGCCCCACTGGAACCATATGGTGACACTGTCGTATGGACCCATGCTGGACAGGTACCCCCGTAACACCGCTGAGCCGGAAGTTATATCGGAGGCTGATGATGTCGAGACCTCTATCGGCGCCTGTGGTACCGTATGCTGCGTGGTGAAACTGACGAACGAGCCCTCGCTCTTCTGTCCTCCCAAAAGGGTCGCCATGGCCACTGCCCTGTACCTGTAGACAGTACCCGGCTCAAGCTGCCCCAGATAGGCTGTAAAGAATCCGGGCGAGCTCATGGACTGGTGCGATATCTCCCCACCGTCTTCAGTCTCGAACCATACATCAACAACGCTGTACGGTCCCATTGATTGGAGATATCCATTGAGATTGGCTGATGTACCCGTTATACTCGTGGCGCCCTGGGTTGCGACCTGCAGTGGTATGGTCGGAGTGACTACTCCGCCGCCACCGATCACGTTTTCCTCTTCTCCATCAGGTAACAGGCCCTGTGCCAGTGATGGCGCGGCAGTCAGAGTTATAAGTGCCAAGGCGATAATTGTGGTGATAATTCTATATATCATATCAACATACACCTTCCTTACGTTCGCGGACAATGTTACCTTACACTTACTCGTGTGTCAATTACTATTTAGTACCATTAATCAGCTGAATTAATCAGACTGCGCGAATTTACTTGCGGGAGGCCCGGTGCTACAATTCCGTGATAAAGTCCGACCGTAGAGGGTCTATAATAAATCTCTAAGGAATAAAAATGAAAAAGATAATAATCGTATGTAACCCGGCTTTTTATCGCGTGGCGGCGCTTTTACTGGTGCTGCTGGTAGTGACTCTGGCCGGCTGCCAGACGGGCAGCCAGGGATACAGCAGCAATCCAGAAGCTGTCGCGCTTAATGAACAGGGCATGGATTTATACAACAAAGGGATATTTAATAATGCGCTGCTCTATTTCGACCGTGCTCTGGAGAAGGACCCGTCCAATCCGGCGGTTCACTTCAATAAAGGGCTAGCCCTGGACGCCATGAAAAACTACCAGCAGGCCGTCCTCAGCTATGACCGGGCTATTGAACTTGACCCCAATTTCGCCGATGCCTGGGCTTACCGGGGTATCTCCTACTTAAATTTGAAAGAGTATGAAAAGGCCCTGGAAAACGTGGAGAGGGCTATTTATCTCAACGGCAACGACCCTGTCTACTGGGAGAGCAAGGGACTGATATTTCAGGCCCAGGGTAAGTACCAGGAGGCGGTTCCTTGTTATGCCAGGGCTGCCTCGCTGGATTCGGCCAATGCAGATTTGTGGGACGGGCTCACTTACGCCCAGATGAAGAGCCAGCTGTATGAAGACGTGCTGAAGTCAACCGATAAATCCATCTCGCTTGATGATGCAAACTCATTTCCCTGGGGCTATAAAGCCAAAGCCCTGCATGAGCTGAAGCGTTACGACGAAGCTATTATTGCCTTCGATCGTGCGCTGGCCCTCGATGTCAATAATCCGGCGCTGTGGTACAGCAAGGGGCTGACGCTTGAGACGCTCAAGCGCACCACCGAGGCTAAGAAGTGTTACGACAAGGCGCGCTCTCTGGGATATCAGTTTTAAATGCATTCATAGTGTGCTTTAGCTTGCGTATACGATTTATCATTTACAGGGAGGCTATATGAGTATCAACGGCGCTGCCGGGCAGCGCGGTAACAATGAAAAGCCACTTCCCGCGGCCCTGCCTGATCAAGAGGAGAACGGCGGCAGGAAAAAGATAGATATCGAGATCAGGGAGATGGAAGTTGACGATATCCCTGAAGTTTTTCACCTGGGCGAGCAGGTCTTTACAGCCGATAAAACGCCCACGCTCTATCGTACCTGGGACGAGTTTGAAGTCATCTCCATGTTCAACGAGGATACTGAGTACTGCCTCGTGGCGGCGCTGGAGGGGCAGATTGTGGGCTTTGCCCTGGGCAATGTGGTCACCAAAAAGAAATCAGCCTGGAAATATGGTTATCTGGTCTGGCTGGTCGTATCTCCGGAATACCAGAGGACGGGAGTGGCCAGCCGCCTTTTCCATAAATTCGAGGATAAAATGATAGAGGCGGGCGTGCGTATTTTCATGATCGATACGGAGGCGGATAACCTGCCCGCGCTGCATTTCTTCCGGGCCAGGGGTTTCGGCAATCCGCAGCAGCACATCTATATGACGTATAATCCGGCGGCGACAGAGCAGCAGAAAGAGAAAGAGAAGGAGAAAAAACGCAGCCTGAGGGGAAAAAGAAATGGCACCGAGCACAGGCGTAGCGGTTGAGATCAAGCCGGATCGACTGAAAAAGCTCCTGCAGGATCTGGTGGACATATACAGTCCGTCAGGCAAGGAAGAGGAGATACTGCTGTTCTGCGAGGAGTACCTGAGATCGAGAGGGCTTAATGTCAAGAGACAGGTGGTGGATGAAAACCGCTATAACATCGTGGTATTGCCCCCCAAAACCGACGAAGTAGACCTTTGTTTCGTGGGTCATCTGGACACGGTAACGGCGCATGATCTCGACGACTTCGGATTCTATGAGGAGGAGGAGAAGGTCTGCGGTCTGGGAAGCTCGGACATGAAGGCGGGCTGTGCCGCTATGATCGAGGCCTTTACGGTTCTGGCGGATAAAAAAGGCAGGTTCCCCTCTGTAGGCATGGCGTTGGTGGTGGGCGAAGAGGAGGAGAGCGACGGCGCCAAGACCCTGGTGCGCGAGTACCGTTTTCCCTGGGCGGTAGTGGCTGAGCCGACCAACATGATGCCCTGCCTGGGCCACTATGGATATCTGGAAGTTCTTTTACGCACACGCGGTAAAAAAGCGCATTCCTCCATGCCCGAGCTGGGGCAGAATGCTATAGAGAATATGCTCAAGCTGCTGCTGCAGGTAACAGGGTATACTACTACGGTCTCCAGCGGGCTGGTCTATAACATCAGGCAGCTTTCGGGTTTCCCCGGCGGATTCGTGGTGCCGGATACCTGCGAGGCCTGGCTGGACCTTCACCTGCCTCCCGATTCCCGCATGGATGTGCTCAAGGCCGACCTGGAACATCTCGTGGAGGATGCCGGCAAGGTCATACCCTCGCTCGATGCCTATATCAGATTTGAAAATACGCAATCGGGTTACCGCATATCGCAGGACCGGCCGCTGGTGCGCAGGCTGCGCGAGGTTTGCAAGGGTATGAAGGTCCCCTGGGAGACGCAGGATTTCCGCAGCCATTCGGACGGCAACGTCCTGTGGGGCGCCGGCGTTGATCCGATAATATTGGGCCCGGGCCGGCTCGAGACTGCACACACACCCGAGGAATCTGTGGTTTTCAGCCAAGTGGTGCAGGCCGCCCAGCTATACCTGAACTTCGCCCTGGCGATTTGACCGCTATGCTGTTCAGTTCAGTGGAGCGCCTCCGCGACCTTAAGCAGCGTCTCATGCCCTTTTATCTCGTGCGGGAAGAGGGGTATCTGCGATATCCGGAACCGGTTGTATTTGTCATATAGCTGCTTCATGTATATTTGTTGCTGGCCGGCCTTCCGGCGTAAGAAATCGGAGTCCGATGTTTGAATCACGTTGTTGATGATCAGCCGCTTGACTTTGAGATCATATTTATCCAGATCGCCGAGTATTTCATCCAACTGGTTGACCGCCAGTGCTTCCGGGATAGTAACTATATTGAATTCCACCCCGTTGCGTAAGAAAGCTACATCGGCGGCCGACAGCTCCTCCCATCGCCGGATGATGTCCAGTATCGTCTCCCTGGTGCCTTCCCCCGCTTTAATTTTAGTATAGATGCGCGGCGCCAGCCGGAGGTGCCGTGTGAGCAGGGCGGGCGTCTGAAGCAGCGCCATGGTCTGTCCCAGCGGCGCCGTATCCCAGACGATTGCATCCCACTCCCTGCCGCATGAAAGCCCGCGGATGTAGTCGACTATAAATTCCTCGGCCAGTCCCGGCAGTACGGAAGCCATGAAATCAACATATTCAGCATAGTCTATCTCCACGAATGAGGAAAACACATGATAAACATCGCGGCCGAACTTTTTCTCCCACATCTGCCTGGCCTGGCCCGTTCCGATCTCCTGGAAGAAGAGGCCGTCTGCAGCCTGCGACGGGGTCTCCGCGGGCGTCGACTGGAAGATGTGCGAAAGTGAAGGAGTGGCATCGGTGGAGATGGCGAGGGTCTTGCGTCCGTGCGCTGCAAAATGAAGGGCCGTCGCGGCTGCGCAGGTGGTCTTGCCCACTCCGCCCTTGCCGGCGAAAGCTATAACAGGTGTGTTGTTAATAACGCGCATGAGACTATTGTTTAGAAAGGGTGGCGGTATTAGAGGGAAGTAAGCATTTCTACAGGCAGATCCTTCACGCCCTTATGCAGCTCAAGGAAGCGATCGATGGAATAATCTGCATCATCGATCGGATCGTGAATGGTGAATCCCCCGAAATCGGGCGCCATCCCCACAACCTGGCGATAGCAGTTGACCATTTTTATCATGGCCGCAAGATCACCGGTCTTCAGGTAGGTCCTCAGGTAATGAAGTCCCATATAATGCCATGGCGGGAACACATTGGGATTAAGCTTAATGGCCTGGTTGAAAACCGCGAATGCTTCGTTAACCTTGTCAAGATTGAAGAGACAGATGCCCTTGTTGGTCAGCGCCATCACGTTATCGGGTTCCCTCTCCAGGGCCCTATTGAAGCAGCCGATAGCCTCGGCGTCCTCCTCCAGCTTGAAGTGGCACAACCCTTTTTTGAAGATATCATCGAAGGTCACCTGGTCTGCGTGTTGGCTTATCAGCTCGACCGAGTACTCGAGAGCATTGAGGAACTCCTCCTTGTCGAAAGAGTCGTCCACGAGTTGACGCAGTTCTTCAATTCTCATTGTTCTTTCCATTGGACGGCTATGCTTAACGATATCATATTATCTTAATGCCACCAAATATATGCCACTGATGTACAATTGAAGTCTATGCAGGAAGTGATTCCGGGAATTTTCCAGCTCAGCCGGTGGTGGGACCAGGCCGACCTGGGTTCCAATGTATATCTTATCGACGCGGGCGGCGAGCTTGCGCTGGTGGATACTGGGTTTAAAGGCAAAGAGTCGCTGATTATTGAAAGGGTACGCGACCTGGGTTACTCCTCTTCCCGTATCGTTTCAATTATCATCACGCACCATCATCCCGACCACACGGGCGGGCTGGCCGGACTGGTGGAGATCACCGGTGCCAGGGTTGTCGCCCATGCGGAGGATGCGCCTTATATAGATGGAAGTCTGCCTCAGCCGGGACCGTCGCGCCCGGGATGGCTCAGCCGTGCGGCGGGTCCCTTTAATCACTTGCTGGCCACGCGTCCGGTTAAAGTCGATCACGAGGTAGCTGACGGTGACGAACTTCCTTTGGCCGGCGGGATACGTATATTGCATACGCCGGGGCATACGCCCGGCAGCATGTGCATCTTCCTCAAACGCAGCGGCGTCGTCTTCACCGGCGACCTGATGGCACAGCGTTTCGGCCTGAAATGGCCATCCATCCCCTTCACCACTGATGTAGCTCAGCTGAAGCAATCAGCAAGCAAGCTGGCGGGGCAAGAGTTTGAATCGGCCTGCTTTGGACACGGTTCGCCCATTAAAGTCAATGCGGGCAGGCGTATCCGACGTTTTGCAGCGCTTTCTCCCTCTGTATCGGACTGATCTTCCAGCGCAGTCAGCGTCGCTTTTGCTGCAGGGAATCGCAAGCCGCTTCAGCCTCGGACATAATGCGGTCCACCAGCTCCTGCACCCCCGGCAGGTCGTCTATGCCGCCGCAATCCTGTCCCGCGAAGAGTATGCCCTCATCGACATCGCCTTCGTTGATCGCCCTGAGATGCCTTCTCATGCCGACGGCCTGGCGGGCCTGCGACCAGATGGGGGAACCCTCCTCGGCCCGCCACATCTGCAGGCTCAGTCCGATGAACTTCCAGTAAGACAGCCCCAGCAGTTTCTTTATCTCCATGGCGCCCTGGAAAGCTTCGGAGAACTGGATGCCGCTTTTCATCATCCGCTCAGCCGCTTTGGTTTTGAGCACGCGGCCGGGCATGCCGTCGAAGGCGTTGCTGTAGAGCGTATCCTGCTCGGTGGCTTTGAGACAGAGCTGTTTGAAATTGTCGTGCACCAGACTCTCTTTAGTCAGAGAGAACCTCGTGCCCATCGATATCCCATCCGCGCCCAGGGCCAGGGCCGCAGCCAGCCCCCGGCCGTTGTAGAAACCGCCGGCCGCCACCAGCGGTATCTTTATCTGTGCGGCGACCATAGGGATGAGGACCAGAGAGGTGGCAATGGTGCCATGTCCCGCAGCCTCGTTTCCGGTAATGATTACTGCGTCGCATCCGAGCTGTTCGGCCCTGACAGCGTGCCTGACAGTGGCGGTGGTGCCCATGACCTTGCCGCCGTACGCATGTACACGATCGATAAACCACGGTTTGCCCAGCGCATAGTTGAGGACGGGCACCTTTTCTTCGATGGCCACCTCGACGTTCTCGCGCGCTCCGGGCAGGACCAGGGCCTGGTTAACGCCGAAAGGCTTATCGGTCAGGCTCCTGACCTCGCGTATGTTCTTTCTCGCCTCATCCGGGGAGAAGCGCGCCGTGGCCAGCATACCCAGTCCGCCTGCGTTGCACACCGCCGCCACCAATCCAGGCTCCGTGATCCAGTTCATCCCGGCCAGCATGATAGGGCGCTGGATGCCGAATAGCTTCGTCATCCTGGTTTTGAACATGTATACATCCTCCTTATTTGCGCATGCCTCTTATCTAACCGGTACGGGCGGTAAAAGCCCGCAGGTTTTTTACAGCCTATTATGTTACCATAGACAAGGCATGTTTTTTTGGTGAAATTCCGGAAGGCGAAAAACAGTTCCGGTAGAAAGATTGAATTAAGGAGGAGAAAAGTGTGGAATGCATCGAAATGTGACCTGTGCGGCGATTGTCTGACTAAATGCCTTTATGTGGATTACGATAAAAAGAAAGCTGCGGCAGATATAAAAAATCTCCTGGACGGGAAGCCCGCCGATATATTAAGCAAATGCGTTACCTGCTGCGCCTGCCGTGAGTATTGCCCTACCGGCGCCGATCCCTTCGACCTGATTCTCAAGGCGATGGAGAAATACAAGTCGTTTCCCATCAAGCCGGAGGCCGTTGGATTCTTCGGCATGGCATCCTCTGTGCCCAACCAGGTTATCAAGGGTCAGCAGGGCAAACCTACGCTCTCACTCTGCGTGATGGAGATGTCACTGCCGCCGGATGCCATCGGCGGCCAGATGTTCGACGGCCTGACCATCGCCAAGGGAGGTGATTATTTCTGCTACGTGGGTTATGTGCATGCCGGAGTGGAAACGCCGCTGGCGGAGAATGCCCGGAAATTTATAGATAACGTCGCCAAACTCGGCAACGAGATCATTTTCCTGCATGATGACTGCTACGCTATGGTCGATGCCAAGGTCAGGGACTACGGCATTGAAGTGCCTTTCAAGTACATGCATATCCTCGAATACATGCGCAACTACCTGCGGGATAATAAAAGCAAGATTACAAAGCTGGGCGTAAAGGCGGCCTACCAGCGGCCATGCGCATCGCGCTACACCCCCGCCAAGGATGTTTTCGTGGACGAGATTTTCGATCTGATCGGCGTACAGCGCCCGAAGCGGGAATATGAGAGGGAAAAGGCGCTGTGTTGCACCGGCGCCTTCGTAAAGGTTTATCCGCAGCTGGCAGCCGAGGTGCAGGCTAAAAACGTGGACGATGCCATAAGGTGCGGGGCGGATGTGCTGGTTACCCTCTGCCCCATGTGCGACCGTGTGCTCAGGCGCCCCACCACGGAGCGAGGCCTGCGCAAGGTCTTTATTACGGACCTGGTACGCATGGCGCTGGGCGAGAAAGCCTTTCCCGCATAGACGTTTAGGGACAGTAGGGGCGTTGATTTAGCTGCGCCCATCTTCGGGCGGGTTTAAAAACCCGCCCCTACGCTTTATCTGTCGCCGAGATCTTCGCCTTGACCTTCTCGAACTCCTCCTCGGTCATTTTATATTTGCTGAACGGCAGGAAGCTGAGCAGGATCATGGCTGCGGGGAAGAGGCAAAAGACGATGCGCACACCTGTGGCTACACTTTCGGGCTGAACTCCATCGACAACGAAGCCTGAGAGGGCCAGGGCGAAACCCACGATGGGCGGGCCTACCGAGTAGGCGATCTTCTGGCCGGCCGACCACATGCCGGAGAAAATTCCTTCACGCCGCATTCCCGACTGCAGCTGGTCGTATTCAACCGTGTCGGGCAGCATGGAGAAGGGGAAAAGCTGGAAGCTGGAGAAGCCGATGCCGGCTATGAATATCTGGGCATAGAAAATCATCAGTTGTGAGGAGCTGGTGAAGAAGAGCGAGCCCATCGACAGGGTAAATATGGCCAGGCCGATGTAATACGACCTTATCTTGCCCAGCTTTTTGCCCACAGCCAGCCAGACCGGTATAAAAATGACGCCGGTCACCATGAAGATGGGGAAGGCGATGTTCATGGCAGTTTCGGGTAGAGTCATGGCGTATTTCACATAGTAGACAAAACCGGCCATCATCACGCCGATGGCCAGCGCCTGGAGGAAATAGCTCGTCATCAGAACCACGAACGGATAGTTGCGGGCCGCTATCTTGATCTGCTCTTTGATGGGAGGCATCTCTTTATGGGGCGGCAGCGAAGGCGCTTTGCGCGTGCCGAAGAAGCACCACAGGCAGGAAATGATAATGACCAGCCCGAAGATACCGCCCATGAAGCGGAAACCGTCCTCTCCGCCTCCGCCGGCCGCCACCAGCGCCATGGTCAGCCCGCCGGCCAGCAAGGCGCCGATGGAGGCGAATGTCATGCGGAAGGAGACTATGGAGAGGCGTTCGTTGTAGTCGTCGGACATCTCCGGCACCATGCTGGCATAGGGGACGTTGATCACGGTGAAAGCCGTGCAGGCCAGTGCAAATAACAAGGATGTCTGCAGAGCGTTGGCGAATTCCATTTGAAAGCCGGGCGCCAGGAAGAGGATGAAAAACGATAGGCCGAAGGGCACGGCGCCGTAGAGCAGGTACACCCGCCGCCTGCCGAAGCGTGAACGCGTGACATCCGAGATGGCCCCCATGAGCGGATCGGAGATAACGTCCCAAAGCTTGGGGAACAGAAGCATAGTGCCGGCCAGCGCCGGATTAATGCCCATCACGTTTGTCATGAAGAACAGCAGGTACATCCCCGTGGTGACGATGAAGATGTTGCTGCCGATGTCGCCGATGCCGAAGCTCAGTTTAATACCAAGCGGAAGCTTGGAATGCGGCGCCCGGATTGCCTGGCTCTCCGTTGCATTTCCCATAATCCCCTCCTTATAGCCTCAAGTAATATCGTTTGGCGATAACACCGCCAAAAGCTAATAAACGCGCCTGTCGACGATTGTCTTCTCATCGCCGGGAATGCTGCCGGCGGGCAAGACTTCCAGAGCGTCGAACCTCACCTTGCAGGTGTTCTGGAATTCCTTTCTCAGCGATTCTTCCCAGGCGTCCCGGTCCGCGGGACCGGA
>Ga0172370_10006483_pt1 | contig 14669 bp, 13 predicted proteins | sample LakKiv5m_FD_114538 | JGI IMG/M metagenome (GOLD analysis project Ga0172370, IMG submission 114538) | Freshwater microbial communities from Kabuno Bay, South-Kivu, Congo - kab_022012_11.5m | ecosystem: Environmental > Aquatic > Freshwater > Lake | place: Democratic Republic of the Congo...
GAGATGTTGGGCTTGGTTAATAGCTCGTCAATGGGCATCCAGCAAATGTCAATAATCTCGCCTTTGGGCCTTAGTCTTGGCTTACTGGGCAATTTTGCATAAAAACAACTGTACGATATTTTACTTCTAGGGTTTGAGACTATACCAGTCAGTTTCATTAGCTGGTCTGAGGTAAATATTAGGCCGGTTTCCTCGCGTAATTCCCGAACTGCACTCATGACCGCGCGTTCGCCTCTATGCACCCCGCCGCCCGGTAATTTCCAAGCACCATTGCCCAGCCAATCTTTGACTACCACAATAGAATTGCCACATTGAACGACTATTCTGGTACGCTGACTACCAAATACTATTAAAAATATAAATGGTTGCGCCATAAAATATAAGCTTCTACCCGTTAATTCCCATAGTCTTTTCATAATTTTTCCAATGGCGCAAATGCCACATCTAAAGTTTTGTTTCCCTTCCCCTTGAAGTAAATTACAGCGTTGTCGCCGTCTATTTCCAGCACCGTACCTTTGCCAAATAGCTTGTGCCGCACCCCGTCCCCTTCATTTAGTTCAACCATATAACGCGGTTCGCTACTGCCCAGATTTTTAGCTTGTATATGACTGTCAATGTCCGTCGAATTTATTGTCATTTGAAGATCAGAGCTAACAAATTCACCATTTATTTCGGCCAGAAAGCGGCTGGGTGGATTGTGCTGGACCCCACCGTACAACATACGCATACTGGCATAAATCATATAAAGTTCTTCGCGGGCGCGGGTCATTCCAACGTAACAAAGCCGGCGCTCTTCTTCCATTTCCGACTGGTCGTACAAGGCGCGCGAGTGCGGAAAAAGCGATTCTTCCATACCGGCCATAAACACCACCGGAAACTCCAAGCCCTTGGCGCTATGCAGGGTCATTAGCGTTACGTTGTCCCCGTCAAAATTAACATTGTCCAGATCGCTAACCAGCGCTACTTCCTCCAAAAATCCCGCCAGCCCTAGGTCGCGGTATTCTTCCGCCACACTTATCAGTTCGCGGACGTTTTCCTGGCGTGATTCGCCCTGAATTGTTTTATCATCCAGATAATGATAATAATCTATCCGCCTAATTAGCGCGTCCATCAGCATAGGCACTGGTGCTTCAGCCATAACATGTCGCAGACTTTCCAAAATATCATGTAGCTGGCTTAGCGCCTGGCGGGCCCTGGGAGTAATGTCCGTGCATTTTTCGGCGTTTTGTAAACCACTGTACAAGGTTGAACCTTGTACAGTCAGCCAATCGGAAAATACTTGAAGAGATCTACTGCCAATACCGCGAGTTGGCACATTTACAATTCGCCCAAAACTTACTTTGTCTTCTGGTTGGTAAATCAGACGCAAGTAGGCGATGATATCTTTAATTTCTTTACGGTCATAAAACTTTTGTCCGCCGACAATGCGGTACGGTATCCCGTAGCGTACGAAAGATTCTTCAATGGCTCGGCTCTGGGCGTTGGTTCTATACAAAATGGCGTAGTCTTTGTAGCTCCTGGATCCCGCCTCTATTGAGTTTTGGATGCGACGAATTATGGCCTCGCCCTCGGCTCGCTCGCTACCCACCTGTAATAACTGTACTGGTAGCCCGTGACCAGCGTCCGTCCATAACTTTTTATCGGAACGCTGACGATTATTGGTAATTATCGCCTGGGCGGCATCCAAAATATGCTTGGTACTGCGGTAATTTTGCTCCAGTTTTATAACCGTACAATTTGGATAGTCTTTTTCAAAGTTCAAAATATTGCGAAAATCCGCCCCCCTCCATGAATAAATAGACTGCCAGTCGTCGCCGACAACCGCTATGTTATTGTTTTGGTTTGTAAGCAATTTAACGAGTTTGTATTGGGCCGAGTTAGTGTCTTGGTATTCGTCAATTAGAATATACTTGAATTGTCTTCTCCATTTGTCGCGAATGGCCACCGATTTTGCCAACATTGCAACTGCCTTACCTATTAGATCGTCAAAATCCAGCGCCGAGGCGTTATGAAGTATTTTTTCGTAAACCGGATAAACTTTGGCGGCGGCGCTCTCGGCCGGGCTGTTTATAGTACCAGCGTATTCGCTTGGGTTTATTAGCTCGTTTTTGGCGCTACTAATCAAACTCGCCAGCAACCGTGGCGGAAAACTTTTTTCGTCAATCATTAGTTCTTTACTTGCCTGCTTAACAGCCGTTAGGCGATCTTGTTCATCAAAAATTACAAAACTTCTGGGCACGCCGATATGTTCGCCATCTTGACGCAACAGTCGGACGCAAATACTATGAAAGGTTCCTGCAAATGGTAAGAATCTCTTGTTGTCGGCGTCTTGCCCCATTAACTTTGCTATTCGGCTGCGCATCTCTTTGGCAGCTTTATTGGTAAATGTTACCGCTAATATGTTGTTGGGGCTGGCTTTTTTTGTGGCAATCAAATACGCGATACGGTGCGTTAGAGTTTTGGTTTTGCCCGAACCGGCTCCAGCCTGAATCAATAGCGGTCCCTCAGTTGTTTCCACTGCCCGCTTTTGCTCTGGATTTAAACCAACAAATAAGTCATTCACTGCCATGTTATTTTAACAGAGATAGTGTAAGTTGCATCTATAATTTGACAATTTTGGAATAGGCAGTGGTAATAGCTTTTTGCTTGATACTTAACAAGTCAATTATCGTTTTGTCCTCTGTGTAATTGCCGTTGGGAGTTAAGTTAGCACAGACCGGATAGGCCTGGTGGGCCTCACTACCGTTAAACAAGTACGTATCGGACACATCCAACTTTTTATAACCGTCAGCGTCCGGTCCCTCAACTTTAGCTAAATCGGCTTGTTTAACCCGCCCGATAACAAACAAAGGAAATGTTTTGTCCAGACATTTAACGCCTTTACTATTAGCCGTCCCGTCAAAACCGCCGTCAAAAATATCAACATATTCGGCCGGATCGCCTTGAACCGATTGACGCACCGTATAATAAGCACCACTGATATCATCGCCAATGGGCATTTTGAGTCCCCACTCTTTTATCTCAAGATACTTTACGGCTGGTGGTGGAGGTGTCGGTTTGGTCTTGGACTTTTCAGCTTGTTGGCTTGATGGTGTAGATGACTGGGGTGCCGAGCTTTTTTGCTTTTTCTGGCTCATCACCCACCAGCCTATTATTGCCAGTAAAATAATTAGTAGTAACATTAGAATAATTATTTCTATTGAAAATCCTAACTGGTTTTTGTGTAATTTTTTCATACTTTTCTCCTTATTGGCTGGTTAATTTTAACGGCGCCTGAATATTATTGATATTAATAACTCCCGTGTCCATCAATACATCTACCAATAATAAACCCAAGATTATAACCAAAACGGTGCCTACTAAAATATGTCTAATTGAACGTCTGCGTTTTTTTTCACCAATCGGCACAAAATATTTTTTGTCTTCAATTAATTTTTCAATTTCGGCAGACCGTGCAACTTCGGCGTCTTGTTCCTTTTTATCTTGGCGATTTTTAACTACCTGCTCGGCTAGTGTGTTTACTGCCGCATCGTTGGATGATTTATTTTCTGCCGTCTCTTCACTATCTAAGTTTGTCTGCTCTGTTACCGGTGGGGTTTCGGATTCTTCAGGTGGCTTATCGGCTGTAACCTTCTCATCTTTTATCGGTTCTATCGGTTTAATATTGATGGGGGACGGTTTCATAATTTCCGGTGCTTGTTTTATTTCTGGCGGGGAGCCGGACGGCTGATCTATCGGATCTAGCTCAGGAGCGGTTGGCAACACGTCTTTTTCGCTTGCATCTTTCACCACCATCGGATCTTGCATTAGCGTCCTATTACCGACAATCAACGGCCGGCCACTAGCCCCAGCAGCTGTTTTGCCCGGCTTGGCGACATCAAAGACTTTATTGGATTTGTTTGCTTTTTTTGCCATTATTGGTTTTCTCTCTTTTGTTGCGTAAACGATTAGCTGCTTCAACGATGCCGGCAAATTTGTGATAATTTAAACTGGCAGCGCCCACTAGCACGCCATCGCAACCCTCAATTTCTAGATAACCGCTTACGATTTGGTCGTCTACGCTACCGCCGTATAACACGCGGGTAGAGCTGGCGGGACTTTCGCCGTACAGATGGCTAATTTGCGATCGGATGAAATCCATCGCTTTTTTAACCTCATCTGGTTTTGCTAAAATGCCACCAAAGGTGCTTATTGCCCAAACCGGCTCATACGCTATAACAATTTTTTCTATATCTTCTGAGGTCAAATTACTAAGCGCCGTTGCCATTTGATCGTGTAAAACTTGATGCGTTTCACCAGCCCGACGTTCGGTTTGGGTTTCGCCAACGCACAGAATTGGCGAAATACCATTACGCACCGCCGCCGCAACTTTATCCCGCACGATATCTAGATTCTCTTCAAAATATAGGCGCCGTTCCGAGTGCCCGACAATCACATAGTGAACCAGGTCTTGCAACATTGTAAATGACACTTCACCAGTGAATGCTCCCTCGTCCTTGAAATAGGCGTTTTGCGCGGCTAAGCGAAACTTGCGTCGGTCAATCTGCTGTGAAAGTGGCTGCAGAGTTAACAAACTTGGCGCCAGCACCACCTCTATGCCATTATAAGATTTTATCTTGTCGTTTAGGCGATGCACTAATAAACTGGCCCCCGCCGTATCAAGGTGCATTTTCCAATTGCCAATAATAAGAAGTTTTTTCATAGTTCTTATGCCTATCTACCTGTTATTGTACACTATTTATCATCTAGCGCTTCAACACCGGGCAGTTTTTTACCACTCATTAGTTCCAAACTGGCCCCCCCGCCAGTAGAAACAAAGCTAAATTTGTCGTGCAAACCTTGTTCATCCACAAACGAGGCCGTATCCCCACCGCCAACAATTGAGTCCGCGCCACTTGCAATGATGCGCTTAGCCATATCTTTGGATGCGTTTATAAAGGCCGGTTTTTCGGTAATGCCAAGTGGGCCGTTCCAGATTACCGTCCCCTTACGGTCAAGTACCGCTTGTACCTGCGCTACCGAGCGTGGGCCCAGATCGGCAATTATTTCATTATTTTTTACATCGTCAACATTGCAAGTTCGTACATTGGCAGACGTCTCAATGTTATCCGTAACTACGACGTCCGAAGGCAAGAACAATGATACATTATTATTGCGGGCAGTTTTCTGAATTTTATCTGCGGTTTGAGTTTGAGTTTTTTCAAACACGCTTTTACCTACATTTACGTCGTTGGCTACCAAAAACGTATTTGCCATAGCACCACCGATAAAAATTGCCTGGGCTTTATCCATAAAATTATTTATAAAATCAATCTTGCTAGACACTTTTGCACCTCCGACAATAGCCAATAACGGCTGCTTGGGATGCTCCATTGCCCTGCTAATTGTGTCTACCTCGTATTCAATTTGAAAGCCAGCCGCCGCCGGCAAAAATTTTGGGATGCCCACGATGGAGGCGTGTTGGCGGTGAGTCGTCGTAAAATCATCATCCACATACAGTTCTCCCAACTGTGCTAACTGCTTGGCAAAATCCGGATCATTGGCTTCTTCTTCCTTATGAAAACGTAGGTTTTCTAGAATCAGCACATTGCCTGGCTTAAGAGCTTTTACGGCTGTTTTGGTTTCTGGCCGATTGCAATCTGGCATAAAACGAACTTCGCGGTTCAACAACTTTGATAATAACGGCGCAACTGGAGCTAAACTTTGGCCTTTCGCGGAATGATGGCTTATCAAAACCAGTTTGGCGCCTTGGTTAATAAGATATTTTAGAGTTGGCAAGGACGCCTTTAGTCTAAGCTCATCAACTACTTTGTTACCCTCAATAGGTACGTTCAGTGATGCCCGTATCAATACGGTTTTATTTTTTGCATCAATATCCTTAACAGTTTTTTTGTGAAATGACATACTATTATTATTTTACAGCACGCGAACTTTTATTGTATCGGACGTTACGATCATACCGGAGTATTTACACAGCGCCATCCCAATAATATCGTTTTTCTTGAATGGCTGGTTTGTATCTTGAAAAGCGTTATTCATATTTTAATGATACATTGGGCTAAAATTATTTAACGTCCTAGCTTTTCTTCGGTTTTAGCGATGTCAATGGTTGTTTTAACAATCGTGTCCGGTGACAGCGAAATGCTGTCAATGCCCGCTTCTACTAAGAACCTAGCAAATTCTGGATAGTCTGACGGCGCTTGGCCGCACAGGCCTATCTTGGTATGGGTTCGTTTGGCAACTTTAATTACTTGCCTGATAAGTTGTTTGACCGCTTCGTTATTTTCGTCGTAAACATGAGCCACCGTGTGATTGTCTCTGTCAACGCCCAATGTTAGTTGTGTTAAATCATTGGAGCCGATGGAAAAGCCATCAAACAACTCGGCAAACTGCTCGGCCAAAATCACGTTGGACGGGATTTCAACCATCATATAAACTTCAAAACCGTTCTCGCCTTGCTTCAGCCCAGCTTGTTTCATTATGTCTATCACTTTTCTGGCTTCAGTCAGGTCGCGGCAAAACGGAATCATCGCTTTGATGTTGGTTATGCCCAGCTCGTCTCTAACCTTTTTCAGCGCTTGGCACTCCAACACAAAGGCCTCGCGGTAGCCCTCGCTGTAATAGCGGCTAGCCCCGCGCCAGCCAATCATCGGGTTGTTTTCCTGCGGTTCAAATTGTTTGCCACCAATCAGGTTAGCATATTCGTTAGTTTTAAAATCACTGAAACGGATAATGACGTCATTTGGGTAAAACGCCGCCCCCAGTATGCCAACTCCCTCAGCCAGCTTGTCTATAAAATAATCGGCTTTGTTGGCGTAACCCCGTGTCAAGTTTTCAATAGTTTGGCGCGTTTTTTTATCTTTGATGACGTCCAAATGTAATAGTGCCAGCGGGTGAATTTTGATGTGCGAATCGATGATAAATTCCTCCCTCGCCAAGCCGACGCCATCATTTGGAATCATAGAATAGGCCAGGGCGTGATCCGGCGAGCCGATGTTCATCATTATCTTGGTTTTGGGCCGCTTGAGGTCTTTGACGTTTGTCTTGTCGACTTTGAATTTTAATATGCCCTCGTAGACGCTACCTTCATCACCCTGCTCGCAGCTGACTGTAATCGGGCTTTTGTCGGCAATTTTTTGGGTGGCGTTGCCGGTACCGACAACGCAAGGAATGCCCAGTTCGCGCGACACAATCGCTGCGTGGCAGGTTCGCCCACCCTTGTCGGTTACGATGGCGCTGGCAATTTTCATAATCGGTACCCAGTCCGGGTCAGTCATTTCGGTTACCAGCACATCGCCCTGTTTGAAGTTGCTGATATCCTTGACATTCATTATTTTGCTGGCTTTACCGGCGCCAATCTTATCTCCCACGCTAGTACCTTTGGTAATCAGTTTGCCGTCTTCGGCCAATTTGTATTCCTCAATGACGTTAGTGTCTTTCCGGGATTGCACGGTTTCCGACCGCGCCTGCACAATGTAGAGTTTGTTGTCGCCCTCGTCCAGCGCCCACTCAATGTCCATCGGCTTGCCGTAATGTTCTTCTATAAGCATACCCCATTTTGCCAAAATCTTGACTTGCTCGTCGGTGATGGAATAACGTTCTTGATCTTTTGGTGAAACAGAGATGTTTTTGGTTTTGCTACCAAAGGCCGGAATCATCTTGAGCTTTTTGGTGCCAATCTTTCTTTTTATAATTGCGCCGGTCGGCTTAAAAACGATAAACTCATCCGGGCTGACGTGTCCCTGTACAATATTCTCGCCCAGGCCGTAAATGGAACTTACGACCACAGCGTTGGCAAAGCCAGATTCGGTATCAATTGTAAACATCACGCCGGCGGCTTTTGAGCGTACCGCCACCATTTGCTGAATGCCCACCGATAACGCCACCTTCATATGTGCAAATTTATTCTCCACGCGGTAAAATATGGCTCGGTCTGTAAAGAGCGATGCAATGCACTGTTTGGTGGCCTTTAGGACATTTCGCTCGCCCTTGATGTTCAAAAAAGTGGCTTGCTGGCCGGCAAAAGAGGCATTTGGCAAATCTTCAGCCGTGGCTGATGAACGTATCGCTACCACCAGGTTTTTGCGCCCGCATTTTTGGCTCAGCTCTCGGTATCCCTGCCGAATTTCATCTTCAAAATCTTTTGGCAACTTGGTCCCTACTATCAGCGACCGAATTTTAGCGCCACAGATAGCAAGCTGTTTGACGTTGTTTACGTCAAGCCCATTAAGGACGTTTATTATTTTTTTGTCCAGACCAGTTTGTTTCAGAAAATAAAAATAACTACTGGCCGTCGTTGCCACACCATTTGGTAAATTCACACCTTTGGGTGCAAGGTGAGTCCACATTTCGCCAAGCGAGGCGTTCTTGCCGCCAACTTGAGCAATGTCGCCTAGCGATAGTTCGTTGAAAAATTTTATATATTTGTACATATTTGTTTCCCCTGATTAGGATGATGCCTTGTCGTAATAATAACACTTTTGGGGCCAATAGTCATACCAACACAGTCCGGCGCCACAAATGCCAGCGGAGTTTCTGGCTCTGCTAGAAAGCAGGCTGGCATGGCGCGTAATTCCTGGCATGATGTTATTATTGTTTTATGGATAGTGATGATAAAGTCAGCAAGATCGCCAACTGGCTAGGAACCGGCTCCATCAATATCTTTGGCTGCCCGTTTTCTGGTAAAGACACCCAGGCGCGCAAATTGGCGGATTTACTTGGTGGCGTTTTCATCGGTGGTGGCGACATTTTGCGCAGCTACCGGGATCAGGCATTGGTCAAGAAACTTATGTCCACCGGCGACCTATTCCCAACCGATCTATATTTGCAAATTGTTTTGCCATATCTATCCCGGCCGGAGTTTGAGTCTCGGCCACTAATCTTAAGTTCCGTTGGCCGTTTGCACGGCGAAGAACCGGTTATTATGAAGGCTACCGCCAATTCCGGTCACCCCATAAAAACCGTAATATCGCTGGAGTTGCCCGAAGTGACCGTCTGGCAACGCTTTGAAGGAGCCAAAATTGACAAAGACCGCGGTAATCGGATGGATGATAAGCGAGAAGTGTTGGAAAACAGATTAAAAAAGTTCAAACAAGATACTCTGCCCGTTATAGAATACTATCGCACCAAAAATCTGCTGGTAGAAATTGACGGCACGCCCGCACGCCAAGAAATTACAGACAATATTTTAGAAAAACTCCTCGTTTGCGCCTCATAAACTACTTGGCTCAGCCGAACAGGTTGAATTGAGTCTAAAAAACTACTTATATAGTGACCGTGCGTACCACAAGCAACAAAGTAGGCAAAAGCTGATACAACCCGTATGTAGACTTTAATTTTGGTGACCTCAAGGAGAATCGAACTCCTATTGTCCCGATTAATCGGGATGTCCTAGTCGTTATCATAATCAGTGCTTTTGGTGACCCCTACGGGAGTCAAACCCGTGTTGCCAGGATGAAAACCTGGCGTCCTAATCGTTAGACGAAGGGGCCGAGTCGCTTCGCTCCAATTACCAATTTACATTTTTCATTTTTTGATAATTTTTGGAACAAGCTAAAATAAATAGTACCATAACAGAGAGGATAAAGAAAATCCTCGCCGATCAAAGGGCGAGGATTTTCAAGAGATTGAGCGGTCAGTCACGATGCTCGAACGAACTGTCTACTATACCCTAGCACATTTTTTGCATACACGCTAGAGGTTTATCCACAGTGTAGCAAAATCCTTAGATTTGTTACGCTGTAAGTGGCAATTGTTAACCAGTAATTAGCGTTTGCCGATTCGGCGCAAGGTCCATCGGCGGTGCAAGAACATTCCTACCAGTGAAGTACCGGTAAATATACCAGCTACATCGCCCGGGCCAGTATCTGCCAACTTACCACTCGTACCACCGCCCGTTGGAGGGGTTGTAGGAGGTGTTGTGGTACTAATGCTAATCAGCGTTTTACAAGCTTCGCTACCTACCTCGACTTTTTTACCCTTGACGTCAACTTCTACCTTAACGCTTATAGCGTAATCACCAGGACCAGCGTAGGTGTGCTTTACAACATTTTTATCGGTAATTAGTTTGGTAGATTTATCACCAAAGTCATAGGTGTAGCGCTTAATCTTTGCACCACCTTCCGCAGTAGCTTTGGCTGTAAATTCGTAAGTCTTATCGCTTACCAGTTTTGCCCCTAACGAATCACAACTATAGATTGGTTTGGTTGGGTTACAGTTTTCTTTTACGATCTTCACGTCAGCGTAGTCGCTTATTTCTCCAGGGTTTTCCGTAGATTTGGCATGACCAATGTTTCGGATTGCAATTGAGCATGGGTCAAAATCGCCATTTACTTTGGTGTCAAAGCGAACCAAGAATCCGCCGCCATGGGCCGCATAGTTTCCAAAAATGTATCCGCCATTTCCATTATTTACAATGAATTGTTTGAAGTTGTATGGCACTCCGTTTTGGCTGGCGCTATACCATTTAGCGCTATCAGCTACATAACTGACGTGTGGAGGTAACAAGTCGCTGGCAACAACATTATGTTGCACGGTATCACCAGTATTTGTAACTTTTACCAGCCACTGCACGGTTTCGCCCGGTTTGGCGTTAACTGATTTGTGCCAAGTAGTCTCACCCGGTTTACGAACTTGCTTTTCTACCTTTAGGTCTGGTGTTAATATCTTTACCCGAATCTCAACAAAAGCTTGATATTCAAAGCATCCGGGAAAGTTACCGTTCATATTTTCGTAACCAACCTGTACGCCAGAACCGATAATATCATCACCTAGTTTTACGCCACCACTGTGGGCGGTGTTATAGATTACTGCAGAGCCGGGAACGAATTGAATCGCAAAAGGTGTAGAATCAACTAGTTCAGCGGTATCGGTTACTTCTTTTGGTGTTGAATTATCGGCCACGATGTAACTGCGAGCACGTAAAGCAGTTTCTGTGCCGGTTGGCAAAGTAATACGAACTTTTGTATTGGTGGCAATGCCTTTGTGATTATTTTCGGCATTATTGGTTGATTGGTTGGCATTGTTGTGAATATAAGTTCTAAGGATTACTTCTTTGCTGCCCTTTGTAACATTTGGCAAAACATCCTTGAAAGCGTTTGGCCCTGTTGCTTGGTCTGTGCGAGAGGCATCAAGAAACGCCCGTTCATCGCCGTAATAAGGAGTATTTATAAACGAGTTGAAAACCGGGCCGGTTAGCGAACCAACACGGTCAGCTGGATTATTCCAGTCAAAGATCGGTCGTCCCGGTGTCCAGCCAGCCAGCGCAATGGCGCTAGTTACAAGCACACCTATTGTTGCTAGACCAGCAACAAATAGTTTTGCCTTAGATGGCTTGTTCAGTATTTTTTTGATCATATGATTGATGGTTTTCATGATTATTCCTTTCTAATTATTTACCTTTAAGGAACGTTGGTTGGGGGCGGACCATCAGGAACCGTAGTGCTTTCACTAGTTGGTGCAATAATTGGTTCTTCTGTTGTAGCTGTGTGTTCACCGGTAGTTGGTGAATTATGCGGATAAGTAGTAGTTGGAGTTTCAGCAGTCGTTGGAGTAGACGGTTGTTGGCCTTCGCAATAGCCACTTATAGTCGCATCGCATCCCGGTTCGGCATGAATTCCTTGATCACCGCCATCACCAGGCTGTGTGTGAGCACCAGATGGAGGCACAGGAACTTTTGGACCTTCTGTAGTAGGGGTTACAGGAACCGTATTAGGAGTCGTACCTGTTGTTGTGGTGGGTGCTTCTATGCCTGGAGCACTCGTACGCCCTATTGGAAGTCTGTTAGGGTTCCTACAACCGTCAAGATACAAATCAACCATATAAACATCGGTCTCTTCCTCTGTACCGTCTGGCAGAGTTATTTTTTGCACCCCTAGCGATAATATAAGGAATCGATCTGGATTGTCGGCGACTTTTATAAAATCTTTAACGTCTTCGTTGGTAAGAACAACTCCGTTGTAGGCGTTTTTGCGCCCATCTTCCGCAACTCTGACTATTTCGACAGGACGTATACCTCCGTTACAGGTAAAGTTAACTACATCACGCGGGCTTTTGGCATTAACCTGCATAATTTGATGTAAATGTCTATCGAGTTCGCTCTTTTTATTAATTTCATTATTGTTTAGTGTCTTGCTTGCGTCGGTATTAGGATTGACAGCACCTTTTGCTTGTAACAAATCCCATGCCCTTTGACCCATGCCATATGTCGGGTCGTTGATATTAAAATCAACCAAATTATTTGCAAGCGCCGGATCATTGTTCAGATAATCAATTTGCGAATCGTAAGAAAATTCTCCGTTACTCGCTTCGTTTTTTAGCCCGTTTCCGCAGTTATAACCGCCGTTTGCCAATTCCGTATCAGACATCGGTACTGCAGGTTGTCTTTCATTAAATGTTGATTGGCCATTAGTGCCACTATTAGCTGCCAGTTCAACGCGAACAGATCCAGTCGCTTCGCTGCTAGTATTACTATTACCACAGCCTGCAAGTGCATAAGAACCTGCGACTGCCAAAACAATGGATACAGGACGTTTTATTCTATCTATCAAACCTCGTTGCTCAAGTTGAGGCTCCGGTTGCATAAAAGTTGGTGAACTTTCTGGCATGATAATCTCTCTTTTAAATGCTTTCGACCCGCTTTAATCTTGCACACTTCACCCCAGAAATCTGATTTATTTCTTTGGAGCAAATCCACCTAAAAACGAGTTTATTTTACCACCCCGTAGTGCTAATGTCAATACTTTTTATAATATTTAGTTACTAAGCACAAGCACATTATTTCTCTCTGTTAGAGAACAGTTCTCTTAACCCTAAACCTTAACCAATTTGCCACCGCCGCTCGCCTCCGCCGCTAAACTAGTACTCTAGATGCCAAATCGTGATAAAATTCTTGTATGAGCTTGACACAAAGTGACTTACAAGAGATTCGTTCCATTGTTCAGACTGCAGTTGAACCCCTGGCCAACGAAATAAAAGCCCTCCGAAACGACATAAGGGAAATACACGATATGATTGCCGAGCTTCAATCTTCTACAATTACCGATAAAGAGTTCAAAAAACGAACACTAGAAGAAAAACTACTAACCCTAAACGCCGAATTGCTCGCTGCCGCCAAACAGGCTGGCATATCATTACCCCGCAGATAACCGTAATCTGGCAAAAGAACATACTTTACTCAAAATTGATGTTTACAATAAATGCGCTATAGCGTGGTATTAAATAAATTGAACGGCCGTTAATTTTATTTAACCAGACTTGCCACTTTTCTGGGCTATTTACTTTGAGCTTGGCTTTCGGAAAGCTAAAGCCCAAATATCGGTCACCTATTTATACAGCTGGCTGTGCGTGCCAATCATCTCATACACATACACTTCGTCGCCGATTACTTCGTAAATTGCCCGCACGTCGCCTGTAATATTTATGCTGTACATTCCCTTCAGTTTTCCCTGCAGAGGATGATTCCTTAAAATCGGATCAAACGGATTAGCCATAAATAACTCAATCCTGACATAAAAAGCTAGGTGGATTTTTGGCGGTTGTTTAGCTAATTGTTTGACGAATCGTCTGGAATAGCGAATAGTCATCGCTAGGCGTTCTCTTTCTTTATTTCCGCCTTGAGCCACCTCGTCGCGTCCTGCGCATTATCAAAAACAGGCGATACATTCTTGCCAGCGCGGACTTCCGCTGATATTTTTAGTAGCTCTTCTTCCGCCTCTGGTGTAATTTGTGGCGGATCGCTAATGGTTATGGATCGTAAACGAACAAATTCACGCAAATTACTGGCTACAACGGTGCTGATGGGCAAACCAATCGCCCTAGCCAGTTCTTGAGCCTGTGTTTTAAGTTCCTTATCTATCTTGACATTTAAAACAGTAGAATTTCTCATAATAACCATAGTATATACTACGGTTAGTTAACACGTCAAGCCATTACCTCACCGGTTTCCTACTTCAAAAGCACATTATTTCTCTCTGTTAGAGAACAGTTCTCTCTGTTAGAGAACAGTTCTCTTAACCCTGATAAGATCAACCGCTCGTTCTAGCTCCAGATAGTTGATGTGGTCGCTTCGATTTTTATTAACAGCGTACCCTTTAATTGCGTAATCCTTTAGTACCCTTGTTGCCCATTGGCGAAAACGCGTGCCTTCTAATGATTTAACCCGGTAACCAACAGAGATAATGACATCTAAGCTATACATCGTTACTGGTTTATCTGAATTTGCAATATGCATTTTTTGCATATTGCTTTTTCTGTCCAGTTCCTTTTCTGCAAAAATATTACTATTGTGTCTTGAAATAACTGATTGGTCTCGATTAAACAGTAAGCTCATCTGTTCTTGGGTTAGCCACACAGTATCTTGCTCAAGCTGAACTCTTAGCTCAGCAGAGCCATCTTTTGCCGTGTAAATAACTATTTGTTTGTCGTCCATATGTTCAATTCTACCCCTGATTTACAGAGAAGTCCACCGGCTTATCCCAGGCTTGAGGAGCACCTGAAAAGATGAAATTATAAAAGTCCTTGGTCTTATTCCGGGCTTGAGGAACACGTGAGTAGATGTTGTACAAAACAGACGTCCTTAAAGTGCGAGGATTGTTAGACGAGTAAAGTTGCTAGTAGCAAGTTTACGAGGAGTTCCGCAGCAAGCCTGTTTTGCATCAACAGATACATCA
>Ga0172370_10006484_pt1 | contig 14668 bp, 8 predicted proteins | sample LakKiv5m_FD_114538 | JGI IMG/M metagenome (GOLD analysis project Ga0172370, IMG submission 114538) | Freshwater microbial communities from Kabuno Bay, South-Kivu, Congo - kab_022012_11.5m | ecosystem: Environmental > Aquatic > Freshwater > Lake | place: Democratic Republic of the Congo...
CACACGCCGCCCGTCACCACGTAGTGTGACTCCGTCCAGCGCTCGCAGCGCACGTCCACGAAGCCTGCGCGCGCGAAGACGGCCACGGCGTCGGCTTCAAGAATGCGGTGGGCGGTCGGAGGGCCATGCTCTTCGTGCTGCGGGACCCAGTCGACGCTCGCGAGCCGGCCGCCTGGCTTCAGGATACGGCGCAGCTCGGCCGAGAACGCGCTGCGCGAGGCCGCCTCGTGCAGGACGAAGCCCAGGAAGACGAACTGCACGCTCGCGTCGGCAAGCGGCAGCACGCTCTCGCCCGATTGCAGCAGCTCGACGTTGTAAGGCACGCCGCGTTCACGGCAGGCTTGCAGCATCTCGGCCGAGGGATCCATCCCAAATACATGACCTTGCGGCCCGACGATCGCGGCTGCCGGCCGCGTGAAGAAGCCCGAGCCACAGCCCACATCGGCCAGCAGCATGCCGGCCCGCACGCCCACATGGGCGAGCAGCTCTGCCGGTCGCAGCCAGGCGAGGCGCTCGGCCGACTCGAGGCGGGCGACGTTGGCTGGGTCGAACTTGTGGTGGCCGTGCGATTCGTGGCCGTGCGCATGGCCGTGCGCATGGACGTAGTTGGGGTCGTCGCTCATGGTGTGTCCTCGGTGTTTCAGATCCCGTTGAGGCGGCCGCCGTCGACGGCGAGGCTCTGGCCTCGGATGAAGCCGCCGGCAGGCGAGCACAAGAACGCGATGGTGGCGCCGAGCTCGCTTGGATCTCCGAGTCTTCCTTCGGGAATTCCCGCGACCCAGCCGGCTTCGATGTCGGCCTCGCGCTGGCCCGTGCGCGACGCGATGGCGCGGGCGAGCTCGCCGAGGCGCGCGGTGGCCGTGTAGCCGGGCAGGACGTTGTTGATGGTGACGGCCGGCGGCAGCTCCTTGGAGAGCGTCTTGGCCCAGGCCGCGACCGCCGCGCGCACGACGTTGCCCACGCCGAGCCCGACGATAGGCTCGCGTACGCTGACGCTGAGCACGTTGACGATGCGGCCGTAGCCCGCGCCCGTCATGCCAGGCAGTACGGCCTTGACGCTCTCGTGGAAGGCCAAGACATTACGACTGAAAGCTGCGATCAGCTGCGCCTCGCTTGCCTCCAGCATGGGCCCCGACGGCGGTCCGCCCGTGTTGTTGACGAGCACGTGCACAGGCCCTGCCTCGGCGAGCAGCGCGTCGATGGCCGCTCGCAGCCCGGGTCGATCGTCATGGTCGGCGATGACCGCGCCCGGGTCCTCGGCTCCCGCCGCGCGCAGCTCCGGCAACAGCGCCTCGAGCCTGTCACGCGACCGGGCCAGCACCGTCACACGAGCCCCCAACGCCGCCAGCGCCAGCGCCGCCGCCCGGCCGATCCCAGCCGACCCACCCGTGACAAGCGTGTGCCGCCCGCGCAACGAAACGTCGAAATGCGCGCTCATCCCCCGCAGACCTTGCACGGCTCCCCGCCTTGCTTGATGGCGTCGCCGCGCGAGGTCTTCGTGCAGTGCTTGCAGCCCGAGACCGTGTTGCAGCTCGGCTTGTGGAACTTCTTGCTCTCGGTGTTGAAGATCACCTGATCGCCGCCGCCGGACGGCGCAGCCTGCGTTGCGGCGGGCTGCGACTTGCCGCAAGCGCCGAGCGCCCCGACCAGGGGCAGCGCGAGCGAGAGCGCGAGTGAGAGCGACAGTGAGAGCGGGAGCCTGAGGATCGTGTGGCGCATGGGCGGCCTCCTGGGCGGTGGTGTAGCAGCAGGCGCGCCCGGCCACAAGGCAGGTCGCGGCGTCTCGGATGCGGCCTCGCGGGTGGCGCGGCGCAGGGCGCGGACGAGACGATGCGCGCACCGATCGGGTGTCGGTCTACGTGGTCGGTCTACGTGGCCGGTGGCTCCGACTCGACCGGAGCGACCGAGCGCCCTGGCGCGAGCCCGGACGAGGACCGCCCGCGGCGCGCCGAGCGCGGCAAGGGGACGCCCAGATCCCACGGAGCCAGGCCAGACCTGGCGGCGTGTGTGTCTTCGAGGCGTCCCTGAACGCGCCCTCCCGCGCGGGAAGCTCGTCTTTGTCCGGACACATTGAAGTCCGCATGGGTCAGGAGGTTTGGAACCAGATCAGTCCGTTTCACGCGACGTGAACCTCGATGGCCTCACGCACCGACGTCGAGCCGATCTCCTCGTCGCAGAGCTGACGGTTGGCTTGCAGGACCAGCTCAGCGGCTTCGCGCAGGCTCTCGCGAACCTCTTCGAGCGTCTTGTCCGGGGCGTTCGCGCCGGGGACCTCTTCGACGAGGCCCAGCCACCACTCGCCGCTCGGCACGTTTCGTGCGGTAAGGACGGCAACCGTGATGTCTCCTGTGCGCATCTCCAGGTAGTCGCGGGCATCCGGTGCATGTGCACCCGCCCGCTCAGGAAGAGCGCGTTGCGACCCTACCGAAGGCGCGCCCAATCAACCGGCGAGGACTAAATCCCCAACGCCCCCTTCAACTTGTCCAACGTCAGCGTCGGCGGGCTGTAGGTCGGGGTCATGCTGCCGCGCAAGCCGTCGGCGCCGGCGTGGACGTTGCCCTTGAGGCCGATGCCCATCTGCGCGATGGGCAGCGTCTTCTTCGCGAAGGGGTAGTTCCACACGGTCTTCATGATGCTGAACAGGCCCACGTCGAGGCCCACGCGCACCTTCGCGTAGAACTCGAGCAGCAGGTTCAGCGCCGCGGTGACGTCGGCGCTTACGGGCATGTCGAAGCTCAGGCCGGCGCGGTTGACGGTGATCGTCGGCGTCGCGCGCAAGGCCGCCGCGAGGTGCAGGTTCAACGTCGCCTTGAGGCCCGCGCGCACGGCGACGACCGCGGCCGAGACCTGCACGCCGCCGTCGATGTAGGCGTTGAGGTCGGCGTAGGCCTCGCTCGACAGCGTGCCGGTGACGGACATGCCCGCGAACTCGGGCTGCATCAGGTCGACCTCGCCCGCGACGACGACGTTCGAGAGCGTGAGCGGCTTGATGCCTGCCTCGATGCCGAAGCCCGCGTCGACGAAGACCTTGACCATCGGCGGCGTCCAGACCGGGAAGCCCGCCTTGAGCAGCGTCATGTCCTTCTTGTAGGGCGTCATCTTGAAGATCTCGTAAGGTCCCGGCATGCGGACGGCGCCCTTGAGCTTGACGTGCCCCTGCTCGTCGAGCGCGACCTGCGCGTCGCCCGTAATCTTGTCGGTGATCTTGACGTGGACGTTGCCCTCGCCCGTGAACTTCTGCTCCTTCGACAGGCGCACCGTGACGTCGCCGGTGACGCGATCGTGCGGCTTGAACGCGACCTTGCCCTCGCCCCAGAACACGCCCACGCCGCCCTCGTCGGCGTAGTTGACCTGGAACGCACCCTGGCCGATCTTGCCGGCGTCGATCTTCGCCTTGCCGCTCGCGCTCGTGAGCTTGTTCTTGTCGATGTTCGCCGTGAGCTCCCCGTCCGTGATCTTGGCGACCTTGACGTCGAAGGGCGTCTTCTGCTTGAGCGTGCCGCTGCCGCTGAACTCCTGCGACTTGAGGTCGTAGGTGCCCTTGATCGTGCCTTCGCCGAACGTGTCGACCTCGGCCACGAGCTCGCCCGACAGGGCGGTGACCTCGCTCTTCTTGAGCTCGATGGCCACCTTGCCCTTCGTGATCTTGACGGGCGGCTTGCCGAGCTGCTTGGTGAGCTCGCCCTCGGCCTTGCCGTCGATGGCGTCGAACTTGGACGTCTCCTCGATCGTGACCTTGCCCTTCGCGAGGTCGGTGACCTGCACGGACGCCCAGCCGCCGATGTGGTCGACCTGGTTGTCCTTGACCCACATCTTGACCTCGCCGCCCGTGATCTTGGCGAGCGAGGTGCCCATCTCCTTGATGAGCTTGACGCCGGCGGTGCCGCTGACGTGCTCCCATGTGGAGCCGCGATCGACCTCGATCGTGCCCTCCGCGTAGTCCTTGACCTGCACGGTCGCGTGGCCCCAGATCTCCTTGACCTGGTTGTTGCGCACGGCCATGCCGACTTCGCCGCCCTTCTTCAGCTTGACCCACTCGTTGCCCATCTCCTTGACGAGGCCGACCTTGGCGTCGCCGGAGATCTTCTCGAAGGTGGAGCCCTTGTGGATGTCGATGACGCCCTTGGCGATGTCGGCGACCTTGACCGCGGCCTCGCCGTCGAAGCTTTTGATCTCGTTCGCCTCGAACGCGACGTGCAGCTTGCCCTTCGTGATCTTGGCGTACGCGTTGCCGAGCTCGCGCGTGAGCTCCACCGTGCCGTCGCCGCTGATGGACTTGTCCGTCGAGCCCTTGCGGATCGCGATCGTGCCCTTCGCGATCTCGGCGACGTCGAAGTCCGCGTTGCCCGAGAACGAGTCGATCCGATTGTTGGCGAGGTGCGCTTGCAGCAGGCCGCCCGTGAGCGTGACCTTCGAGCCGATCTTCTTCGGCTGCGTGAGCTTGAAGCTCGCGTCGCCGGAGACCTTCTCGAACGTCGAGCCGCGATCGATCGTGATGTCGCCCTCGCCCCAGTCCTTGATGGCCACACGCGCGTCGCCGCCGAAGCCAGCGAACTTGTTATCCTTGACGTCGACGATGAGGTGCGGCGTCTTGAGCGTCGCGATCCCGATCGGGATGTCGCCCTTCCACTTCACGTCGGCCGAACCGGTGACCGACTCGAGCGTCGATCGCTTGTCGATCGTGATCGTACCCTCCGCCTGACGCCACTTCACGCGCGCCGATCCGCCGAACGACGTCGGCTTGTTGTTGGCGAGCTTGACCTGGAGCGTGCCCTTGTCGACCACGACCTCGCCGAAGGTCAGCGGCTTCAGCAGCGTGCCGGTGGCCTTGCCCGACATCTTCTTGAAGTTGTCGGTGGCCTTGCCCTCGATCGTGCCCGAGAGGAGCGCGTCGTACGCGAATTTGCCCGCGACGCTCGCCTCGGTGAGCACGTTGGACTCGACCTTCGCCTCGAGCGAGCCCTCGGTGACCGAGAGCTTCTCGGCCTTGATCGCGCGGTCGAGCTTTGCGTTCGCCGTGCCGGAGAACTTCTCGAAGTTCTGGCTCGACGTCACGTGCAGCGTCCCCGAGGCCATGTCGCTGTACTTGAACGCGAGGTCGCCCGCGTCGAGCGCCGGCTTGTTCTGCTTGACGCTGACGGCCACCTTGCCCTCGGTGATCTTGAACTCGCCTGCCTGCACCTCCTTGGTGAGCTTGCCCGAGACCTTGGCGTTGACGTTGTCGAGCGTCGTGCCCGCGAGCAGCCTGGCCTTGCCCTTGACGAGGTCCTTGTACTCGAAGTCGGCCGAGCCCGTGATGTCCTTGAGCTTCGACGCGGCGACGCGGACCTTCACGTTGCCCTTCGAGATCTTGAAGCCCTCCTTCTCGATCGGTTGGAGCAGCGATCCGGTCGCCTCGCCCGTGATCGCGTCGAGCTTCGAGCCGCGCGCGATCGTGATGTCGCCTTCGAGCCACGGGTTCCACGTGTACTTCGAATCGCCACCGAAGCCAGCGAATTCATTGGCCTTCACGTCGACGATGAGGTGCGGGTTGTGCAGCACGATCTCGCCGACGTTCAGATCGCCCTTCCACTTCACGTCGGCCTTGCCGGTGATCGATTCGAGCGTGGAGCGCTTGTCGATCGTGATCGTCCCCTCGGCCTCGCGCCACTTCACGCGCGCCGATCCGCCGAACTGCACCGGCTTGTCGTTGTTGAACTTGAGCTGCAAGTTGCCCTTGTCGATCTTGACCTCACCGGCCTCGATCGGGCGCTGCAGCACGCCCGTCGCGGAGCCGCTGACCTGCGTGAAGTCCTGCTTCGCCTCGGCCTTGATGCGGCCCGCGACGAGTCCGTCGTAGTCGTAACCGACGTCACCGCGCAGCGACGCGACGGCGTTGTCCGTCACGTCCATGTCGACCGTGCCTTCCTTGATGGAGAGCTTGCCGGTCGTGATGGGGCGCATCAACTCCGCGTGCGCCGCGCCCGAGAACGTCTCGAAGTTCTTGGAGGACGTCGCGCTGAGCGTGCCCTTCGCGAGGTACTTGTACTGGAGGCCGAGCTCGGCCGAGACGAGCTTCGCGCTCGCGTCGTCGACCTGGATCGTCGCCGTCCCGTCGGTCACGCTGATGTCGCCGGCCTTGAGCGTGCGGGCGAGCCTCGCGGTCGCCGTGCCGTGCAAGGTCGTGAGGTTGGTCTCGGGCAGCAGCGTGATGTCGCCCTTCGCGACGTCGGAGAGCTTGAAGTCGGCCTTGCCGCTGATGCTCTTCACCTGGTTGTCGTTGAGCTTTGCCGTCAGCGAGCCCTTCGAGATCTCGACCGGGCCTTTCGTGATCGGCCGCGCGAGCTTGACCTTGGCCGTGCCATCGAGCTTCGTCGACGGGATGTCGAGCTTGCCGGTCAGCGAGCCCTCGAGCAGATCGCCGAACGTGCCCTTCGCCGTGCCGCTGACCGTGCGCAGCTCGGAGTCCTTGACCACGCCCTCGAGGTGGCCGCTCGTGAGCGTCGCGGGACCGACGGTCTTCGGCTGCGTGAGGTCGAAGGTGGCGTTGCCCTGCACCTTGCCGGGAGGCGAGGCGTAGTTGGCCGTCAACGTGCCCTTGCCGATGGCGGGCGCCTCGATCGTCAGCGAGCCGTCGAGGGTGACCTTGCCGTCCTTATCGAGCGTGCCTTGCGCGGAGCCGGCCGTGATGTTCGCGCCGGGTCCGAGCGGGATGGGCGAGGTGACGCCGGCGTTGATCGTGCCGGACATGTCGCCGTTGCTCACCTTGATCGTGCCCTTGGCCTCGCCGAAGCCCGCGATGTCGAACGCGACCTTGCCGGTGGCCGAGTAGTTGAGGTTCGAGTCGCCCTTGACCTGGAGGCTCGCGCTCTTGAGCTCGATGCCGCCTGGCAGCTTGACGTCCTTCGTGCCCGCGGTGCCCGAGGCCTGTAAGACGCCGTCGACCACGTTGACCGTGACCTTGGTGTCGAGGACGTTGCCTCCGACGAGGCGGGAGCCCGTGAACGTGCTCGTCATGTTGCCGCTCGGCTCGATCTGCACGTCGGCGCCCTCGTGCATGATCATGCCGCCCGCGTTCATCGTCGCGCGTGCCTTGCCCGTGCGCATCTGGCCCGTTGTCTTGTCGAAGTGGAACTCGCCATTGGCCACGGTCAGGCCGGGGATGCCGATGCTGATGAGGCCGACGCGCACCGTCTCGGTGTCGGGCGCCTGCTGCGGGATCGCGACGGAGGTCTGCTTGCCGCCCATGCGGACGGCCACCGAGCGCGGGATCTTGGACTTCTGACCCTCGGTGGTCTTGTCCTCGGCGCGATGGATCGCGCGCCGCTTGTTGTCGTTCTTGAGGCCGAGCGCCTCGGCGCCGCGCAGCACCTTCTGCGCCGCCTCGCGGGCCTGCGCCTCCGCCTTGTCGGCGAACTCGCTCACGCCCTTCGCGCCCTCGCGCAGCGCCTGCTCGCCCTTCGTCTGCACGACGTGCGCGAGCTCCTCGGCCATGATCTCGGGCTTCGAGCCCGCGCCCTTGCCGAGGAAGATGTCGTTGCCCATCGCGAACGCCTGCGCCCCGATCGACTCCGCCGCGCCCTGCGCCGCCGCGTCGTCGTGCACGCGCACCTTCGAGAGATCCGTGCCGAAGCCCTGCTCGAACTTCTCGCGTTCGGCGCCGGGGAGCTGCCGCCCGCCGCCGAGCTTGCCGCGCAGCTCCTGCTCGACGTCGCCACCGCCACCGCTGTGCCCTGCCTGTTGCGCGCCTTGTGCGGCGCGCCCTGCGCCCGCGCGACTCGCACCGCCCTTCGACTTGCCACCGCCGAGCCCGAGCCCGCCGAACAGCCCGCCGAGCGCGCCCGAGACCTTCTGCTGACCCTGGTTCATCAGATCGTCGACCTGGCCCCGTGCCTGGCCAATCGCACCGTCGATCTGGCCCTGGACCTGTCCGACCGCGCCGCCGACGGCCTCGTCGACCTTGCCGCGGCCCTGGCCGAGCAGCTTGCCGGCCGTGCCCTCGCCCGCGATCTTGTCGATGCCGCGCGCGAGCCCGCTCGAACCGACGGCGCCCTGGAGCTGGTCCAGACCGCCCCCGACCGCGCCCTGCAGCTCCCCGGCGGCTTGACCGAGCTTGCCCTCCACGAGCTGGCGGCCCCGGTCCATCGCGCCGTCGACCTGGCCCTTGGCCTCGTCCATCGCGCCGTCGACGAGCCCGCTCACGCCGTCGCCGAGGCTGCCGAGCAGCGATCCGCCGCCCGCCGCGGCCGCATCGCCACGCCCCGCCGCCTGCTTCGCACCCTCGCGACTCGAGGCCTCCTCGGCCCTGGCGGGCGCGGCCGACTCCGCCGACTCCGCCGAGCGCGCGGTCTTGTCGGCCTGCGCGCCCTCCGCCCCAAACTGTCGCACGCCCTCGCCGGACTCGACCTGCTTCGCGGTCTCCTCGGTCTGGGCCTCCACCTCGGCCGCCTCGCCCAGCGCCTGGCTCTCGGCCTCCGCGGCACCCGCGCCGTCGAGCGCCTCGGTCGCGGCCTCGAGCGCCTGCCCCCCGAGCGCCTCGCCCTGCTTCCCCGCCTCGTCCTGCACAGACCGCGCCTCGGTCTCGGCTGTCTTGCCCTTCGCCTGGATCTCGGCGCCCTCCGTCTCGGCCCCGTCTTCCTTCTGCGCCCCGCGCCCCGCGCGCGCACCGGCCTCGCCTCCGATCGACTGCGCCTGCGGTCCGTCCTTGGCAGCCCCCGAGGGCCCCGCGCGCCCCGCGGATCCCTGCGCACCGCCCGCGGCCGCGCCCGCTTCCCGAGGTTCGCGCTGCGCGGCGTCTTGCAGGCTCATGTCGGGCTTGGGCATCCCCGAGACGTCCGGCGGCTGCACCGACGAGAGCAGCTCCTCCGCCTTGCTCGCGCCGCTCGCGCTCGTGTCCGGCGTCTTGAGCTTGTCCCCGACCTTGTCCGGTCCAGAGCCACTTTGGGCCGCGAGCGCGGCGCCACCCGGCTCCGTCTTGCTCGGCGCGTCTGCGCTCGGCCCGACCTGCGCGTCTGCGCCCTTGACCTGCTCGGGGGCCTGCGACTCCGACTCGCTCCGCGCGGCGCCCGAGCCCTCCTGCCCCTCGACCTTCTGGCCCGCGGCCTTCGGCGAGACCTTCTCCTTCAGCTCCGGATCGCCCGCAGGCAACGCCTTGACGCGCGCGAGCTCCTTGTCCTGTGCGGCCTTCGCGGCCGGGTCGAGCTGAGACGGATTGGGCTTGGCGCCACCCGCCCACGAGCCGGTCATGGGCATGCCCGCCGCGCCGAGCTCCGGCATCTGCCCCTCGGACGGCCCCGGCATGTTCGGCGCGCGCTTCTTCTGGGCGTCCGGCTGTGCCTGGGTCTGCTTGTCACCGCGGGAGAGCTTGCTCGACTGCTTGCTCATGGCCGTCCTTTGAACGCGGGCACCCGGTGCTCTCGCACACGCCCGCTCGCGGCACGTGGGCCGCACCCCCGTTCGCGCGGAGGTGCGCCGACGCTACAACCAGCCTCGGACGTTAGGCCGCGACCTGTGGACGGGTCAACGCGATCCACAGGGGGAATTAAAGGGGGTGGGGTTTGCGGGCTCCGATCGGGGGGCGGGTGGAGGCTGTGCGCGGAGGATCTTCGGGAGGGTCAGCGGTCGCTCGATTCGTACGTCTATTCGCCGTACAATTGCCCCGCTGGCTTCGGAGACCGCGTCCGCGTCGTTGCCCTCGACGCGCGACACGACCGCAGCGCCTTCCGATGCCGCGTGTGGGCCCTCGACGACTACCTCCGCGAGCGCGCCGCGCAAGATGCCGCGCTACCCCACGGTCGCTGCCGTGCGGCTCGGCAGGCTCGCCGTCCACGCCGACTGGACGGGCCAGGGCCTCGGGACGCACCTCCTCATGGACGCCATCGCGCGATCACTGCGGGCCGACATCGCCTGGGCGACTTTGCTCGTCGACGCCAAGGACGAGGACGCGAGACGCTTCTATATCCTGTTTGGTTGCAGGCCATTTGGGGCCGAGGCGCTACATCTGTACGTGATGCGCGGCACGGTCGCAGGTTGTTTGACGGAGCGTGAGGCCCCGGCCTGCGTGAAGAGCTCGCGCCCGCTCCCAATCGGCTGCGTCCATGCCCTTTCGGCCTCGACCTCGGGCGGCGTGGCATGCGCCGCCGTCGCGACGCAGAACGTAGGCGTGAGGCTCAGCGCGCTTCGCAGCGAGGTTTTGCGCGCCGAAGGCAGGGTGGTGATCGTCTCGGGCGCGCGAAAAACGCTCGTCACTCACGCCTCCACGCGAATCCACTTCCGAAGCGCCTCGGGGACCTCCTGCTCCTGCCCGAGCGCGAAGGGCCCGACGAGCCAGCGCAGCAGGGCCTGGAAGTCCCCGTACAGCGGGATCTCCTCGGCCAGGCGGCGCCTCAGCTCGCGCCGCTTCTCGCTGAAGGTCACGTGCGACGTGCCCGAGAGGTGGTTGAGCTCGAGCTCGTAGTTGGCCTCGGTTTGGATCTGGATCTCGATGACCTCTCCGGCCCAGGCGTAGACGTTTTTAATAGCCTCCCAACCTGTCTTCTTCTTGAGATGCGGCGCGCAGCCGATGTAGTCCTTGGACTCCATGAGCACGAGCCAACGCGTGTTCTCGTGGCTAGGATCGAAGTCGGGCAGCTCGAGACCGTGCCGCGACAGCAGCGTCGGATCGAGTCGCATGCGGCCGAGGCGCTCCTCAATCCTATAACAGGTTGATTTATCGTGCGCAATAATCTTCATCCCGAAGGTGTCCTTGACGTACTTCGAGAACGGCGAAAGTTGCTTGTCGCGGGCCATGAGGCGGTCGATCTCGAAGATCTCGTCCGTGAGCTTGCGGAAGATCTCCTCCTCGGCCTTGACGCGCGTGGTGAGCTTGAGCGCGAGCGACCACTGCGTGCTCTCGAGCGGCTGGAACTCCACGAGGCCGGCGAGCGCGTCGAGCCACTGGTGGCCCTTGCCGTCCGGATCGTAGCGGTATCGCGCCGCGATGCGGCTCGCGAGCGAGAGATCGGACTCCCGACCGATCTCGGCGGCGTCGATGGGCTCCACGATGAGCATGCGGCGGCCCGCCATCTGACGCGCCGGACGGCAGAAGAGGTGGTAGCGCAGATCGATGCGATCGGTGCCGAGCAGCGGGATGGACAAGAGCCACGCGAGCCCGTACAGGCGCGTCTCGCCACGCCGAACGGCCTCGTCGAAGGCCTCGCGCGCGGCCACGACCTCATCGAAGCTCAGGCGCAGCGGATCGGGCGGCGAGCGTCCGGCCGCGCGGGCGCCGGCGAGCTCCTCCTTGAAGCGCCGCAGGCCCTCGATGAACGAGGCGAGGCGCGGGTTGCGCGTGAGCAACGTCAGTGGCGAGCCACGGCGTCGCTCGTCAGCGAAGCCGTCGCTCGCGAACTCCATCGTGGCGTTGAAGATCCTCGCGGCTGCCCCGGGCTGCGGCGGACCCTGCGGATGAGGCGTGCCCGGTGTCGTCTCGCTCATCGGCCTCCTTCGACGATCGGCTGCGGCGGATCCGGCTCGCCGGCCTCGTTGAGGTAGTTGTTGACGTCTCGCAGCGTCGGCGCGTGACCGAGCTTCTCGGCGACCTCGCGCAGCACGCTCTCGCCCCAGGCTTCCGGCGACAAGCGCGTGCCCTCGACCATTACCTCGGTCCCCACGATGCGCAGCTCAGGCCGCCACCCGGGCGGCACGTGCACTTCGTGCACGAACGTGACCCGTGGCCCCTCGTCGGGGTGGCTCGCCGTGACACGCACGGTGGTCAGTGTCGCGCCCTCGCCGCCAGGATCTGAGCCCGTCGTCGCCTGCGCCGGCGCGTCCACCGCAGTGCGGACCCCGCCCGCGAGCAGCGCAGACCCCTTGCGGCGCATCGCGTTCTGCAGGCGGAGGCGGAACTGCTGCGCCGCGCGGCCCCGCTCCATCGCGTCGGCCTGCAGCCAGACCTCACCGAACTGGCGCGCGACGTGCCGCTCCAGATCGAAGCGCGCCATCACGTCCGACCATTGCTGCCCCCGCGCGAGCCCCCAGGTCTCCTCCACGAAGGCCAAAGCACCCGCGTCGGAGCCGTGCAGCATCCGTTTGCAGGCGGGCACAAGCAGCCACAGCGCAGCCGTAGCCGTCGCCGCGAGCAGGGCGCGCGACCGGAAGGGGATCACAAGCAGATGACGCCGAATTGGCATTTCTTGTTGCCCGAACACTTGCCATTCTGGCACGGCGTCGGGATGGGGAGGTTGTTGGGAACGCACGCGCTGAAGAGGCACATCGCGCCGCTCGTGCAGTCCTTGTCCGTCTTGCACTGGCCCGGGCTCGGGATGGGCATGTCCTGCGCCACGCAGGTGCCGATCATGCAGCTCTGGTTCGGCTTGCAGTCGGCCGCGGTGTCGCACTGCTTCGCGAGGCAGAGAGCGCCCGCGACGCATTGCTGCTTCGGCTTGCAGTCCGCGTCTGTCTTGCAGCCGTCCGGGATGACGCCGCCGAGGTTCGGCACGCACGCGCCGATGACGCACTTGAGCAGGCCGAGCGGGCAGTCCTCGTCGGTCTCGCAGGTCAGGATCGGGATCTGGCCCGGGATGCAGAAGCCCTTGAAACACTGCTGGTTGTTGCCCTTGCAGTCGGAGTCCGTCGAGCAGCCCTTCGGCACGCACACCGTGAAGAGGCACTGCTGGTTCGACTTGCAGTCGTAGTCGCCCTTGCAGCCGCTGATGGGCACTGTGTCGGGCACGCACTCGCCGAGCAGGCACTTCGTGCCGCCCGCGCAGTCGCCGTTCGACTTGCATTTGTCGGGCACGCAGCTCTGGAGCTGGCACACGAAGCCCGAGGGGCAGTTCGCCGTGCTTTTGCAGAAGTTCGTCGGGACGAGCTGCGGCGGCAGGCATTGGTCCTTGTAGCAGGCCGTGCCGGAGGGGCAGTTGCCGGCCGCGTCGCAGGGCTTGGGCCCGAGGCAGAGCGGGTCGTAGCACACGAAGCCCGACGGGCACGGCGGCAGGTTCTTGCCGCACAGCACCTCGGTGTCGCACGCGTTGCCCACACCGTCGGCGTCGGAGTCCTTCTGGTCCTTGTTCGCGAGGTTCGGGCAGTTGTCGAACGCGTTGGGCACGCCGTCGCCGTCGGTGTCCTCGTCGCAGACATCGCCCTTGCCGTCGACGTCCTGGTCCTTCTGATCGGGGTTGGGGACCTTCGGGCAGTCGTCCTTCACGTCGGGGATGCCGTCGCCGTCCCCGTCGCTCGCGGTGTCGCACGCGTCGCCCTTGCCGTCGCCGTCCAGGTCCTTTTGGTCCGGGTTCTGCACGAAGGGGCAGTTGTCCTTGCCGTTCGCGACGCCGTCGCCGTCGAGATCGTCGTCGCAGGCGTCGCCCTTGCCGTCGCCGTCGGAGTCCTTCTGGTCGGGGTTCGGCGCGCTGACGCAGTTGTCCTTCGGATCGAGGATGCCGTCCTGGTCCGTGTCCTTGACCGAGTCGCACGAGTCGCCGATGCCGTTGCCGTCGCCGTCCTTCTGGTCGCCGTTGGGCACGAAGACGCAGTTGTCTTGCGTGTTCGGCACGCCGTCACCGTCGAGATCGTCGTCGCAGACGTCGCCCTTGCCGTCGGTGTCCGTGTCGGTCTGGTCGGGGTTGTAGGCTTTCGGGCAGTCATCCGCCGAGTTGATGAGCCCGTCGCCGTCCATGTCCGCGTCGCAGGGATCGCCCTTACCGTCGCTGTCCGAGTCGAGCTGCGTCGGGTTCGGATTGAAGGGGCAGTTGTCCTGCGCGTCGGGGATGCCGTCCATGTCCGAATCGAGCGTCGTGACCGGCACATCCGTGCTCGTGTCGAAGGCGTCGACGATCGGGCCCGTGTCCTTGATGCCGCCGTCGCTGCCCGTGTCCTGGGGCGGCGCGATGTCGGGCACCTCCAAGCCGCCGTCCACCCCCGCGTCCGAGGGGACGATCTCCGGCTGCGGGCCCGCGTCGAAGGTCGCGTCCGAGCCCGCCGGCGAAGGCTCCGGTCCCACGGCGACGTAGACCGGGCCCGCCGTCTCTGACTTCGGCTCGCCGGGCGAGAGCACGCGGAAAGAGAGCGCCCGGCGCGGCGCCTGCTCCTGCGGTGGCTCGGTCGTGATGGCGCCGTCGGTGTTCTTCGCCCACACGAAGTAGAGCACCTGCGTGCCAGCCGGCTGGCCGGGCAGCTCGCCCTTGTAGATGTGGCTGCCTGTGCCGCCGAGTCGCGCCAGCGGCAGCGCGGAGAAGACCGTGTCGGTGCCCCGGGCCCAGTACAGGCGCGCTTCGGCGAGATCGGGGTCGCCGAGGATCGTGGCGGAGACGACGTAGGGGCCGTTGGTGTCGTAGGTGTCACCCAGCGCGGCGAGCTGCGTCACGCGGGGAACCGAGAGCGGTGAGGTCGCGCAGCCCGCGAAGGGGGCGACACCGAGCGCGACGATCGCAGCGAAGGCCCATGGGATGCGAGCGGACGGGCCGATTCGGTGGCGGGACATGGCCGGTACTCCCTGCTCAGCCGGGCGGAGCGCGACGACCGTCGAGCCCCGAAGGCGTTCCAGTGTACTGGACGCGGCGCGCGGAGGGAACACGATCCTGGGCTGTTCCGTATACCCATTTGACTTCGGGCTCCCACGAGCCTAACTTCCCGCCGCCCCGCAAGCCTCCAGTTGGCTCCCTGCGCGAGGCATTGGCGAACACCGATAAGGAGTTAGAACATGCACAATCGA
>Ga0172370_10006489_pt1 | contig 14667 bp, 12 predicted proteins | sample LakKiv5m_FD_114538 | JGI IMG/M metagenome (GOLD analysis project Ga0172370, IMG submission 114538) | Freshwater microbial communities from Kabuno Bay, South-Kivu, Congo - kab_022012_11.5m | ecosystem: Environmental > Aquatic > Freshwater > Lake | place: Democratic Republic of the Congo...
GATATGCCTGATCAGCGGTATCAACGAGCCGGTAAATCTCTCTGTCTTCTTCTGCAATGCTGCGAAGCTCCCGATAGAATGTCTCGTCAATCCACTGCAAGAGCGGAGTCCAGTATTTTTTGCCAACGAGTATGATCGGAACCGGCGTCACCTTCCGTGTCTGGATGAGCGTAAGAAGCTCAAACAGCTCATCCATCGTACCAAAACCGCCGGGAAAAAATACATAGAGCTTTGAAGCAGAGACGAGCATCACCTTACGCGTGAAGAAATAACGGAAAGATTCGAATTCCTGCACGTATTTGTTGATGCGCTGTTCAAACGGAAGCCGGATATTGATGCCGACGGATTTGCCGCCAGCGCGCACTGCGCCTTTATTCGCAGCCTCCATGATGCCGGGGCCGCCGCCGGTGACGATGGCATATCCGTCTTGCGCGAGGCGATAGGCTAGAGCTTCTGCTGCATGATAGTAAGGGGACTGTGAAGGGAATCTCGCGCTCCCGAATATTGTCACCGCTCTTTTGTAATTTTGTAAAAATTCAAAGCCATTGACGAATTCCGCCATGATTCGAAAGATTCGCCAAGAAGATACGGGTTCGCCGTGTTTCACGCCGAGGACTTCCTCTACGCGATGGGTATGATTTTTCCCTTTTTTGCCGTTTTTTTGATTTGTCATAGATGTAAGTGTACGCGCGCATGATACGTTGTAAAGACTACCGTATAATCGTCTGTTCTCGGTCAGGACCGACAGAGACCATCCGAACAGCAGCCCCTGTCTCGCGTTCGATGAATTCAATGATCGCGAGCATGTTGCGTGGCAGATCGTCGTAGGATCGCGCACCACTCGTTGGACACAGCCATCCGGGGAATGATTGATAGATTGGCTCGCATGATTTTAGAAAAGCGTTTTCCGGAAATACTGTTTGAAATATCTCGCCGGACTTGATCGTATCCCGACCGAAGAAAAATTGCTCGCCAATATAGCGATATGCGGTGCAGATTTGTATCTCTTCACATTCGTCTAACACATCCACTTTTGTCAGGATGATATCGTTGCTATTCACCCGCAATGATTGCCGCAGTAACGGCAAGTCAAGCCATCCAGCGCGGCGAGGACGTCCTGTTGTCGCGCCATACTCATCTCCCTGTAGGCGGATCGCGATACCCTGACGCAAAGGATCAGGGTCATTGACCGTTACACCGCCATACTGCGTTTTTTCTTTTTCCCGATTCATACCGGCACAATGTTCGTCAGATGCAAAACCGCCAAATTCTGTTGGGAACGCCCCTTTGCCGACACGAGTCATATAAAACGCCTTGACGACGCCAAAAGTACGATCCACATTGCGCGCGCTTAACCCTACGCCTTTTGCAAGTCCTTCGATGGAACAATCAGACGACGTGACATAAGGGTAGCTGCCATAGTCAATGCTTAACAAATACCCTTGCGCGCCTTCGAGTAAAATCCGTTTCTTGCCAAGCGCCGCGTGCATGATCTCTCCCGTATCTGTCACGTAATCGCGGAGCTGGTCCGCAAACGATCCGGTATATTCATCTACGATCGCTTCGTGGTCGAGGATGGATTCCGGATGAAAATATGCCCCGCCGCCGACTCGCGGGTTGCTACAGATCTGTTTGACAAGCGAACGGTCATACGACTGGAGACGAGCGATTTTTTCCTCAAGGTTTAAGCGAAGCTTTTTAACAAACGTATCCCGATGAAACAGATCGCCGACAAACAAACTGCAACGGTTGTAGTAGTCGGCATACGCCGGACCAATGCCGCGGCCGGTAGTGCCGATCGCGTTGGAGCCGCTCTGCGTGTGTGCCAGCTGATCAAGGAGAATATGCTGCGGCAAGACAAGTTTTGAGTGCCGTGAGATCCGCAAATGGTCCGAAGTGCAACCCCCTGATTGCAGCATACGCAGCTCGTCAATACACTGCCGCGGGTCAAATGCCACACCTGATCCGATAATACTCATCTTGCCGTCTCGATCATGAAAGATCGAGGAAGGAAGCAAGTGGGAGACGAATACTTTTCCGCCGTAACATACGGTATGCCCCGCGTTTGCGCCTCCGGTGCCCCGCGCGACAATGTCTGCCCATGGGGTAAGAAAATCAATGATTTTTCCTTTACCGGTATCTCCCCATTGATTGCATACGACAGCAACGGTCTTTGCGTCTCCAAGGAATGAAAAGTCTTGTGCCATAGCATTTGCAACCTAGCACAAAAAAGAAAATAGGTATAGTATTTTGTACGGAAACATATGCGAAGAGAATATCAATCCAAACCTCAAGATGAGCACGAACCAAGGGAAACGCCGAGACGCGAGCCCTCTTTCAAGAAACGTGCCGTTTCCCGCATTTCCGGAAAAGAATCCACGGCCGAAGCAGCGGAATACTCCGGCGGCGCGACAGGAAGAAAAGAGTACGAGGGACCGGAGGGGTTAAAAAAAGCGGCTCGTGAATATGTGCTTCGCTACGCGGCATCATACCTCCGGGACTATGTTTATTCAATGGATGAAATCCCGAATCCGGTCAAAAAACAAACAGTGTATGAGAGTGTGTTGAAAGATGTCTCAAAGCTCCTATCAGATGATGAAGTAAAAAATACATCACTTGAGGAATTGTGGGAGACGTATCCACTTGATATAGACCAAACGGTTCGCTCTTCTGTGGTGCGTGGCGTGCTGAAGGAATTGATATTTAACCTACATGCAGAGTACCGTGGACTCGTTGGCGCAACCTACCAACGAAAACTGCTTCTGATTGAAGACGACAAACTACCAAGTATTTACAACGCCGCCATAGAAATACAACCGGAGTTTAGAGACGGTACATTTGTAGTTGGAGGCATCCGCAACGAAGCCGGAATAAATACCTACGACAAAGCGCCGGTTGATGCTATTTTTTTGAAAAACGTATTTGGTATCGAGATCGGATCCCCGTACCCTCTTGAAAGTTATTCTAACAAAAAGAATAACGAGACAAACACATACGAAGTCTTGATCCAAGATGCACGGCAATCCCTCTATGCGCAAATCATCAATGGCGAAGAGGTCACAAAAGAACATGCGCAGCTCCACTATCCATCGATACCGCCGGGCCGCCTTGCGGATCTTGTAGCGGCATCCAAGGCAAGACGCGCCGAATTCGAAGCAGAAAGTGAACGCGCCGGAGCCGAAGGATTAGAAAGATTCAAAGGTTTACTGAAAGCAATGCAACCGAAATTCATCGGGATTAGATACCAAGAGCGCGGCAGCAGCAAATATATCGATGGAGTATTCTATCCGGATCGGACCGGTATTGAAACGCTTGAGCCAAAAGGTAATGAAATCTATGCCGAGCCGGTATTTGGTGATGACTTGTTTCAAATTACTAATATTTCTCCTGCGCGCAGCGGAACGGATTGCTATCTCGGGGCCGATCGGTACGCGCGTGAAATATCAAACTCCGACCCCTCAAAAGTGTCGCATTTCTATATCTTTGAATCCCGCGTCACCAAACAGGCATACAAAAAATTCCTTTCAGAGGCTTCGGAACTCTGGGCTGGAGTATACGACTCCGACGCGCATGAAACCCCCACTGATATCGCTTTTGCAGTAGCTGACGCAGAAAAAAGGGTTCAGAAAAATATTGCACGAGATGAAGTTATTGGCAGGATCGTTCAGCAGATCCATATCATGCTCGATTCTGCGAAACGACAACAGGAAAATTATTTCGACGATCCGGAAATAGGAGAAATTTATAAGGATACTTCCTATAATAATCTCATGCGATATTTTAAAAATTATGAAACGGCTGTGCTGGTTCGAGTATACATTGAAGTGTGGCGGCAAAACATTGATCCGGAAGTGACGGATACTCTTATCGATGTGCTCAAAAGCCGAAAGCTCACTGATGATGACATGCAACAAATATTTCATGCGGCCGCGCGGACGAAAGAAGAGTGGATCAATCTTCGGCGATCGCTCTGGCGCCAAGCGAGAAATGATGAGTACTTGTACGTGACGCTTTTTGATATAATTGAAAGTGGCGGCGATAAGTTGGGATACTCTGCCGGTACGGTGACGGAATATGATCCATATCTCAAAGAGCATGTCCAAAAAGAATACGAATGGGGCATCGCTGATATTGAGACAGTGCTCGACCGCCTTGCTGAACGGCATCGCGACACATCAGCAGAGCCGATCATCACCAACGAGCAAGCGCAACGAGCAATCGATACGCTTCTTGCAAACACGAATAACATGAATCCGGCGATCATACGATTTCTGCCGTACGTCACCTACCAGATTTACTTGTTGCAGCTTGCAAAACAATGGACAGCAGATGCCGATGACGAACGATTTCGCGATACTCCTTCGCCAGTCGATCCTTTCTCGTCAATCCCGTGCAAGATCCTCGATCGAGCAAATCAAGGAGTAGCCCGCCAGATTATGAACGACGAATCATTTAGCTATGAAACGCGGCTGTACGCGTTATGGATGAGAAATTCACTCAAACCTACCGACCGTAAAACTGTGCAACAGCTGCTTTCAGAGTCGCGTAAGACGGTTGTTCGTGAAGGTGAGACGATCGATATCGACCGTGACCGTTCTGCTGTGCGAGTATATGTGATCGATCACGGATTGCTAGATCCTTATAAAGACGTCTTGCGATATCTTGCAGCAGGACCATATAAGATAGACCATAGAGTGCTCCAAGCCGCACAACACCGACTCAAATACCTTGACGAAAAAAAATCGCCTTGACAGAGTCCTCAAAAAAGGATATCTATAATACAACGTATGCATTCTCACTTCCCAACAATGATGATGAGCATGATGTGGACCTCCGAACCGCGGGGAGTGATTTTGCTATGTAGATAACCAAGAGATACAAAAGCATAAAACAGCCCTCGCACAACGGGGGTTGTTTTGTTCTTTTTGATTGTTCTTTTAACGGATGTGGAATACATATCATCTCCTGTCATCCCCGCGTAGGCGGGGATCCAGTAAACAAGAAAGCTCTTGCTGCTTGTGCTGGGTCCCGGCCTTCGCCGGGATGACAGAATAGGAGGGTAGCATGGCCAACATCGATCCGCAGGGCGAAGCCATGCGGGAAATAATCCAGCAAATTCGCGACCACGGGGTCGCGATCGAGAATTGCATTATTCAAAGTGTTCGGGACGACGAAGGATGGTTCCGCATGATCGCGATCTCAAAGGTGAGCGGCCTGCCGCTCGCGAGGTCCTGGCCGTTTCGGCCAACGATCACCGGATCCTTCATGAACCCCCTCTCTTCCGGCCGGCGCGTTTAAGCGTGCCGGCCTCATTTTTTTGCTTCATTGTATCTTGATCTCCATGCCATCGTATGTAACATCGGTACACAAATACTTGTTCTGCACATACGCACGCAACTGCTCGTGCGGCAGTGTGCGGTGACCAATATGAGTAAAGATAACTTTTTTAAGCCGCCACTGCTTGTACCATCGAAGCTGATGCTGTATGGATACATGACCAGGCAAATCACGGTGCAAGATCGATCCATCCGCAAAGACAATCTCAGCGTCGCAGAAATATCGTTTTACCCCTTTGAGCGATGCCATATCGGTAGCATAGACGAACGTAAAGGAGCGTTTCTTTTTTTGCGGTATGCTGACGTGAAAACCAACTGCCGGTGCTGTCAGCGAATGCACGACTCGAAATGGCATGATTGTTATATCACCGATGTGAAAGGCAGTACCGGAGGCGAGTGTTTTTGTTTTTTCGCTGTACACAGGTATCGAGGAAGGAAGCTGACGAAGGCCGTCACAAGCATCGAGATGGTGATGAGTAATACAAATTGCGTTGACAACAAATTGCGTGAGGCTGTTTGATTCGATTTTTCTTCAGCTGATAAGCAATATCAGGACCTGCGTCAAAAAGGATCGTCGTGCCGCCATGGCATAACGCAACACATGACCGCATGCGGCGATCTTTGCCGCCGCGTTTTGCGGCATTACAAACCTCGTCGTCGTGGAGCGCAAACTTTTTTTGATACGTCGTAATGGAAGAATAATCGTCAAAGTGGTTTGCCACTGTACGCGGCAAAGGAAAGGCGGCTGATGAGCCAAGGACAATAATATTTGTCATACGAGTACCAAAACAATGATGGCGGCCGCAATCACGCAAATCTCGCAGACAAACGTAAGCGTAAACCTCCGCATATACATATTCACCATCTCAACCCAGTGCGGGAAAAACCGTTTCGGTGGAAGATGAAACTCCACTTCGCGATCACGCAAAGCAAACACATGATTTGTAAATGGATAGAGCCATCGGATACCAAATTGAATCGAATCAAGTAAAAGATGGCTTCCAGCTCCTATAAAAACCATCATGCCAGCATACCATCCGTATGGTTTTGGCAGCAGCAATGCAGCAAAAAACCCCGCCGCAAGCCAAAAGATCGGCGTATGTGTCACAAGGTACCGATGATTTCTCTCTTGCTCGCCTAAACGCATCGCGCCTTGGCGAAAAAAAGAAACGAACATGTCAAGATCAGGCGCGAAAGCAAAAAAAACGCCAATCCATACCAGCGTAGAAATCTGGTGATCAGACAGATCCGGCCTCACCACAGAGAGAAATGCTCGCGCCGCAAGGTACCCGCCTGCGATATGGCCCGGTGGTAACATACAAACCTAATCCTCCTATGAATTAGAACTCTGCTAAAAGTATATCAAATAAGAGTCTGGGGGAAAATGCCTCCGAGTCACCCTGTTTGTCATCCCCGACCTGATCGGGGATCTAAATCCATGTATCTATGAATTTGGATTCCTGCTTTCGCAGGAATGACATACTTTTTGGGGGTTTTCTACAGATTCAATATAAAACTGTAAAAACTCTGCATGTCAGTGGGATAACTCCTGTATATCGTATCCCATCATTCGAAGCTGCCGTGTAAGCTCGCTTAATGGCAGGCCAAGCACTGTGCCGATATCGCCGTCTATTTTTTTGATAAACGTAGCTGCCTTTCCAACAATCGTATAGCAGGCAGCCTTACCGCGCCATTCTCCTGAATCAAGAAACCACTCTAACTCATCAGGCAGTATCCTGCGAAATGTCACGCGCGTCTGTGTGACAAATGTCTTTTCTCTGCCTTTCGTAGTATCAATAATGGTGGTGCCGGTGATTGCAAGATGCGTACGGCCGCTCAACCTCTGAATTGTCGCGCGCGCCTCTCGTACATTGCCAGCTTTACCGAAAATCTGTTTGCCAATAGCGCCAATAGTGTCCGCTGCAATGATAAGTGAATTGGGGTGGCGTACAGCAACACATCGCGCTTTGTCCCGCGACACACGCCGCGCAAACCCCAGAACTGACTCGCCTTTCTTTTTTGTTTCAGCGCAATCGCTTGGATCGACGATGACGGAAAGACCGATCATCTCCAAAAGCTCTTTGCGCTTCGGCGAGGCAGATGCCAATACGATTGGTGGGATGTTTTTTTCCTTTTTCATGATGGTATGGTAAGGATGTGTATATGATACCGAAAAAAGTACAATACCGACAAGCTCATATTACTCATGTCGCTCCCCAGGGATATGGAATTGGCAACACGGATACCGGAGAGCCGATATGCGTATGGGGAGCGATCCCTGGTGAGGATGTACGCGCGCGTATATTAAAAAAACGGCCGCAACTCCTGGGTATTGCCGAAGAAATAATCCAATCCTCACCGTTGCGCATTGCGCCGCAAGAAGACCACTTCATGAGTTGCTCACCATGGCAGGTTGTGAGCACAGAAACAGAGATACAATGGAAAAAGCAATCTCTCTGTAATCTGTATGCGCATTACGGATTTACGGCCGATCAAATCCCGCTAATGACGGATCATGAAATATTCCACCCGCCTCCGCCAAGGCTTCGGCGCGGTTTCGCTCCACAATCTTCACCTGAACGAAGCAACGACTGTAAAGTCGCAGAGCTTCACTATCGCAACAAAATGGAATATGGTTTCTACGCTGACGACAGCGCTTTGCATCTTGCGTTTTTCCGGCGGGGCGTCCGTGCGCCGGTTCCGATACAATCATGTATTCTTGCAAACAAATCCATCATTGATGTGTCGCACAATTTATTGCAAGGTATCAAAAAAGCGGGGATTCCGCGAACCTCTCTTAAAAGCCTCGTGGTCAGATGCAATGCAAGTGGCGCCGTACTCGCGGGATTATTCATGACCGATCGTGAACGCCGTGATTATGAAAGCATATTTTCCCAAACAATCATTTCCGGACTTGCAGTCTATTATTCTGACAGACGCTCCCCTGCTTCTGTGCCAACAGAGCTTCTCGCCCGCTTCGGAACAGAAACTCTATCAGACGAAATCAAGGGACGATCATTTTCATGGTCGCTCTTTTCATTCTTGCAAGGAAACCTGCCGCTTTTTGAACGCGCTCTTGCGCGGATCCACGAATGGTGTGCCGACTCCCCTTCTCTCGTCGACGCGTATGCCGGCATGGGCGTGATCTCTTTGACTTCGCCGACAGACCGCGTGATACTCATTGAATCAAATCCTGATTCGACTGCGCTTGCACGGCAGCATGCCGTGCTCTGCGGCAAACGCGATGTTCGTATCATTGAATCACCGACAGAAAAAGTATCAAGCGTCTTTGCGCCGGACAGCACTGTCATCCTTGATCCGCCCAGGAGCGGCTTGCACCCTGATGTGATAAAAAATCTGCTTTTAGAAAAACCACGCCGCATCATCTACTTATCATGTAATCCCATTACACAAGCGCGAGACATTGCCTCCCTTGCCGATGCCTATCGGCTTACAGCAGTAGAAGGCTATAACTTCTTCCCGCGCACGCCGCATATCGAATCGCTCGTACTCCTTGAACGATCAATCTAGAGATAATCCAATAGCCGCTCGTAATGCAAGATATTGAGATTCCGATAGAAAAATGCTATCCAGATACCCATATTGTTGGTAACAATGAGTATTCCCAACACAAGCAAAAAGATCCCGCCGATTACAGAGACCCATGGCATGAACCCCTGCATCTTCGCAAGATACCTGTTTGCCGAACCGATCCCGGCTGCAACAAGCAAGAAAGGAATGCCTAACCCAAAAGAATAAACTGCCAGCAGCCCCGCTCCTTGCCATACCTTCGCCGATGTCGCTGCGGCTGTCAGAATACTGCCAAGGATGGGGCCGATACACGGCGTCCATCCTGACGCAAATGCAGCGCCAAAGAGAAAGGAATTCCATGGCTTGCCCGGTTTCAATACGCGCGTGAGCGGAAAATGTTTTTCACTGTCCAAAAATCGCAAAAACGGCAGACGCAACACGCCGAGCAGATAGAGTGCGAAAAAAATCACAAGCACGCCGCCCGCCTGCTGAAGAATGGGACGGTATTTTGCAAGCGCAATGCCGCCAAGGCCAACTAGCGTGCCAAAAAAAATAAATACCGCGCTGAATCCGACCACAAACAACAAACCATTGAAAAATACTCTTTTCCTTGCGGTGCGCGCTTTTGCCGGATCTCTAAAGTCAGCGGATGATACGCCGCTGATAAATCCGAGGTATGCCGGCACAAGCGGCAAGGTGCACGGGGCAAGAAAGGTTAATACCCCCGCCACAAAAGCATAAACTACAAATAGGGCGCCAAGCTGTTCCATATCTATTCATTTAATATGAGACTGTAGAAAAATGTCGCAGAACCACCAAATGTGTCATTCCCGCGAAGGCGGGAATCCAAATCAAAATCTTTTCAATGGATTTGGATCCCCGATCAGGTCGGGGATGACAATTCTCGGACAGTCTGGACATTTTTCTACAATCTCAATATATCTAGAGTATACCGCTTGCCCTGTGAAAAAGGAATGATAAGCTAGCTTCATGAAACATATTGCCGTAGTAAGCCCGACAGAACGGGATATACGCGAGCTCGGACGCATCGCGGATGCGTATGGCGCGCGCGTATCCTTTCTTGGCGTGGACGCAAGCGAATATCTTGATTCGCTTGATGTGAATACTCTCATTGAAAGCACGATCCGTTGGTGCCGACTGCACCGACCCGATGGCGTCCTTTCCAGCGACGACTATCCAGGTTCTGTCATCGCGCATATCGCAGCTCGCGAATGCGGCCTGCCCCATACCGATCCGGCCGTCATCCTTGGATGCCAACATAAATACCGATCACGAGAATTACAAACACGCGCGGTGCCGCAGGCAGTGCCACGATACTTTCTCATCGATCCTTACTCGGATATGCAATCGTCCTCCGCCGCACCACTCCCCTATCCTTTTTTTGTGAAGCCGGTAAAATCGTTCTTTTCCATTTTGAGCAGAAAAGTATCGTCTGACCAGCAGCTTACTGCCGTCATCGAACAATCACACCAACACTTCCGCACGAAACTCCAACCATTCAATGAACTCCTTGCGAAATATTCTCATTACCCGTTTAGCGCGAATTACTTGATCGGAGAAGAAATGCTCGAAGGGCACCAAGTGACAGTGGAAGGATATATGTTTGACGGGACATTTACCTTGATCGGCGTGGTGGACTCCATTATGTTTCCCGGCACACATTCGTTTCAACGGTTTGAGTTTCCGTCTGCTCTTTCCGAAGAGGTATGCTCGCGCATGGCAGATCTCGCGCAAACATTCTTGCGCGAGATCGGTTATCACAACGCCATGGTGAACATCGAGATGATGTATAACCCCGCATCCGATGACATCAAAATCATCGAGGTAAACACGCGACTCTCGCCGCAATTTGCTGACCTGTTCGAGAAAGTCCACGGTATCAATACGTATACGATGCTTCTCGATCTATGCTGCGGCATACGGCCACAATGGCAGCCGTATCAAGGTCGCCACGCAATCGCCGCAAGCTGCGTGCTCCGGACATTTGAAGACCACATCATACGCGCGTTGCCGACGCAAGCCGATAAAGAACGCCTGTTTGCGGCTGAGCCTGACGCGCGCGTTGAACTATTCGGCTCTGTCGGCCGCGCGCTTTCAGCGGAAATTCAAGACGGCATGAGCTACCGTTACGGGCTCATCAATATTGGTGCGCGGTCACAGGGAGAACTCTTGGAAAAGTTTGAACACTGTAAGAGTCTGCTCCCGTTTCAATTTGAACCAACTTTACACCCCGCAACCGCTACCGGAATTCTTTGATTGCGCCGGTTGTTCTTCCGAAAGAACTCTACGGTATCCAGCCGAGCTGGAGAAGCCGTCGCCCAATATCTCTTTCGCATCTGCCGAACCCCACGGAATCCCCCGTTTCTCAAGATAATTTGCAATCGTCACATACGTGTCAGGGAACCAATAGGCGTTTACCTGAAGCGCGAGCGCATACATCTGATCTTCACTCATGCCTTGTGATGCCATCAGCTCAAGCAGCCCGAGCATCGCCATGCCGTGGTTGCAGTCCGGAAAATAGGTGGAGTTGCCGCAGCACGGCCGATAGATTCCTTTCGCCACGCGTTCCACGAGCTCTTGCTGCTCTTTGGTTAGAGAAAAGAATTGATGCTTTGAGTAATGCTGCATCGCATCTCCCTTTGCGACGGTCCACCCGCCGGTAGACGCAAAGCCTGCCGCACCGCCATATTGCGGATCTTGCATGGGACCGTTTTCTAAAACAGGATTTTTCAATCCAAGCCCAAGTGCCCAGAGGATATTCAATAGTACACCGGAGTTCTGCGGCGTGATCGTCACGGATCCGACAGTATCTTTCGAAAGCAAATCCGACATATCCTGCGAGATCCCTCCGCGGTCTGCGTAGAGCGCGAGGAATTTCTGTTCATCAATAACACCTGACTCCACCAGCTGTTTGCCAAGTTTGCCCCACTTCACGGGGATCGTCACTCCGGAAGATGGTGTCACGCGTTCCGGCAAGTCACCGAGGGACTGGGATGACGCACCGGAAGGATGGTGATTTTCCGAGTCTCCTTGCGCAACGCCTCCTTGCGCAACCGTGCTACCGACAACAGATGGAATGCTTGCTGCTCCGCGCGGCCGCACGGATACTTTCACGTCGAGGAACAGTGACGTCACGTTTGCCGCCAACACAACGCCAGCAAGCGATATAACGGCATTTTTCCATTGGCTTTTTGCGATTTCTCCGACCGAACGCTTCGCGACCGCGTCGCTTTTTAATTCCGTGCATTCTACATGACACGGATAGGAAACGACTTTCTTCGTTGTCATAATTTCTTGGATTATTACTGATTTGGATCCCGTGTCTATGCACGGGACGAGTCGGTAGAACACTTGTTCTGCAGACTCGCTTAAGAACAACAATTTTTCAGCTTTTCTTGGATGCGTTTGGCCGCATCGCTCTCTTGCGCGCTCGTCGGTCTCCTGCCGAAAAATACTGGAATGGAACAGACGACAAACGCAGTGCCGATGGCAAGAAAGAGGAATGACTCTTTTACAACTCCATACACCAACGCGAACCCCGCTGTCATAAACCACACTTTCCATGCGAGCGGTGAACGGCTGGGGGAAAGGTATTTTTCCGTTTGGTACCCGATACCGACAACGCTTCCGCCCATCAAGATACCGATCAGGGCAGAGTCAACGGACAAACCTGCGGCGCGCGCTACAAGCAGGAGTAGCCACGTACCGCTCACGCCAGCGCAGATAGGGCAAATCCTTTTTCCTGTCATGGTGTTGAATCGCCACACAACAGCGGTGATCAGCAGGATTGAGGCGAACGGCAATAATAAATACCACGTCATAGAAAGAAGATTAGGATTCCAAGCACGATCATGGCAACCCCGGTCCACAGGCGCATAGAGCGGATGTTTCTCTTCTCCCACTGATCCACCTTATCGAGCACCGCCCGATCGCTTGCCATCAGCAGGATCAATACGAGCGGAGAGACAAACAAGATGTTGTAGTACCCAAGATACGCAAAACCGCTTGCAAAGGTTGCTTGATCATGGAGCAAACCGACAGCCGTGAGATACGGACCTCCCGTACAGGGGAATTCGCATAACCCCACGAGTGCGCCAAGAGCAAATGCAGTCGGCAGCGATGCCTTTTCAATGTAGCGCGACATGATGTGATACGCCGATGCGGGAAGCTGGATGCGGATGGGTACTTTGGGGAACAGAACATTGATGATATTCACCGATCCGAGCACGAGGAGAAGCGCAGTTCCGACTTTTCCCATGAAGTGCGGCGTATTGAAGATATGCAATGCTTGCAGCAACCCAAGACCGATCAGAAAGTACACCGCAAAGAGGCCTGCTATGTATGCAATACCGATCGAAAGGATTGATCGCCGCAATCTCCCGATGCTTACAAGAAATGCAATCGTGAGAAGCAAAATCGAAAACGCGCAGGGATTCACACTGTCCAATAGCGCTGCGACTGTGATGAGCGGCAACAGCCATGTGCCTTGATTGCTGATATTCCAAAGCAGTTGCGTACCGCCCGGTCCCATCCGAAACACGATGATGAAGCTTGCTAACGCAAGCAATGCAATCACGAGGAGTACAAGACGCTTTTTCCTCATACCGGTTACGGATTCACAAGAGCGTCAAACTTGATCTCGGCCGGCTTGCTGCTCCCCGAATGCTCCAGCGACACCACGCGGTTGATCCTGCCAACTCCCGCTGGTCCGTGCGCGGCCGGATCAAATGTCACTTCGACTTCCGCGCTTTGTCCCGGCTGCAGCACTTCTTGGAAGGATGGAATAAATCCATGTCCCGGCATTCCGAAAGGACCGATCCGGTTTTCGCCGGAAAGCAAAGAGACAGTCGTACACATACATGAGGTGTAGAGCTTTTTTAACGTAAGGGGGCCACTGCCGGTGTTTGAGACACGTATGCGTTTCGTCACCGATCCTGCGGCCATAGAGACACTGCCAAAGGAAAACGCTTCTTCTTCGATTGACAGCACACCTCCCTGATCTGATTGTTCTGCTACCGATGAACTCGCTGCGGCGTTTCCCTTGTTTTGGCTTGAGGAATTTTGCGCAATCCAGAATACAAGGGCAGCGCCTACGAGAAAACCAACAATGTACAAAGGGAGACGCGATTTGCCTTTGCTGCTTCCGGATGCGGCGTGATGGTCGCCACTAGATGTGGTATGGCTACCGCCGTGGCAATGAGATGTCATAGAATAGATGGATAATAATAAACCCGTGCGTACTTCGCACAGGTGCATGTCATAACTGATCGGGAATTGTCACTCCTGTCTTTTTTCTTCGTCCAGACCGTCCGAGAATTGTCATCCCCGCGAAAGCGGGGATCCAAATCCATGCATTCTGAATTTAGATTCCTGCTTTCGCAGGAATGACATCACTCAAGCCATGCACCCGTTGAGGCGCAAAGCTTTCTGCTTATGCCTGCTTACTATTATCCAATACAAAAATCGCGCGCGCTCGAAAAACGCTAACGGCGGTGGAAAGTAGGTGCGCAAGAGAATGCGTATCTGCTTTCCATCAAGACGGCTGTGGAGCCGCAAGATAAGGAAAGCGAGGAATACAACGACTGCAAGAGAAAAAATTTCTGACGCAAAGAAAGAAAGAAATGCCGTGAGCCCCCCGAAATAATGAGTCATCAAAGAAGGCAAATTATCCTGGTCGGGACATCCCACGCCGCTCACCAACGTGATCGGACAGGTTTGGTGCATACCGGCATGAGCAGGATTCAAAAAAAGAAAACCGAGCATCAGAATAGCTACGATC
>Ga0172370_10006491_pt1 | contig 14665 bp, 16 predicted proteins | sample LakKiv5m_FD_114538 | JGI IMG/M metagenome (GOLD analysis project Ga0172370, IMG submission 114538) | Freshwater microbial communities from Kabuno Bay, South-Kivu, Congo - kab_022012_11.5m | ecosystem: Environmental > Aquatic > Freshwater > Lake | place: Democratic Republic of the Congo...
ATACTTCTTCGCAAGCGCAATGGGGTCTCCGAAAAATTCCTCAGTGCCAAGCCGCCCTTGCCTCAGGCGCACTGCCTTTCCACCAAGCACGTCTATCGATGGAACTGCTGCTGCCCTGTTTTCGCACATGGACACAAAATTCCTGATTAACTGATCTCCTGCCCTTCCGCTTTTTTCTGGGTGGAACTGCCCACCCCAGAAATTCCCCTTCCGCACAACAGAGGCAAACCTCTTTCCATATTCCGTGCTGCAAAGCACAGCGCCCTTGCCTTTAGGGAACGCTGCAAAGCTGTTGGCAAAGTAAAAATACTCGCCATCGGATATCCCAGCAAGCAAAGGGTCCTGCTTTTCAATCCTCGCCATGTTCCAGCCAAGCTGCGGGAGCCGCACGCCGCCATCCAGCTTCCTGACGCTTCCAGGGATAATGCCCATCCCATCTGCCCCAATGCATTCCTCGCTCCTGCTGAAAAGCGCCTGCATGCCAAGGCAGATGCAAAGCACAGGCACCTCTATTCTCGCCGCGCCTTTCTTTTTGCCAATGGCTGCCGCTATTTTCGGGACTGCGGCAAACGAGCCCACGCCCGGCACTACCAGCCCGTCAAAGCCGCCCGCCCCCCCCAGCCTCCGCACCACTTTCACCTCTGCGCCCGCCCTCCTGAATGCATTTGCCACCGAGGCAATGTTGCCTGCCGAGCCAAAATCGAGAATGGCAATCACGGGGCCGCCGCGCAGCACGCCTGCCTTCCCTATCATGGAATCACCTTCTCAAGCGGCATCACAAGCATGTCGCAGCCCCCTGCAAGCTTCACGCGGCGCACCACCGACGGGAGCTGCCTTGCCTCCACCACTGTCTGGATTGCCCACTCGCCCTTTTTCGCAAGCCGCATGAGCGTGGGGCTTTCCATTGAGGGAAGCACGCGAAGTATGGCCTGCAGCTTTTCGTCCGAAGGCGCATTGAGCACAAGGTACTTCAGGCTGCGCGCGCGCAGCACGCCCTCAAGCGAAAGCAGGATTTCCTGCAGGAGCTCCTCCTTTGCCCCCTCCCTCTTCCTGGCTGCCGCAAGGAAGGCGGACGAGGACGACAGCGTGCCTATCTTCCGCAGGCGGTTGGCGCGAAGCGTCCTGCCCGTCTGCACGTGGTCTATCACTGCGTCTGCAAGGTTTGCAGCAGGCGCTATCTCGGTCGCCCCTGACAGCGAAAGAAGCTCCGCCTTCACGCCAGCAGCTTTCAGGTACTTGCGCGCAGTTGCAGGCAGCTTGGTGGCAATCCTCTTGCCCGCCAGGTCGCGGACCGACTTCGCTTTCGAGGCCTCGGGCACGGCCAAGGCGATTTCGCACTGCCCAAATCCCAAATCCAGCACGCGCCTTGCGCCCGAGCCTGTTTCATCGAGCATGTCCGAGCCTGTGATGCCTGCATAAACCGCTCCGCTGTCCACGTACTTCGGCACGTCCTGCGCGCGCACGAACAGGTATTTCACCCGCCCATCCTCGCAGCGCGCGCAAAGCGTGTCCTGCGGGCTGTCAAGCGCCGCAAAGCCCGCGCGCGCAAGCAAGGAAAGCGCGGGCTGGCAAAGCACCCCCTTGTTCGGCATCGCAATCCTGATTATCTCTTCCATTCAAATCATCCCCTTCGTCGATGGCAGGCGCCTGCCCGCCCTTTTTTTCACCTCGCACGCCTGTAAAAGCGCGCGCGCAAATCCCTTGAAAATCCCCTCGCACTTGTGGTGGTCGTTGCCATTGTAGAGCAGGCGCACGCACACGTTGCAGCGCGCGCCCTGCGCAAAGCCTGCGAAAAATTCCCTCACCAGGTCAGACTGCAGCCCGCCTATGAACTCCCGCGAGAATTTTGCGTCGAATATGAGCGAGCTTCTGCCCCCGAAATCAACAGAGACAAGCGAAAGAGCCTCGTCCATGGGGAAGGCAAAGCATCCTGCGCGCGCAATCCCGCGCTTGCTGCCAAGCGCGGCTGCAAATGCCTCGCCCAGCGCAATGCCTGTGTCCTCCACAAGGTGGTGCTGGTCCACTTCCAAGTCCCCCGTCGCCTTCACCTCGAGGTCAAACAGCCCGTGCTTTGCAAGCGCTGAAAGCATGTGGTCGAAAAATCCGATTCCCGTGCTCACGCTGCTTTTGCCACTGCCATCGACGCCGAGCTTCAGGCCGATTTTTGTTTCCGCAGTTTTCCTGTCCACGCAAGCAGTCCTTCTTTTCATTTTACCACCGCCATAATTCCATCGCTTTTCACAATATTCCAGTCCCCTTGCGCCCCATTGCCAACTATCACGCAAGCGATATTGGCAGCCTTGCAGGCTGCGCTGTCCGAAGGGCTGTCCCCTATGTAGATCGGTTTTTTTGCGCCAAGCTTCTTTGCCGCCAAAAGGAGGGGCTTTGGGCTTGGCTTTTCCTCATCGCAGTCCTCCAGCGCCACAATGCTTCTTGCAGGGAAATACCTGTCCCAGCTGTTCTTTTTCACCGCAAATTCCGCTTCAGCGCGGGGCCGCCCTGTCACTATCCCGATTTTCATTCCGCTCTCCGCAATCGCTTCAAGCGTTTTTCCGCTGATTAGCGGCGTCTCCTTCTGGATCAGCCCGTTGAGGTAAAGCTCCTGGAATGCCGCTTTCAATTCAGCATAAAGCCCGCTTTCCTTCTCATCCTTCCCAAGCGGCCTTGTTTTTTCAAGCTGCACTTTGCCCTGCATTCCCTTCACAAGAGCATAGGTCGCATCCCAGTCATTGTTGAAGCCCGGAACCGACTTTATTCCGGCAACTTCCTTCTGCGTCACGCGGATGCCTGGCTTTTTGCCGGCAAAAAAATCGTTGGCGGTTTTCTCTATTGCAGCGCGATAGGACCTGCTGACATCGACAAGCACGCCATCCATGTCGAAAAGCACAGTGTCAAACCCGGCATTTTTGCCAAGCGCACCGCGAATGCACTCCAATAGTTTCCGATTCTGCAAAGGCGTGCCAACGGTTATCCTGAATGCATTGGGAATCATTGGCATGCCTGAGCGGTCACGGACGATTATCCCCCTCGCTGCAATGGCTTTTTGCAATTCGGCTGCCGTCCGTGCGCCAAGCGGCGGGCGGGCAAGAAGGAAATTGCAGACTGACGGATAAACGAAAAAACCAAGCGATGAAAGCTCCGCCCGCAGCCATTCCCTTTCCTTCCGCATTTTTGCGAGGTTTCCCCGCATTTTTTTCTTTCCTGTGCGCAGCGCTTTGGCAACAAGCGCGGCAGAAAGCGAATTCACGTTGTAGGGGGCCTTCAGGTTCCTCAACAGCGAGATTATCCTTCCATTGGAAATCGCATAACCCGCCCGCAAGCCGGCCAATCCCCATGCTTTTGAGAATGTTCTCGAAATAATCAGGTTATCGAACTTCTTTATGAGCGAAACCGCGCTTCTCCCCCCGAATTCAATGTAAGCTTCGTCAACAAACAGGATGGCGCCTGACTTTTTTGCAAGTTCCTCGATTCTTGCAATCTTGACCGGCACCCCCACCGGGCTGTTAGGCGAAACAAGGAAAATAATTTTTGTCCTGCTGTCGCTTGCAGCCAGGACGGCGCCAGCATCCGGCTGGAAATTCCTGTCAAGCAGCACTTGCCTTGCTTTTGCGCCCTGCGCCTGCGCACAGACGGAATACATGGAGTAGCCCGGCTCAAGCGAGATTATGCTGTCCCCTGCGCCCACAAACGCCCGGATGCAAAGGTCGATAATTTCATCCGAGCCGTTTCCAACCAGAACATTCTCTTTTCTTACGCCGGCATACCTTGCAATCTCCCGCCGAAGCGTTAGCTGGTCCGAGTCAGGATAGCGGTTGAGTTCCACCCCGGCAACGCTGCCTATGCAGCTGCCGAACGAATTCTCATTGGCATCAAGGAACGCATCCGCTTTCTTGTAAAGGTCGCGGGCGCAGGTGTAAGGCCGAAGCCCTTTCACTTCGCTTCTGGCCAATTTTCCTATCTTGTCCATTTTCCATCCCTCAATTCTGCCGCGCGCGCGTGCGCCTCCAGGCCTTCCATCCTTGCAAGGAGCGCCGCAGCCTTCGCAAGCCTTTTCTGCGCGGCTTTCTCCAGCATTTCAGCATACATCCATTTCCCGAACGTCTGCACGCTCACCCCTCCCCATGCCCTTGCTGCCGAGTTTGTTGGCAGGATGTGGTTGCCGCCAGACATGCCATAGTCGCAAAACGCCTCCCCTGTGCCCACAAAAACAGCACCCGCGTTTTTCACATGCGACAGCAGCCGCGCAGCATCCGCCACCAGGAGCTCAAGGTGCTCAGGGGCAATCTCATTAGACGCATCCACTGCCTCTTCCAGGCTATTTGCAACAAGCACCCTCCCCCATTTTGGGATGGACGCGCGCGCCGGATTGCCATCCGGAAGCTTCCCCAGCTGCGCTGAGAGCTCGGCTGAAACATTGCGCGCAACCTCGTCAGAATCGCAGATGCACAAAGCCACGCTGTCCGCTCCGTGCTCTGCCTGCGCCAGCATGTCCGCTGCAGCATATGCAGGGCTTGCAGAGCCGTCCGCAACCACCAGCACCTCCGAGGGCCCAGCAGGCACGTCTATTCTCGTTCCGCCGCCCGCCACCATCTGCTTCGCTGCGCTGACATACGCATTGCCAGGCCCGCAAACAACGTCCACAGGCGCCATCACGCCTTCAATGCCATAAGCCATTGCAGCAATCGCCTGCGCACCGCCGATTTTGCAGATTTTCCCAATGCCGCAAATGCTTGCCGCTGCAAGGATGAGGGGATTTGCATTGCCGTCCTTTTGCGGAGGCGTGCAGACAACGATTTCCCCCACGCCCGCAACAGCGGCAGGCAGCGCCGCCATGAAAAGCGAGGAGAAAAGCGGCGCCCTTCCCGCAGGCACATATATCCCTGCCCGCTTTACAGGCACGAACACAAGCGCTGTTTTCCCGTCCTTCCCTTCCAGGGAAACCTCGCCCATCGAGGCTTTTTGCGCGCGCGCAAACGCTTCCACCCTTCGCTTCATTTCCAGCATGGCTTCCCGCTGGGCCGGCAAAAGCGACCGCTCAGCATCTGCAATTTCCTGCCTGGAAGCAAAGGCATTTTCCAGGCTAAGGGCAAATCCGTCCAGCCTGCGCGAATACTCCTTCACCGCTTCAAAGCCTTGCAGGCGCACATCCTCCACTATCCGTGATGCAATCCCCCTCGCGCCATCTTCCTGCGCCCTGCGGCTTGCCAAAAAATTAGAAATTTCTTTTCGTGTGAGTGGAACAGGCGCCAAGCTAGGCAGTGTGAAGCAGACCCCTTGCCTTTCCCTCTCCATTCACCATCATAGCACCCGTTTTCTCGCATATCGTTCTTTCCCACTTTATTCCCACTCCATTTTTTAAAGCTATCGCTTCCGCCATCACGCCTCTCGCCCGTTCCCCTGCGCCATCCATGCCAGCAGCCCCTTCTGCGCGTGCAGCCTGTTCTCTGCCTGCGCGAACACCACGCTCTGCGCGCCGCCAATCACCTCGGGCGACACTTCCTGGCCCCGGTGCGCGGGGAGGCAGTGCATGAATACGGCGCCCTTTTTCGCGTGCGCCATCATCCTGGCATCCACCTGGTAGGGCGCAAGGGAGGATATGCGTGCTGCCGCTTCCTTCTCGTCGCCCATCGACACCCAAGTGTCGGTATAGACTGCGTCCGCGCCGCAAAGCGCCTCAGGCGGGTCCGTGGAGAAGCTTGCGCTGCAGCCGAGCCCTTCCGCCGTTTCCACATACTCTTTAAGCGGCGCAAACTCCTGCGGGCCGCAAAAGGAAACTTCCATGCCAGCCATCGCGCAGGCAATGAGGAGCGAGTTTGCCACGTTGTTCCTGCAGTCGCCCGCGTACGCCATCTTCCTGCCCGGGACAAGCAGCCCCAGCTCATAAAGCGTGAGCGCGTCGGCAAGCGCCTGGCAGGGGTGCTCCAGGTCTGAAAGCCCGTTTATCACAGGCGATGGCGAGCCCTGCGCAAGCTCCTCCGCATCCGCGTGCGCCTTCACGCGCGCCATGACAAAGTCCACCATGGAGCCTGCGGCTGCGCCGGTGTCGTAAAGCGACTCCCCCCGCGAGCCTTGCGAATCCGCAAGCGAGAGGAAAATCGCATGCCCGCCAAGCTGCGCCATCGCAGCCTCGAAGGAAACGCGCGTGCGCGTGCTGTTCTTCGCAAAGAACATCAAAAGTGTCTTGCCCCGAAGCAAGGATGACGCCTCGCCAGCCTTGTGCGCTGACTTGAGCTTTGAGGAAATCGCCAGTATCTCATGGAACTGCGCAGGCGTTATGTCGCTGAATTTGAGAAAATCCATAAGAGCACCTAATTCTTCGCTGACGCGATTGCAAACTGCGCGATTTTGCGCGCCACCCTGCCGATATCCGCCCCTGCGGACTTTGAGAATTCCGGCGCATGGTTCACCTCAAGCACGTAAAACCCGCCCTCCTTCCCCTCGATGAAATCTATCCCGTAAATCCCGGAGCCAAGAAGCGCCCCCACCTTGTGCGCCGCCTCCTGCATTTCAGGGGGAAGCGGAAACTCCGACGCCTTGCCCCCGGCATTCAAGTTGGTGAGGAACGCGCCAGGCGAAGATGCCGTTCTGCAGATTGACAGCGCTATCTCGCCGCCCACCAGAAGCACGCGTATGTCCCGCCCAGGCTTGTCCACATACTCCTGCACGTAGTAAATCTTGTCGGTATAGTGCCCCAGCGCCGCCTTCAGGCCCACCACTGCCTCCGCGCACGCCCTGTCAGTCACCTTGTAGACCATCCGCCCCCAGCTGCCCACGGGCGGCTTCACCACGCAGGGGTAGCCCATCGCCTCGACCGCTTGCAGCGCGGATGCCTGCGAGAACGCCATTGAAACCTTCGGCGTCGGGATGCCTGCGGATGCAAGCGCGGAGCTGCACAGCACCTTGTCCCCGCATACCTGCTGCGCAGCGTGCGAGTTTATCGCGGCAACGCCGTTCCGCTCGAACACGTACGACAGGCAAAGCGAGCGCGAGAAGCTGCTTGAGCGGCAAAGCAGGCTTCCCACTCCCTTGTGGGCGCCTGAAAGCCCGTCCAGCGGGAAGCTCTCCCTTTCGTCGTTTATCTCAGCGACTGCCGCCCCTTCGGACTGGAGCGCTGCGCGTATCGATGCATTCTCCGGTGTAAGCATCGTGTAGGCCAATCCGATTTCCATCGCCATTCACTCCCCGAAGTCCTCCTCTATCTGCGGTGCCTTGCCCACCTTGATGGGCGACAGCTCCAGCACCTCGATAAGCGTGCCGCAGCATGCGCAGGACATGACCTCTCCCTGCTGCACGCCACCCGCAACCTCCTTCTCCGCCCCGCAATCCGGGCATTCCACTTTTTGTCCATCCATTAGCACCACCCCTGGCAAAATGTTTTCTTTCGTTGCGGAAAACAAGCGGCTTATAACCTGCGCAGCAGGAGCGACAAAAAGCTGTAACAAAATTCCAAATGGAACAAAAAATCCCGGGCTAAGCTTCGCGTATGAGCTGGCAGCCAGGCGTGACTTCCACGAAATGCTGCGCGCGCCCCTCCCTGAAATCCGCGCACTGGTTCTCAGGCAAGTCATCGACCGGCTGCCTAGGCGAGTGCGCGACGTCGCACACCCAACCTGCCTCAATCGTGCCCAGGCAGGGGCCTCTCGACATGTCCACGCCTTTCTTCTCCATCATGCTGCATTTGAGCTGGCACTTCTGCACAGCCGACATCGCCGCGCCCTCGTCGGGCACGAGCTGCCCTCCCGTGCAGCCAAAAAGGAGAACAGCTGCAAGAACAATGGCAAGCGCAAAAAGAAGGCTGCGCATCCTTGCAGGCGATGCCGGCGTCACCCAATCATCCCCCTCTTGCCGGCCAGCCTGCGCGCGTGGCCTATGAGGTCCCACATGAATGCGAACGCAACCCGGAACGAAATCTCGTCGCCCCGGAAAAGAACGAGGGCAGCTGGAAAAAGTCGTGGATGTCGGGGAGCGCAAGCGCGAGGAGCAGGAAGAATGTGGCAAACGCCAGGTCGCGGAGTATTATGTTCTCGTCCTTCGCGCTCTTCCGGTGCCTTGCAATCGTGTGCGAAAGCGCGTCAAGCACAGGCCTGATGTCCCCCAGCATGCGGGCGAAGTAGTACGCGATCGGAATCCCGCCGAGCAGGAAAATGGCCAGCCGCACGTTCGGGCTTGACACCCCTGCAAAGGCAACAGCGTACCTTGCAGCAAGCATGGCAATCAATATCACAACGATGGCAAGGAGCTTGCCCGCAATGCAGTGCCAGCACACCGTCGAGACGCGCCAGAAGTGCCCGTTGGGCGAGAAATCCTTCACCAGGCGCGAGAAATACGCGGCAAATGCCTTTCCGGTGGCAACTGCGCGCGCAGGCATCATCCTCCTCCCAAGCTCGGCAAGCTGCTCCTGCCTGTCAAGCAGGAAAGAGGAAACCAGCGCGGTCACCACCACGCCAAACGAGCCCACTGAGAGCAGCAGCTGGCTGGTGTCGCCGGTCGCCACGGTGGCGATGATGAGCGAGAACTCCCCCAGCACCACCATGGAGGACGCGCCCAGGAGTGCGCTCCTTCCCCTCGCGCCCGTGGAATAGAGAAGCGCGAACTCTGCCGCAAAGCACGCCACTATGAATACAACCGAGAGCGCAACTGCAAAGCCGATGTGGTCCCACACCGCGGCAGGGTTTATCTGCATGCCAAGCGCCAGGAAGAAGAACGCCGCGAACGTGAGGAGCAGCGGGTGTATCGTCCTTTGGATGGAGCGGGCGTTGGGCAATGTCGAGATTATGCTTCCCGCAAGGAACGCGCCTATGGTGGGCGACAGGCAGAAGAAGTCCGCGGCAAAGCTCATCACGAGGCAGAGCGTGAAAGCCACGAAGATGAGCGCCTCCTCGCTGAATTTCGAGGTGAGCCGCACGATGGCGCCGCTTGCGTGCCTGCGCGCGAAGAGGTAGAACACGCCGAGCAGGGCAAGGGAGATGAAGATCGAGAGCACCTTGTTCTCCTGCGTGGGCGCGCCCGAGTCGTCAAGGCTGGTGAAGAAGGTGAGTGCCGCCACAGCCACAAGGTCCTCAACTATGAGCATGGAAAACAGGAGCGGCATGAGCCCATCCTTCGCAGTCCCCTTCTCGCCCGCTATCTTGTACATTATGGCGGTGCTGGTGATTGCCACCATGGCGCCCACGTACATCGCGGCTGTCAGGTCCAGCCCGAAATAAAGCGCAGTCTCGTAGCCGAAGAAGAACAGGACGGACATCTTGAAGAACGTGACGAGGATTGCGCGGAAGCCCGAGCGCAGCATGCGCGAAATGGAGAACTCTATCCCCACCGTGAAAAGCAGGAGTATGGCGCCAAGCTCGGAAAACGTGCTGATGAGCGACTGGCTTTTCACCAGGGCAAGCACGTTGGGGCCAGCCACCATGCCGAAAACGAGCAGGCCCACGACATAAGGTATCTTTAGGCGCGCGGCCAGCACAATGCCCAGGAGGGCGAAGACTACGAAGAATGAAAACTCTATGAGCTGAAGGGTTGTTTCCGCCATTCGCATCTACCTTAAAAGCGAAGATAGCGAAGCAAGCTTTAATAGCCTGCCCAGGGGCAGCGAGGCGACCGCGCCCTTCCTGCTTCTCGAAAATGCAAGCCATCCCTCCAGCTTTTTCGCAAGCGCCTTCCTTTTTGCGTACCTTCCCCTGCCCGACAGGATGGCGCGCGCAAGCTCTGGGGGGAGCATCGAAGCGATTTTCCTGGCATTCGCCGCCTCGTCTTTCCTGAAAGCGCCCAGCCTCCCAAGCGCAGCCTCCAGTCCCCTCTCGATTTCCGCGTGCTCGGACACCAGCTCTGCCTGCCTTTTCTCGGCCTCGCGCATTACCTCCTGCGGGGAGTGCGCCTTCAGCCGCTCCTCCTCCGGGTGCAGCGCGATGATGCGGGGCTCGCCCGGGCGTATGCCCTCCAGCCTCTCAAGCCGCTCGCGCCTCTGCTCCTCCTCCTTTTTCTGGTGCATGCCCATAACCGCGTCGCCCGAGGCTGAGCAGTAGAGAAGCTCAGGCGAGGCGCTGCCGTGCAATATGCCCATGGAGACCGCCTCGGAGGCGCTAAGCGGCATCACGATGCCCGACTGCTGCTGAATCTCCTCCCTGGTCTTTTCCTTCTCGGTGACGGTCTCGGTTGCGCCCGCCTGCGCCTGCGACTGCTTCATGTCCTCGTTGTAATATCCCCATGCGAAAGTGCTTCCCTGCTTGTTCTTCGTCTCGCCTGACGCCTGCTGCTGCACGCTCTCCACCACCGCCTTGCTCCTTTCGGCCTCGCCTGCCGCGTTCTTGACCTCGTCAAGCTTCATCGCGTTCTGCACGTATTTCGCGGCATTCTCGTAGCCCCACACAAATGAGGAGGCATAAATCGCGTTCTGCGCGCCAGGTGTCAATGTGCCCATGAATTCGCTTATCCCCTTTGCCCTGAATGTCTTTTCAATGGACACGAGCGCGCCTGCGAACTGCTCGTCCGGCATTGCCATTGCCGAGGCAAGGAAGTCCGCGCCCTTCCCCACCTTCATCCCGAAGCGCTTGGTCTCCTCGTGCTCGCCGTCGCCTTCCTTTTTTTCAGCCTGGGCCTGGAAAATGAACATCACTGCACCGCACAAAGAACGATGAAAAAGAATATATTCCCGCTGCCGCGCGGCAGCGGGCAAAAAAATGCGGCGCGGCTCGTGCTTCGCACGACTGCGCCCCACTTTCTTTGAGAAGCAAGTGCGGAGGCCTTCGGCTTGCAGCCGAAGAACCGCCTTTTTTCTGAAGAAAAAAGTGCGGAGAGGAGGATTTGTTCAGCCCATTTTGCATTTTTCCGTGACGTGCAAAGAGCTTTGCTCTTTGCGCGCACGTTTTGCTCCGCAAAACGTTCGACGCTTTTTGCGACGAGCGCTCGCGGGAGGAGCAAAAAGGGTTCTTTGAACCCCCGCAGCCACTAGGGCACAGGGTCCTAAGCCCTGCGCATTTGACCGGACTCTGCCATCTCCGCAAAATGGTTGGGTTGGGCAACGATTAAAAACACAGCCTCCGAAGTAAGATAGGTGACCGCATGAGATATCACATTTTTGCAGTATTCGCAGCTTCCATGCTCCTGCTTTTCGGGTGCACGTCTACGCCCCCGGGCCCGGTGGTCACCCCCGAGCCCGCGGCCAACGCCACCCCTGCCCCCCCGAACAGCACCGCGCTCTCATCCCCATGCACCGCGGGGAACATCGTGCAGAACGACGACTGCTTCGCCTCTCTTGCCCTGGAAAAGTCGAACTCCACGTACTGCCGGAGCATCTATTCCATTGACAAGCTTGACGCCTGCCTCTACCACTTCGCGAACTCAAGCCTCGAGATATGCAAGCAGGTGACGAACTCGGACCTGCGCTTCTCCTGCCTCACCGCCAATGCGCTTGCGAACAAGTCGGAAAGCATCTGCAACCTAATCGACAACACGGACGCCGCGGCGGCCTGCCTCAAGAAAGTGCTCCCCCCGTGCATGCTCATCTCTGGCGAGAGCGCGCGCAGCCTATGCATCGCGATTGACAAGAACGACTTTTCGCTCTGCAAGGACAACGCCTGCCTTGAAGGGTTCGCGCTCAACAAGAGCAACGAGCTTGCCTGCGGCGCAATCACGCAGCAGAATGACAAGTACTACTGCATCGCGCTCGTGAAGAAAAGCGTGGTGTCCTGCCTGGACGCGCCGCTCGCGCCCATCCAGGACTCCTGCATAGAGCAGGCCTCGGAATCGCTTGACGACCTGTCCGGCTGCAGCCTTGCCACCGGCGATGGCATATACCAGAACAACTGCTACATGCACTTCGCTGTAGAGCGCAACAACGCCACGATATGCCAGCAGGTGGGCTCGGAAACCAACCGCGACATCTGCTACAAGAACTATTCGATTGGCACCGCGACCGTGAGCGCATGCCCCAAGGTGGTGGAGTCGACCAACCGCGTGGACTGCTACTTCAAGGCTGCGAAGCTCAACCGCATGCCCTCGCTTTGCAACCCCCTGCAGATCAGCAGCTACCAGAACACCTGCTACTCGGGCGCAATCCTTTACCCCATCGAGGGGCCAGTCCCCTCGGACTGCCCCGGCGTCTCGATCACCGAGTGGCGCGACAAGTGCTACTACCAGGCTGCGCGCGCGACATACAACGGCACGCTGTGCACCCTCATGACCGACGGCGCAAGCGACAAGAGGAACTGCCTGTCGCTGTTCAACTGATTTCGCGCTCGGACGGGTGAAAAATGGATGATGCAGTACAAGGGCCAAGGGGCGATTGAGTTGGCTTCGCCAACTGCTGGCGCCTTGGTCGGCCAAGGTGCCACTGAATACCTGGTGCTGCTTGCAGTCGTCCTCATCGTCGCCCTCGTATGGCACCCTCAACATAAATTCGTTTGGCTTCGAATATGTGGAATATATTGACGGGCAGCAAATAACAAAGAAGCAGCTGGGCAAGCCGCTTGTGGTAAAATGCTCCGAACCCAAGGCGCCAATGTAATATTTGAAAAAAGAAAAATGAGAAAATAAAAAATTGAAAAGAAGAAACTGAACAAGAAAAAAGCTACTCTTCCTTCTTCTTGTGCGCATGCGCGTGGGCATGCTTCTCTTCGGAAGTTGCAGCGGCTTCCTCTTTTTGCGCCTCTGCCTTTTCCACAGGAGCAGCTTCAGCCGGCGCGGGGGTTGCTGCTGCTTCCACTGGCGCGGCTTCGGCCGGCTTCTCTTCCTGGATGGCAGCCTTCAAGCTCTCGTCCGCAACTGCGGCGGGCGCGGCTGCCGCCTCGGCAACCACTTCCTCGCCGGGCTCCGCCTCAAAGGCAGCAAGCGGCTTTGTGAACTCGTCGTAGGAGGCAATCTTGCCCCTTCCCATCATGTACTCGCGCGCAAGCAGGTAGAAGATGAGCGCAAGCGAGCGCCTTCCCTTGTTGTTGCAGGGGATGACCCAGTCCACGAACGTAGTGATGTTGTCGCTGTCGCACAGGCCCACAATCGGTATCCCCATGGTGCCCGCCTCGGTGACTGCCTGCCTTTCGCTCCTCGGGTCGCAGATGAGCAGAATCTTGGGCTCCACAAAGTCCGCGCGCGACACGTTTGTGAGAATGCCTGGGATGAACCTTCCCTGGAAGACCTTGATGCCCGTGACCGCGGAAAACACCGACGCGGCATTGCCCGAGTAAGTCCTCGAGGCGACCACCATCACCTCGCCAGGCTCGTACTTGGCCAGGAGCTTCCCAGCCATCCTTATCCTTTCGTCTATCTTCCTCAGGTCAAGGACATACAGCCCGTCGTTCCGCACGCGGTAGATGAACGGGTTCATGTCCACGACTTTGAGCTTGGTGCCGATGTGTATGCCGGCCTCAAGGTACGTCTCTTGCTTTATCAGGAAATTTTCTGCCATTTTTTCACCTTTTTTCCGGTTTGCTGCAGGCGCTTTGCGCATCTCTGCGGCCCGCCACTATCAGCGCAACCGAATATTACAATAAATATGGGGCCATCGAGATTTGAATTTTCGGCACCCGAACCTTTCATCCGGGGAGCTCTCGAATCTCTAGCACCCCAAGCTAGAAGGCTAGCCAGGTTACCCCATGGCCCCAATTAATTTTCCTATGATTTGCGATACTTCACAATCTTGTCCATTACCTCGACGTGGGAGAGGAACATCCTGCGGCAGCAATACCGCTCGATTTCCATCTCCTCAAGCACCGCTGCGGGGTTCTTCCCCTCCTTGACGCGCTTGGCGTACTCCTCGTACTTGTCGGCAATCACTGCGCCGCAGGTAAAACACCGGATTGGAAAGTACATATGTCCACCTCACCTGTATGATTTCTGGAACCTTGCGCGCGCCTTTGGCCCCTTGTACTTCTTGGGCTCCACGCGCCTGAAGTCCTCTGCAATCATGAACCTGTCATGGTCTATTATCTTGCGCTTGAGCGTTTCATCCCCTGAAAAACCCACGAGCGCGCGGGCGATTGCGGTGCGGCATGCCTGCGCCTGGCCCATCTGGCCCCCGCCGTACACGTTCACCGAGATGTCCACCTGAGTGGCAATCTCGGGCGCGAGCGAAAGCGGCTCTGCGACCATCTGGCGCACGTACTTGTTGTCAATCGCGTCCAGCCTCACGCTGTTTATGCGGATGATGCCCTTGCCCTTGCCAATGCTTGCGCGCGCCACGCTCTCCTTGCGCTTGCCGCGGAAAACGGAAACCACTTCCTTCTTCTTAGCCTTCGCAGGCTTTTTCTTAGTTGTTACCATGATACCACCTAGTCTTTCCTCATGTGCTTGCCAAGTTCGCCGCACAGCTCTTCAAGCGTGAACGTCACGCGCTTCTTCTCGTCCGACGCCTCGGGGATTTTCTGCGCTTTTACGCCCTCAGGCGCGCCCACCACGACTTTGAGCCTGTGGTATGCGTCCCTCCCCCTCTTGCTCTTGTGCGGGAGCATCCCCCTCACAATCCTCCGAAGAAGCAAATGCGGGACGCGGGGCCAAACCGGCGAGTCCTCCGGCGTCCTCTTGTTCTTCTGGCCCCTGCGTGAAAGGTAATGCTCCTTTGTCGCTGAAAGCGAGCCTGCCATCACCGCCTTGTCGGCGTTTATTATTTCCACGTGCTGGTTCGCAAGCAATAGCTTTGCCACGCGCGCGGCAAGCCGCCCCACGACAGCGCCTG
>Ga0172370_10006492_pt1 | contig 14664 bp, 14 predicted proteins | sample LakKiv5m_FD_114538 | JGI IMG/M metagenome (GOLD analysis project Ga0172370, IMG submission 114538) | Freshwater microbial communities from Kabuno Bay, South-Kivu, Congo - kab_022012_11.5m | ecosystem: Environmental > Aquatic > Freshwater > Lake | place: Democratic Republic of the Congo...
CGATATACTGCAGGCGGCTAAGACTGTAGGAGTTTGTGTTAGAAACATCCCGCTGGCCACCACCAGCGCAATGGCTAAAAAGATGTGAAGCGGTTTATGAAAAAAATACTTCATAAATTTATATTTTTATTGATTTTTTAGATTAAACCCATTTTTTATAGTATACTCCTTTTTTACAAGTATTAAAATTATTGTTTTGCGGTACTTTGTTGATTAAGGGTTCTTTTTATTTTTTAGTTTCATTTCTGGTATTTTTATACCAATAAATTATAGCATAATTTTCTTTTTTATGCTATAATTAATCAGCTAGTAAATCCAGCCCGTATGATTCCTAAAAACCCCATTAAAATAATCGTAGCGGAAGACGATATGGCTATGGCGGAAATAGTGAGCCATAAATTAAACGCCGCCGGGTTTGAAGTTCGGCATGCGGAAAACGGAATTAAGGCGCTAAAAATGTTTAATAAAGAAGTTCCGGATTTAATGTTATTGGATTTAATGATGCCGGAAATGGACGGTTTTCAGGTTTTGGGCCAGATTCGGAATGATCCAAATAAAAAACTGGCCTCCACACCCATTATTGTGCTTTCCAATCTTTGGAGCAATGAGGACATTTTAAAAACCCAGGCTTTAAAAGTGGATGGTTATATGGTAAAGGCCTACTTTACACCGGATGAGATTTTAGCTAAAATTAAGGAAGTTTTGAATAAAAGTAAATAATTAACTTTCAGATGGCGTGTGAGTACAGCGACGACTATAATTAGTCATCGTCAACACATACACCATCTTGAAAGCAAAGGACAACCAAATGGAATCCAAAAAGATTTCGTGCAAAATCGGCGAAGCCGACTTTGAATTTGAAACCGGCAAATTAGCCGGTCAGGCCTCAGGTAGCGTTTTAGCCCGTGTGGGGGACACGGTAGTGTTAGCCACTACAATAATGAGCGACAAAGCCAGAGAAGGAATAGATTTTTTCCCTCTGCTTTTAGATTACGAAGAGAGGCTTTACGCTGCGGGAAAAATTAAAGGAAGCCGCTGGATAAAACGCGAAGGCCGCGCTACCGATGATGCCATATTAAAAGGGCGGGTAATAGACAGAACTTTAAGGCCGCTTTTTCCCGACGGCATGCGCAATGATGTGCAGGTAACTGCCATGGTTTTGTGTATTGACGGAGAAAACGAACCCGACATGCTGGCGGTTAATGCCGCTTCCATGGCTTTGGCTATTTCCGATGTGCCGTTTGACGGCCCGGTAGCCGGTGTGCGCGTGGGTAAAGTGGACGGGAAATATATTATCAATCCGAAGCAAGAACAGCAGTTGGCTTCCACTATGGATTTGGTGGTTTGCGGTACCGGTGAACATATAATTATGGTGGAAATGGGCGCCAAATTAGTTTCCGAAGCAGAAATTGTGGAAGGAATAAAATTTGCTCAAGGCTATTTAGGAGAATTGGTAAAGTGCCAATTGGATTTTGCCAAACAAGTTGGCAAAGCCAAGGCAGAGCCGATTATTATAAAACCTAATGATCAGGTTTTTGCTAAAGTGTCGGAGCTTTTAACAACCGATAAAATGGACGCGGCGCTTTATGTAAAGAGCAAGGAAGAAAGAGAAGCGAATGTAAAAAGTTTGTCAAAAGAAATTGCAGACACTGTTAAAACTTCTTTGGGAGAAATAGAAGGAGTAAACCCCAGTAGCACATCTTCGTTGGCAAACGGGGTGAATATTGAAAAAGATGTTGCTAAGTCCATAGATAAAATTTTAAAAAAGTATCAGCAAAAACAGATTTTAGAAAAAGAGCGCAGAGTGGACGGAAGAAAATTAAACGAGACCCGCAATATTACTTGTGAGGTTGGAGTTTTACCGCGCACCCATGGCAGTGCCTTGTTTACCCGCGGAGAAACCCAGGCTTTAACTGTAGTGACGCTGGGCAGTAAGGGCGATGAACAAACTTTAGACGGTATGGAAGACCCTTCCGAGGGACGTACCAAACGTTATATTCACCACTATAATATGCCCGGCTACTCGGTGGGCGAAGTCGCGCCTTTGCGCGGACCCGGCCGCCGTGAAATCGGCCATGGTATGCTTGCAGAACGCGCGGTAGAAGTTGTCCTGCCGAAACAGGAAGATTTTCCTTACACCATGCGCTTGGTAAGCGAAATAATGTCTAGCAACGGTTCTACTTCCATGGCTTCCACTTGCGGAAGCACCTTGGCTTTAATGGATGCCGGCGTGCCGATTACCGAAGTCATTGGCGGTTGCGCCATGGGTTTGGTAATGGACGAGTCTAATCCCAATAATTTTAAAGTGTTAACCGATATTGCCGGCATTGAAGACTTTAACGGCCATATGGATTTTAAAGTTACCGGTTCGGAAAATGGTGTTACCGCCTTGCAGTTGGATATGAAATTAAAAGGTCTGAGCGCGGATATTTTGGCTCAAGCGCTGCAACAGGCCAAGCCTGCCCGCACTCACATTATTTCCAAAATGAAGGAAGCTATTTCCGCTCCGCGTGCCGATTTGTCCAAGTATGCTCCGCGCATTACTTCTTTCAAAATCAAGCCCGATAAAATTCGGGAAGTTATTGGCAGTGGCGGTAAAATTATTAATGAAATTATTGCCAGCTGTCCGGGGGTTAAAATTGACATTGAAGATGACGGGTTGGTCATGGTGACTTCTACCGATGCGGAAAGTGCCAAAAAAGCCGTGGAATGGATTCAAAATATTGTTAAGGAAGTTCAGCCCGGAGAAATTTACGAAGGCAAAGTGGTAAGACTAATGGACTTTGGTGCTTTTGTGGAAGTTTTGCCCGGCAAAGATGGGCTGGTTCACATTTCTCAATTGGCTAATTATAGAGTAAATAAAGTGGAAGATGTTTGCAAAATTGGCGACATTATGAAAGTTCAGGTTAGTGAAATAGACGAGCAGGGAAGAATTAACCTAACACACAAACCGTTTGCTCCGGCCGCTACTCCGGAACAATTAGCCTCCGGCGGGGGAGACAGAGGTTTTGACCGCGGACCGCGTAAGCCGTCATTCGGCGGTCGCAGCGGTGGCCACAGTGGTTCCCGCCCGCCAAGAAGAAATTTTGACAGATAATTTTATTTACAGCGTCCCGATTTACTTCGGGACGTTGTATTGATATAATTATATAGGATTTAAAATTAATATATAATTTTATGGGAAGCATCCCTGATATATTTGGTCTACGGCGTGGTGAAATTCCGGAATAGGAACCGAAACCGGAAGAGACCACAGAACAATTAAGAAAAAAGTTAGAAGAAGAGGGTGTTAAATATCCAAAAAGGGAAACGGTTTCTAAATCTAGCGGAGAGCCTAGTAAGCATAATGCAAGAGTAGGTCGGGGATATCACGTGAAAAGAATCATTTATTATGAAGATCAAAATCATCCTGACCAGCAAAACCCAAATTTACATAGACCTAGGCATAGGAAACCAGAAGGTTCTTCTTTGGGAATTGGATTTTTCGGTTCCGGTTCTGATTCTGTAAGTGGAATACGGGAAGATGGTTTTGACGGATTTTCAGGGGGCGATTCAGGCGGAGGCGGAGAGAGTAGTAGTTGGTAAGAAACAAAAACAGCCCCGCCCCGATTTACCGGGGCGGGGCTGTTTGCTTTATACTAAATTCAAAATACTTTATACTATTTGCATGCTATATTTTGAAATATTAAAATCAGACCCCGATTCTAAAGCCAGAAATGGTGTTATTCACACCGCGCACGGTGATGTGCAAACGCCGGCGTTTTTGCCTATTGGCACCAAGGGCGCGGTAAAATCCGTTACCAGCGAAGAGTTAAAGTTTTGGGGTGCGGATATTATTTTGGCTAACACCTACCATTTGTGGCAACGTCCCGGAGATGCGTTAATTTACAAAGCCGGCGGACTGCACCAGTTTATGAATTGGAAAGGGCCAATCTTTACCGACTCCGGCGGGTTTCAGGTTTTTTCACTGGCTAAAATGCGCAAAGTAGGGGAGGGTGGAGTGGTGTTTCAGTTTGATTTAGACGGCAGAACGGAAATACTGTCACCGGAAAAATCCGTGGACATCCAAGCCAATTTAGGCAGTGATATTTCTTTAATTTTAGACGATTTTCCTGGCTATCCGTTTGAATACGAAAGAAGCAAAGAGTCCATAGCTTTAACCAAGCGCTGGGCCGAGCGGGCAATTAAGGAGTTCCAAAAAATAATTATAGACGGCGACCCAATTAACCCCGGCCAAAAACTTTGGGGTATTGTTCAGGGCGCTTCTTTCCCGGACCTTCGCAAACAGTCAGCAGAGGATATGGTGGGTTTAGGTTTTGAAGGTTTTGCCATTGGCGGGGTGGCGGTGGGTGAACCGCACGAGGAAATGATGAAAGCCGTGAATTTTGCTATTCCCCATTTGCCCGAGAGCGCGCCAAAACATTTGCTCGGCGTTGGCACACCTTTTGATATTGTGCAGGCCGTAAGCAGGGGGTGTGATACTTTTGATTGCGTAATCCCGACCAGGGAGGCAAGGCATGGGAGGTTGTATATCAGCTGTCAGCAGTCAGCTGTCAGCAGTCAGCAAAAAGTGGAAGGCTATACAACAATTAATATCCAAAATGAGCAATTTAAAGAAGATTTTACTCCGGCGGACAATACTTGCGACTGTTATTTGTGTTTAAACCACACCAAATCTTATTTGCGCCATTTGTTTGCAACCGGCGAACCGTTGGCAATTCGTCTTGCCAGCATGCATAATTTAAAATTTTATTTGAATTTAATGAAAAAAATCCGTACGGCTATAACTTACGATTATTTTGGCGAGATGGTGGAGAATTTTAAGGAAATTAAATAATAAAAAAACCGTCGGAAGAATACATCACTTCCGACGGGTGCCGATGACGGCCGTAAAAAACCAGACAACTGCCGCTATGGCGGTGAATTTGTGGCGGTGGGGAATGCCCGATCCGTCAATGAAGCAGTTGGAGTAAATAATACAGCCTATGACTGACAGGTGTATTATCAAGCCTATTGTAGCGAAAGACGCATTAGATTAGCGTTTCATCAGCGGCCTCCTTGAGGAGTTATTAAACCAGATAATTCGATTTGTCGCAAGTCGGATTTTTTAGTATAATCAAAGAAGATTTAAGATATAAAATTTATGAATGAAACGAATAAATTAATGGAAAAAGTCGTAAGTTTGTGCAAACGCCGGGGATTTGTTTTTCCTGGAAGCGAGATTTACGGCGGATTGGCTAATTCCTGGGACTACGGGCCTTTAGGCGTAGAATTAAAAAATAATATAAAGCAGTTATGGTGGAAAAGGTTTGTACAGAGTCGACAGGATATGGTGGGTATAGATGCCGCACTTTTAATGAACCCAAAAGTTTGGCAGGCCAGTGGACATTTAAGCGAATTTAATGACCCGATGGTGGAGTGTAAAAATTGTCATGAGCGTTTTCGCGCTGACCAGATAGACGTTAAAGCTCCTTGCCAAAATTGCAAAAAGTCGGCATTTACAGAGGTTATGCAATTTAATATGATGTTTAAAACAAATCTGGGTCCGGTGGCGGATGATAAATCAGCCGTATATTTTCGTCCTGAAATTGCCCAGTCTATGTTTACAAATTTTAAAAACGTTTTAGATTCCACTAGAATTCGTTTGCCGTTTGGCATAGCGTCCCAGGGCAAGGCTTTCCGCAACGAAATAACGCCGGGGAATTTTATTTTTAGAACACGCGAGTTTAATTTAATGGAGTTTGAGTTTTTTGTGAAAGAAGACGAATGGGAAAAGTGGTTTGAATATTGGCGCGAAGAAATGCACGGATGGCTTAATGATTTAGGCGTTAATCCGGCTCGTGTCCATGAAGTGGAAATTCCGGACGGCGAACGCGCTCATTACAGCAAACGTACCATAGATTTTGAGTATGATTATCCTTTTGGCAGAAAAGAGCTTTATGGTTTGGCTTATAGGACAGATTTTGATTTAAAAAAACATATTCAGGAAAGCGGACAGGATTTGAGCTATGCAGATCCGGAAATCGGGGAAAAGATCGTACCGCATGTTGTTGAGCCAACATTTGGATTGGACCGAAGTTTTTTGGTTACTTTACTTGAGGCTTATTGCGAGGAAGAAGACAGGGTATATCTTAAATTACCTTCTCGCCTCGCTCCTTATAAAGTTGCGGTATTTCCTTTACTTAAAAATAAACCGGAATTAATAGATAAAGCTAAATCAATTTATGACAATCTTCGTATGCATTTTTCAACTGTCTGGGATGACAGAGGAAATGTAGGTAAGCGTTATTACAGCCAGGATGAAATTGGCACGCCGTTTTGCATTACCGTGGATTTTGATTCTTTGGAAGATGATGCTGTTACAGTGAGAGATAGGGACACCAAAGGGCAAGAGAGGATAAAGATTGAAGACTTGACCAGCTACTTAACAGAAAAAATAAAATAATATTTATGTCTGAAACAGGAACAGAAAATAGGGGGCAAATTTTCCAGACGGAAATTCCGGATATAAGAAGCAGGGAGGAGCTGCTTAGGAAAAATGCCATTTTGCAATTGGAAAATGCTGCTTTAAAAGATCAGGTAGCGGAGATGCATGATTTAAAACGTCGTTTAGTTGCCGGTGAGGCGCTAATTAAAAAATTGCTTGAAAGAATCCAGAGATTATTTCAAGAACTTAATTTTGCCGATAAAGATAGAATAGAATTAACTCTCGTTGTGGAGAAATTGCAGGAGAACGCTAAAAAAGATCCAAAACTTGATGTGCTACATAGTGAAGGTTTTAAAGAAGTCGTTCAAGGCGTAAGAAAATTGTTAAATAGAAATGAACAAAGCGAGTCAGAAAAAAAAGTCCACGGAGCCTTGATGCTTATTGATATCGATTTCTTTAAAAAAATCAATACTGATTTTGGTTATTTGGCTGCGGATGAAGCTCTCCAAGCTTTAGTCGACGAATTAAAAAGGGTTACGAGAAATTCAGACATTATTGGTCGGTTTGGAGGAGAAGAATTTATGGTATTTTTTCCAAATTCTTCCGCAGAGGAAATACATCAAAAATTTAAATCAGGAAGTGATAAAAAAGCAATTTTTCATGTTAATTGCAAGCCAAAAAGTTTGATTGGAAACGGGGAATCCGAAATTAATATTACAGTAAGCGGTGGCATTGTGACAATGAGTAAAAATGATGTTTTGAAAGACGCGATGGAGGACGCAAATAAAGCTTTACTTTTGGCAAAGAAAACAGGCAGAGATAAAATTTTGATCGCTGAAAAAAGTTAAAAAGATGTATGTTTGTTATTAAAAAGTTAAAAAGATTACTTAGAAAACCAAACCAGCCTTTGGTAAAAGTGCTGGTTTTTAAAACTAGGCTGATTGAAAATTTAAAAATATTTCAATTAAAATATCCAAATTTTGCTTTCGCTCCGGTATTAAAAAGCAATGCTTACGGTCATGGTTTAACGGAGGTGGCAGAAATATTGCATAAAGAAAAGATTCCTTTTTTTGTGGTAGATTCTATGTTTGAAGCTCATGCGTTGAAATCGCAGGGCATAAAAAAACCGGTTTTAGTTATTGGTTATTCAACTTTGGGACAAGTTTTGAGCAATCACAGCAAAAATATTGCAGTTACCATAGTTAGTTTGGGTCAGCTTTTGGAGTTTTCCAAAGGTTTAAATAAAAAAACGATTTGTCATATAAAAATAGATACCGGAATGCATAGGCAGGGGATTTTACCGGAAGATTTTACCGGTGCAGCGGAACTTGTTAAAGCCAATAAACATATAGTTTTGGAAGGTGTTTGCAGCCATTTTGCGGATGCGGACAGCGAGGATGAAAATTTTAGCAAAAAACAAATTGAAATTTGGCAAAAAGCAGTTGGTTTTTTTAAGGAGAATTTTTTATCTATAAAATATTTTCATATTGCCAATTCCGCAGGAGTAAAATATGGCGCCGATTTGCAAGCAAATGTGGTAAGGCTTGGAATTGGTCTTTACGGTTTTGACCAAAGTGGAGAAGTGGCAGGGTTAAAACCAACTTTGGGGTTGAAAACCATTGTTTCCGGAGTTAAAACCATCAGCAACGGTGATTTTGTCGGATATAACAACACTTTTCAGGCAAAAAATGAAATGAAAATAGCTACTCTGCCGGTTGGGTATTTTGAAGGCGTGGACAGAAGGCTTTCAGGAAAAGGGTATGTAAAAATCAAAAATCAGTTTTGTCCTATCTTAGGCAGGGTGAGTATGAATATCATTTCGGTAGATGCCAGCAGTGTGTCAGGTACCCGAGTAGGCGATGAAGCGGTGGTGATAAGTCCTGAGGTCAAAGATAAAAATTCCGTAGAAAATATTGCCAAAGAATGTGGGACTATTCCGTATGACATTTTAGTCCATATTCCGGGGCATTTGAGAAGGGAAATAGTGTGAACGCAAGAATTAAGAATACAGAATTATGAATCAAGAGAGAATAAGTAAATTGCAAAAGCAAATACAAAATCTGGTTTTGATAAAAAAACCGGAAAATATTTTTTATCTGCTGGGAAGAAGTTTTTTACACGGGTACCTTTTAGTCAAACCCCGCAGTTCAAAGCCTGTGTTTTTTGGCGATGGTTTAGAACGGGTAGATGGTGTTAAAACCGATCGTTTAAAATACTTACCGCTTTACTTAGGTAAAGCGCGTAAGTTGGAGTTGGAGGATGAATTTACTTTTGCGGAATTTAATTACATAAAGACAAAGTTTGAAGAACACAAAATTAAGGTAAATATAAAACATATAAAAAGCCCCGTAGATTTTTTGCGGACAGTAAAAAGCCAAGAGGAGATTGCTCTGGTAAAAAAATCCATGCAGATTGTTGAAGCGGTGTTTAAACTTGTCCGCAAGGAAATAAAAAAACCCGCAATGACGGAAATAAAATTGGCGCAGTTTATCCAAAAATCGGGTTTGTCTATGGGAGCGGAAAATGTTTCTTTTCCGGCCATTGTGGCAAGTGATGTCAATGCCGCAGTTCCACACCATGTCCCATCAAAGAAAAAAATAAAGGCCGGTGAATCAATTATTATAGATTTTGGTTTTAAATATAAAGGTTATTGCAGTGATTTTACCCGCACGGTTTTTTTGAAAAAAGTTCCGTCCCGTTTGGCAGTAGCCTATGATCAGGTGGAAAAAGCATATTTGTCATCAATGCAATATATTGAAGGCGCTCTTCCAGGGTTCCCCTTGAAGAGCGCCTTCAAGGGGATAATGGCCGGCAAGGTTTATCAAAAAGCAGTAGATGTTTTGGCGGAAAAACATCTTGATAAATATTTTATTCATTCTTTAGGCCATGGCACGGGCTTGGAAATTCATGAGTTGCCAAATTTGTCGCCAAGCTCCAAAGACATTCTAAAACCCGGCATGGTGTTTAGTATTGAACCCGGCGTCTATATTCCTCGTTTAGGTGGCATAAGGATAGAAGATTTGGTAGTATTAAAGAAAGAGGGTATTGAAAAGTTTATAAATGTAAGCACAAAATTAAGAGACAATATTTTATGAACGGAAAAAATCCAACCGAGGGAGACCCAACAGAAATAAACTCGGCTGTTATAAGACTAGAAGCTTTGGTTAAAGAGCTTGAAAAATGTCAAAAAGAGTGCGCGGGGAAAAAAGCAACATGGGAGAATTTAGTTTCTAACAAAATAATAGCTTTGCAAACAGCAATTCAAACAGTTTCTAAACATGACGACTTGCCAGAAGAAACGAGTTTGAAGACTCTTGAAGAGTCGGTCAGAGAGCTAGTAAGCCAAAGACCATAAAACATATAGTATTTTTATAAAAATTTCTAACAACGAATATTATGAAAAAAAATAATGAATCTGCTTTGAATGTTAATCCGGAGTTAAGAGATCCGCATTTTCTTTTGGCAAGCATAAAAAAAAGACTGAACACAATTTCCCAGCAACAGCAGGAGAATGGTTATAATATTCGGAAAGAGTTATTAATCCGTTTAAATAAATTGTTTAGTGAGGTGTCCGAGGCGCTGGTTAATTTAGAAAATGGAGTTCAGTATTTAAAAACTCCCGAGCAGCTGGAGGAGGAATATAATAATTTAATGGACGCTTTGGATAATAAAAAAAAATGAAGTTTAACAAACGCAAATTAAGCAATGGCTTAACAATAATAGAAGTGCCTTCCTCGGATGCCGAAAGCGTGGTGGTGGATTTTTTTGTCAAAACTGGCTCGCGCAGCGAGACCGAAAAAGAAAGCGGAATTTCTCATTTTTTGGAACACTTTTTATTTAAGGGGACAAAAAAATATCCTTCCGCTTTGGCAATTTCCTCCATTGTAGATGCCATAGGCGGGGAAATGAATGCCAATACCGGCAAGGAACATACCCAGTTTTACATTAAAGCGGCCAGTAAACATCTGGAATTGATTTTTACGTTGCTTTCGGATATGATTCAAAATCCTTTGTTGGATTCTTTTGAGTTGGAAAAAGAAAAAGGCGTAATTGTGGAAGAAATAAATATGTACAAAGATACGCCGATGTACGAGATAGAAAATATTTTGGAAAATATTATGTGGCCGGGCGAGCCACTGGGGCGGGACATTGCCGGTAGTAAGGAAACGGTTGTTAAGTTTACCCGGGAGATGTTTGCGGATTATATAAACCGGCATTATCAAATGCCAAATATAATTTTAGGCGTAAGCGGAAAGTATGATCAAAAAAAGTTAAACGCTTTAATAAAACAATATTGGGTTTCTTATCCGAAAAAGAAATTCTATGGTTGGGAAAAGGCTAAGGATAGACAAGATTATCCGCGTTTGCGTGTTCAATTTAAAGAGACCGAACAGACACATTTGTCTTTTGGTTTTAAGGGTTTGCCTTATGGTGATAAGCGAAATGCGGCGCAGACGGTGCTTTCGGCCGTGCTTTCCGGCGGGATGTCCGGCCGGTTGTTTATGGAGGTACGGGAAAAAAGAGGCTTGGCTTATTATGTCGCTGCCTCGGGTTCGGCTTACCAGGACACCGGAGTATTCGGTGTGCGCGCCGGCGTTCAGGTGGTAAAAATTGAAGAAGCAATTAAAGTGATTTTAGAGGAATTGAAAAAAATTAAAACCACTGTTGTTGGCACGGATGAGCTAAAAAAGGCCAAGGAGTATTTAAAAGGCAAAACAATTTTAGCTTTGGAAGACAATCAGGTTCGTCTTGATTGGTTTGTAGAAGCGGAAGCTTTTAAGCCAAAAATTTTAACACCGCAAGAGATTTTTAAGATAATTGACGCAGTAACCGCACCCGAAATAAAAAAAGTCGCGCAAGATTTATTTAAAGAAAAGAATATGAGTTTGGCAATTATTGGACCTTACAAAGGAGAGGAAAAATTTAAAAAATTACTTCATGTTTAAAGTTGGTTGTCACGTATCAATTGCCGGAGGAGTATATAATGCGCCGGAGCGCGCGGCGGATTTGGCTTGCGAAACTTTTCAAATTTTCACGCGTAGTCCGCAAGGCGGACCCGCGCCTGAGCTTACTTCAGAGACGATTGAAAAGTTTAAAGCGGAAATGCAAAAGTATCATCTTACAGACTTTGTTGTTCACTGTCCTTACTATATTAATTTTGGATCCGGTAAACCCCAGACTTACCATTCTTCCATATCAATTGTCCGTGGAGAGCTGGAGCGGACGAGCTTACTTGGGGGGGAATTTGTCATGTTCCATACCGGTAGCGGTAAAGATTTAGGCAAAGCCAAAGCAATAAAACAGGCGCAAGCAGGTTTAAAAAAAGTGTTGGATGGATATAAAGGCTCGGCGCAATTGTTAATAGAGATTGCGGCCGGGGCGGGAGAAATTTTGGGTGATACTTTTGAGGAAGTGGCGGAGCTAATGGAACCAATAAAAAAACATCCGGGTTTTGGAGGAGTGTGTTTTGACACCCAGCATGCTTGGGCAAGCGGTTATGACGTCTCAAAAAAAGACTGGATAAAAAAGTTTGATTCGGCAATTGGTTTAAAGTGGCTTAAAATGAGCCATATTAACGATTCCAAGGTAGAGTTAGGTGCGCGTAAAGACCGACACGAGCATATTGGCGAGGGGCTAATTGGAAAGAAGGGAATAAATGGGTTTTTGAGTATTTTACAGTCAAATCTTAAATCAGAAATCTTAAATCTTAAATCTAGTCCTATGCCCTTGATTTTGGAAACCGAACATGATAAAGTCAAAATAGATATTAAAATTTTAAAGTCTTTGAGGGATAACCTCGGGAAATAAAAAAGGATTTATATGACAGAAAAATATTCACTGACGCCAGATTCGTTTCAAGCCCTAAAATTTGAAAAAGAGCACGAAGAAGGCTTGCGGTTGAGAGAGCGGTCTGCCGGATTACTTGGCGATTATTCAAATAGTTTATCCGGACGGGAGAGAGAAGAACAGGTTGGATTTTTCGCGAAAATAAAAGAGGCTATTAAGGGAAGGATTAAATAATATGGACCAAAAAATTAGTACGGAAGAATTGGTCGGGATTATTGAAAAATCCAGTTTGGACAATACCATAAAGATCATTCTTATCCGCGATATTAAAAGTGAAGGCGTAACTGAATTCTTGCTGGATCAGGTATTGGCTTACTGCGACAACGCAATAGACGTGCTTAAGGGGCGTTTAAAAGACACGGTTAAAAACAATCCATCCGTTTAATGCGGGTGGATTTTGGTTTTGTTACGCAAATAATTTTAATGATTAGGGATGAAATTTAACGAATTGGAAAATTCAACCAAGGTTATTCTAAAAGTTATTTTAGCGGTTTTGCTTTTGGCATTTTTGTGGGTAGTGCGCGACGTAGTATTTATTTTACTGCTATCTTTAATTTTGGCTTCGGCAATGGAACCGATGGTGGATTATTTTAACGAGAAAAAAATTCCGCGGGCAGTAAGCGTACTGGTAACGTATTTGTTGTTTTTTGGCCTTGTGGGTCTGATAATATTTTTAGCCACTCCTCCGTTGACTTCCCAATTCACCGTGCTTAAAGATAATTTACCGCAGTACCTCTCAAGCATGCAGGAACGTTTGTCTGCATTGGGTTTTGGAAACGTTGATTTTACCGACTTTATTACCCGCGCATTTACGAATCCCGGAGAGGGAAAAACCGTGCTTAGCCAAACTTTCGGGGTATTTAACAGCTTGCTGTCTTTTATCAGTGTATTGGTTATTTCATTTTATTTGGTGGCGGAAGAAAAAGGAATGAAAAAATTTGTTGCAACTTTATTGCCAGCGCATCATCAGGAATTTACTTTAGGAATTATTGAAAAAATTCAAAAGAAGATGGGTTTGTGGGTTTTAGGCCAATTAATTTTAAGCATTTCTATTTTTTTGTTGACTTGGCTGGGGCTTTCCATACTAGGAATAAAGTACGCATTTATTTTAGCAATCTTTGCCGGCCTCTTGGAGGTAATACCGTACATCGGACCATTCTTGTCCGCCATACCGGCGATGTTTGTTGCTTTTATTCAAAACCCTCCGCTGTTACTTGCTGTTGTTTTACTTTATTTGATAATTCAGAAAACCGAAGGTTATGTTTTGGTGCCGAAAGTAATGGAAAAAACTGTCGGAACTTCGCCTCTGGCGGTATTGCTGGCAGTACTGATTGGTTTTAAATTAGCCGGGGTGGTGGGTTTGCTGATTGCCGTGCCGTTGGTTAGCGCTATTACCGTGGTGGTTAATGAATTTTGGGCAGGTAAAACTCCCGCCCAGCCGTAAATTTGTTAAAAACCCAATAAAAAGTTATAATAAACCCAGCACTTTTTAAATTTCTGGGTTTTATTAATGTTTAGGCCTATTTATATTTAGCACTTATTTTTTCATAAAATGGAGAAAAATGCTGGGTAAATAAGGCTTTAAATGAACCTTCTTTTTATGCTCTCTTCCGATAAATTTTACATAACTACAACATTGCCGTATGTTAACGCAGACCCGCATTTAGGGTTTGCTTTGGAAATAGTGCAGGCGGATGTAATTGCCCGATACCATAAGCTTTTAGGGAAAGATGTTTTTTTCAATACCGGCACTGACGAGCATGGAAAAAAGATTTATCAAAGAGCTGTAGAACAAGGAATGGATCCGCAAGAATATTGCAATGAATATGCGGAAAAATTTAAAAACTTAATGCCGGCTTTGGGGATTTTAGAGGATATCCATTTTATCCGCACTACAGACGAGCATCATATCCGGGCATGCCAGGAGTTTTGGAAAGCTTGCGAGCGAAACGGTGACATTTATAAACAAAAATATAAAGTTAAATATTGCGTAGGCTGCGAGCTGGAAAAGACAGAAAGCGAATTGGAAAATGCAAAATGCCCTATTCATCCGAATTTGGACATAGAGTTGATTGAGGAAGAAAATTATTTTTTTAGGTTTTCCAACTATCAGAAACCTTTACTGGAGTTTTTCAAGGAACGCGCGGATTTTGTGGTGCCGGATTTTCGGTTTAACGAGATTAAAGAATTTATCAGCAGGGGATTGCAGGATTTTTCCATTTCCCGCCTGAAGGAGAAAATGCCATGGGGAGTGCCGGTTTTGGGCGATGAAACCCAAGTGATGTACGTGTGGTTTGATGCGCTCATAAATTATATCTCGACTTTAGGATGGGACAAGACGGACGGCAGTCAGCAGTTTAAAGATTTTTGGCCCGGGCTTCAGATTGCAG
>Ga0172370_10006493_pt1 | contig 14664 bp, 18 predicted proteins | sample LakKiv5m_FD_114538 | JGI IMG/M metagenome (GOLD analysis project Ga0172370, IMG submission 114538) | Freshwater microbial communities from Kabuno Bay, South-Kivu, Congo - kab_022012_11.5m | ecosystem: Environmental > Aquatic > Freshwater > Lake | place: Democratic Republic of the Congo...
ACGTAATGAGGAATATCCAGTTTTGCACAAACCTTTTTGGCATCGTTGATCGACTCTAGGGAGCAACAGGACTTTGGTGAATCTGATTTTTCCCCATAGCAAAAAAGCTTCATTGTCGCGCCAATGACTTCATAACCCTCTTCTTTCAAAAGATAAGCGGCGACCGAAGAGTCCACCCCTCCTGACATCGCCACAAGCACTTTTTTATTCATTTTACCCCATTCGTCATTCCCGCCCCCGATCAAGTCGAGGGTAAACTTCAGCGGGAATCCAGTCTTTATTTTATAGATCCCCGGGTCAAGCCCGAGGATGACATTATATTAATGCCTTCAGTTTGTCTGCCAAAAATACCTTTGACTGGACCCCAATAAACGTTTCTTTTGGGCTGCCATCTTTAAATATAATAATTGTCGGGATACTCATGACACCAAACTGTCCTGCTACTTGGGGATTCTCATCTACATTTAGTTTCCCGACTTTCACTTTACCATCAAAGTCTTTAGCAAGTTCTTCTACTATCGGCGCAATCATTTTACAAGGCCCGCACCATGGCGCCCAAAAATCTACCAACACTACACCCTCACCACTTAAAACTTCACTTTCAAAGTTTTTGTCACTTAATACTTTTTCGCTCATATCACCCCTCTTTTCGGCAATCAAAGTCAGACAGCCATTTTAGTTTATTATATTATATCCCAATCCTTTAAAACAAAAACCATTATAATCCCAAAAAAATATGCTTTCAAGTATACAAGCTTATCTGTTCACAAGCGCATAAAGATTTTTAAGGATTTCTCCTATTGTTAAGAAGCGTGCTTCCGAGTTGCTCCACCAGTTTGCTTTGCGCCACTGGCTGTCTTTGGCTGAGTGATTTATAATTTTGAAGTTTTTGCCAAGCGCATCTCTGAAAGCTTCATACGCCCTTCTTTGATGGTACGGCGAAGTAACCAAAATAATACTTTTAATGTTTTCTGATTTTATTATCCTTGCAACATCAACTGCATTTTCTTCGGTCGTTTTAGAATCTTCCTCAAGTAATATTGCCTGGGCTGGTACCCCTTTACGGATAGCTATGTTTTTCATTGCTGATGCATTGGAAATATCACCCTCTGCTGCTGCCCCGGAAAAAATAATGCGATCCGAAAAACCGTCCATGTACAAAGCCACACCTTCGTTAATCCGAGCATCCGTATCTCCGCCGGAAATCACGACAATAGCATCAGCTTTTTCAAGCTTATCTTGGGGAGACAGATATATAGATGCACCTAAAATAAAAACAACCCCTAAAACGACTATCCCAACTACTAGTTTAATAATTTTTTTAATCATTCCATCCCTATCATTCCCACGAAGACGGGAATCTATAAAATAAAAAGTCGAAATTCCGCTGAAGTTTACCCTCGACTTGATCGGGGGTGGGAATAGCGTTACGTATTTAGTCCGCAAACTCTTGTGCAAACATTTTACCGTAACTGTCTCCATCTATCACACCTATACCTACTTTACCAAACTCCGCGGTCAAGATATTGGCTCGATGTCCCGGACTATTCATCAAACCACGATGGGCAATATCCAAAGTTGGCGCGAGAGCAAGGTTTTCTCCGGCAACCAGAAATGTTATCCCTGCATCCTGCATTCTGTCAAAAGGAGACTTGCCATCCAGTGATGTGTGAGAGAAATAACCTTTTTCAAACATATCTTTTGAGTGGGCCCTGGCAACTTCACGAAGCTTTTCATCTGCCACCAGCGGCTTAAGACCCCGTGAAGTTCGCTCATCATTAACCATATCAAGCATCCTTTTCTCACTAGTTTCATCTATTGATACTTTAGTAGTTTTAAATCCTAGATTCGTAGTCTCATCGCTCTCTTCTTTAACAGTCAAGAATGTCAATGTCTCCTCAACAACTCCTCCAAACTCCTTTTGCAAGTAGTTTTGAGCTTGTTCACTATGCTTTATCATATCACCGCCGATTTGCGAGCCAGCTATCGCATCTTTATATTTCCCGGGTATTGGCAATATTAAAATGAGAGTTAGGAGAAACGACACTACAATCATAGATTTAACAAGAGCCGGCGCGCCTCCGCCAAAACGATTAAATTTTGACTCTTTAATCTTTTCAGGTATTTTTTTATAAATAAATAACATCACAATATAGTAAATGAGATAAATAGCAAACCAAACGCAAACAACACTTACTATTTTTGATATTGCCATAGGAAAGCCAAAATGATTTTCAATATATTGGCTCACCCCAGGATATAGTTTCAAAGTTAAAAGAAGCGAGACAACAAGACCAAGAAGTTCTATTGTGCCTCGAATAAACCCTTGGAAATATCCCATCACAAGGAAGTAAACTATAAACAGTACTATAAGTAAATCAACCCAATTCATAATATATAGATTAACATATTTTTTAGCTCTAACAAAACAAGAATATTGTAGTTTTTTTCAACTCCTCAGGCATTAGCTAAAAATACAATCCAAAGAGTTCGAAATGTTATAGATGTTTTAAGTGTTAGAATTGAAAAATAACAAACAAGCGAAGCGATATAACAACCTGAACACTTCTTACTTCTTTTTATAATCTTCTATTGCATCATGCAGTGCATCGGCCGCAAGATTAGAACAATGCATCTTGATAGGCGGAAGTCCGCCGAGAGCCTCAGCAACCTGTTGGTTTGAGATTTTTTCGGCTTCAGAGAGGGTTTTCCCTTTCACCATCTCCGTAATCATGCTAGACGTAGCCACCGCGGCACCGCAACCAAAGGTCTGGAACTTGATGTCCTCAATCACTTCTTTATCGCCTTTTTTTCCAACCTTAACATACATTTTCATAATGTCGCCACAGGTCGGATTGCCTTTTTCACCGACACCGTTGGCATCTTTAATCTCCCCGACATTCCTCGGGTTCATAAAATGATCCATCACCTTTTTTGAATACATATCTGACATTCGTCGTTCCTCCTCATTTAATTTCTAAATCCTAATTTCTAATTTCTAAATAAATTATAATGACATAATTTCCAACTTTGTCATTCCCGCGTAGGCGGGAATCCAGTCAATTAACCCAATATTTCACTAATTTTATTTTTCAAAATCTCTTTTTCCTCATTTTCAAAGTAACCCTCAATCTTACCAATCAGCTTGCCGTTATCAAAAAACAAAAGTGCTGGAGTCTCTTTAATACCATTGTCATCTAGAAATTTCTTGTTCTTTATTTCCATTTTTCTGAATTTAATATCCATGTCTTTAAATAGTTCCGTTATCGGAATTGACTTCAAAAGACACATAATGCCTTCTTCTTCAAAAATTTCAACGGCCGTCAGCTTTGTCGCTTTTAAAACCTCGAGGTCAAATTTATCCTCCTCAATGAGAAATGCAGGCAAGATTGGCATCGCCCCATAACGGTCTAGATATAGGTCAGCTACTTTCCTTGAGTCCTCTTCAATGTCTTTTTTTATTTTTTCAAACTCTTCGTCTGTTTTTGCGACATGAATAGCATTTACCATACATGACTTCTCACAAATGCCACAACTAACACATTTATCATTATCAATAACTATCGTTTCCTTCTTTTTGTCCCAGCTAATTGCTCCTGTTGGGCAAACCGTTATTCCATTACACTCTTCTGCGTTATCACAAATTTTAAAGTTTATAGCTACCGGCATTTTTGCTCCTTACTTTTTCACCTTTTTAACCAGCTCACTTGAAGACTGAACTTTCCCACCGGCACCAACACTAAATACCATTTCAATGTCGTGTTTTAGACAAACTTCATATTCAGGAATGTCATCTTCGTTTTTACGATCTCCACCGTTTGCAAATATATCCGGCTTAATCATTGCCAGCGTCTCAGACACTGCTTGATCTTTGTCAATACATTCGACTACTTCTGTAACGCCAATGATACTCTCCAAAATCTCCTTCCTTTCCTCAAACGGCATGAAAACAAAACCTTTTTTATCCATCAAAAACCTGTCTGTATTTAAAATCACTATCAGTTCATCTCCTAGCTTTGACGCTTCCTGAATCATCCTAATGTGGCCGATGTGAATCGGGTCAAATCCTCCGCTCACTGCTACTCTTTTTGGGTTTTTACTCATTTGATCGGACTCATCCCTCTTAGTTTTTCTACTATTTGTGGTAAATGTTTCATCAGCTCATCAATATCATCACGTGAATTCATTGTGCCTAAACTAAATCTGATGGAACCGTGCGCCAGAAGATCATCATAACCCATTGCAGTCAAAACATGCGAAGATGCCAAACTCCCCGAGGTGCAAGCCGAACCACTGGAGGCAGCGATACCGAGCAAATCAAGATTGATGAGAATAGATTCGCCTTCAATCTTCTTAAATATAAAACTGGCAATGTGCGGTAGCCTTTTTGGGCTTTCTATATTTGTCATTCCTGCACCTCCTTCTGTCATTCCCGCGGAGGCGGGAATCCAGTCAATCTTCGGACCCGTCAAAACCACGTCCGGGATTTCCTTGTTTATCCGTTCAATTAAATAATCCCTTATTCCCTGAACCTTTTTAGGATCACTTGTCTTAGCATTTTTCATCGCCTCCGCCATGCCAACAATGTAGGGTACATTCTCCGTCCCGGCCCGCATCTTTCTTTCCTGCGAACCGCCTTGAGTTTGCGGCAGGAATTTCGTCCCCGTTCGCACATATAGAAGACCTACGCCTTTTGGTCCGTAAAATTTGTGTCCAGTCAGTGAAAGCATATCCACACCTAGATCATTTACATCGCAATCTAAATATTGAAACGCCTGCACCGCATCAGTATGGAATATAATCTTATTTTCTCTACCTTCGTTGGTCTTTTTAACTACTTCACTAAGCTCTTTAATAGGCTGAATAGAACCAACCTCATTATTGCCACACATTATAGAAACTATTGCCGTGTTTTCTTTAACTGCCCCCTCTAATTCTTCAGGGTTGACAATTCCTTCTTTTGAAACTGGTAATTTAGTTACCTCAAACCCAAAATTTTTTTCTAAATATTCCGCCACATCCAAAACCGAGTGATGTTCGATGGAACTGATAATAATGTGGGGCACCCGCTTGTCATTCCCAACCTTCTCTCTGTCATTCCCGCGCAGGCGGGAATCTTGTATCTGCGACCAGTAAAATGCCACACCTTTTAGCGCAAGATTGTTTGACTCTGTCGCTCCGGAAGTGAAAATGATCTCTTTTGGACTTGCACCGAGCAAATTTGCTGCTTCTTCGCGAGCATTTTCAAGCGCAGACTTTGCTTCCTGCCCAACTTTGTAAATACTTGAAGGATTACCAAAGTTTTCACTGAAATATGGAGTCATAGCATCCAAGACCGAGTCACTAACCGGCGTAGTCGCCGCATTGTCTAGATAAATCATTCCTCTTTCCATGTCCTTTCCAGAAAAATTCCCTTTTTAAATCTTCCTCTTTTTTCTGCTCTCTCTTCCATAGTCGTAATCACTTCTTCCATAGTAATTCCTTCGGCTTCAGCAATGGATCGAACCACCTCCGAAAGATCAGCTAACTCTTTAATGATTTCATTTCTATCAGTAGCCTCTATTACTTCCTGAGATTCTTCTAGAAGTTTCTTTTTGAGTAACCCTAAATGTTCATCATTTTCCATAATTCTAGTTTCGTGTTGCTGACCATTTGCTGATATAATTTCCGGAATTCTATCTCTGACCAGTTTTCTATGCGTCATTCGATCGGAATACTTGCTTGATTCAGAATTTTCTTCCATTATTTCCCTTTCTTTTTGATTGCCCCCAGGCAAACCTTGCATTCCTTAACGAAATCGCTTTCCAGATTCTCGATCTTTTTGTAGTCTTCCCATGAGATCAGAGCCCCGACAGGTTCCGAGTAGCGAAGCACGACCACGCCTTCACCTTTTTTCAGGTTCTTTAGAATCTTTGAGGCATCATTTGCCAGCTCATTTGTTGTTATAAACTTTTCCCGCATTAAAATACTCCTTACTAATTACTAATCTAAGACAAATCTGCAAATACACAGTCAGTTACGCACTACAAAGGACGGACCTTTACACTACACTAATATATATTAGTTGAACATCTTAAATATTATTCATTTGAGAGTTGGGATTTGATTGAAAATTGTGAATTGAAAATTTTAAATTCCAAGATGTTACCCTACATCTAGGGTAACTTTTTTACTGATCTTTGTCAAGAACTTATTGCAAATACTTGATAACTTTCAAATATTCTTCATCTATTTTTCTGTTCACTTCAGTATCTTTTATATAAGCCGTTTGAAAATACTTTTCGATCTCTGACTTTAGTTTGTCGTTTACCTCTTTGCCCTTCCATAGTTCATCATATTTTGCGCTGTCTAAACCTCCGCTTATAGAAACAACTTTACCCATGGTTTTGTTAAATACAAGCGCCCTGAAACCAAGATTAGCAATTGTTCCGTTACCTGTTCCGGCAACATACCAGTAACCTCGCCATTTTCCGTTTGAACTTTCAGCATACCGAGGATTATAGGCATTGATGTAAGAACTAATCTGCGGAGGCAAAAAGGCAGACTGAGGATAAGAATATATTTCCTCAGGGTCAATTTTCTTGTCATTGTAAACTTTATCAAGATAAGCCATCACATTTTTTGTCGGCCAATCGCCGTTGAAAGAAAGATCTTTCAAGTAGCTATCTTTAGAGTTAACAGTGATAATCCAGTCATTTGGCTTATCATTTTTGACAGCCCATTTTGCATATTCACCTTCAAAGCTGCCAACTCTGTTAGCATCACCTTCAGTAGCCACCTTTTCTTGAGTAGCTTGTTTTTCTACCGGCTCACCCCATGACTCAGGATAGTTTATGATAATACCAGCAAGGCTCACTTTTTTAAAGAGAGCAGGTACTGAAGTTTTGGAAGCCTCGGACACCTGTTCTGGAGGTTTTTGATTAGAGGTGTCACTCTTTTTTTCAACTTTAACGTTTGCTCTGTTTAAATAAGCGCCGATTCCAAGAAAAGTGCCCCCTAAAACAACAAAAACAACTAGGGCAATCAAAAGTTTTTTAAAACTTCTTTTCTTCCCCGCTTGCACTTCAAATTCAGGTATTTCATCTATTTCGTCCATGGTTTTTCTAATTAATCATTTTAAACAGAATCTTTACTGCTGCCGTTATAGCAGTTTGAAAGTCTTTATAATATCGTTCACCTGATCTCTTTCATCGGTTACTTCTTGAGGTCCCGCTTGTGATGGAGACCAAACAAACACATATTTTGAGTTTTCTGTAATATAAGCCGGTTTAGGCCCCTCGCTGTTTTTCGCAGTATTCCACTCGTCAGGAGTCAAAACGCTTATTGCAAACATATCTGCGTAACCTTTACCAACCGTAGAATCGGAGTTGGCATCTGATACCTTTATGCCAATGTATAGAACCGGCGAAGTGGTACCATCACCATTATCAACATCTTTCTTTACAACTTTGTAGTTTGACCATCCTTCGGGAAATGTAAGTTGAAATCCATATTCATCATTTGTATAAACAAGCGGATTTTCATCTGAAACAAAATCTTTCGAAACCCAGCCGGTTTTTCCATCATATTCCACTTTGTACCAACCGTCTTTTTCCTCAAGCACTGTCAGTTTAGTGCCTTTTGGTATCAGTGCTAGCGATTTGGCGCTTGAGTTTGCATCTTCACGAAGATTTAAACCCCCGTCTGCTGTAACATATACCTCTTTTTTTGTCTCCTCTTTCTTTGGTTCCTCTGTCTTTGTCTCTGTTTTTGGTTCTTCTTTTGGCTTGTTTGTGTTTTTGAAATAAAGATAACCACCAAAAGCACCGGCAAGCAGTGCCAGAATAATTAAAAGTACTACCAAAACTTTCTTTGTCGGAAAATTTCTTGCCTTTTTGGGTTTTTCTTCTCTCAGATGTATCGCGTCATCATCAACTTTCTCAGAATCTTCTTTTGGTTTCTCTTCTTTTTTATTATCTTTTTCTTTTTTTGGAGACTGTTTGGAAGAATCTTTAGATTTTTCTTTTGTTTGCTTTTCTGTATCCGACTCATCTTCCTCGCTATCCTCTTCGTCATCGTCTTCTTTTGGTTTCTCTTCGGATTCTTCAGGTTCTATCTCTTCGTCTGAATTTTCGACTTCTTCTTCCTCTTCTCCATCATTTTTATCTACCTCTTCTCTAGATTTGACTTTTTCATCCACATAATCATCATCAAAAATGCTGTTATAATCCTGCTCTTTGCCCTCCGCTTCTTGCTCTTTTTCCTCATCGACAATATTCTCTTCAGTTTCTACTGTTTCATCCTTAACTTCTTCTTTTTGGACATTCTCTTCTTTTGGTTCTTTATCTTTTGAATCTTTTTTCTTCGCCATTTTTAATCCCTCTTTAGATGTTTTTATTATATCTCAAAAAATGATTTTGCGTTAGTGGTAGTTTGTGAGTCAACTTCTTCAAAAGATAATCCTTTTATATCGGCAATTTTTTGAATAATTTCCTTCACCATCCACGGCTCGGCCCTTTTCCCGCGATATGGCACCGGTGCTAAAAACGGCGCATCTGTCTCTACCATTATTTTTTCAAGCGGAATATGGTGAATAACTTTTTCCAAGTTTCCTGTTTTATCAAAGGTGATAATACCAGTGAATGATATTAAAAATCCTAAGTCTAGTATTTTCTGCGCAAATTCCCAATCACCTGTGTAACAATGCAGGACCGCCTTGCCTCTGAAATTTTTGACGATTTCGTAGAAATCATCGTCAGAGTCACGGTTGTGCAAAATTAATGGTAAATATAGCCTTTCAGCAAGATTGAAGTGCTTCTTCAGAAGTTTTTTTTGTTTTTCTTTGGCTTCCGGTGACTTTGCATGAGAGTATGAGTAGTCAAGACCCGTCTCGCCAATCGCAATAACTTTCTCATGGTGTGCCAACTTCTCAATTTCAGAAAAATCTTTGATCCCATCCATATCTTCGGGATGAATACCAGCTGCCGCGAATATGTTTTCATTTACTTCAGCAATTCTCAACGCTTCTTCCGACTCCTTAACCGTTGAACCCGGAATGATAATTTTCTCAACCCCACCATCAAAAGATTTCTGAATAACTTCATCCAAATCACCGGAAAAATTTTTGAAGTTCAAGTGTGCGTGCGTATCTATCATGCTCGGCTCCTTGCGACTTCCCTTTGCGTGCGAATTTCCCTAGCTTCTTTTTTCTTGGGACTAGTAATGAGCATGGAAAGAAGAGTCCCGATAGCTCCTATGACTATTCCTAAAACCAAAGTAGTCTTAATATCAAAGAAATAAGTACTGGCCAAAAGAGCCATTAAGCTCAACATACGAGCAATGTCAACTGACATCTCCATCTCTACTACATATTCCGTACGGGGGTTCCTATCAGCGTGTAGATAATATTGAGAAAAAAAGGGCACCCAAAGAACTATATGCGTTAAAGACGAAATAACACCTATCATATATGCTGAGTTGAGACTTGTTACCAAAACTCTTGATGCCGATGTAAAGAAGCTGACGACACTAGAAACTCTTATTACCTTGTCTTTCTCGTACTTATCTGTAATCTTCCCTATAAAGATTGATATGGCTATCATAGCAAGAAGCGACAACGTCGCGATAGAGCCTACACGCGCATAGTTTTCGATAATGAAAAAAAGAAAGAGTGGCCACACGATAGACATAGCCATACCTTCCATACTAATCCCGCCATAAGCTATCATGTCTTTGTAGTTTTCTTTAACGGAGAACTGCTTTACCTCCATCGGTCTCCTTTTTGTAATCTCTCTTTTGCCCAGCAATGGCACTACAGCTGCCATAGTAAGAATAATGGCAAGAGTTATACCGTATGTTACGCCAAAAACCTGGGCAACCACTCCTCCGATGATAGGCCCAAGAGCGCCAAAAAGCTCAAATAAAAGAAACATTCTACCTACTTGTTTGCCCGTAGACTTTGTGTCTCTCGCCTTAGAAAAGTCGTCATGGTATGCCGGCCAGAAAAGAGTGAGAGATATAGCACCCGGGAGTGCCAAGAGCCAAAGCGGCCAATGATATGTTCCTATGCTGACAAGTATCAGAAGATAAACTAAAAGAACAGGATAACTCCACATCATTATGTGTTTTGCACCATATCTACCTATCGCTTTGCCGGCAAGAAAATCACCGAAAAACTGAAAAAGATTCTGTAAAACAAAATATAAAAAAACAGCCCTCAGAGAGTAACCTAAGGTATAGAGATATATCGGTATAAAGATGGCAATAAGAGATAACCCAAAAGTCCGAAGGGTTAATGAAATATACATTTCATTAACCTCTTTATTTTTGCCCCTATGATGCAGGTGATAGTGCATTAAGCTGTTCATTTTACCCTCCTCATCTGTATTTAGTTCTCCAACCGTGGAAAAAGCGGTTCAGGTTTTTTGATCTTTGTGCCCGGCTTGAGATTTATCCACGAATTTTTGACTTGAGGATTATCCTTAAGCAGTCCTTCAATGCTCAATGCTTTAGCCATTTTTACCGATGTTGCCGGCATTATTGGATAAATCATCCATGCAACTTGATGTAAAGAATCAGCCAGTCCATACAAAACCCAAGCCAGTTCTTCATTTTTACCTTCCTTTGCCATTTGCCAAGGCTTCGTGTCTTCAATGTATTTATCCGCTGTTTTGATGAATTTGTTGATTGCTTCTATTTTTCTGACAAATTGTAACCTTTCAATGACACCCTCAGAATCTTTATAGGCGTCTTTCCATGTATAGATACCCTTCCCAACTCTTAGCTCATGCCCCTCAATGTCTTTTTTCACTGCCGGAATCTTTCCGTTCAAATATTTGTCAATCATAGTTAAAGTTCTGGAAAATAAATTGCCAAGTCCTCCGGCAAGTTCTGAGTTATACACTTCTCTAAAATGATCTTCGTCAAAGGCACCATCTGTCTCTATGGGTATTTTTGCCAAAAGAAAGTATCTGAAGGCGTCTGTGCCGTACTTATCCATCATTTCTATCGGATCTACAACATTGCCGATAGTTTTTGACATCTTAATATTACCCTTGCCGAGAACATAACTGTGAACAAACACCTTCTTCTGCCTTTCTAGTCCTGCCGACTTCAGCATCGCAGGCCATAAAATAGAGTGCCACTTGTTATTATCCTTCCCCATGATCTGAATATCTTCTGGCCAATATTTCTCAAACTTCTTTTTATCAGAGGTAAAGCCAATACCAGAAAGATAGTTTGTAAGTGCATCAAACCAAACATACATTACATGCGAGTCGTCACCTGGAACAGGCACACCCCATGGAAGCCTCTCTTTAGGCCGAGATATGCTAACATCCTCCAACCCTCCTTTTATGATTTGGTGTGCCTCGTTAAATTTACTTTTTGGATAAACAAAGTCAGGATTATCTTTAAATAATTTCAGTAGATAATCTTGATATTTACTTAATTTGAAGAAATAGTTCTCCTCTTCTATTTTCTCTGGCTTGGTCTGGTGATCAGGGCACTTGCCATTTACCAGTTCTCGTTCCAACTTAAACTCTTCACAGCCAGCGCAGTACAGCCCTTTATAGTTTTTTTTATAAATATCACCATTTGCTTCAGCCCGTCTCCATATCTCTTGAGCAGTCGGCCAGTGTCTCTTTTCATCTGTTGTTCTTATAAAGTCGTCATGGGTATCATTTAGCTTTTCGTGAAGCTCCATGAATTTTTTTCTAATTCCTTCTGTAAAATCTCGGATATCAACTCCTGCACTCTTTGCTTTGTTATATACGGTCTGACCATTTTCGTCTAATCCAACAAGGAAAAAAACGTCATATCCGTTAGCACGATAATGTCTTGCCAAAACATCACCATATAAAGGCTGCAGAGGATGCCCCATATGGGGTGCTCCGTTTGCATACGGAATTGCGGTTGTAATATAGAATTTTTTAGGCATATTCATATTTTAGTATAGTTTCGAGGTCTTTTTCCACCTGGTCAAGAGATTTAAAGAGAATCGTATGCATACCTAAGTTTTTAGCTGTTTCAAGAAACTCCGGATTATCATCAATAAATACTGTTTCTTCTGGCTTTTTCCCTATTCTTTCTAGAACATAGTTGTAAATATCTTCGTGCGGTTTTCTCATTTTTAACTTACCCGAAACGAATATTTTATCACCAAATATTCTTTCTAAATGCCATTTTTTGTTTGCTTCATCAAAGGCATCGCCAAAGTTAGTCAAAAGTACTATTTCAAACTTTTTTCCAAGTTTTTTGGCAAATTCCTGAACATCTTTCATCGGATAATAACTGGAAAAGTAAATTTTTCTAAATTCTTTAAAATCGGCTTTTGACCCCGACTCTTCTATCAGCTTTTTCAGAAATTCTTCATTTGTAATCTTCCCCTCATCAACATCGCCCTCTAAACTATCCCAAATACGTTCAAGATTTTTAAAATCAACGTTTAAAAATCTAGCAAAATCTTCAAGCGCTCCGTCCATGGTGCTAGACGTAAGTACTCCATGGTTATCAAAAATAATTGTTTTAATACTCATGCGGTTTCCTCCACTCCTATCTTATCAAGAATCTGAGGTAAATCAGATAATTTTTCTACCGTCAATTTTTCGTCCAAACCCTCTTCCATAAACTCTTCCTTGGAATATGCTCCGTTTAAGAAGGCTATGAAGTGAAGCCCTGCGCCACTTGCAGAGAGATAATCGTAAATGGCATCACCGACATAAACGATTTCTTCCAAGCCAATATCTTTTTCGGTCAACTTCTTTTTGAGGTTATCAAAAACCCTGGGATCGGGTTTAGAGTATCGGTTTTGGTCGTTTGCCTCAATGTAATCAAACATTTCAAGGTCTATACCACATTTTTCCATAACTTTTCCAAAGTATCATTATTTCTGGATGTAATGATGCCAACAAGATAACCCTCACTCTTGACTTTATCCAGTGCTTCTTTCGCACCTACGACACACTCCAGATGGTAATGTATAGTTTTATACTTTTCGTATGATTGAATAAAATCCTCTAAGTTAACGTTCGGCCACAGTGTTTGCACCATGGTTTCCCAGGGAAGCCCTAAGAGCCTTGCAACCTCTCTCTCGGTTGGCACTCTAAGCCCAATTTTTTTAGATATTTCAACTAATCCCTGAACAGTCCTTCTACCTGTTAAAATCAAAGTATCATCTACATCAAATATTACTGCCTTAATCATTGTTACCCTTTATTACAATAGCGAATTCGCCTTTTTCGATTATTTTTTCTATAATTTCACTTGGTTTGCCCCTATAGATTTCTTCAAATTTCTTGGTCAGTTCCCGTACCACACAAATATCTCTTCCTGGAATTATGTCATCTAATTCTCTGAGTAATTTTTTTATTCGATACACTGACTCGTACATTACAACTGTTCTCTTCTCGCCTGCAATCTCTTTTAACCTTGTTTGCCTGCCTTTCTTATGCGGGAGAAACCCTATGAACACAAACTCCGATGTATCAAACCCGCTTACCGAAAGTGCTGCAACAAATGCAGACGGACCCGGCACAACGGCAATATTAATCTTATGCTCAACTGCTTTTTTTATCAATATGCTTCCAGGATCGGAGATTCCCGGTGTACCAGCATCGGTGACTAAAGCTACTTCTCCTCCCTTCACTAGCACCCCTATAATTTGGGTGATTTTCGCCTCACCGGAGTGTTGATGATAACTAATCGTCTTGGTATCTATACCATATTTATCAAGCAGTATTTTTGTATGGCGCGTATCTTCACAGGCTATAATATCTGCGCTTTTTAGCACCTCGAGAGCGCGAAGTGTAATATCCGATAAATTGCCAATTGGGGTTGAAACTATGTATAACATTATCTGACCTCAAAATCCTTAAATTCACCCGTATATTTATCTTCATGAGTTTCAACATTGTCAACTTCGGCCATTGGCGAGCCTTCGCGAGCCCACATTACGAGCGACTCTAAAGCTTCATCATCTCCTTCGGCAACAATCAGGACACTGTCATCCGGTTCGTTTCTGGCAAAACCGGTTATATTAAGCTTATCTGCCTGCTGTTTTGCGCTAAAACGGTAGAAAACGCCCTGCACATCACCAATCACTTTTATCTTGAACCGTTTCATGTCCGCCTTCTAACTTTAAATATTTGCTAAAAACAAGGTAAATCCTGCGCCAATCATCGAGTGACAACCTTTCTGCCCGAAGCATTGGTTCCACACCGGCACCCTTTAGTAGTTTCTCTGCCAATTCTTTTTCAATCCCCAAGCCTCCAGACATAGAGTTTGATAACATTTTCCTCTTTTCACCAAATCCGGCTCTCACCAGACGGAAAAATATTTTCGGATCTATATCAGAAAATACTGGTTCCTTAAAAACTTTGATTTTTAGTATTGCTGAATATACCTTTGGAGAGGGGAAAAATGCCATTGGAGATACTAGATCTACTATCTCGGGAATGCCATAGAACTGAACCGCTACCGCCAAAATGCTCATTCTCCCCGGTTTGGCACAGATTCTCTCTGCGACCTCTCTCTGGATTAGAACCGTCATTGCTTCCGGTTTATGCTTTTCCTCTAGAAACTTTCTAATAACGTGCGACGTAATGTAATAAGGAAGATTTGCGACCACCTTATACTTACCAATGCCTTTGGGGTTAAAGTTGCGTATGTCATCTCTGACAATTTTCA
>Ga0172370_10006495_pt1 | contig 14663 bp, 11 predicted proteins | sample LakKiv5m_FD_114538 | JGI IMG/M metagenome (GOLD analysis project Ga0172370, IMG submission 114538) | Freshwater microbial communities from Kabuno Bay, South-Kivu, Congo - kab_022012_11.5m | ecosystem: Environmental > Aquatic > Freshwater > Lake | place: Democratic Republic of the Congo...
TATTAATTTGATGATTTAAATATGAAGTTAAATTAGTATTTATTTTCCCCTGATAATTTAATTTACATTCCATGCCATGAAAAAATGATTTAAAAAGCGAATGAATATTCTAATTCAATTTAGTGTATTTTCAAATAATTAAAAGCTGTAAACGTTGAAGTTTACTTGATTAGACAAAATGTTGTACTAATTATGATTTATTTAGATTAATCAATTGAATACATGCAAACAGAAATTGAATATAAAGAATTTGACTATAAATTGATAAAGAGGCTTTTAAAGTTTCTTAAGCCTTACATGCGGTTTATAATCCTTGCAACGGCATTGACTCTCGTTGTAACTGCATTAGGTCCGCTAAGACCTTATCTTACTAAAATTGCCATTGACGACTTCATTCAGAAAAATAACTCCGATGGATTAATAAAAATCATTTTGCTTATTGTCGGTGTTATGGTTATTCATGGCACATTTCAATTTCTACTTACTTATCTGATGCAGTGGGTTGGTCAAAAAGTACTACTTGATATAAGGTTGAAATTATTTGAGCATATTCAAAATCTTGCTCTTAAATTTTTTGATAAAAATCCTGTTGGCAGGCTCGTAACAAGAGTTACAAACGACGTTGAAGTGTTGAATGAAATGTTTTCTTCCGGCGTTGTGATGATAGTTGCTGATATTCTTTTGATATTCTGGATTATCGGATTTATGTTCTGGACTGATTGGAAGCTGACATTAATCAGTTTATCCATACTGCCTGTATTGTTCGGTGTAACGTCAGTTTTCAGGAAAAAAGTAAGGGTAGTTTTTCGTGATATCAGACTTAATGTATCCAGGCTTAATTCATTTTTAAATGAATTTATTACAGGTATCACGACGGTTAAACTCTTTTCGAGGGAAAATCCCGAAAAAGTAAAGTTTGATGAAATGAACGTCGAAAACAAAGACCTTTGGATAAAAAATATCTTTTACTATGCATCATTCTTTCCGGCAGTTGAATTACTCAGCACTATTTCTCTCGCATTACTTCTCTGGTGGGCTGCCGGACACATCATTACGGGACTGATGACTTTAGGTACGTTGATTGCTTTCTTGCAGTATTCGGAAATGTTTTTCAGACCTGTTAGGGATTTAACCGAAAAATACACTACTTTACAAGCTGCAATGGCTTCATCCGAGAGAATTTTCAGTCTTTTAGATACCGATGTTTCCTTAAGCGATAATGATTATGCAGTTGAATTAACTGGATTCCACAATTCGATTGAATTCAGAAATGTAAATTTCAGTTACGACGAATCGAAACAAGTCTTGAAGGATGTTTCCTTTAAGGTAAACAAAGGAGAAACTGTTGCAATAGTCGGAGCCACAGGAGCCGGAAAAACATCAATTATTAACCTTCTGACAAGGATGTATGATTTTCAGGAGGGAGATATTTTAATTGACGGTAAAAGTATCCGTGGTTATCAGCAAGAATCCATGAGAAGCAAAATAGCGCTCGTAATGCAGGATGTTTTCCTCTTTTCAAGGTCAATAGCAGAAAATATATCTTTAGGTGATGAATCTGTTGATTTGGATAAAGTTAAAACCGCAGCTATTTCACTCGGTGCCTCAGACTTTATTGAGAGACTTGATGGGGGTTATCACTCCCAGGTAAATGAACGGGGTTCTACTTTATCAACCGGACAAAGACAATTAATTTCATTTGCAAGGGCATTTGCAGCAAATCCGGAAATTCTTATCCTTGACGAAGCGACATCAAATATTGACTCCGAAACGGAACAGTTAATTGAAAATTCTTTGGAAAAGCTACTTTCGCACAGAACTTCGATTGTAATTGCTCATCGTTTGTCAACAATAAAGAGAGCAGATAAAATTATTGTTCTTCATCACGGTGAAGTCCGTGAAATAGGTACACATAAGGAACTTCTGGAAAACGGTGGATTATATTCAAGACTCTATGAACTCCAATTTTCAAAAATTTAATAACAAATCTCAAAGAACATCGTATTATATTGATATTAATTAGGGTGATGATTTGGCTCAGAAACAGAAATTACCGGAACATTTAAAAAATGCAAAAAAAGCTTATGATAATTCGAAATTCCTTCATAGTCGTGATGGGAGAGTTGTCCGGATTTTATCCGAGTATCTCTATCCGGAACAGCATCTGAAAAAACATGGCATAAACAAAACGATTATATTCTTTGGTTCAGCCAGAGTCAAATCTCTCGAATATGTCCATAATGAGATTAAACGATTGAAAGATGCGTTTCAAAACAATACGATTGAAGAGACGAAATATCAAAATGAATTGAAGTTATGGGAAAAAAAGCTAAAAACTTCCAGCTACTATGAAGATGCACTTAAGCTTTCAAAAATGCTTGCCGATTGGTCAATGAAACTTCCCAAATCTGAGAGATTTCATATAGCATCTGGTGGCGGTCCGGGCATAATGGAGGCTTCAAACCGAGGAGCATACGAATCGGGAATGGAATCGCCAGGGTTCAATATTAGCCTTCCGTTCGAGCAAGAGCCCAACAGATATATTACTCCATCGCTGAACTTTGAGTTCCATTACTTTTTTATGAGAAAATTCTGGTTGGTTTATCTATCTCAATGTATGGTAATTTTTCCAGGCGGTTTTGGGACCATTGACGAGATGATGGAAGTGCTGACCTTACGGCAGACCAATAAAATGAAAAGACCACGGTTGATAGTTTTATTTGATGAAAAGTACTGGAAAAATATAATAAATTTTGATGTTTTGGTAGAAGAAGGGATGATTCATCAGGAAGATGTCAATTTACTGAATTTTGTTAACACTCCTGAGGAAGCTTTTAAGTTTATCACTTCGGAGCTTAACAAAAATTTAGTTAATCGAATATAAGTGAAATTTTTTAATTTGCATATAAATAAGTAAAAAAATTTACATTGTTTTAAGGAAATTATAATGAAATCCATGTTAATTGCGATATTTGTCTTTATTTTCATTTTTTATGGAAGTGTATTTTCGGGTTTGACAGTATCACCAGATAAACCGACTTCTTTTAGGAACATTACTATTAAATACAAGAATGAAAACAGGTTCCAAAATTCTGACAAAGTCTATGCTTTCATTTATTGTTTCAGTGAACTTGAAGCGACACCAACAGCATTTCAGATTTTGTTAATTCAAAACACTCCTGAAGAATGGTCCGGGACACACCTGTTACCTGAAAAATGCGTATTTGGAGTAGTTAAAGTCGGAACAACTAATAGTTTTGATACCCAAAACAACAATTTCTGGGATTTTCATGTTTATGATGCAAGCGGTAAAATAGTAAAAGGTAGTCATTTGAAAGCAGCCCTGTCATTCATGGGTAATCTGCCGCCAAATAGCGTCAGGAATATTAATTTCGATAAGGCTCAATCTGAGCTTGAAAATGAAATAAAAGAATATCCCGATAATAATGTTGCTAAAATCGGACTTCTTTCACTGAAGCATGATTTAAAGGAAATATCAACAGAAGATTTTGCCAAAGGTATTCAGGAAATTTATACTTCACTGCCAAAAATTGATGATGAAAATACAGCTGTTGCTATGTCAAGAGCTTTGAGAGCAATAAATGAAAAAGAAAAAGCAGAAGAATTGGAAAAAAATGTGAACCAACATCATCCTTTCTCAAAAATTGCTGAGGATAAGGAACTTAATGATTTACAGAAAGCAAAAACATTTGATGATTTTAAAAGCAATTCACTGAATTTCATATCAAAATTTACAAAATCATCAGCAAATGAAAAAGTTTGGCTTGCATTATTGAAAGCTTACATTAATGATGGGAAATTAGACGAATTTAAAGAATTTATCAAGACTTACCAGAAAATGCCTGCTGCAGTTTATTCGACAATTGCCGGTGAGATAATAAAACACAAAACGACCAGCGGAGCTAAGATTGACGGAGAAGTAAGTTATTTTATCAATAAAGCAATGGAAACATATAAATTTGATTTGGGAATTCCTAAGCCGGATTATTTGACCGAATCCGAATGGGATGAACAAAAAAACAAAAAAATTGCCAAACTTCAAATTTTTCTTGCTGACGGATTCACAGACGATGGAAAATATAATGATGCAATTGATAATTTGTTAAAAGCAAAATCTTTGTTACAGCAGGACGCAGATTTTGACCTGTTCGATGACATAATAGAGAATTATTTAAAATTGAATGACAAAGAATCTGCTTTTATCATGGCACGCGAGGCGATTGTTAATTCAGCATCATCAACTTTTTCTGATAGTGTTTTTAAAGAATATTATTTCAGATTTACGGGCAGTGCAAAGGGTTACGAAAACTATCTTGATTCATTGACCGAAACTGCCCGCTTGAAACGTCTTAGTTTGCTCAGAAATGAAGTTTTGGAATATCCGGCAAAGTTCGATGAACTTCTCACTACTGAGGGTGTAAAAGCAGATTTCGATGTTTTCAATAATAAAGTTTTGGTTGTTTTCTTTTGGGCTACCTGGTGCGAACCCTGCAAAAATGCAGTACCGGCAATTGAAAAATTGGATGACTTATACCAGAAAAATCCTGAAGTTGATGTGCTTAATATTAATATATGGGATAAGCCGACAAAAAGGAAAAAAGAAGTCAGAAAGTTTATTGCTGAAAATGAAATAGAAATGCCTTCTTTTGTTGATGTTAAAAATAAAATTCCGCGTCTGTTCGGCTTAACAGGTTTGCCTGCTTTAGTATTTATTGATAAAGAAGGTAATGTCCGCTTTAAGGAATATGGCTTTGATGGAGAGGAAAAGATGATTCGCGACTCTGAAGATAAAATTCAATTTATTTTGGAAAATTCGGGAAAATAATATGGTTGACATTAAAAACACTTGCGGATGGCATAACAATAATCCTTTAATGACAGATTATCACGACAAAGAGTGGGGAGTTCCAGTTCATGACGACAGAAAACTATTCGAATTTATTACTCTTGATGCTTTTCAGGCTGGACTTAGCTGGTCAACCATATTGAATAAAAGAGAAGCATTTAGGAAAGCGTTTGATGATTTCGACCCTCAAAAGATTGCACTTTATGATGAAATAAAATTTGATGAACTTATGAATAATGCCGGTATCATCCGTAATAAACAAAAAATCTTAGCCACAATTAAAAACGCAAGAGCATTCCTTGGAGTTCAAAAAGAGTTTGGTTCCTTTGATAAATTCATCTGGCAGTTTACTCAGGGTGAAACCTTACAAAATAAATGGTCATCAATACAAGAATTACCGGCAAAAACTGAATTATCGGATAAGATGAGCAAAGCACTCATCGAACGTGGATTCGGTTTTGTCGGTTCAACAATTTGTTATGCCTTTATGCAAGCTGCCGGCATGGTTAATGACCATCTTTGTTCATGCTTCAGACATGAGGAACTTCAGGAACGGGAAAACAGCCTGAAATAGTATAAAACACTGATTTTTCAAACTGGAGCAATTAAAATAAAAATTTATTAAATCCGAAATGGAAAAATTTTATTAAATTAATTCTTTTTTAATTTGTAATTATTTAATCGGAATCATGGTTTAATGAATTTAGAGAGAAAAGTCGAAAAGGATGGAACATTAATACTGATTGTTGATGACCAGATAGAAAATATTCAGGTGTTAGGGCAATTTCTTAGGTTCGGTGGGTACAGGTTAGCTGTTGCAAACAGTGGGATGGAAGCTATTGAATTTTTGGAAAAAATGGTCCCAGACATAATTTTATTGGATATAATGATGCCCAATATGGATGGATATGAGGTTTGCGAAAAGCTCAAAGGAAACATTAGAACGGAAGATATCCCCATCATTTTCTTAACAGCCAAAAATTTGAGTCAGGATGTAGTGAAAGGATTTAAAGCCGGTGGTATTGATTATGTAACCAAACCATTTAATCATGAGGAACTGATGGTCAGAATCAAAACTCATATTGACCTGAAACAAACAAAAGACTTAATAACCCGACAAAATAATCAGCTTCGAAAACTAAACGATGATAAAAATACTTTCCTCTCTATTGCTGCACATGACCTTAGAAATCAGGTGAATGTTGTCTGGGGTTTTTCCAAATTCATAATAGAGAAATATGAACAATTTAACGACAATGAAATCCTTGATTTTATTAATGATATAAAAAATGCTTCTACCGATATGCAAAAAATTATCAGCGATATGATTGATATTAATGCTCTAGACGAGAAAAGATTAGTCTATCAATTTGAAAAATTTGATTTAAGTGAGATTATTCAGGAAGTTATTGAATCATTTTCTGAAAAAGCAGAAAAAAAATCAATTAAGATTTTTTCCGAAAATCATAATCAGAAACTAATATTTGCAGTCAAATTCAGGACTAAACAAGTTTTTGAAAATCTTTTAAGCAATGCTTTAAAATTTTCAAGAACAAATAAAAAAATTCGGATTCTGTATTCTGACATTTTACATAAAAACGGTCATAAAGCTATCAGAGTGGAAATCAAAGATGAAGGACCTGGGATAAAAGAAAATGAGTTCGGTTTATTGTTTACTAAAAAGGCTAAAATGAGTGCTTTAGCGTCGAATAACGAAGCATCTACGGGCTTGGGTCTTGCCATATCCAAAGGACTTATTGAGGGTATGGATGGTAAAATTTGGTGCGAGAGTGAATACGGGCATGGTTCAAGTTTTTTTACAGAACTACCCGTTGAAAATTATTCAGAATAATAAATTTAATCATGAAGAAAAATAAAATATTAATAGTGGAAGACCACGAGTTCCTTGCAAAGAATATAAGAAGAATACTGGAAGCCAAAAACTATGAAATAATAAAAGTTTTAAAAAAAGGCGAAGAAGTTCTGAAATATCTTGAAAATTTTCAACCGAATATAATACTACTTGACATTTATCTCGAAGGAAAGCTTGATGGAATCCAAACAGCTGCATTAATAGAAAAGAAATGGGACTTACCCATAATTTTTCTTACGAGCAGCAGTGAGAAAGAAATTATTAACAGAGCCAAAAAAACCGGAGCATTCAGTTATGTTACCAAAGACGAACATCTTAAAGAACAACTGCCGGTTATAATTGAATTTGCAATGTTCAAGCACGAAGCTGAGCATGATAAACTGAAAGCATATCAGAAATTAAGTGAAAGTGAATCAAAATTCAAAAGCATCGCAAGTTCGGCAAAAGATGCTATAATTTTGATTAATAATGATGGTACTATTTCTTTCTGGAATAAATCTGCTTCAAAAATGTTCGGTTATTCTTCAAAGGATATAAAATCTTTAAAATTCTACGACCTAATTACTCAGGAAGGTGTTTTGGAATTAATCAATAAAGAGATAATTAATCCGAAAGGTCAAATTAAACATGGTGTATTTCAATATACAATAGATATGTCGGGTTTAAAAATAGATTCAGTATCATTTCCAGTCGAACTTTCTTTGTCGAATGTCAAACTCAACAGTCAGGACTGCGCTTGTGCCATCATTCGAGATTCAACACCCAAACATGAGGAGCAATCCGAATTAAAAAATCTTCAGGAAGAAAACGATAAGTTATCTTCTTTTCTAGAAAATGATATAAAATCTTCTTTGCATCATCTTATTGAATATTCCGATAATCTTGTAAAGAACCATTTGAATTTTAATCCTGAAAAAACAGGTGAGATTGCGAAATCCCTTGACGACTCAATTCGTCAAATGTTAAAATCAATTGAAGAACTCGGAACAGATTCAAAAAAAGGTGATTAAAATTGTGAAAAAATGAATTTAAAAAAAAATGAGCAAACTCGGTAAATAAAATTTTAGAACTTTTCAGGTTATTAAATAATGAGAATTATTTCATGGAATATAAATGGCTACCGTTCGATTACCGGACAAAATCCCAGTAGACGTTATGATGTAGTTACACGTTCTAATCAATTGTTTGATTATATAAATAAAGAAAATCCTGACATAATCTGTCTTCAGGAAACTAAAGCTGCTCCGGAACAAATTGACCCCGATAAATTATGTCCTAATGGTTATAAAGCGTTTTACAGTTCATGTAAAATCAAAGCCGGTTACAGTGGAGTCGTGATTTTTACCAAGTTAGAGCCGCTCAATAGCTTTACTGGTATCGGCATAAAAGAGTTTGATGACGAGGGGAGAATAATTGGATGTGAATATGATGATTTTATTTTGATGAACATTTATTTTCCAAACGGAACTTCAGGTGACCATAGAGTTGATTATAAACTCAGATTTTATGACGCACTGTTCAATTTTACAAAACAGTACAGAAAAAATAATAAAAAAATAATCATCTGTGGTGACTATAATACTGCTCATAAGGAAATTGACCTTGCAAGACCAAAGGAAAATGAAGGTAATTCGGGCTTTCTTCCTGTTGAGAGAGAAAAGATTGATGAAATTGTTTCAAATGGTTGGATTGACACATTCAGAATTTTCAACAAGGAAGGTGAAAATTATACTTGGTGGACTGCTCGAGGTCAGGCAAGACTACAGAATATCGGATGGAGAATTGATTATTTTTTTGTAACGGAAAATATGATTGGCAATGTCAATAATGCTTTAATTCAACCTGATGTCCAAGGTTCTGACCATTGTCCAATTCTTGTTGATTTAGAATTTTAATTTCACGAGTTAATCGGAGTTTTTTTTAAAAAATAAATGAAAAAAATAAGATTCATAACTGTAGATAATATAATAACTACTTTGATTATCATTGTATTTCTTAAGTTTTTGCCAGGCTTTTACAACATAGACTGGTTAGATCCGGTGCAAAATTTCATACAGGATTTGGAAATCAATGACATATTTTTTTCTCACATTCGGAATCAGAATAATATTCAACGCGATACAAATGTGATTCTTGTTAACATTTCTTTTTTGAACAGAAAATTAATAGCAGAGGAAATTAACATTCTTAATAAATATCAACCAAAAGCAATTGGTATAGATATTTTCTTCAGAAGAGAATTTTCGGATGATATGGATAAACCACTTGAAGATGCCTTATCAAAAGTTAAAAATCTTGTTCTGGTTAGTAATGTTCTAAATTTTAATGATAATAAAAAGAGATATGAAAATCTGGAAAAAAGCATCAATAAATTTAACAGATTTGCATCATCAGGTTTTGCTAATTTTTACATACCTAACTTAAGTGAAGATTCACTGTCGAGGACAACAAGAAGATTTTCTCCAAAAGAGCATGTTCTTAATTTCATGGAACCTTCGTTCCCCGTTAGGTTAAGTTACATTTATGACTCAACTAAAACAAAAAAATTTCTAAGTCGAAATAACGAAACAGAAATCATCAATTTTAAGAGAAATTTAAGCAAATACTATGTTTTGGATTGGAAGGAATTATTTCAAAAAAAAGACAGCCTCGAATTTATCAGAAACAAAATTATCCTAATGGGTTTCCTCGGTCCGGACACGGCACAACCATTTAGCATGGATATTTTCTTTACTCCGATGAATACACAATATGTCGGAAAATCACATCCTGACATGTACGGTGTCGTTGTCCACGCAAATATCATTTCCATGATTCTTGAACAAGATTTCATTAATTTCATACCTGAAGATATATCAATCCTCATGGTCATCTTTATCATTTATTTAATTATGGCTGTTTTCAGGTACCTCAGATACAGATTTGAAGAACTTTATGAAACTCTTGGTTTATTTTTATTGATTGGAATTCTGGTTTTCTACCTTTTCAGTTCAATTTACATGATGAAATGGTTTAATTTTTCAATCGAGCTAAAACTTTTGATATTCGTAATTATCGTAACAGAAATTGTCTCCGAAAGTTACCATGGTTCACTTAAACCTTTGTCTATCTTAGGATATCAAAGATTTATCAAGCCATTTTTTGATAAATTTAGAAAAGTTAGGAAATAAATTTGGGTAACTAAGGTAAAACAAGAGATTTTATAAGAAATTTTACTAAAAAAATATGACATTGCATAAAGGACATAAAGAAGAATTCAATTACATCGAATATTTTTTTGACAGTACTATGAGTACGGTTCTAGTGTTCCTTTTATTAACGCTTAGTCCTTACATCTTCGGTATGGAAATATTCAAACCCTATCGTGATGCATTAAGTGATTTTCGTGTAACTGATATCGGCTTTTCTAAAATTGTTGAACCGGAACTTGTTCTGGGAGACACAAGTATCCTGATAATTAATATTTACGGACTAAAAAATAACCAATTAGCCTGGCTAATCAAAAACCTTTCTGAAAATAAGCCAAAAGCGATTGGGATAAATAAAATCCTTAATCAGGAAGATTCATTTTCCGATAGTGCTTTAGCATCTGTTCTTGCCGAGACTAAGAATATCGTTTTGTCTAATGAATTGGCTTATAATCCAAAAACATCTCGTTTTGATGTTATTCTAAAATCTGATGATATGTTCTCTGACCAATGCAGTTCTGGATTTACAAATTTATTATTTGATAAAGATAAACGGTATTCAACAGTAAGAGAATTTTTTCCATATTATAAAATCGGACATTCGAACTTATTGGCATTCCCTGTGCAGATAGTGCTTTATTCCAATCCTGAATCAGCAAAAAGATTTTTGTTAAGTAATGAGATTCCCGAAACGATTAATTGGGAGAACTACAGGCGATATGCTTCTATATCGGATTTTAAAGATATCGTCCGAACACCTGAAATATTAAATTCAGCACGAGGCAAGATTGTTCTGCTTGGAACTTACGACCCTGAAAATGACCCTAATAAAAATCCTTACAGGCTTAATGACAAGTATTTCACTCCGCTAAATCCAAATTATGCAGGGAGAGCATATCCCGACATGTATGAAATTGATATTCATGCAAATATTATTTCTATGATTTTACACGAAAATTTTTTATATTTAGTTCCGGATTGGTTAAATTTTATAATTTCTTTTATTTTTTGTTATTTAACCATGATGTTGTACATATTTATTAAGAAGAAGATAGACGCCTGGTATGAATTGTTGACTGTGTTCATATTTGTGATTTTATCAATAATTATACTTTTTATTACAATTTACAGTTTTCATGTTTACAAGATAGATTTGCAATTGAATGTTTGTTTGTTAGCAATCGCAATATCGTCACCAGTATTTGAAGCTTATTTTCGTTCAGTAAAACCGATAACAACACAATTTTTAAAGAATTTTTCAGGGAGAAAAAATTATGAAAGATAAAGTAACAATTTTGGCACTTTTTATATTTTTCATTGGTGCCATAGCTTATTCCAAAGCGGATTTCACCGTTTTCGCAGCGAAAGGTGAACTAAATGTTCAGAAATCCGGTAAGACAAAGTGGGAAAAACTGTCAACAGGGCAGAAGCTTAATCCTACGGATAACATCAAAGTGGGAAGCAATTCCTACTTAAGTCTGCTACACTTTTCCGGTAGAGCTATCGAGATTCGCGAATCCGGTGTGTACTCAGTAAACAAGCTAAGTTCAGCAGTTCAGAATAAAAAAGCTGCTCTCTCAGCCAGAATTACTAACTACATCATGAACGAAATCAAAAATTCGGATGATTTATTAGCTAAAAGCAATTATCATGATAACATGGCTGTCACAGGAGCTGTGGAGAGAAGCGGAGTTACAGGTACCTCGGACTGGGAATCAATGGTTGAGGGAAAAGTGGTGAAAATCACTCTTATCGGTCCTGCAAAAATGAATGTCAAAAATGATAAAATTCAATGCACATGGTCAGCAAGTACAGACCTGACCAGTTACAAGTTTGTTTTGACCGATAGGTTCGATAAACCTGTTTTTAATCAGACAGTTCAGGGAAATTCAATCGTTCTCGAATCTGAAAATCTCAAGCTCGACAAAGATGTTTACTATTTCTGGTATGTTACTTCATCTGCAAATGAAAAAATCAAATCGGACAAAGCATGTTTTCTAGTAATGTCACAAAATAAAATTAAAATATTCGACGAATCTTTGGCGAATTTGAAGAATGAATTAGATGGGGAAACAGCCGTAAACCAGATTGTACTTGCTAATTTCTATGAACAGAACAGCATGATTCAGGAAGCTGATAATCATTATCAAAAGGCATTAGAACTTCAGCCGGATGTTCAGGAATATATCAATATTTATCGTATTTTTAAAATCAAAAATAATTTCAGCGGAAAATAAATTTGGAGTTTGGAGAAAGGTGTTGGGTGTTAAGTGTTGAGTCTTGGGTATTGAGTTATGTAAGAGAGTAGTTTTAAAATATCTTTTTGACTCCAAACTGTTTTAACTTAAGACCTAAAACTTAAAACTTAAAACTCCCAACTCCAAACTCACAATTATTTATTACTTTTCGATTGGTGTTTCAATTGTAACATTAACAGTTCTGCAATAAAATCTACCTTCCGGCAAATCATTATTGTAGAGGAATTTTGAGCTTCCGAAAGCAGATGTTGAATGCAAACCGAGATTCAGAGCCTTCTCTACAGATTTCGCCCTGCCCTGAGAAAGCTGCAGATTATAGTCCGGTTCTCCTATTCTGTCGGTAAAACCTTCAATCAAAACATTTGAATTTTTTGAGATACTATTCTTTATAATTTTCGTGATGGAAAGGTTCTCTTTATTTAATGAACTTTCGTTATAATCGAATAGTATCAGACTGAATTTATCAATTCGTTTATCACCGATTCTTTCATCTTTTTTCTTAGTAATGGATTTCTGTTCAACGGTAATGACTTTTTTATCTGATGAAAATTTATGACCTTTTATGTCGGTCAATTCAAGAAAAAATTCAAGTGCGTTGTCATTTGTCGGGAGTGTATTTTTTTCAATATCCAAGGTCCATTGATTTGTGGCAGGAGGCTTTCCGGAACCGGAAACCATTTTAACTGTCTGATTCTTTTGAATTATGTTTAATTTCCAATCTCTTATTTCATAATCCGAACTGCAATTATAATAAAACTTGATAACAGGAGGATTAGTCACTCTAAGGGTATCGGAAATCATAATCGGTTCGGTAATTTTGAAATTATCCGACCTTAGTTCAACTCTCCGGTTTTCGGCAATTCCATCGTCCTTGCTTATATTTGAAGGCTTTTCAGGTAGATTGTGACTCACAATGGAAATTCGAGCAGGTGTTATTTTCCAGATTCTGACTAAATAATCTTTAACCACCTCGGCTCTTTTTTCAGAAAGAAGAATATTACTTTTTTCCTGTCCTTCGTCGGAATTGCATCCGGTCAAATGAATGGCAGAACCAGGTTCCTGATTCATACGGTAACCGATTATATTCAGAACATCATAATAAACATCAAGTGTGGATTCATTGAAGAGTTGTTTCAAAGTGAACCTATTTGCTTCTTCACTTGTTATTTGCCTATATCTGACAGGAAGCACCGAACTGTTGTTTTCAAAAAAGATATAGTTTAATAAAGGAGTCATTTTTGTTGACAAAAACTCTTCGATATTTAAACCTGCCAAATCACTTTCTTTACCGTCATTATTTACTGCAACAGCCTTGACAGAAGCGTCAAGTAAAACGGATTTCGGCACGAGCAATGTATCGGTTCTTCTTATTACTTCAGTTATAATCAGGAATTGTGCTGTTTGTCCGACCTCCTTGGATGTAGTTTCCTTACCTTGAATAACAGAACTCTTGGCTATGTCTTCTGATTTTATTGTAATTGTGTCAATATTATATTTCTTTTCTAAAACTTCCTTAAGTGGTGGAGATGGGTGGGGAGCATAAGTCAAAGCAAGACCAAGTCTCCATGATGAGATTTTCCAATCGAGGTTTTTCACAATATTTGACAAACCATATAACATTAGAAATTCGGGAGATGCTGATAAACTATTTGATGAATTGAGAGGGAATGACATTTTCAGTCCAAGAAAAGGATTATATCCAAGTTTTGTTCCATCCGGAATTTCACCGGATTTTTTATTCCTTATTCTTAATCCGTTTTCAAAGGTTCCGCGATTTACAGGTTGTTTTAATTCTTCTTCCTGAGAGTAATTACTGCTGACATTATAAGCCAATTGCAAACCTCCGAATAAAGACAGGCTACTGATAACATTAATTTCAATATAAGGTTCGAACCCCAAATAATTAAATTCAGCATCAATATTATGCTCAATTACTGCAGCAGTTGGGATATTATCAATTGAGACAAAACTATTTTCATTGTCAGAAAGTTTGCCCCAAATTGAATTGTAAGTTATTCTTAAACCAGGTATCAAAAAACTGTTAACCGGCTTTTCAAAGAGCAGACCGAAAGCAAATCCATCTCCTTTTCCGTTTTCGAATCTAGGGCAGCAATTAGGAACGCCCGGCAGCTTTTGAAAATTTACTGAATGATAGTCGAGTCCATAAGAACCTGTTATTCCATATCTCATTCTTAAGTTATTGCTGTCCGATGCTCCCTGACAATATAAAACCATGGTAAGCACAAAATAAACTACAACACTGGTTAATATTTTCATAAAATAAAGAAAAATTAACAGGATAAACCTGGTTACAAAAAATTTCTATTTAATTATTGTAAATTTCACATTTAGGTAGTATTTATTTGATGTTAAAACACAATAATAAACACCGGACTCCAAATCCCTGACGTTGATATTCAGTTCATTGCTCCCTGAATCGTAGTATTTATCAGAAATTACACTTACTTTCTCACCAA
>Ga0172370_10006499_pt1 | contig 14653 bp, 13 predicted proteins | sample LakKiv5m_FD_114538 | JGI IMG/M metagenome (GOLD analysis project Ga0172370, IMG submission 114538) | Freshwater microbial communities from Kabuno Bay, South-Kivu, Congo - kab_022012_11.5m | ecosystem: Environmental > Aquatic > Freshwater > Lake | place: Democratic Republic of the Congo...
GAAGAGAAATATCTTGGGTTTGGATTCCCGCCTACGCGGGAATGACATTTTTCTACAGTCTCAATATTAATTCTGTTTGGCATCGGAATAATGATTCTTATTCTTGATCAAAAGAAATTTTCGGCAAAATATATCATCTGTAATAATTTATTTGAGGAATGTAAAGTATTTGCAAAATTTCCTGACCTAAGAATGTGCAACCGTTATCTAGACTGGACTTCAAGAAATTGTTGGGTAGATGAGAAGAACAACATGAAATGCGAGCGACCCGCTGAAGAATCTGTGCGAGCATATTGTAGTAATTAAAATATTATTGGATTGGAGTGACGAGTTTGGGGGGATGTATTACGGAATGAATTTACGGGTAAAACCTAAGCTCGTTGATTTTTTACTAAAAGAGTATAGACTGATTTGACGTAAGCGCCCGTAGTTTAATGGATAAAATACCAGGCTTCGAACCTGGGGATAGGGGTTCGATTCCCTTCGGGCGCATGAAGTGAAGCGAAATGCGAACGGAAGCGATCCGACCAAGGGAGGATCGCGTGGGAATCGAAGGGCGCGATAACGAGAAGTGCCCCGGACCGCAAGTCGGAGCAAGCGGGATTCCCTTCGGGCGCAGTGAACGAACGAAGCGTACGAATCTTTATCCTTGTTTTTTTATTTTTCCTTGCATTGACGAAAACTCCTTGCTTGCTATCATAACAACAGTATGGCACAAACAGCGACAATTACTGACAAGCGGCAGTTTACGATTCCGGTTGAAATCTACCGGAAACTTGGTTTTCGCGAGGGCAGCAAAGTCATTGTGACACACCGCGGGCAAAAAATGATCGTGGAGCCGGCGTCAAAAGCCATTGAACGACTCGCGGGATCGGTGACGGTTCCAAAAAGGTTTCGCGGAATGTCGATTGATTCGATGATTCGCAAAGCGAAAGATGAGCATTTCAGAGGAAAACGCTCATGATTTTTGTTGATACCAATTATTTTCTTCGTCTTTTGATTGGTGACGAAGAAGCACAGAACAGGAAGGCGCTGGCATTATTCGATAACGCCGCCGCAGGAAGAACCAAACTTTTTACCTCCCTGCTTGTATTTTTTGAAATTTCGTGGGTACTTTCGAGCTTCTATGGAAAGAGGAAGGGTGAACTCATCGTTCTCCTCGAAGACATCCTGAATCTTGAATTTATTTTCTTGGAAGAGCGGCCGTTACTTGAAGAAGCACTCCAAACCTTTCGGGTACACTCCATTGAGTTGGAAGATGCTTACAATGCGGCGTATGCAAAACATGCCGATGCAAACCAGTTTGCGACATTTGATGGTAAGCTGGAAAAATTTTGGAAGGCATATACATAAAACTGGACAGAGGTTGATTTGTAGGGTAAGAGTATACAATACCTACGCGCTCATAGCTCAATGGTAGAGCAGCTGGCTCTTAACCAGTTGGTTGGGGGTTCGAATCCCTCTGGGCGCACCAAAAAAAGATAAACGCAAAATAAATGCATCAATACAATATCTTTGTTATTGGTGCATTTGTCTTTTTATCCGCAAGCTGTTTCCTACGACGCTGACGCTTGAAAACGCCATTGCGCCGGCTGCGATGATTGGATTAAGCAATCCAAATGCGGCAAGCGGGAGCGCCGCGATATTATAGAAAAATGCCCAGAACATATTTTGGGTAATCGTTCGAAACGTGATTTTGGCAAGTGCAAGGGCCTCCGCAACTTTGAGAGGATGTCCTTTTACCAAAACGATATTGCCTGCCTCAATGGCAATATCGGTGCCCGTGCCAACAGCAATGCCAAGATCAGCTTGTACGAGCGCGGGCGCATCATTGATGCCGTCACCCACAAACGCGACCGTAAATCCCTCGCGCTGCAGGATCTTTACTTTTTCAGCTTTGTCTTGCGGCAGTACTTCGGCAAACACTTTTTCAATGCCGACTTGACGCGCGATTGCTTCAGCAGTCCGCTTGTTATCGCCGGTAATCATACTTGTCTCGATCCCTGCGAGGCGGAGTTTCTCTATCGCCTCCTTGGCATCCGGTTTTAGCATATCCGCGATAGCAATCAAAGCAATGATAGTATCGTTCCTTGTTATCATAACAACGGTTTTTGCTTGTTGTTCAAGTTCATCGATTTTTTCTTGGCAGGTTTGCATTGAGATTCCATATTCTTTCATGAGGCGAACATTGCCAATCAGAACCGTCTCATTAGCAATGCGCCCTCGCACGCCTCTGCCGGCAAGATTTTCAAAGTCATGAACTTCCTCAAGTGATATCTTTTTATCTTTTGCGGCAACGGCGATTGCTTGCGCAAGCGGATGTTCAGAAAGTTTTTCTATACTTGCGCTCAAGGACAGAATCTCATCTTCGGTAAGCGAGGGAGTACACGGCACAATGTTCGTGACCCGCGGTTTGCCTTCAGTAAGAGTTCCTGTTTTATCGAACAGGATCGCATCAATTTTTTTTCCTCTTTCGAGCGCCTCGCCGTTTTTTATTAAAATTCCGCGTTTGGCTCCTACGCCCGTACCGACCATGATGGCCGTCGGAGTTGCAAGACCAAGCGAACAAGGGCATGCGATGACTAGAACAGCTATTGCGGGCACGACGCTAGCTGACCAGTCACCTGTTGCCACATACCATCCGATTGCTGTGAGTACCGCGATCCCTATGACAATCGGCACGAAGACGCCTGATATTTTATCAGCGAGTTTTTGGATAGGGGCTTTTTTTGTCTGCGCCTCTGCGACCATTTTTACGATTTGGGCGAGTACCGTATCCTGTCCGATCTTGGTAGCCTCTATATATACCGCTCCGTTGATATTGAGCGTCGCGCCAAACACGGCGTCACCCACCTCCTTGCCTACCGGCATGCTTTCGCCAGTAAGCATTGATTCATCGATATTGGTTTCACCTTTGATGATTGTCCCGTCAACCGGAATCTTTGCGCCGGGTTTTACCAACAGAATGTCTCCAATAGCAATTTGTTCAATCGGCACTTCGCGTTCTTCGTTGCCCTCGATCCGCAGCGCTGTTTTTGCGCCCAACTGCAAAAGTTTTTCAACCGCTTCACTGGCATTTCCTCTGCTTTTTGCTTCAAAGTAACGGCCCAACAGGATAAGGGCGGTGATTACCGCGCCTGTTTCAAAATAGAGATGCATTTCCCGTACTGCCATTGCCCAGATGCTGTAAAGGACGGCAGCAAGAGTGCCCAATGATATCAGGGTATCCATATTGGCGGATAGAAGTCTCGCTTGCCGTATCATCCCACTATGAAATTCCCATCCAATACCAATCACCACCAGAACGCCCAAAATCGCTTGTATCCAAATGCTCGTGTTATAGCCCCCCATGCTGTACGGCAAAGCAAGATTCGCCATCGCAAGTACCACAAGCGGGACAGAAAGGATGATCGCAATCGTTGCCTTTCGTCGCGTCGCTATCAGCTCCTTTCTGAGAGCTTCTTTGTGTTGCTGGTTCGTTTCCTCTGTAAGAACTTTATAGCCATTTCGAATGATTGCTTCATGGAGAGTTTTTTCACTGACACATGTTTCATCAAACTCAACCGTTGCGCTGCTATTGGCAAAATTAACGGCAGCACTGTGGACGCCGGAAATTTTTTTGAGGCTCCGCTCATTGCGCATAACACAGGAAGCGCAATGCATGCCGATGATGGTAAATGTCACTGTTTTCATACTATCTTGTATTCTCCAAGCCCCTCAATTTCTTTTTTGAACATATCCCAGTCGAGATTTTGGCTGTGTTCAACGATTGTTTCTCCTGTCTGATAATCTACGGCGCAAGAAATGACGCCTTCGATATCGCGGCAGACATCCTCAATGAGAGCTTTGCATGAATGGCAATGGGTGCCTTTGATCACAATTTTTGTTTGCATGGCCGTCGTTTTAGTTGATGACATTTATCTGCGCCATTTTTGCGCCCATGCTGCAGGTCAGGGCAAGAGGACCCGTTTTGGTAGGGGTAAAACTCGCTTTATTGATGCCGACTTTCATTGGAATCGTCACATTGTATTCCGGAATCACCCAGACAGACATGCAGCCGCCAAGCGGCGTCTTGGCATCAATACTAAGATCAACAGGTATATCTTTTTTCACAGTAATGGTGTCAGGATAGATGCCGCCTTGTTCTGAGATTTTAATGCCAATCTTTTGGGTTTCGATGCAGTTTGCGATTTCAGGGTTGCAGGAGGCGGCATTTTGGGATGTCTCCTCGTCTTTACTTGCATCAATTCCCAGCGTGTTTGGGATCACCGTGAACGCCGCTCCTTTTGTTGTCATTCCCATGGTGCAGCTGAATTCAAGCGTGCCGATTTCATTTGGTGTGAAATTGATAGTAGTAGTGCTCGTCGGCGAGAGATATTGTACTATCTCAAGTTTTGGCACCGTGATTACCTGCGCGCATCCTTCTGCTTTGCTTCCATCGATGCGCCACTCTACGGGCACCCCTTGTACTATAGTAAACTGATATGGGGAGTAGTTGAGCCCGACAACGCGCATGTCTACAATTTGCTTTCCATTCACGATCGGTACACTCCCATTCTCTTTCCCTTTGAGCATATTTTTGTCGCCGGCATGGAGAATCGATCCGAAGCTGAAAGTGCTGCCGGCAAGCGACAAGCCATTACCGATGTTAAAGAGGCCAAGCATGATTACGGTGACGCCGGCAAATTTCAAGAAATAATTTTGAAACAATCCTTTTGCAAAGCTGGAAATCGCCGACAGGGATAGCAGTGCCGGCAATGTCCCCAATGAAAATGCCAGCATCGTAAGGGCTCCCGTGAGCATATCTCCTTTTGAAAGCACGTAGAGCTGCAGCGCCTGGGTAAATCCGCAGGGAAGGAAAAAGGTTGCGGCTCCGAGAAGGAATGGAGCAGACTTCCTGTCAGTGCCGCTCAAATCATGAATTTTATGCGCGAGAAATTTCGGCATCTTCGGCTGAAATCTCCGCAATATCGGGAAGAGGTGGAGGAGTTGAAAGCCGAGGATAATCATGACGATGCTCACCATAATCGTCAGAATGCCGGCAGCTTTCGGCGAAAGCGTAAGGATGGACCCAAACGCGCCGATGGCTCCACCAAACACGGTATAAGAAATAATACGGCCAATGTTGAAATACAGGAGCGGTTTTATCTTTTGTATGCCAGTACGTGTTGGGAAGCGTTCATTGTATTTTGCCGCAACTGCCAAAAGCAATCCGCCGGTGACTGCCAAGCAGGTGGACAGCGCCGCGACAAGCCCAATCAAGAATACAAACCCATAACTCATGTTGTCAGTGATGCCGAGCTTGGGAACAAGATTCAGTTCTTTGAGAATGAGGTACGAGGCAACGACGATCAGAAAGATCGCGCCGATTTGAACGTAATCTTTTTTACTGTTTTTATACGGCAGATGTTGCTTGGAGTTTTGATCCTGCCCGTGAGAAATCGTATACCCATCTTGCTGAATTGCCTGTTGCAGTTCCTGCAACCGTGGTTCTTTCGTGCAGAGAAGTTCGGCTTCTCCATTCGTGTACCGCACGGATACTCCTTCTACGCCCGAGACTTTTTTTAGTTTCCGCTCGATCAAGACCTCGCAGCTTGCGCAGTGCATTCCATGAATTTTGAATCGTATTTTTTTGTGCTTGTCCATATGTTTAGATTTCTTTTCCGCGTAAAAGCATCGCGTTGACAGCAACGATCACGGTGCTGGCGGACATGAATACCGCGGCGACCGCCGGCTCGAGGAGAATGCCTTTGAATGCGAGCACGCCGGCAGCGAGAGGTAGCGCAATGAGGTTGTAGCCGGTCGCCCAGAAGAGGTTTTGGATCATTTTCCGATACGTGATCTGTGACAGCTTGATAATCTTAACGATATCGCGCGGATCGTTGCGCACGAGGATGATTCCCGCCGACTCAATAGCGACATTCGTACCAGCGCCGATCGCAATGCCAAGATTAGCTTGGGTAAGCGCTGGCGCGTCATTGATGCCATCTCCGATCATGGCTACCATGAGGCCTCGTTTCTGAAGCTCTTTTACTTTTTCAGATTTTTGGTGCGGCAGTACGCGGGCAAAGTATTCATCGATACCGATCTCGTTGCTCACCCATGTGGCGACATCTTCGGAGTCGCCGGTGATCATCGATGTTTTCACCCCCATTTTTTTCAATGTTTGCACTGCCTGGCGAGACTCCTCTCGTATGACGTCAGCGAGCGCAAGCGCGCCGACAAGAGTGCCTTTTTGGATAACGTAAATAATTGTCTGGCCCTTTTTGCTGGCCTGTTCGGTTTGCTGGCGGATTGCATCAGGTACCGCGAGGCCGATACTTTCGAGGAGCGCAGGTCCGCCCACCATCAGCTCGCCATTATCATAGATTGCTTTTGCGCCGCGCCCTTTTAGCGCTTCATAATTTTTTATTTCAAAGAGTGAAAGCCCTCGTTTTTTTGCTTCTGCCACGACAGCTTTTGCGATCGGGTGTTCAGAAAGCGCATCGAGCGAAGCAGCCAAGAGCAACACATCGTCTTTGCTTTGTCCGCTCACATTCCAGATAGCCATAACGCCGAAACTGCCCTCGGTAAGCGTGCCGGTTTTGTCAAAAAGCACAACATTGACGGAGCGAGCCGCCTCGAGAGCAAGCCGTTGTTTTACCAAAAAACCGTTCCGCGCCGCTTTTGTCGTTGAAATGGAGGCGACTAAAGGTACGGCAAGGCCAAGGGCGTGTGGGCAGGCAATGACCAATACCGCAACAAGCCGCGAGACAGCAAAGTCTATGGGGGAACCTACCGCAAACCATACGACGAGCGTTACCATGCCTCCGCTCACTGCAATCACGGTCAAAATGAGCGCTGTTTTATCAGAGAGAATCTGAAGCCGCGATTTTGATGCTTGGGCTTCGGCAACGAGGCGCATGACTCCCGCAAGAAATGTTTTTTCTCCGATATGAGTGACGGTGACGCGGAGCGCTCCATCGCCATTGATGGTACCTGCGATGACAGCGTCACCCTGTTTTTTGGGTACGGGTTTTGATTCGCCGGTTACCATTGATTCATCTATATCAGAGTCTCCTTCGGCAATCGTGCCATCAGCAGGCACTTTCGATCCCGGCTTGACCAAGACGATGTCGTTTTTTTGAAGCTCTGAAAGTGGGACGATCTCTGTCTTCCCGTCGCGAATGATTTCCGCAGTGTCAGGGAGGAGTTTGGAAAGCTCTTTGAGGGCGCTTTGCGCTCCGGACACCGCTCGCATCTCGAGCCAGTGCCCAAGAAGCATGATTGTGATCAGTGTTGTGAGCTCCCAGAAGAGCGTCTCGCTGCCCGAAAAGATTGCATAGACGCTCCAGGCATACGCTGCTGCAATAGCAAGAGAGATCAATGTCATCATGCCCGGCAGTTTTGCGGCGATTTCTCGACGCGCGCTGGCAAGGAACACCCATCCGCCGTAAAAGAAAACGATCGATCCAAGCACAAAAGGCAGATAATCAGAACCGGGGAAGGGGGGCGGCGACCACTTGAACATTTTTTTTACCACCTCGGCGTATAGTACGACCGGAATAGTAAGGATCAGGCTTACCCAAAATTTCTTGAAAAAAAGAGCGGTGCGGTGCCCCGCGTGTTTGTCGTATTCGGCTTCAGCATGCGTTTGTGGCGGTTGCTTTTTTGTTGGGACAAGCTGCATGCCGCACTCCGGACATATTCCGGGCGTGTCCCGTATGATCTCCGGATGCATGGGGCATGTGTACTTTTTTTTCTCTTGTTCGTGTTGATGCTCCATAATGGTTATTTCGTGAGCTGCCAGGCGAAATCCCTTGCAACCCCACCAACGCCATTCATTGCAAGCGTAATGGATCGCGGGGTCGGCGATATCCGATTAAACACAAGAACGCCCTCTCGATGATGGCCTCCGGTTGGTCCCTCCCATCGAACAGGATTGTATCGAGTACCTTGATTATCAACAAGGGCGGCGATTTGTACAAGGTCTTGGTCGAGCTCGACAGAATGTGTATCGAACGTTATATCAAATTTCCATTCCGGCGATTGATTTGAGAGCTCCACCGGAGTTGCTTTTACCGTGACGTTCGCTTGGTCATCTGTTTTTGTTTCCCACGGAGTCTGTTCGGTTTGCCGCGTAGTCTGTTGTGTCTGTTCCGCGGTCTGCCGGCTATTTGTTGGGAGTATTCCTTTTATTTGCGAGTATCCATAGTAGCCGAGTACGCCGATTGCACCGATGAGAATAAGGGTAGAAAAAAATGATTTCATAGGGTCTTCACTTTTATGATACGGCTTGCGATATAAAAAATACCGGCAAGATTCATTGCGAGCCCAAGCCAAAAAAACTGCACTTGATATTGCGCGATAACTGTGAGAACACCCGCTGTCCCTATCAGAGGGAAGATATTTACAAGATAGTGCGCACAGCAGGAAACCATCGCGGCAGCTGAAGTGGTGCCCGTGACTCCCAGCATCTTCCCCTCGCCGTGCATGCTCGCGATGCGGTTTCGCAAATGCGTGTAGAGCCCTACCTGAACGCCAAACCCAACGGCAAGACTCACGATAAAATACCAAAACTGCTTGAATTGGTCTTGAGCAAAACTCCATCCTGACACCAACGTAAGAATGGAAAAATATGCCCCCAGTAAAAGGAGGCTTGCAAGTATTCCATACAGGAATGGTTTGAGCGTGGCGAGGCGCATTACTTTTGCATTTATTTATTCGAAAGCGTGTAGATCCGTATCAGTTCTCTGATGGCTTTGGACTCATTTTTGGCATCTCGCAGTTGCTGCTTTACATGGGAGCGAAGGTGGTTTTCAAGAAGGAAGGCGTCCAGGCTCTTGAGCGACCGCTGGACGGCACGCGATTGTGCAAGCAATTCTGGGCAATAGACTTCCTTTTCAATGGCCTTAATAAGGCCATCCAGTTGGCCGCGAATGATTTTTGCGCGATGGAGAGCTCGTTTTTTTAGTTTTTGGTCTACCATAATAATTTTTTCAGTTTATACCCCCCAGGGGTATTATGTCAAGTTGAGGAGCTCTGCACTTGTTGAGCAGTCAAGGCACATATGGTATAGTTAGATGGTGAGAGAATGGTGGAAGGTATTTCACCAAAAATGGCACAGGCGTGCCGTCGATCTTTTCGGGTGTTTTTGAGACCTTTTACAATGAGGAGTGAGGAAAATGGGTAGGACGGTGTATTTGGGCGGTCCGATTACGGGCCTTTCCTGGGAAGAATCCACTCGGTGGCGCCTTGAGGTTGGCGCGCGTCTCATGACCGAAGGCTTCACGGTGCTTTCTCCTCTGCGGAGCCAGAAGCTCTGCAAGGGAGAAGCGGAAATGAAGGCAACCTACGGTCCGGACGCGCATCCGACTGTTTCCGACAAGGCCATAAATAGGATGGATCTCAACGACATCGCAAACTCTCACCTCGTGTTTTTGAACTTTTTGAACTCCAAGCAGGTGTCCAAGGGCACCTGTATCGAAATCGGGTTCGCCTACGGCCGCGGCAAGCCGATCATCGCTGTGATGGAGCCGGACAATTGTCACCGCCATGCGATGGTCAATGACTGCTGCGCAGTTATTTTCACGGATCTCGACGAGGCCACGGAGTATGCTGTTGCCCTGCTCAAGGGCGGCCTGTAGCCTTGTTCTCTGTCTTGATTCGACCTTTTCCTAGTTTCGGCCGGAAGCGTGTATGTGCTCCCGGCCTCTTTTTATCCTCTGGCGAGCAGAAACTCTTTCAAATCTTTGTAGTCACTCGAAATATGTATCGACTTTTTTTCTTTTTGCACTACGCGAGCGAGTCGTTCGGGCATGTGCGGTTGTATGCCAATGGCTTCTGATACCGTTTCGATAAATTTTGCCGGATGAGCTGTTTCAAGCGCGATGCCAAACAGCGGTTCAGTATGTTCTGACCGATAGGTTTCGATACCGAGAAGCGCAACCGCGCCATGCGGATCGAGAATATAGTTTGTACCCTCGTATGTTTTTCTCATCATCGCGCGCGTTTCATCATCGGTGAACCGAGCGCCCCAGAGATCTTTTTTCATTTCATCCACTTCGCCATGATAGAGCGCAAGCATGCGGGCAAAATTGCTCGGGTTGCCGACATCCATCGCGTTTGAAATCGTATGCTGCGATGGCCGCGGCCGGAACACCCCCGTTTGGAGATATTCCGGTATCGGGTCATTGATATTCGTTGCTGCCACAAACCGCGAAAAGGGAATGCCGATCCGTTTTGCAAGCAAGCCGGCGGTGAGATTACCGAAGTTGCCGCTTGGCACAGCGCATACAAGAGGCAATTCGCGCGTATTCATTTGCAAGGACTGCACATACGCCCATGCGTAATAGAATGATTGGGGAATGAGGCGGGCGATATTGATGGAATTTGCCGACGCGAGATTTCTCTTCCCGCGAAGCTCTTCATCTTGGAACGCCTGTTTCACGAGCCGCTGGCAGTCGTCGAATACGCCGTCAACTTCAAGAGCTGTGATGTTGCCTCCATAGGCGGTGAGCTGCTTTTCTTGGATATCGCTTACCTTTCCGCTTGGATACAAGATACAGACTCGTATTCCCGGGACTTGAAAGAATCCGCTCGCAACAGCACTACCGGTATCTCCTGATGTTGCGACAAGTATCGTGACTTCTGTGCCGCTCGCGCCGATGCAGTATGACATGAGCTGTGCCATGAACCGAGCGCCGAAATCTTTGAATGACAGAGTTGGTCCATGAAAAAGCTCAAGAATCGTGGTATTATCTGGTGTTGATAAGGCAATAAGTGGTGCATCAAATGTCAGTGATTTTTCGATAATATCTGCTAGAGCGCTATCCTCAAGAGAATCGGTGAAAAAATGTTTTGCCAAAAGGAATGCGATTTCTTGAAATGAGAGTGACGGCAGCTGTTTGATGCTGTTTGTCGGTAGCGTTGGTATTTCCACGGGCAGAAAGAGGCCACCGTCAGGCGCAAGACCGCGCAAGACCGCGCTGCGCATATCTGCGCGAAGATTTGGATTGTTGGTGCTGGAAAATAGCATTTAATCCTCAATCGGCAAGATACGCGGACCGAATTTGTTAACCTTCGATACAAATACATCGCTGTCCAAACCAACAGCAGAGAAAGAATTTCGCATCGCTTCGCCGCATGCTTTCGCGGTCTGCAAAGAATCACTCAATGCAAAGATCGACGGGCCTGATCCGGAAATGCTTGATCCAAGCGCGCCGGCGTCGAGAGCTGCCTCTTTCACGTTATTAAAACCTGGAATGAGAAGGGAGCGCTGCGGCTCGATAATCACATCTGTCAGTGATCGGCTGATGATCCGCGGGTCTTGCTGCATGAGTCCCGCGATTAACCCCGCGGTGTTGCCCCATTGAGTGATGCCATCTGCCAGAGAAAGCTCGCGGCGCAAGATTTTACGGGCGTCTTCTGTCCGTACTTCGATATGGGGGTGGACGACCGTGCAGTGCAAAAATTCCGGAACAGGAATTTGAATAACATCGAGAGGGCTATAGGAACGGATCAATACAAATCCGCCCAGCAGCGACGGAGCGACATTATCCGCATGCGCGGCTCCGCACGCGATCCGTTCTCCTTCCATGGTGAATGGAAGGAGGTCCTGCCGTCGTAAAGGAGAACCAAAAAGTTCGTTTGCCGCAACAACGGCAGCAACAGAGCTTGCCGCGCTTGATCCAAGACCGCTGCCCAGCGGCATGTGTTTGTGCACCGTGAGCTCTACCCCCCCCTGCGCGCGAATATGTTTCAAAAACTCTGCCACCGCAACAGCCGCTGTATTTTTTGTCGGATCGAGCGGCAGTTTCCCTCCATCACCCGTGATTGCTCGTATCTGAACATCGGACTGCTCTGATATGCTTGCCACCACCTCATCGCCAGGTTCATGGAGAGCAAGACCAAAGACGTCGAAGCCGGGGCCGACGTTCGCAATCGTAGCAGGAGCAAAGACTCTGATGGTGCGCATAGGATTATTTGATAAAACCTTTTGAGACGAGCAGTTCCGCATTGAGGATGCCGCCGCCTGCCGCGCCACGGAGCGTATTGTGGCTTAATCCGACGAATTTGATGTCAAAGACAGGACAGGGGCGTAAGCGTCCGACACAAACCGCCATTCCTTGTTGCCGCATCCGATCTTTTTTTGGCTGCGGCCGAGCAGCCTCATCGAGATAGACAATCGGCTGTGCAGGCGCAGATGGCAAGCCAAGTTCCTGCGGCGCTGAACGGAAGGAATTCCAAATGTCGATGATACGTGCAAGCTCTGGTTTTGCGCCGGTAAATTTCACGGATACGCATGCCGTATGCCCGTCGCGCACCGGTACGCGATTGCAATGCGCCGAAATCGTAAGACCTTCACGCTGAAAGAATCGTCCATCGCGGATATCACCCAAGATTTTGAGCGGCTCTTGTTCTGTTTTTTCTTCTTCGCCGCCGATATAGGGGATGACGTTATCGATAATGTCTAAACTTGGCACGCCGGGATACCCTGCGCCTGAAACAGCTTGCAGCGTTGTCACCGCTACATGGGAGATACCACGCCCTGCTTGCATGAGGGCAAAGAGGGGAGTGAGGTAGCTTTGGAGACTGCAGTTTGGCTTGACCGCGAGTAGGCCGTTCCATCCGTGGCGCTGCCGTTGCGCAGGGATGATATCAGTATGGTGATGATTGATCTCTGGAATAATCATAGGGACATCGTCTGTCCAGCGGTGCGCTGACGCGTTTGATACCACGGCACTGCCGGCTCGCGCATACGCATTTTCTACTTCTTGCAATTCTTCTTTGCTCGACAGCTCCAATGCAGAAAAGACGATCTTTACATGCGGTGCTATTGATGTGATGTCGAGTGCATCGGCAAGCGGGTAATCTTTGAGGGTGTCGGGGAACGGGAGCTCCGGGTACCAGCGCGCGGCAACAGCTTCGCCATACCGAAGCCCTGCGGATCGCGCAGACGCGGCAACAACAGCGATCTCAAACCACGGATGGTTTGCAAGAAGCGCTATGTATTGCTGGCCAACCATGCCGGTTGCACCGAGGATTGCAACAGGGATTTTTTTTGATTTTTGATCCATATCTATACTTTTTACGTTTTTCCAATCTGCCATTCCTTCTCGCGCAGGGTTCTACTTTGATTGTTCTCCCCGGAATTGTGTGGATGCTCTCCGTATGTGCACCCCGAGGAGTATCTCCCTCTCGGCGCAGACTGTCGGCAAGAATAATGTGATTTTTCACGCGTCTGCCGGTAGCCTAATTGGAATCTGACTGGGATTGTATCAGTGCCCCGGTCACTCGCTCAAAAATCACATTATTCTTTTGACTCCTTTATGCGCTCGAGTGAGATACTCCTCGGGGTTTGTCAAATTTTTAGTAGTTAACGCATCGTCTTAAGGATATCAGCAAGTACGCCAGCAGCGGTGACATCTGCTCCCGCGCCGGGGCCGCGGATGACAAGCGGCTGCTTGTCATATCGTTGCGTACGGAATACCACCATATTATCGCTTCCGGCAAGAGAATAGAAGGGACTTGTTGGATCAACAGAATGCAACCCCACAGTTGCCGTGCCGTGCTCGAAGCGTGCGACACAACGAAGTACGGTATTTGAAGTCCGCGCGTTTTTTCGTTGTTCATCAAAAATAGAATCGAGTTTTTCAAGCAAGGTAAAAAATTCTTCTTGCGATGCGGCGGCAAAACACTCCGTGGGCAAGAGTGGATGGATCTGCACCTCATTCAGCTCGAGAAGACTGCCACATTCCCGTGCGAGGATGAGTATTTTTCGCGCGACATCGAGTCCGTTTAAGTCATCGCGCACATCAGGCTCGGTGTAGCCGAGAGCTTTTGCTTCCCGTACGATTTCGCTAAACTGTCGGTCGGTTCCGCAAAATGTTGAGAACAAATACCCAAGCGTACCGGACAGCATTGCTTCGATCGAGATGATTGTATCTCCTGTTGCAAGCAAGTCTCGTAAGCTGCCGATGACAGGAAGAGCTGCGCCGACAGTCGTTTCATACAAAAATCTTCCTCTTCCCTTTGCCTTTTGTGCGTGGAGCACGTTATACATTTCTTTTGGGCCCGACACTCCCTTTTTGTTTGGTGCCACCACTGATATTCCTTTGTTGAGCAGGTGTTCATAGTATGCCGGCACGTCTGCAGATGCCGTACAATCGACAAAGACGCTCTGCGGCAACGCAAGGTTTGTGATACGATCAATATATTCTGCCGCGGATGCCTGACCTTTTTCTTGTAGCATGGTTTGCCACGCGGAAAGGTCAATGCCGCTCTGTGCTATTGCAGCATACTTGCTGTTTGCGATACCACAAACACGAACGGGCGGGCTTGATCCTTTCATCTGTTGTTCGTGAATGATTTTGAGGAGTTTGGATCCGATGAGTCCGGTGCCAAGAAGGAATACATTGATGGCTGGCGTTGTCGGTGCATGAAAAAATGCATTATGGATCGCAGAAACCGCGCGCGTCTCGTTTTGAGATTCAACAACAACAGAGATACTGAATTCAGACGATCCCTGGGCAATTGCGATGGTATTGATGCCGCTTGCGCCGAGGCTGCTGAAAAGACGGCCGGCAGTGCCGGGGATTTTTTTCATGCGTTCGCCAACGATCGTCACGATTGCTTTATCGGATTCGACTGCGACAGGGTGAATGAGCCCTCC
>Ga0172370_10006502_pt1 | contig 14651 bp, 12 predicted proteins | sample LakKiv5m_FD_114538 | JGI IMG/M metagenome (GOLD analysis project Ga0172370, IMG submission 114538) | Freshwater microbial communities from Kabuno Bay, South-Kivu, Congo - kab_022012_11.5m | ecosystem: Environmental > Aquatic > Freshwater > Lake | place: Democratic Republic of the Congo...
CCCCGAAGGCGACGGTCGCGCCGGGCGCGAACGAGACGACGGCCTTCACCCTCGGATCTTGGAGGTGAAACTGCCCCGCTCCCATCTCGACGAGCGCCGGACAGCTGAGATCCAAGGATGGGTTCTTCTTGCACGCGTCGACGCGTGACTGCTTCACGATCAGCGTGCCGCCCGCGACGGCCAGCGCCGTGTAGCCGCCGAAGCTGTGGCCGCTCACGCCGACGCGTGACGGATCGACGAGACCCGCGAGCCAAGCGGGATCGCCGGGCTGAACCGTGAGCACGCGGTCGATCGCGGCGGAGACGTCCTTTGGACGCCACACGAACATCTCGACGAGCTTGCTGCCGTCGTAGTCGAAGGTCGTGTTGAAGACGTGATCGGGCGCGACGACGACGTATCCGTTCGCGGCGAGGTGTTCGCAGAAGAAGACGCTCTGTTCACGGAAGCCTTGGTTGCCATGCGAAAACACGACGAGCGGAAACGGGCCGCCGGAAGCGGGATTGACGCCCATCTGAGCGCTCTTGGACGACAGCAGACCGTTGAGGTACGGCGCCGGCGTACCGAGCTCGACGAGCGGGGCGGGGTACCAGATGTCGGTGGGCAGCGAGCGGGCTTCGGGCCCTTGCGACGCCACCTGGAGGAGTCCAACCCCGTAGGGGCCGAGCTTCTGCATGGGCTCGAGCGTCGCGGTCGCGTCGGTCGCGGTGTCCGACGCTAGAAGGTCGATCGCCTCCGCGTCGATCGCACCGGAGTCAGCGGGCCCGTCGGGGTCGGACGACGCGACGCTGTCCGACGGCGCCATGTCGCTCGTGGTCGCAATGGCGTCGACCGCGGCGTCGGGCGAGTTCGATGCGTCGTGCCCGGAAGCAGATCGTCCGTCTGCCGATGCGCACGCGACGGCGAGCAGCGAGACGAGCAAGAGGGCAAGGAGACAGGGAGGGAGGACGGTCTTCATGGCGGCGGAGCATAGCGATCGACAGGGCCCGGCGGAAGGTGCTCAAGGCGCGAAGCCGACATAGACGTGCGCCGCGCCCGCCGTCAGCGGGTGTGCATCCGCGCGCGAGACACCGTTGAACTCCATCAGCGCGACGAAGGAGTCAGGATCGGGGAAATGCATGACCGACTCGCGCAGGTAGCGGTACTGGGACGGGTGGGAGAATGCGGCGCCGAGCAGGGGCACGACCTCGCGAACCCACACGCGCGCGATCGGAGCGAGCGCGCTTCCGCTCGGCATGCCGAGCTCGAGAACCACGATCCGTCCGCCGCTGCGCACGACCCGAACCATCTCACGAATGCCCCGCTCGCGATCGGGCACGTTGCGGATCCCGAACGCGATGAGCGCCGCGTCGAAGCTGTTGTCGGGGAAGGGGAGCGCCTGGGCGTCGCCTTGCGTGAGGTGGACCCGATCGGTCAGGCGCGCCCGCCGAATCTTCTCGAGCCCGATTCCCAGCATGCCGGCCGATGCATCGAGGCCCACCACCTGCAATCCCGCCCGCCGTCGCGCGGCCAGGATCGCGACGTCCGCCGTCCCCGTCGCGATGTCGAGGAGCCGATGGTCGCCTTCGAGCGCACACAGGTCGATGGCCTTGCGGCGCCAAGATCCGTCGGTGCCGAGCGACATCAAGCGATTGAGCAGGTCGTAGCGCGGCGCGATCCCGTCGAACATCTTGCCGGAGCCGTCTGCCGGCGGCGCATGGGTGTGGGGAGGGTTGGGGGTCATGCCCGATGCATACGCGCGCGCCTCCGGGACCGCAAGCCCGCGCGGTTGCTGACATCTGTCAGCTCAGGAATTGACGCGAGTCACGCATTCCGCGACAATGCCGGGCTGGTCCGGCGGCCCGTCTGGTGGGCGCGAGGGGGCACCGTGGCGCACGGAGACAGGGCAGGGCTTGGCCTCAAGGGCTACGACGGATACCAGTTCGTCGTCGAGGACATCGAGCGGAGCGCACGATTCTACACCGAGCGTTTCGGCTTCGATCTGCTTGCTCGCTCGTCGGCGCCGCTGGTCGGTGCGAGCGGCCAGGAATCGCGCGTCTATGGCACGGGGCAGATTCGTGCGGAGGTCACCACGCCGCTCACGAGCGCCTCGCGCGCGGCGCGCTATCTGAGGCATCACCCTGCCGGCGTGGCCATGCTCTCGTTCCGCGTCGCCAACCTGGAGACCGCCCGCCGCTTCTTGGAGGACCGGCGCGCGACCTTCCTCGATCGGCCCGTCGAGCATGACTGCGGCTGCGGCACCTACCGCTCCTTCGACATCGCCACGCCGCTCGGAGACGTGGTGTTCCGCTTCGTGGAGCGCGGCGACGGATACTGTGACTACGCGCCGGGCTTCGACACGATCGCCGAGCCGGTACCGTCTCCCCTTGGGTTCGAGCGCGTCGATCACGTCACCGCGAACGGCCTGACGATGTGGCCGATCGTCGAGTGGTACCGCCACGTCCTGGGCTTCGAGCAGATCTGGGACATCCAGTTCCACACCGACGATGTCGGCGGCGTATGTCGGACGACCGGATCCGGTCTCAAGTCCATCGTGATGGAAGATCCCACGCACACGGTCAAGTTCGCGACGAACGAGCCGCTCGCGCCTTACTTCGACGCGAGCCAGATCACGACGTTCGTGTACGACAACGGCGGCGCGGGTGTGCAGCACGTCGCGTTCGAGGTCCGTGAGATCCTGCCGACCGTCGAGGCCATGCGGGCACGCGGCGTCCAGTTTCTCGACGCACCGCCTTCGTACTACGCTGCGTTGCCCGCGCGCTTGACCGCAAACCGCGTCTCGCGCATCGACGAGCCGATGGGCCGAGTCCAGGCAAACGGCGTGCTCGTGGACGGAGCGGACGACAAGTACATGCTGCAGATCTTCATGCGAGAGGCTTCGGGATACTACGGGGACGACCGGGCTGGCCCGTTCTTCTACGAGATCATCCAGCGCGCTGGCGACGAAGGATTCGGAGGAGGCAACTTCCGCGCCCTGTTCGAGTCGATCGAGGCCGATCAGAAGGTGCGCGCCGCTATCGTTGCCTCTTGAGGGAGCGCGCATGATCGATCGACAAGAGCGTGGACGCATCCCGACGAAGCCGCACACGATCGCGCGCGATGCGAGCGGCGCCCTTCTATGGGAGCACTGCGTCACGCGCGAAGGCTTCGATGGGGCGCACGCGATCCTCTACCTGCCCGGACCACCGCAAGCCGACAAGGAGGCAGGTGCGACTGAGCGAGGCTTTGCCCGGCCGGTCGCAGCACCTGACCACCCGCCGTTGCGCAGGCTGCTGCACGCGGAGCGATGTGCTCCCGGCGGCATGGTGTGGGAGTCGCGCGTGCCCTTGCTCTTCAACGACGATGTGGTCGTGTCCGTTGCGCGTCCGACGGCGAGCGATGATGCCTGTTTCGCGAACCTCGATGGTGACGATCTGATCTTCGTGTTCGAGGGTCGCGGTCACGTCGAATCGCCCTTCGGTCGCCTGAACTTCGACGCCCTCGACTACCTGTGGCTGCCTCGCGGTGTGCCGACGCGCGTCACGCTCCACTCGAAGGACGCCTTCCTGTTCGTGATCGAGGCGCGCGGCGGCTTGCATCTGCCGCGGCAATTCCGAAACGACGTCGGTCAGCTTCGCATGGACGCGCCGTACTCGCACCGGGACTTCCGTCGTCCGGAGTGGCCGCTGCCGAGCGAGGCGACATCGGGACCGCAGGAGGTCTTCGCGAAGCGCGACGATCGCTTCCTGCGCAGGGTGCCGGTGCACCATCCGCTCGCGTCGGCGGGCTGGGACGGCTCGATCTATCCGGTCGCGTTTCCGATCCTGAACTACCAGCCGCGCACGGGCCTCGTGCATCTCCCTCCCACGATCCATGCGACCTTCGCGGCGCGTGGTGCGCTCGTGTGCTCCTTCGTACCGCGACTCGTGGACTTCCACCCGGATGCGATTCCCTGTCCGTACCCGCACAGCTCGGTCGATTGCGACGAGGTGATCTTCTATGTGCGCGGCAACTTCACGTCGCGTCGTGGGGTAGGCCCCGGCTGCGTGAGTCTCCACCCGAGCAGCGTCCCGCACGGACCGCATCCAGGCGCGTACGAGGCCTCGATCGGCACCACGCGAACCGACGAGCTCGCGGTCATGCTCGACACGTTCAAGACGCTCAGACCGACCGTCGAAGCCAGCGTGTTGGAGGAGTCCGACTACCACGCGTCGTTTACCTCCTGAGAGTACGGCCTCACGCGCGCGCAGGGCTGCGCCGCGGTGGGCTCCGCACTTGCCCGTGTCGGCATCGGCGCGTAGGCTCCGCGCCGGCGCGGGACCGCGCTGAAGCGAGGCTCACAGACATGGAGAAGCTGGTCTATGGGATGCTCCGCGATCTGGGCGAAGATCCCGAGCGCGAAGGTCTCAAGAAGACGCCGGAGCGGGTCGCCGCTTCGTTGCGCTTCCTGACCAAGGGTTATGCCGAGGATCCGAAGGAGATCATCCACAAGGCGATCTTCCACGAGAAGAACGACGAGATGGTGCTCGTGCGCGACATCGACTTCTTCTCGATGTGTGAGCACCACATGCTGCCCTTCTTCGGCAAGGCGCACGTCGCCTACATCCCGGATGGCCGTGTCGTCGGGCTGTCGAAGCTGGCTCGCCTGACCGAGATGTACTCGCGGCGACTCCAGGTGCAGGAGCGCCTCACGCGCCAGATCGCAGAGACGCTTTGGGACACGCTGCAGCCGCGTGGTGTGGCGGTCGTGATGGAGGCCACACACCTTTGCATGGTCATGCGCGGCGTCGAAAAACAGAACAGCGTCACGATCACGAGCGCCATGCTCGGCGAGTTCCACGACGACGCGTCGACGCGCTCCGAGTTCATGACCCTCATCCACGAGAAGCGATAGCCGCATGCCGACCCCCTTCGTGCCCTTCCACCTCGAGGGGTTCTCGGCGGTGCTTGGAGGCCGCGAGCGAGTCGCACTCGATCCCGGCAACGACCACCGCTCGGCCGTCCTCGTGCCCGTCTACGGCGACGTTCGTGCGCCGCGAGTCGCGTTCGTCAAGCGAAGTGAGCACCTGCGTCGACACGGAGGCCAGATTGCCTTTCCGGGCGGGCGGCTGGAGCTCGGCGATGAAGATGTCGTCGCATGTGCGCTACGTGAGGCCCACGAGGAGGTCGGCCTCGAACCGCGAACGGTGCAGATAGTGGGCCTGCTGGACGACGTCTCGACGGTCGTCACCGGATACCACATCACGCCGGTCGTGGGGTGGCTGCGTTCCCCTCCGCGCTGGGTTCCCGACGGCGACGAGGTCACTCACGTGATCGAGCTGAGCCTCGCAGACGTGCTCTACACGCCTCCGAACCATCTGCACCACGTCGAGTGGAAGGGGCGCAGCTTCGACGTCCCCGCCTACAGGATCGATGGCGCGTTGGTCTGGGGTGCGACCGGTCGGATGGTGGAGAACCTGCAGGAGATCGTACGCGCGCAGGAGGGACGTCAGGGAATCTCGAAACCGTGACGCGACAGGATCGCTCTGCCGCTCGCACCCACCAGGAACCCGACGAAAGCCCGCGCGCCCGCGACGTTGCCGCCGGACAGCACGAGCGCGGCCTGCATGAGCGGCGCGTGAGCCGACGCAGGGACGACGATGTGACGCCCGGCGCGGCGGAGCGGCTCCGTCCGAGCCAGCGAGACGGCGATGAAGCCCGCGTCGGCCGCTCCGGTGGTCAGGAATTGAGCGGCCTGTGCGACGTTCTCAGCCATCACCGTGCGGTCCGCGACGGCCTGCGCCAGGCCCACCGACGCGAGCGCCTCGACCGCCGCACGGCCATAGGGTGCGTGCTGCGGGTTGGCGTACACGATGCGGCGCGCGGCCGGATCGCTCAGCGCGCGCAGTCCCTCGGACTCGATCGCGAGGGTCGCGTCGATCGGTACCCACAGTGCAAGACGTCCGACGGCGTACGGCACCGGATCGCCGTGCCCGCGCCCAGCCGTCGCGAGCGACGCGGCGTACGCGACGTCCGCAGAGAGGAAAAGGTCGTAGGGAGCCCCAGCGGCGATCTGGGCGTGGATCGTGCCGGAGGAGCCGAAGCTCACCTCCACGCGCAGGTCGGGTCGCGTCGCCGTGAAGCCCTGGACGAGATCGTCCGCGGCGAAACGCAGATCGGAGGCCGCCGCGATGCGGAGGACGCCCCCCTCGTTCGGCGTACGGCGCGCGCACGTCACCGAGGCAGCACAGGCGAGCACGAGGAGCGAAGCCAGGAGGACGCGCATGCGGCTCAACGCGCGAACCTGAGCTTCCAGACGTTGGCCATCGCCTCCGCGACGATCTTCTTCGACATCTTGCTCTGACCGCGCGTGCGATCGGGGAAGACGATCGGGGTCTCGCACACCTTGAAGCCCATCTTCGCAGCCCGGTACGTGAGTTCGATCTGGAATCCGTAGCCCGCCGTGACGATGTGGTCGAGGTCCAGCTTCTCGATCACCGCGCGGCGGAAGCACTTGAAGCCGCCGGTGAGATCCTTGAAGGGCAGGCCGAGGATCAGGCGAGCGTAGGTGTTTCCGCCCTTGGAGATGAGCTTGCGCGACATCGACCAGTCGACGGTCCCGCCACCGGGGATGTAGCGCGAGCCCAGCACGAGATCGCATGTCTCCGCCTTCTCGAGGAACTCGGGCAAGTGGCGCGGCTGGTGCGAGAAGTCGCAGTCCATCTCGAAGATGAGCTCGTAGTCCTGCTCCAGCGCCCAAAGGAACCCCGCGATGTACGCCTTCCCGAGCCCCTGCTTGCCGGGCCGATGCAGTACGTGCACGCGCCCCTCCGCGTCGTCGCGCGCGAGCCCATCCGCGACACCCCCCGTTCCGTCTGGCGAGTTGTCGTCGATCACGAGGACGTGCACGTGGGGCACGGTCGCGTGGATCTCGGTCAGCAGCAGCGGCAGGTTCTCGCGTTCGTTGTAGGTCGGAACGCAGATGAGCGTCTTGCGGATCTGGAAGGGCATGTCATCTCTCCGTGTGTGCGCCGGCGACCGGCCGTACGCTCAGTAGGCCTCGTTGTAGATGCTCTCGAGCAGGGCGCGGTGTCGTTCAGCAACGACCTTACGACGGACCTTGAGGGTCGGCGTGAGCTCCTCGTTCTCCTGGGTGAAGTCGCGCTCCAAGATGGCGAACTTCTTGATGGACTCGTAGCTGGCGAGCGTTCGGTTCTTCTCGTCGATCACGTGCTCCACGAGCTTGAAGACCTCGGCATGTCGCGTGAGCTCCGAGAGGGTCTCGCAGCGCAGATCTCTACCGGCGGCCCACTCGCGCACGCGCGCCTCGTCCAGCGTCACGAGCGCGACGCAGTAGGGGCGCCCATCGCCGTAGACCATGACCTGCGAGAGATAGGGGCTCGATTGCAGGTGGCTCTCGATGTTCTGAGGTGCGATCTTCTTCCCGTTGGCCGTGACGATGAGGTCCTTCTTGCGGTCGGTGATCCGCAGAAACCCGTCGCTGTCGAGCTCACCGACGTCGCCCGTGTGCAGCCAGCCCTCGCCGTCGATGGCCTCGCGCGTGTTCGCCGCGTCACGCCAGTAGCCCTTCATCAGGTTCCGGCCGCGCAACAGCACCTCGCCGTCGGCCGCGATGTGAACCTCCATGCCGGACAGCGGCAGGCCGACCGTCCCGAAGCGATAGCGATCGGGCCGATTGACGGTCGCCGCGGCGGTGTTCTCGGAGAGCCCGTAGCCCTCCAGCACGAGCACTCCGGTCGCATGGAAGAACTCGCCGATCGCCCGCGGCAGCGGCGCGCCGCCGGAGATGAAGAAGCGCAGCCGATCGCCGAGCAGCGCGTGCAGCTTCGAGAAGACCAGCCGCTGCGCGAGCGCGTACTCGAGTTTCAGCGCGCCCCGCGGCTCGCGACCGGCCTGCCGCAGCTTCGAGACGTCATGACCCAGCTCCAGAGCCCAGCCGAAGAGACGCGCCCGCGCGCGCCCGGACGTGCGGGCAGCCGCCAGAATGCGGGCCTGCAGCTTCTCGAACACGCGCGGCACCGCGGGCACGATCGTCGGGCGCACCTCCGCGAGGTTGTCGACCGCCCGCGCGACGCTCTCGCCGATGGCCACCACGCTTCCCACGCGCATGCAGGCGAGGTAGGCGACGCGCGCGAAGATGTGCGCGAGCGGCAGGAAGAGCAGCAGGATGTCCTCCTCGGTGAGCGGGAGCGCGCGCACAATGGCGTCGGTCTCGTAAACGAAGTTGTCGTGCGTGAGCGTCGCCCCCTTGGGACTGCCCGTGGTGCCCGACGTGTAGACCAGCGTCGCGATCGAATCGGGGCCGATGGACTTCCGACGCGCGTCGATCTCGCTGGCGGCACTCGCAGTCGGCGGATGCGCCTGTCGCAGTCCGTCGAACGTCACGACGCGGTGCCGCCACGTCTCCGGGATCGTCACGTCTTGGAGTCGAGGCAGCGCAGTGCCGCGCCCTTCGTGAGCCTCGGGAAGGGTCTCCGATCGGCAGACCACGATCGCCTCGAGGCCGGCAACATCGCTCGCGATGCTGAGCACCTTCTCGAGCTGCGCGGGATCCTCGACGAACACGATGCGGGCCCCGCTGTCGCGCAGGATGAACGCGCACAACTCCGCCGGGTTCGACGGGTAGACGGGCACGAGCACGCACGCCGCCATCATCGTGCCGACCTCGATGATGGGCCAGTCGACGGTCGTGTTGGACAGCAGTGCGACGCGGTCGCCGGGGAGGAGTCCTCGCGCGATCAGGGCCTGTGCGACGACACGCGAGCGCTCGTTCCAGGTCGCGAAGCCGATGTCGTGCCATGCCCCGCCGGCCTTGTGGCGGAGGGCGACACGCCTGGCCGAACGGTTGACGCGGTCATCGAACATGTCGAGCACCGTTCGAAACTCGGCCATGGGGTCCTCTGCGCAGCCACGGCTGCGGCGTCGGCGCGATCTAGGACTGCGTTGGCGTGGTGTCAACCACCGCGCGGCCCTCCCAGCGGCCGTGCACCCTGGGCTCACACGTCGCTTGCACCCCGCCGCATGCATTCTCTACACTGTCGCTGATCCTGCCTGACGCGCGACGCTCCGCGCACGAGGCAACATGACGTTCCCCCGCCCTGCACAAAAACCGCGGGCATCCGGACTCCCGGCCTCGCGCCCGTGCGCGCCGGCCCTCGCTGTCGCTCGGGATGGGAGGCCTCCCGCACACGCCCGCGCCGTCGCCCCACGGCGCGACCGACCTTCATCCACCGACGGTGCTGACGCGGCCGGCATGCGGGGACTCGGATCGGTCCTGGTCGCGTCCTCCATCGCGCTCGCGCTGAGCGTAGCCGTCGCGGCGTGCAGCCAGCGGATCGACATCCAGCCGCTCGGCTACAAGGACGTCTCGGCCGCGGACCGCGTCGTGCTCGATGACGCATCGAACAAGCAGATCCAGCTCGGCTTCCAGATCAAAGCCGCGGCCTCGTCCGAGGACATGGCCGAACAGTGCCACGAGATGTGCAACCGCTCCGAGGAGTCGTGCAGGCAGTCGATGATCATCTGCGACGTGTCGCGCAAGTACCCCGCGGTGCAGGACTTCGTGGCGCGATGCGAGGTCAGCCGCGAGCGCTGCCGCGTGCACAAGGGTCACGTCCCACGCGAATGCGGTTGTGAATTCGCGCTGCGCGAGGCCGGCGGCGGCAAGTAGCCCGTGACCGCGAGCATCCCGCTCCGCACTACGCAGCGCCCTGCCCGGCATCGGCCGGAGCGTCCCCCTCGATCTCCGCGGGCTTCTCAATCGCCTCTCCGAAGCCCCTGCGGAGCTTCACGCGGCCCGTCGAGATGACGCCGAAGCCGAGCAGGACATCTCCGAAGTGGAGGGCCGCGATGCCCTCGGCGACCCCGGGCGGCGCGGCTTGGTCCAGGCCATCTCGCAATCGCCGGGCCATGGTCTCATCCACCTGCACGACCGGGAGCGTGCGGACCGCTCGCGCGACAGGCACGAGACGCGATCGGAGATCGGCCGCGCCCAGATCCTCGAGCCGCACGGTGTCATCGTCGATCGCGTATCCCCCTGCGGCCGTACGACGCAGCGAGCCCACGTGCGCGACGCTGCCCAACGCGCGGCCCAGGTCCCGGGCCAGCGAACGCACATAGAAGCCGGGCCCGCACAGCACGTCGAGGCGTAGCCTGTCAGCCGCGAGGTCCAGCAGCGTGATGGCGTGGCACACGACCGCGCGGCCTGACCGCTCGACGATCTCACCCTTGCGCACCCGCTCGTGGTCGGGAACCCCGTCGGTCTTGAGCGCGGAGACGGCCGGAGGCACCTGCGAGATCGTCCCGACGAAGGCGCCGAGCGCCCGCTCGACCGACTCTCGTGAGAGCTGCGGGATCGCCGCGCGACGCGTAATCTCGCCCTCCGCGTCGTCCGTGGTCGTCTCGCTTCCGAGGACCACCTCGGCCTCGTAGCGCTTCTGCGAACTCATCAGGTAGGGGACACACTTCGTCGCCTCGCCGAGACACACGAGCAGCACGCCGGTCGCGTCCGGATCCAGCGTCCCTGCGTGACCCGCGCGGCGCTGTCCCGACAGGCGGCGGATCGCGCGAACGACGTCGAACGACGTCATGCCAGCGGGCTTGTCGATCGCGAGCAGGCCATCGACGTGGACCGCCGGCCTACGGCGTGGGGGCATCTTCATCGTTCGCGTCCGAGTCGGGCGGCTCATCGAGCCTCGCCGGAGTGACCGTCGCCAGCGCTCGCTCGATGCGCTCTGCGTTGATGAGGCCCGCGTCGAAGCGGAAGTGCAGGTCCATCCGATAGCGAAGGTCCAATGTCTCGCGCAGCGCGTTCGCGAGGTAGGTGGATGCACGCTCGAGCATGTGCGCGACGTCCGTATCATCCTCGTCGCTGGCGGAGATGCGGTACCACACGCGCGCGCTCTTCAGGTCATCGGCGACCTCGACGCGCGTGATCTCGGTCGTGCTCGCGCGCGGATCGGCGAGCTCGTAACCGACGAGGTTCCGCAGCTCCTCGATCACGTGAACGCCGATGCGCTCGGCGCGTCGAAAGGGCAGGCGTTGTCTTCTCATGGTCGCAGGGCCCAGGCCAAGAGCGCAGGGTCGCTAGACCCCCAGCTTCTGGGCGATCTCCTCGATCTCGAAGCACTCGAGGACATCGCCGACCTGCACGTCCGGGAAGCCATCGACGCGCACGCCGCACTCGAAGCCCTTCTCGACCTCTCTCACGTCGTCCTTGAAGCGCCGCAGTGAGGCGAAGCGCCCCTCGAAGACGACCTTTGCGCCGCGTCGCACGCGCACCTGCGCCGAGCGCGTGAGGCGCCCCGTGGCGACCGAACAGCCCGCGATGTTGCCGCCCTTCGGGAAGGGGAAGATGTTGCGCACCTCGGCCGTGCCCAGGATCTTCTCCTGCAGCGTCGGCGCGAGCTTGCCCTCCATCGCGGCCTTGACGTCGTCGATCGCGTCGTAGATGACCGAGTAGTAGCGGATATCGACCTTCAGCGACTCCGCCAGCGCACGCGCGTTCGCCTCGGCCTTGACGTTGAAGCCGATGATGATCGCGTGCGAGGCGTTTGCGAGGTTGACGTCCGACTCGTTGATGCCGCCGACCGCGTCGTGCAGCACGCGGATCTTGACGTCCGGGTGGATGAGCTTGCCGAACGCGGCCTTGAGCGCCTCGCACGAGCCCTGCACGTCCGCCTTGACGATGAGGCGGACCTCCTTCGTCTCGCCCTCCTGGATCTGCCGGAATAGATCCTCGAGGCTCGACTTGGACGTCTTCGCGAGATCCTTCTCTCGCTTCTTGGCGAGCCGGTGCTCGACGATCGTCTTGGCCTGCCTCTCTTCCTTGACGACGTAGAAGTCCTCGCCCGCCTCGGGAACGCCGTCGAGGCCCAGCACCTCGACCGGTGTCGCGGGGCCGGCCTTCGCCGTCGCCTTGGCGCGATCGTCCATCATGGCGCGCACGCGACCGTAGACCGTGCCCGTGACGACGTAGTCGCCGATGTGGAGCGTGCCCTCGTTGATGAGGACGGTCGCAACCGGGCCGCGCCCGCGCTCGATCTTGGCCTCCAGCACGACACCGCGGGCCGGGCAGTCCGGATTCGCGTGCAGATCCAGGATCTCCGTCTGCAGCGCCAGCATCTCGAGCAGATGCTCGATACCGATGCGCTTCTTCGCGGAGACCTCACAGAAGATCGTTTCGCCACCCCATGCCTCGCCGACGAGACCCTGGTTCGCGAGCTCCTGCTTGACGCGATCGAGGTTGGCGTTGTCCTTGTCGATCTTGTTGATCGCCACGATGATCGGCACTTCGGCCGCCTTCGCGTGGTTGATCGCCTCGACGGTCTGCGGCATGACCCCGTCGTCCGCGGCCACCACCAGCACGACTACGTCCGTGACCTTCGCGCCACGCGCGCGCATCGCAGTGAACGCCTCGTGGCCGGGGGTGTCGAGGAAGACGACCTTGCCACCCGACGGCACGATGACCTGGTACGCGCCGATATGTTGCGTGATGCCGCCCGCCTCGCCCTCCGCCACGCGCGCGGAGCGGATGACGTCGAGGAGGCTCGTCTTGCCGTGGTCGACGTGCCCCATCACGGTGACGACGGGAGGCCGCGGCTTGAGATCCGCGTCGGCGGTCGAGCTCTGCGGCACATAGTCGTCGAGCTGGAACGCGACGTTCTCGACCGTGTAGCCGAACTCCCCCGCCACGAGCGTCGCTGTGTCGAGATCGACCGTCTGGTTGATGGTCGCCATCGTTCCGAGGTCGAACAGCTTCTTCATCACCTCGCCCGCCTTGATGCTGAGCTGGTGTGCGAGCTCCCCGACGGTGATGGTCTCCTCGATGCGGATGACGCGCTTCGCGGCGCTCGGAGTCGGCGAGGCCGGTTTGGCCACCGCCATCTGCTTCTGCCGCCGCCGCCGGCTGCGCACGCGAACGTCGTCGTCGCCGGCCATCGCGCCGCGCGCGTCCATGTTCTTGCGATCGAAGACCACCCGCTTGCCGCCGCGCACCTCGGCAGCCTTCTTCCGATCCTCAGCGGTGGGTCTGCGCGTGGCGTCGGTCGCGGGCGTGGTCGGCACGACAGCACGCCGCGCGAGCACCTCGGGATCCACCGTCGGCGTCGCCGTCTCCTTGACCTTCAACGTGGGCTTCGGGATGTTGACGAGGTAGTCCGGCATCGCGGTACGCACGAGCGTAGGGCGCCGCGACTGGCTGGGCAGCGGACCAGCGTGCTGCATTGGCGTCGAGATGCCGTCGCCCTTGAGGTCTGCCAGTGAAGGCGGACGACCGAGTGACGATGCGGAGCGCACCTGCACGACCGCGCTCGATCCCGTGTCGCGCCCGCCGTGCAACGTCTCCTCGATGTGTGGCGCGCGCGCAGGGGGACGCGAGACCGGCGTCGCCTTCTGCTCGATGCGCTGTGCGGGCGGCGGAATCGGAGGCGCCGGAGGTGCCTTGACCTCAGCCGTCGCGGTCGCCGCTTCGGCCTGCGCGCGGGCCGATTCCGGCGCGATTGCCGGGGCATCGGTGGCCGTCACGCCGGGCTCCGCAGGCGGCTCGCGCGCCGGGGTCGCCTCCCCTGCGTGCGCGACTGGCGCGACCTCGACCTGCTCGGGGGCATGCTCCGGGCCCGCGGCGTCGGACTCGGCGGTCGATTGTGCGGTGTCGCTCGGCGAGCCAGGCTGCGCGACCGGGACCTCCGCGGCCTCGACCAGCTCGACGGCGTGGCTCTCCACGGCCGGGGCTTCGTGCTCCGTCTGGTCGGCCTTCACAGCGGCAGCATCCGCTTCCGGCGTGGTCTGTGCGACGCGCCGTAGCACGGTCGTCGAACGCACCGTGATGGGCGTGGCCGAGGTCGGCGGCGGTGGCAGAACGGTCCGTGCGGCGACCGGGGTGGCGGGCGTCGCGGTCGGTTCGACCGAGACCTCGCGCCGACGGCGGATTATGCCGGTCGCGACGCGCTCCGTGTGCGCCTCCGCCGCGCTCGCGGGAACGGCTGCCGGAGCGCTCGCCGCGCCGCCACGAACGGAGCGTTTGATGGACTCGGCCTGCACCGGATCCAGCTCCGTGAACACGGTCAGTTTTAGCCCGAGCTTCGTGCCCGCTGCGACGACGTCCTTCTTCTCGATCTTCAGCTCGGACGCCAGATCGGCGATCTTGATCTTCCCAACCGCCACGAGCTCCTCCTCACACCAGACCCGATCCTCGCGGATGCGGGCCTATCTACTGTAGTGCCGCGTCCGTGCGCCTGGGAGGCGAGCGCCTCGCTGGCCGCGTGGTCGCGCCCTCCAACAACATCCGAGCGACGCTCAGACGTTCGCAAACCGTTGTCATCACGTCGAAGTCCCGCGGCCCCGACGTGCTCGCGTGCGCCGCTCGCCTGCGCGCTCCCGCCTCGACGCGGGCGAGGTTCCGCAGGCACCCGTCGAGGGCCTCGCCGGCGAGCACTTCCGGACATAACGCGAGGCTGCGCTTGAGTGATCTCGCCAGGCCGGCGCGCGCAGCCGCCGTCATGCATTCGACGGTCGGGCAGACGTGGACGCAGCGCCCCGCGAAGTGGCCACGCGATCGGTCGTCGAGCGCGCGCACCATGCCTTCCACGATCCCGAAGCGGACGAGCGACCGCCTGGGATTCGCATCGCGGCACGCGACGCATCGACGCTCGCCGGGCGAGCGCTTCGCGGTGCGG
>Ga0172370_10006512_pt1 | contig 14638 bp, 7 predicted proteins | sample LakKiv5m_FD_114538 | JGI IMG/M metagenome (GOLD analysis project Ga0172370, IMG submission 114538) | Freshwater microbial communities from Kabuno Bay, South-Kivu, Congo - kab_022012_11.5m | ecosystem: Environmental > Aquatic > Freshwater > Lake | place: Democratic Republic of the Congo...
TCCAAAGCCCTTCTTCGCCTCTGAATGGCGGAATCCCACTTTCGACAGAAACTCCGGCGCCTGTAAAGGCTACCATGTATTTTGAATTTCCAATGGCTTTGGCTGCAAGGGTGATGTTGTTTTCAATATTTTTCACGGTTATGAATTATTTTTTGTTTGTCGGACAAAAGTATCACAATCGTAAAAATGCCGGTAAAATTTTTAGCGATATTAGCGTTTTGATGGCTAACATCGCATCCGCCAACGACTGACCCACCGGGCAAGGTTGAATGTGTTTTCGATGGATGATTTACAAAATCCCCTATTTTTGCCCGCTGTTTTAAACAATCCGGAAGTTGAAACTAAGACCGCTTTATACATACATTATCGTAATTCTTTCAATGGTTTTTTGGGGGATGAGTTTTGTCTGGTCGAAAATCGTACTCGAATTTTATGACCCGATCACCACGGTATTATTGCGGTTGATCCTTTCCTCTGTTTTAATATTCAGTGGGTTGAAGATTTTTAACAAAATCCAGAGAATTAAAAAAGACGATTACGTGCTTTTCGCATTCTCCTCTTTGTTCAATCCGTTCCTGTATTTTATTGGTGAAAACTATGGTTTACAACTTTCGTCGCCTACAACAACCTCAGTAATTATTGCTACAATACCTGTTTTTACACCAATACTGGCATTTATTGTTTACAAAGAGAGGCTTTCAGTATTAAATATTGTTGGTTTGTTGGTTTCGTTCTTTGGGGTTTTGTTTATGCTGGTAAACAAAGATTTTTCATTCAATACATCCGTAGAAGGGGTTTTATGGCTTTCACTGGCTGTTATTTCGGCTGTTTTGTATTCGGTTTTACTAAAGAAACTGGCTGTGAAATATGACGCATTCCGCATCATAGCTACGCAGAACATGATTGGGACAATGTATTTTCTGCCCTTGTTTTTTATTTTCGATTTCCGGCATTTTATTACAGTCACTCCCAGCACAAATGCCATAGTCGCGTTACTGTTGTTAGCTTTCTTTGCCTCATCGCTTGCATTTGTGTTTTTTACAATTTCTTCCCGCGAAATTGGCATCAGTAAAACAAACCTGTTCACCAACCTGATCCCGGTTTTTACCACTATTTTCTCCTTTTTCATCCTGAACGAGCAATTTGAAGGAAAAAAAATAGCCGGAATGATCATTGTTATTGTGGGTGTGCTCATGTCGCAAATGAACAAAAACAGCCGGGTTTTCAAGGTTTCCCGCACTTTTTAGCACAAAATAAAAATGGGAAAAAACCTTGAATGGTAAATTTGTGATCAGGAAGTGGTAATTATCCGGAATATTTTTTCTACATTTGCGCCCACTTTTAAAAATACATTTTTCTTATTATTAACTTAAACAAATACAAGATGTTAAACCAGTATGAAACCGTTTTCATTTTAACTCCCGTTTTGTCTGATGAACAGATGAAGGAAGCGGTAAAGAAGTACCAGGATTTTCTGATTGGGAAGGGCGCCGAAATCGTGCACGAGGAAAGCTGGGGTATGCGAAAATTGGCCTATCCGATTCAGAAAAAATCCACTGGCTTTTATCACCTGATCGAATTCAGATCGGAGGGAAATTTAATTTCGGATTTAGAGATCACTTTTAAACGCGATGAACGCGTATTGCGCTTCCTCACTGTGAAGTTGGATAAACACGCAGTGGCGTACAACGACAAGAAAAGAGCAAAGAATAATGCCGAAGTGGTGAAAGAAGTTGCTCAATAATCATTTTTTAAACTTTAAAATGAAATAACAATGGCACAACAAAATTCAGAAATTAAATATTTGACCCCCATCGCAGTTGATGTAAAGAAAAAGAAATACTGCCGCTTCAAAAAATCGGGTATCAAATTCATTGATTTTAAGGACGCTGATTTTCTCCTTAAGTTTGTCAACGAACAGGGCAAAATCCTGCCACGCCGTATCACCGGAACTTCAACCAAATACCAGAAAAAGGTTGCGCAAGCCATCAAGCGTGCCCGTCACCTTTCTTTAATGCCTTATGTTGCTGACTTATTAAAATAGGAGGATTAACCATGGAAGTAATTTTGAAACAAGAAGTACCTAATCTCGGCTATGCTAACGAGATTGTTAAGGTGAAAAATGGATTCGCACTCAACTATCTGATTCCAAAAGGCATGGCCATCATTGCCACCGAAACCAGCAGGAAAGTTTTAGCTGAAGTTCAGAGGCAGAAAGCTTTCAAGGAAGAAAAACTCCGCAAGGAAGCCGACACCACAGCCAAACTGTTAGAAAGACTCGAACTAAAAATTGGCGCAAAAGCCGGCGTTTCTGGTAAAATCTTCGGATCAGTCAATTCTATTCAGATTGCTGACGCTCTCCAGGAAAAGGGTTTTGAAATCGACCGCAAGAAAATTGATGTTGACGGCGACTCAATCAAGGATTTGGGAACTTACTCAGCCACAATCCGTCTTTTCAAAGACATTAAAGCAAAACTGAAATTTGAAGTTTTCGCTGAATAATTTTAAAATGATTCATAAAAAAGAGTCCCTCATTGCAGGGACTTTTTTTTGGTTTCACTTACAATTCCTGATATTTTAAAATAATCGGAGTTTCTGAAGATAATCCAGAATGCTATTTGGTATTTCTTTGACCGAATACTTCGATTGATATGTAATCTGTTGATTTTAAAATTAAGTATGAAACTGGTTTAATGCGTTGATTCTTTAACAAACGTAAAAAGATCATGTATAGAACAATAAATACAAATGGAATAAGCGCATTTTTAGACTTTTTTATACAAAGAAAAAAATTGTTCTAAAGATTATCATTCATTTAACATAACAGCAAATTACTTTTAATGAATCTTAAACCTTATTGGAATAAAAGCCAGCCCATTACAGGCCGGCTTTTGATTTACTAACTAAACTAACTAACGCTTATGAAATAAAGTTATACTATGATTATTTTCCTTAATTCATTTACATCATTACTCTCAATCTTAATATAATATACTCCTCCAGTAAAACAGCTTACCTTTAGGTGGATGTTACCCATGAATTTATTACCGGATATCACAGTCCCCTGTGAGTCTAATACAGCAACAGAAACCTGGCCAATCTCATCATTACTCAGGATAATGGTAATTTTATCGTTTTCAGCATTGTGGAAGATATTGGTAATTTTTTCATTACTGTTGTTGTCTGTATTGTCCATGTAAGCTTTTTAATATTTTTGAAAGAATTTCGTTTTGGAAATGCACTTAGATTTTTTTCAAATTCTTGTACTTATCAATAATTCAAATGGATATTAAACTGAAAAAAGGAATGAATAATTGAAAAAATGCAATTCAGATTTTGCCTTAAATGCATTATTTACAGACTAAACAAGGAATATACAGTTTAATTGAAAAAGACCCTGCCCGTTTAAGGGCAGGGTACTAACTAAAACCTCAAATCACATTTATGAAAAAATTACTTAATCTCACACTTTTTAATGGTAGTAAAACTTTTTATACTTACACGGATAAAGTAAATTCCCGTATTCAGCCGGCTTACATCCAAATTGGTATTACCTGTAAAAGTTGTTTCTGATACCACCCTGCCTTGGGTGTCAAAAATGGTCAAATCAGCCGTTTCATCTCCGACACCGGTAAGGCCGATGGTTATCCTCTCATCGGCAGGATTTGGGTAGATATTCACATCTGGTACTATTCCATCAGTATTAAACTCAACGGCACTGAGGATTGTGCTTTCAGTTATTGCAAAACTGCCAGACTCGAATTGCCCCGAATTGTTCCCTGCCGAATGGTCATATTCTACCTCCATGTCAAACATTTCTCCTGTTGAAGGTCGTATCATTTGAAAGGTTACATTTTCTCCTGAGGTAAAACCAAACGGTGTACTGCCCAAAGCATCATCTCCAAACAATACCATAGCCTGGTTTTGTTTGATGTCGCTGATTTCAAGATAACCAAACAATTGGTTATTCCTTCCAAAAGCGCCTATCACATCGCCATTCCTAAGGTTGTTCATGGCCTTGCAGGTAAAGATGGTTACCTGTGTGGAAGGTGTCATGTTCAGAGACCCCCAGGGTGTTAAAAGGTTATTCTCTACCATCGACGACTTAATCATTCCATTATCCTGGCATTCCGGATAACTCACCGTGGTTTCATTACTTACCTTGATTTTGTAAGCCTTGCCCGGATCAAGGTTTTCCAAAGAATAAATATTCATTTCAGGCCAGAAAATACCTGTCCCTATCAAATCCTGTATCATGACTATATCTGAAAGGTTTTCACCAAACAACGCTGAGATATTCACCGTGCACTCACTCAATACAGGCAGGTAATGCCAGCCTGGTGTCAGCAAAAGATTTGGTGAAGCATATTCCATCCCATACAGGCTGAAATAATTATCTGCATCAACCTTTATGGCATACCCGGTATTGTTATCAAAAGTTCCAATTGTGTTGATGTTTTCGCCAGGCCAGTAAACGTTGATGAGATCCCTCACGATCACCAGGCCATCGCCCAGGGAAGCAAATAAGTTCTCAACCTGTGCATCAGAAGGAACGACAAAAGCCGACATGCTGTTCCAACCTTCTGCAAAACTGTAATTCTGGCACTTTGTCAATTCAAGCAAGGTAACCTTCGAGGTTCCCAGTTCGGCAAAGATCCCCTGGTTTGTCATTGTGGCATCGTAGGTGGCCAAGGCCTGGTATTGCGTGCCTGTACTCACTTCATACAGCTTCCATCTGAATACTTCTCCTGAGGTAAAACCATCTTTTTGTATTGTGGTAAAATCATCACCATAAGCTGTTACAACGGCTCCGCCAAAAGGATTGATCACCTTGGCGCCACCGCATACTTCTTCTCCGTTTTCATTAAGAAAGAATACGCCTACCCAGTCGCCGGGTCCAAAACTCCCTGCTGATAAAGCGGGAAATGCTGATGATAACACATTGATCGTATGTACCCCACCGGTCACCACAAAATCCCATGGACTACTTTTAACCAACATGGATACTGGAATTTCAACGGTTGGCAAGTTGGGATCGTTGCTGTTGACTGTAATGGTTCCGGTATAATTGCCTGCTGTCATTCCCGTGGTATTAAAAGTAACCGTTATACCGGCTGCATCACCGGGAACCACAGTTCCTGAAGATGGATCAACGCTCAGCCAGGCAGTCAGTTCCTGTGTCCCTGTAAAAATCCCAACGGTATATTCCAGAACCCCTTGGCCGGTGTTACCTATTATAAGCGAACGACTTGTTATTCCACCTGCAACGATGGTTTGATCAATTGATCCGGGGGTAACTGAAATTTCAGGATACTGTATGATGGTATTGGTAACTTCAACAATCTGGCAGTCATTGGCCGGGTTTTCATCACCTGTAAGGTTGGTGCAGGCTTCGATGCTAAACAGCGTTGTGGTTGAGGCCGAGAGATCAGCCTGTGTGGTAAAGGTGTATTCTATAGTGGCGCCTGCTTCTAATGTTCCGGTGAAGGTTTCGATTACCGCTCCTCCACCGACGATGGTATAAATTATCGGGAAGTTGGATTGCGGATTAATCCCTTCATTCTTGATGGTTACCGTTACATCTTCCATACCCATACCAGTTCCCGAAGCAGGTGATGTGAGGGCAATTATGCTTAAATCATTTGAATAAGCCGGTTGGATCACATTTAGCGTTACCGGAACCGATAGTACCGGGGTATTAATATCGTTGCTGCTTATTTTAACAGATCCTTCATACGTTCCCACTTCCAATCCATTTGTATTGAGATTAAGATTGATTTCATTGGATTCTTCTGGCACAATTGTCCCGGAAGATATGTCTGACGTAATCCAAGGTGTGATTACAGAAGCCGTGAAATCAATACAATTTCCGGTAACATACGTTGTGCAGGGATCAGCATTCATTACAGTGGTACATCTCATCCTCATAATATGGTTACCAGGCTGTGCTTCCTCCGGAATAGAAATATCATAAGTATAAGCCAGTTGACCTGCAACGCCTAAATATTTGTTGAGAATAAGTTCATCACTCGTCAGGCTAAGATCATCATTAAAATCTATCCAAACTCTGACTCTTACGCTTCTGTCTCCCTGAATTCTCGCTATGGTCATTTGATATGTTTCTCCTGGGATGATATAGTGTATCAATTCTGTAGAATCATGATACCATGCAGGGTTTCCTTCACAAGGGATATCAGATTCAATACCAGCAAAGTTCCAATAAGACAATCCATAATCAGTAGAACAGCCCACACTATAAAGATTTTCGGTACACAGACCTGAGGCTGGGGGGGTAAACGGAACTCCTGTTTGTTCAATATTTATACTATAATCCAAATCTACCGGACCACTATTAAAAATTGTCAGATTACCAGAAGATGTTTCCCCCTGTTTAAGAGTTTGTGTAATTGATTGGGGGTCAGATGAAACCACCGGAGATAAAGTATTTACGATGTTGCTTACATTACAGTTGTTTGCTGGACATTGATCATTAGTAAGATCGGTACACACCTCAAAGGTAAAAACCGTTGATACTGGTGCAGAGAAATTAGCCTGAACAGCAAAAGTATATTCTGTAACAGCTCCATATTCAAGAGGGCCGGGAATAATTTCGTTTACCATATTCATCCCGTCTATGGTATAAAAAACCGGAATATTGGATTGTGTTTCGGTACCGGTATTTTTAACCATGATAGTTACATTTTCAATGCCAAGATTCCCTCCTGATACCGGCGATGTGATAGCTTCAATACCCACATCTGTTGTGAGCCGTGGCCCAACTACGGCTTTAAAATCACAGCAATTGCCATAAGTGTACGTCACACAGGGATCTGTCACCGGCACTTGTTGATTTGTTCTTACCCGCATGTAATGCACACCCGGATTCACCTCATTGAGCGTAATATCGTAAGTTACAGGTGTTGACGTTGAAGGAATTAAACCATCGTTAAGAATTAACTCATCGTCGGTCAGTACATTGTCATCGTTAAAATCAATCCAGACATCAAAATGTGTATTAACATTGTCATTATTCTGCACAACCGTGAGTGTGTATGTAACACCCTGGTCCAAATGATGAATAAACAACTCACTATAGTCGTGATACCACTCCGGATATGATCCGGAGCAGGGGATTTCAGGAACACTGACATCGGCAAAGGCCCATGAATCCAGACCGGAATTACCATAACTACACCCATTTGTATAAAGATTTTCTGTACAGAACGGAGAGCCGGAAACTGGTTGCTGTAATTGCACCATACCTTGGCTCTTCTCATCGAAAGATTTGCCTGTGCTTTGGGCGTAAAGCATCAATGATGTTAATGAAAGCATTAAGAATGCAAGTAAAATAAATCGTTTCATAATTGAAAATTTTTTGATTAATAATAATTATTTTATAATGATGATCTTTTCTGTTTTGTTCGTCTTTTCTCCTTCAATATGGATATAATACACACCTTCGGGAAGGTTGTTCGTGTTGATTTTATGATTTGTCAAACCTTTCATTTTTACACCGGTTTTCCGGTACACTGTTTCACCTGCGGCATTTATCAGACTGATATTTAGAATATCATCGGCAATAATTTGCAGGGTGAAAATCCCGTCGTTGGGGTTGGGATGTAGCGAAACAACATCACCGGGCAATTCGCTTACCCCGGTACAATCTTGCACAAACACGGTGTATTTATCTGACCATTGCCCTGCGCCACAATCATTTGCACCACACACTTTTAGTACTACCTCACCGGTAAATTCATTATTCCATGTAATGGTGAGTTCATTAGAGTTTATCAGGAAAGTACCTGAATTTTCAGGTTCAACCAGCCATTGGTAAGCTTTGGCCTCAGCGATGGCAGGGAGAGAATAAATTTCTTGTAATCCGCTGCAACTTGTGCTTTTTCCATTGATTGTACCGGCTTCTGCTGGTAAAGCATTTATTGTGATGGTTATTGGGTCTGACCAGGGGCCTGATCCGCAGGCATTCGTGCCTTGCACCGAAATTGTTGCTATTCCGGTAAATGAAGGTGCCCATGTCACAACAGCCTGTTCTCCTGTACCTTCAAAGGAACCGGCATTTTCAGGGTTCAATTGCCAGAAATAGGTTGTTGCACCTGAAACCGTGGATACCGTATAGATTGTCGGTTGTGTGCCATCGCATAGTTCTGTTTCACCTTCCGGTGCAGAAGGTTGTTCGGGAAGGGGAACAAAGCTTAGCAATAAGTTGTCACTACTGCTTTCGTTTGTATTAGAAGCCGTAAGCGTCAGTATTACGGAGCCGGTTTCATAATCCTGTTCGCCTGGAGTATAGACGGGATCAAGTAGGGAAGCATCGTCGAAGGTTCCGCTACCGCTGGTTTGCCACAACAATGACACATAATTTATTGCTACTGCATCTGGTGTAAATACCAGACCATCACAAATATTCGCATCATCACCGGCGTATGTAAGAACGGTTTCATCGTGCACTGCCGGCAGGTGAATATAATCTATCTGCGCACAATCGGCACCAAGGCTTCCGCTGAAATCTTTGGTGTAGGTCCATGTACAGGTATGTAAACCGGAAGGTACATAACAAGTTACACGTGTCCAATCCTTTAGTCCTGACCATTTATCGATGAGGTTGTTATCAACATAAAACTTAAGGAAATCACAATTGGTTTCCGAAGAAATTTTGTAATAAAACGAGATGGAATCATTTTCCCGGACATCCAAGGTAAGCATCATAGATGAGGCCTGAGAGTCGGCAATGTCGCCCGATACTGAACACCAGTTCCCCTCATAAGCTCCCTGGCTGATAGTCCAGTCTTCATTACCTTCAAAATCCCAGTCGTGGGATAAAAAATCGCTCGTTTCAAAGTTTTCTATTGAAATATCCAAAAAATACGTTTCTGTCACTTTGTATTCGCCGGATGTAATATTCAGTGAAAATTCAGCAGGATTGCCAAACCCGGTGCCTGGTACTACCATGCCCCGGAAAAAAACCGTTTCGGTTTCATCTTGGTCAAGCCCATCAATAAGGGTATTGTGATCTATGAAAATGAAGTGTGAATTTAACGAACTAATCTCTCCCAGAACATCTGGTGAGTAGCTGTGTCCCTGGTTTTGAACCATTATTTCAATATCAACCGTTTCGCCTGGATCAAGCTCACCATTTCCTGACGGTCCATCATCAATGCTGACGGTTTGGAGAATCAATTCCGGTGCATTTATTATTATATCAAATCTGGAATTCCATTCAAATTCATCCACAGCTTTCACGTAAAATCTCACATTGTGTTGATCCGGAATATCTTCTGCAATTTGCACTTCAAATGCGTCTTCAATAAAAACCTTTTCACTCGATTCAAAAGAACCGAAATTTACAGCAGAAGAAATGGAAGTAATGAATGGGTCATTCGTGGCAAGTGAAACCATAACATTATTGGCTTCAGTTTCACCTGAATTTACCAGACCCAAGCCCAATGAAATCGTTTCTCCGTATTCGGGAAGTCCGTTGTTATTTCCATTTTGGTCGGTTACAAGTACGCTATCGTATTCAATATATGGCCGTTCAGAATAAACGGCAATCTTATCATAATAGTGAATTCTGTTGTGAGCGCTTATAGATAATGTAACGGAATCGGTCGAGGTCTGGGTATTAAAAAGTGGCACCGTCACATCACCATATTCATCTGCCAGACCATTGCCAATCAAAACATTATTCTGGATAAGCCCAACCCTGCAAAAGGGGGCATCGGTATGTATGTCAATTGAAGACAATTCTGTCGTGATGTATTGGGGTCTGACAATGGTGATGGCAATTGGTACCGAGGTCCAGATATCCATGGATGGATCGCCGAACAGGTTCAATTCGTAAGCACACCATCGCATGTCATCGTCTGATAAAATATAGGCTATATTATCTTCCTTTGAATCGGCATTTGCAATTCCTATTCGCGACAATTCCTCACCAAAAACCGCATCAAAAAACTGCCGGTCAAAGTACTGTGAAGGACCATTACTGGTGCCTTGCCTGTACAAACCATAGCGTGAATTTCCAATGGCAGCCACCTCGGCTGTTTCCACCGAGGTAATGCATTCCGAAAAACAATCGGTGGTATAGTTACCATCCGGATCACGATTATCGAATGCCCCGTTGTAACAACCCTGTGAATAGCCAATGACATAACCATGGTTAATACCGTTGTTTTGAAAGTTGTAAAGGTCACTCGTGTTTATCTTCATGTTGTAGGTCACATCTGAGTGGCCTATATGATTCAGGAGGTTACAGCCAAGATTATTGAATTCATCAAAGACATCAGTGATCGACCATGTCGTACCGTCAGGCAGGTCATACAGACGATGCACTTCAAAATTGCCGGAAATACCGGCTGTTGTAAATCCATAATTACTGCACCCGTTCACTATTTCATCTTTGTGGTCGCCTGTCCAGGTTTGTGAATCTGCTTTTTCACCAAGCATTACGGCCTTTTGGATATCATCAACCACGGGATATTCCTGGTATAGTTGCAATTTATTGAGTATGTTGGCTAATTCCTGTGAACTGTCAAAACACAACCTGCCAATATAAATTTCAGCGTAAAGGTCTTCTTCGCCGGGTTCGCCCCATATTCCATCGCCATCATCGTTCCAGGTACCATCCAGGCAGGCATAATACATGTCGGCAGGAATATCATATTCATAAGTCGGAGATGCATACCCATACAACCCACGGTGGGGGATGATACAATCTGAGGTATTCGGGTCGGCGTCTCCTCCAAGTATCACATAGGTTAATCCGTGGTTTTCATAATAATCCCTTACGCAGTTCCTGATCTTTTCCTGTTTATCGATTCCACCATATCCTGTAAAAATTTCCTCTGTTGAAAGGATGCCGGTAACAAATCCTTTTTTGGTTTTGTAATTGATATAATCCTGGAAACCGTCGATGAATTGTTCACCGGTGATGATCAACAAATCAACCTTCTCCTCACTCCTTTTATTAGTCGTCGAATATGAATCCATCAAAACACAATTATCTATCATTGCCATGAGACGTTTATTTGTGAGAGCGTTATCTACCAATGGTTTGGCAACATTCTTTTTTACCGGTTCCGTTTTTATTTCAACCTCGATTCTTTTACTGGCCTTAATCATTTGCTTTTCCGGGTAATAAACTAAAGGATGAATGGCAAAAACTGCAATGGAATATCCACACATGTACTGCGTAGTGATATTGGATACTACTGCTTTCGGAAAAGCAACGCTGTCGGAATAGATTTTCTGGTTGGGAACAGGTTTGTAACCCTTGGGGGCAGGCCTTGAAAATGGGAATACACCTGAAGCAGGCACAATATTAATTCCGGACTCAGGATCGTAATATTCGATTGAAATGATACTTATTTCAGATACCTGAGTTCCTTCGGGAAGCATTACCTCGGCGCTGTAAACCGGAAGCATTGGATCACCTTCTTTACCCGAATTCATACATTCCTTGATTTTGGCTTCCACATAGCGATCATCGCATTTTGTCCATGTAGGAGGAGCGAAATTAAACTCCTGTTTAATAGTTTGAGCCGAAACAATTTTGATCATCAAAATACCCATTAAGGTCAACAAAATGATTTTTTTCATGTTGTAATGGTTTTTACTCCTTTTTGTATAACTTTGCCTTTCCCTGGATTATCAATGACTATATAAGCCTTTTAGTGGCGATGTTCAATAATAAAAAATGATTATCAAACTCCCACTCCTCTGCATATCCGGATCATATGAACTAAGTTGGGGAAGCAAAGCCGGTTAATTATGACCGGTTTTGCCTACACTCAACTAACTCTTTTTACAATTAACTAAAACCAAATTATCTTACAATAGCTTTTCTGCAGATGCTATATCCTAGGCTGGTGATGGCTTTTACAAGATAAATTCCCGCTGGCAGGTTGTTTATTTTTATCGTTTGATCGGATTGCTCGTTATACTGTCTTTCATAAACCAATTGGGCATCACTTGCAAAAACCTTAATCTCGGATAGATCAACCACGCTTATGGAGATTTCACCATCAGAAGGATTAGGGAAAACAGAGAGTGAGGCTTTGTCATCATTAACGGCCGGTTCAGGAATACCCACAAGAAGATCATAGGGTATGACAAATCCTGTTAAATGGTTGTCATCTGACCAATAGTTTATTACATTAAATTCACAGGTTTGTACATCAACTGTCAACAGTACAGAAAGTGCAGTAAGGTCATTATCGTATCCGGTAATATAGCAAATATCAGTGTTCTTATCGAACGTCAAATCCATAAAACCACTCAAATATACAACTTCACCAATATCTATCACATCGGCGTTTGTTTTATCAATTTTCCATAAGTGAACACCAAAGCCAAATGAGCCACCTCCACCACTGGTTATTCCATAAAGTATTCCTTCTTTGTTACAAGCCAGTCCTGCCATTACTTTATATTGCAAACCCCATCCTGCAGGGTCCCATCCTGTTTGCATTTCTCCAATAAAAGCTGATACTCCGTTGGTAGTATCAATCGAATAGAGTTTATTTTCTGAACAGGCAAACATAGTATGTCCGTCAAAAGCCATGGCATAAAAACAACTGCCCCATGGTTGATATCCGACGTCCGGGTTCTGCCCAATAAGAATCATTTCTCCTGTTTTATGTTCTATTGTATAAATATCACCTCCATTGGAACATGCCCACCATTTTTTGTTGGCCCAGCATCCACCGCTAATCCTGTGACCATCATACCCGCAGGGGAGTTGCGTTGGTGTCAATGCAGAAAGTGTAGCTTCAGGATCATCCATATCGAAAGCAAGCGTATGTTGATCGTATTCGGGGTTTGTACTACTACAAAAAGCAAATGCTATATTACCATCGTGTACGTCCACCGTCATACCCATACAATTATTTTCGGAGTTTTCGTCGTTATCCAGGCTGGTGCATACCATCACTGTGTTATTCCCTTCTGTAGCTTCCCAATCGTCGAATGTCACTTCTTTAGAACCATAAGCAAGCCCGGATACGGTTTGGGTGGAACTGTATGACCCAATAGTCATAGTAACTTCGAACGATTGTTCGGTCGAACTGTAATTGGCAACCTTAGCTCTTGGTGTTACGATGCTTTCCGGTTTGTAAAAACCTAACATATTAACTGATTCAACACCTACATCTTTTATAGGCTGGACAATGTTTACCCTGAAATCAACACAACAACCCTTATCATAGGTTTCACATGCATCTACAACGTAACCTTCTCTTTGTTTAAAACGAGTATAAGCGTCTGCCCAACCGTACCTGCTTCGCATGCGCATATGATGAAGTCCAGGAGTGTATGCCGGTATCCGAATATCATACAAAAACTCATAGGAAGCACTCCCAATGCCGTTATTCAAAATGAGTTCTTCATTATTTAATGTAATTGTGTCGTACGAATAAATGGCATCATTATTCTCATCAATCCATATATCGAAATGAACATTGATCTCACCCGTCTCACCGTAAAGCGTATAGGTTTTCCCGGCAACCAATTCGTGGGTAAGTGTATCCGTTAAATTGGTGTACCACGTAGGGTACATGCCTTGACAGGTCAATTCCAGATCCGTTACATTGGCAAAGTTCCAGTTTTTAATTGAAAGAATATCTGAGGAACTACACCCATCTGTGTAAAGGTTTTCGGTACAGGGAAAGGGGGGATCATTTTGAATATTCTCTGTCCAACAATCATTATCGGGAAAAGCGTCCTCCTCCAGTTTTGTGCAAACTTTAAAAATGTATTCACCCAAAACAGATAGGTCGGCGGTTTCGGTTAAAGTAATCTCTGCGGACATCCCTGATTCAATGCTTCCTGTATAGGTTCCTGTGATCGTGTTGCTTCCTGATGGGCCTTCCCAGGTTATTTCATAAGGGATATTGTCGATGGTTTCTTCCCCGAAGTTCTTGATTATGAAGGTTATCGTTTCGGTAGTTGACAGGTTTATGCCTGATGCAGGGCTGATAATATCTGTAATCCCGGCATCCAGGATAGATGCACTATTCTCAGCGCCTTCTATCACAAAAGCTATTCCCTGTTGGCCAACATCCATCAGGGGAGTCCAGATACCAGACTGTGACGACCATCCAAAAGCGTTACCCGTGGTGGTCTCACCAAGTATGGTAACCGGTATTGCCCATACTGAATGGGACACCCCTGGATAATATCCGTTGATCCTGAATCTTACCCAATAGGTACCCTCGGTTAAATACAGTTCAGAAACATCTGCCCTCACCTTTGCAACCAAATGACCATTCCATGAAGGATTAGATTCGTAATGTCTCCAAACATGAAACCCGGTGGTATCAGTACTTAACAGCCGGTTGGTGATCATATCGCCATAGATAACCGCACCACCATTGGCAGTATCGGACAGGATTTCGAGGTATGCCTGTTCAATATGCATTTGTGTAAAATTACTTTGGCTCATCATTACAAAAAAGGTGATGGTTTCCACATCCCAAAGGCCTGTTACAGTAAAATCATCGCAAAGGCTCCACCCAGTATTAGGGTAGTCGGTTGTACTAAAACCAAATTTTGTCATACCCAGAGATTCATCCTGTAACATACTCCAGTCTGAACCGCTGCTACCGGTACCCACATGGGTAATAAA
>Ga0172370_10006516_pt1 | contig 14637 bp, 13 predicted proteins | sample LakKiv5m_FD_114538 | JGI IMG/M metagenome (GOLD analysis project Ga0172370, IMG submission 114538) | Freshwater microbial communities from Kabuno Bay, South-Kivu, Congo - kab_022012_11.5m | ecosystem: Environmental > Aquatic > Freshwater > Lake | place: Democratic Republic of the Congo...
GCCGTTCACGAACACGTCCTCATAGAAGCGGGTCAGGAAATGGATCGCGTAGTTGTTGCAGATCGCGATGAGCATGATGGGAATGATGAGGGCGACGATGGTCAGCCTGGCGTGCAGAAGGCCCATGAAACCGAAGGTCATGATGAGCGAGCACGCGATGGTGAAGAGCGGCAGGAAGATTCCTCGCAGACTCCTGAACCCTACCGCGAGCACGAGGAGCACGGCGAGAAGGCCGAACACCACCAGGATCATGACATCGTGCTTCATGTAGCTCACCATCTGGTAGTCGATGAAGGAGGTGCCCGCCATGTGGAAGGAGAATCCGGGGTGTGCGCGCATGATGCCTTGAATGCCCTCGATGAGGCGGATCCGCGACACCGTGGGCGCGGTCTGAATGATGAAGAGGAGCGTGTCGCCATCGCTCGAGAGCAGTTTCCCGGACACGGTCTTCGTGCTTTCGAGCTTGGCCTTGAGCGCGTCGACCGCAGCCTGGTCCTTGGGGAGCGCCTCAGGGTCGACAAAGGGGATGAAGCTGAGTCCATCCGAAGTGTTGACCGGCTCAACATAGGTGAAGATCGACACCACGTCCGAGGCGTCGGGCAGGCTCTGGAGCTCATTGCTGATGTCGGCGGCCTCGGAGAGCGCCTGGGGAGTGAAGAGGTCCTTCGACTGTGCCGACAGCGCGAGCGAATCGGCGCCTCCGAAGGTATCGCTCACCTGTTTGTATTCAGTTACGGAGGATACGTTGGTGGGTGCCAAGGCTTGAATATCGCCGTCGAACCTCAGATTGGGGATGAAGGCCGCCGCCGCGAGCGTGAGCGCGAGAAACAGCGCGATGATGATGTAGCGAAAGCGATAGACAAATCTGGCCATGACTGCATCCTTCTCAGAACGATGTGGTTACGGAGACGTAGGCGAAATTGTTGTGGGCGTATTGACCAATCGTGCCGCTCGTCCCGCCGAAGAGCGTGGTTCCCGCGGAGATCGTGTAGCCGTCCGCCGGCTTGTAGTTGATCGAGAGCCTGACGAGGTACTGCCCCGTGCTGTCCAGGGTGAGGAAGTCGGGCTCCATCACCACGGCGCGGACGGTGAAATCCTGCGCGGGCGTGCGGAATTCGGTGACAAGCGTGCCGCCGAGCCCCGTTTCCTTGACGCTGCTCGAAAGCCGGGCGTCGTAGTCGGCGATCCAGCTGAGGTTCCCTTCCGCGGCCACGTAGATGTCGCCCGCGTCGCCCACGCCGATCGTGCGGTCGATGCCGAATGCCGACCTCAGCGTGTTCTTTTCGATCGAGACGGGGAGGCCGCTGCTCTCAGCGCCGACGTAGTACTCGGGGAGATAGAACGCCGACTCGAGCCACAGCACCGACGAGTCAAAGATCGTAGCGGACATGTCCATGCCCACCGCACCCTGCCGCTTGTAGCTCGCGCTGATGTCGACCAGCACGGGAGCGCCGAGGGTTGTCGAGACGTCGATCGCGGGGGTCTTGGTGAAGCCATACCAGCCGGAGAGCCCGAAATCGACGGCGCCCAGCGAGAGTCCCGCCCGCCCCGCGCCCTGCATGTTGGCGACGTTGAGCGAAATATCGGCGGGCGTGGTTGAACCGCTGTAATTAACACCAGGGTATGGATTAGCGAGAATTATTCCGTCGAGTGCCGCGAGGGCGGCGGGGTACCAGCGCGAGGCTTTCGCCGGTATCGTGCTGGGCCTGAACCAGGGGAGCGCCACAGCCTCGAAGCTGAAGGGCCCCCGGATGAATTTTCCCGAGAGGAGCGGCACGGGCAGCAGCCAGTCCGAGCGGTTCTCGGAGACGAGCTGGGAGAGCGAATCCACGGGGTTGATGTAGCCCTCCGGATTGGAGATGAGCGCGGTGCCCCAGGAGATGACTTTGGAGCCCGCGGTGATCGTGAACCCGTCCGCGACGTCGAGCGAAGCGTAGGCCTCGCCGAGCTTCACGCCCGCGGCATAGCCGCTGTCGGCGAGCGAAACCGAAGCCGTGAGGTCGGCCTTTACCGAGAGCGGCCCCGAGGAGTACGAAGGCGACAGCTTCAGGCTTACGGAGGGCTGGAAATAGTCGCCGGCGCTGCCTGTGGCGGGCGCCGCGGCGGCGTCGAAAAACACGCCGCTGTAGGCGGAAACCTGCCCCGAGACACTCGCCTGGGACTGCGCGGCCGCGGAGGCCGCGGCGCCCGCGAAGAGCGCGAGCGCCACCGCGAGCGCTCTGAGGGCGGTACCGCCGCGCGACGAGGAAGCCGCCCTCGCGCGCTGCTCAGAACTCGCTTCGGCCTTTCGGCCGGAAAAATTTCTCGATTGATTCATGGTGTGCACTCCTTCCTTTCGGTTACTTTGCCAGCGCGTCCTTCGAGAACATCGATGCCGAGAGCCCGGAGTTGTAGCTCACCTCGCTGAACGCGAGCGAGGTGGAGCTGCCGGTCGAGATGTTCTTCATCTCGAGTTCGACCATCGTCCAGAAGCCGCCGATTTTTTCAGACTTGGAAACGCGCATCTGTTTGAAGAGCGTGCCCGCCTTGTCGTAGAAATCGGCGCTCACGATGATGTAGCTCTCCTTGTCGACCAGCGACACGGTTCTGCGGATCGAGCTGCCCGTGTCCTTCGAAGTCGATTCAACCTTCCAGCAGGATTTGCCGTTGTACGACTCTTCGCCGAGCAGCTTGAAGCTGTAGTCGCCGAGATTGCGGCTCCCGAAGTCATCGTAGGTGAGGTCGCTGCCCATGAAGGGCTTGTTCTTGTCGGACGAGGCGATGCGCGTGGTTTTCTTGAGGCTCGGCAGGTAGATGTACTGATTCTTGGCGCTGCCCGCGCTCTCGGTGGTGAGGAAACTCGTTCCCTTCACATCGGCGGGCTGAAGGAACTTGATCAGCACCGAAGAGTCGCCGGTCTTGCCCTTCAATTCGTACATCTTGAATTCGCGAGTCTTGACCATGCCGGTTTTGGATGTGATTTTCATCGTGACATTGGCGGTCATGTCATTGCCGGTCGGCTTGTCGTTCGCGCTCTTCATGATGTCGTAGCCGCTGAGGGCTCCTGCCTGCGCCGCGACTGGCGGGGCCGAGACCGCGCCGAAAAGAATAAGGGTGATAAACGCGAGGGCGATTCCGCGCCCGGCGTGTGCGTGTACCGTGGTCGGTGGCAGCGTACTCATGTGCTTCTCCTTGATTGACAGTGAGTATATGGGTGTGGAAAACTGAAGAAACATTCATCTTATCTATAGTTTCCACCGTCGAAAAGAGTAGAAAACTGGCCCCGCTCTGTCAAGGGCATGCGTTCGGATTGATTCGCGGCGGCATCTCACTATAATCGAGGGCATGAGAAAGAGTGGTCACGCGCGTTTGCCCTTCATGCTCGGTCTCGCGCTCCTTCTATTCGTCCGGTCGCCCGGACTCTCGGCGCAGGCTGAACCCCACGCGATTCCCTCGCTTCAATCGCTTGGCTTCGATATCGATCTGACAGAACTCGTTCAATTTTTGGAGCTGCAGCGCTCGCTTTTTCTCGATCCGGCGGTGAAGGTGAACGCGGACTGGAGCGACAAGTTCGACGAACTCAAGGTTCTCGAAATTCCGGAAACCTCGAATCGCTACGCCTACGGTTTCGACTCCGATCTGAAGGTGCAGGTCGTGGCCATCCGGGGAACGGCCAATCTTAAAAACGCGCTCCTCGATCTCGCGTCGTGGAAGATCAGGAGCGTGGCGCTGGGCATCGATCTGCACGCGGGCTTCGAGCGCGCGGCGGACGCGGTGTACGAGGATCTCAAGCCGAGGCTCAAGCGGGAATTTCCGATCGTGGTGGTGGGCCATTCGCTCGGGGCGGCAGAGGCGGTTATCGTCGGCATGTTTCTCGCGCGCGACGGTTATCCGCTCGACAAAATTGTCGCCTCGGGGCTCCCCAAGGTGACGGATGACGCCGGGTGGGCGAAGTACTCCAAGCTGCCCCTCATCCGCGTGGTCGGCGCGTTCGACCCGGTGCCCTTCCTTCCTCCGCGCGATCTGTACCGGGCGAGCCCCTATGCGCAGTCGGGCAAACTCCTCATGCTCCTCGACGGACCCTATGTGACGGTCGCCGAGCCAGGTTTTTTCGACAGCATCCCCGCCGCGTTCAAGAGCGCGAAAAGTGTCGATGCCCGCTTCAACGTAAGCGATCACCGCATCTGGACCTACTGCGACCGCGCGAGCGAAAAGCTGCGCGGGATGGAGCTGGTACCCTTCGATCAGTGGAGCCAGTACGCGGTGGCGCGCGAAGAGGTGAATGAGGCGAACGAATCGGTGGAGCCCGGCGCGAAGTAGGGGCGAGCATCGACTTAGGCGGCGCCGCGTCCGCGTTCCATGTTCAATTCGCGGCCCGGCTGTGCTGGCTTGTTTTCAGCTGCGAATCAGCGCCACCGCGAGCACAAGGGCCGCGAGGGCGAAACGATACCACACGAAGACTACCGTGGAGTGTTTCTTCAGGTAGTTCAATAGAAATTTGATGCAGATAAAGCCGCTTATGGCCGCCGCGATGAATCCGATAGGAAAAATCGCGAGCTCCGCGCCCGCGATCGCGCCCGTGCGCACCTGTTTGACGAGCTCGTAGAGGCTCTTGGCGCCGGCGCCGGCGATGATGGGCGCGGACAGCAGAAAGGAGAAGCGCGCGGCGGCCTCGCGTTCGAGGCCGAGCGCGAGGCCCGCGGTGATGGTGGAGCCGGAGCGCGAGACGCCGGGAATGACGGCGAAGGCCTGCGCGAGGCCGATGTACAGGGCGTCCCTGGCCCTGATCTGGCCGAAGGTTTTGCGGTGCGCGGCGCGCGTATCGGCGAACCAGAGCAGAATGGCCAGCAGCGCGATCGCCGCCGCCATGAAGATCATCGACCCCATGGGAATCGGAGTGCTGTGGAAGGCCTCGCCGATCTTGGACTCGAGAAGGACGCCCGAAATGCCGCCTGGGATGCAGGCGAGCACGATGTACCACGCCATCTTCCGGTCTGGGTCGTCGCCGATCTTGAACTGCGCCACGCTCTTGAACCAGGCCGAAATGAGCCGGCCCCAGTCCGCCGCGAAGAAGACGAGGACGGCGAGCAAGGTTCCGAGGTGGAGCGCGACATCGAAGGTGAGGCTCGTGAGCGCGGGGTTGGTCCAACCGAAGAGCCACGGCACGATGACAAGGTGCGCCGAGCTCGATATGGGGATGAACTCCGCCAGTCCCTGCACGATGCCGAGTATGATCGATTGGATATACAGCATGGGGCTCCTCCTTCAGATGACCGTTGCCACAGCCTGATTTTTACTTCGTTCGCCCGCCGTGCGCAAGCCGGGCTCGCGGGCTGCGCCGGACTCTCGAGGTTCGAAGCCGCACCCGGCGCGCACGCGGCGCTATGCCTGCGAGCGAATTTCTTCGACTACCGATTGGCGCGCCAGGTAACTAGCGAGGGTGGAAGCCGCGACCGCGGCGATACTGCCAATTATTATCAATGCTGCGATATATCCCCAAGGGAATACGAGTGCTTCCGGGGGCGGATCGAAAATTCCCGTGAGAACCTTCACGAGCATAGCAGCAATGCTTATCCCCAAGATGACTCCCCCGATCAATCCGCCTGAGAATATGGTAGCTGTTTCGCTGTTGATGAACGCGTTGAGCTCCTTTGTATCGCCTCCGATCATTTTCATGATCGCGAAGTTCCTTCTTCTCTCGGAGAGGCCGAGGGCAAGAACGAGTCCGATCGAACTCGCAAGAAGGATGATCGCAAAGGTAAGTTCAAGTGATGTAAGCCCCCGCAGGTCTACTGACGTAATCCCTGAGCTGATTGCCTTCTGTACAGAACCGATATCGCTGATTTTAATGGATTCGGCGCCTAGAACATTCTGCACTTCTTTCGCAAGCGTGGCGGGACTCCTCTGTGCGCGGAGCAACAGCAGTTCATAGCTTGGATTGTGCGTTGCCGATGCGATGTAACTGGCGTTCGCGACAAAGAACGAATCTTTCGGAGCGGTAGGAAATTCGCGCACAACGCCTACGACGTGGAAGGGAATTACATGATAAGCATTATCCTTCGCGTCCTGCATTCTAAGGTTGATCAGATCGCCGTTATTGAGCTGGAAATCATTCTTTGTCTCTTCGGAGATGAGGACACCGTCATTCTGGTGCTGGAGCGCGGTGAGGGTAGCGCTGGCATTGTGGTTCGCGAAGAAGGCGTTCGAAATGTTTGTGGCGGTCTGGATCTTGGCCGGATCGATTCCGAACATGTCCTGCAAGTCTTTGCCGACATAGGCGAAACGGTGCTGCATGAGCTGTTGACCCGCGATGTCTGTCAAAGCGGCGATTTTTTGGAGCCGGGGATCAGATGCGCTGAACGGTACGAGCCCTGTGACCGTTACATCGGATCCGTTGGTGAGTTCAGCGTCGACTCTCGCCTGCTGATTATATGTAGTGTTGAATACCGAGGTGGAAATGGCAAAGGAAAGTGCGAGGGCAACGAGCAGGATTCCTCGTGTCACAAATCGTCGATCCCTGGAGATCGAGGACGCGACAACTGGCGCGAGACCACCTGCGATCGGCTTCAGCGCTGATGCGGTGAGCTTGGGTTTTCCTCCAATGATCATGTCGGAAAGTCGAATCGCCAGCAGTACTCCGCCGATCCACAGAAAGAGCGGACCGAGGAATGATTCGTAGTGCACTGTTACCGAAGCTATTCCTTCCGGGGCCATGACTATGGAATATCCAGTACTGGCGGTGCGCCAAAATTCCAAGGCGGAGACAGCGAGGAATATGAAGTCGAGGTAAATTCTCCGCCAAAGCGGCTTTATAAATGCGTGTTCGTCCTTTACCGCAAACTGCTCGCTCTGTTTCAGGGTTTTCAACGAAGGAATGATGATCGCCGACAGTGCGAGCATGATTCCCGCAAACGCCGCGAACAATATCCACGCAGCTACGAGCCCGAAGGTCGCCGCTTCGATAGGAATTAGGAGGCTGTCGACCAGGAAAGAGAGAAGAATGCCCCCAAGCACACCTCCGCCACCTATTCCCCAAGCCTCCAGAGATTGAATATGAATGATTCGCGCTGTCGATGCTCCATGAACGCGTAAAAGTTCCTGCTCATGTTTTCGATGCGCTTCTCCGGAAGCCGCGATAAAGAGCACAAGAAGCACCGCCAGAATGGCTCCCGGCAATCCAAGAAAGAGAAAGAGCACTTTCGCGTAAAGCGCGTCGGCGCGCACTGTGTCGAGGCGAGCCGCAAGGTTGTTGCCAACCAGTCCGTTGCCGGCGATTCTCGCTTCGAGATTGTTGGCAAGGTGCTGTACCGCGAGGAACGCGGCCTGAGGATCGGCAGGGAAGTTATGCGCGATTCTCAGGTGGTACTGCATTTTTACGGTGTCTGGCCTCATCGACGCTTGTGTATCGAATATCGTGTGCCACTGCGCTAACGGTAGGATGATCACATTGTCGGGTGGTGCTTGCGGGGCGGCATTTGGCGGTATTCCAACAGCTTGGAAGAACGAGTCCGCATTCGGCATATCCGTGACTCCATCGATTTTTACCTCGACGGGGGGCAAGCCTGTGCGCAGAATGGTGACTTTGTCGCCTGGTTGAACGTGGAGGTTCGCCGCGGTCTGCTGCGCGATGAGTACTCCGCCGTCAGCTCCAACGAGGCTTCGAAATTCAAGTGGAAAGTTTTTCCTATACGTATCGGGTATGCCTACGATTTTTGCCGCGCCAGTCCGCTGCGTTGAGCTTCCTGTTGTCGAGATGAGGCCCTGCGCGTCCGCGTATCCTACAGTTTCGAGGCTGTTCACAGAAGTGACTTTCGCTAGTTCTGACTTCAATGTGGTCTCTGAAGTCCCAGGGTTCAGCTGTACTTGCCAATCGACAGGCACGCTGTCGATCGCGCGTGCTGTCATGGCCGCGCCGCTGTAAGCGATGAATGATCCGATGGAGGAGAGCAGCGCGATGGTAATCGCGATGCCCGCCATGCCGCCGAGCATTCTCCCTCTTCTTTTCGCAAAGCTCGCTCGGAGCCATTTGAGCAGCATTATTTTACTCCTGTAATGAGTGTGCCATGGTCCATTGTCCAGACAGTATGAAACTGGCTGGCTACCTCCGCGTCGTGGGTGGTAACAACGAGCGCGGTCCGTGAATCATCGATGTACTCGGAGATTGACTTTAGGAACTGCCGGGAAGTTTCGTGGTCGAGCTGTCCGGTTGGTTCATCCGCGAGTATGAGCGGAGGTTTCGCGACCAGCGCTCGCGCGAAGGCGACGCGTTTCATCTGTCCTCCAGAGAGTTCCCAGGGCAGCTTTTCGGCGATTTCTCCGAGTTCTATTCGCTCGAGGATCTCGATGGCTTCCTGAGCGGCCCGCGCTCCGTCCACGCCTTTAAAGAGAAGTGGAAGCTCGATGTTCTCGATCACGTTCAGCGATTCTACGAGGCTTTCCTGCTGCGGGAGAAAACCGATTTGAGCAGGTCTTAGCTTCCTGCGTTCTCCGAGCGCTGGCCACCGTATGTCGCCGGAAGCTGGTTGCAGGAGATCCGCCATTAAATGCAGCAATGTGGATTTGCCACTTCCCGAGGGTCCCATGATCGCGATTCGGTTGCCCGCGATGACATTGAAAGATGCGGCTTTTACCGCAAATACGGGATTTCCGTTCGAAAAGAACGCGTATCCAATGCTATCAGCCTCGACATATATTTCAGAGTTCATCGATGATCCTCCCATCTCTCAGATGAATCACTCGATCCGCACGCTCCGCGAGCGAATCGCTGTGCGTGGCAATGAGCGCGGTGCCTCCCTTCGCCCTGTAACTCTCAAGGAGTTTGATGAGTTGCTTCTCTGTTTCAGCGTCGACCTCTCCAGTGGGCTCATCGGCGATGAGAATGTCTGGATCGGTGATAATCGCGAGCGCGAGCGCCGCTCTCGACGCTTCTCCGCCCGAGATTCGCGATGGCAATGAATGGAGGAGATTCCCTATTCCCAACGCCTCGCTGACTGCCGCAATGCGGCTCAGGTCGATGTTTCCCGCCAGCCACATCTTCATTATGAGGTTCTCCCGCACCGTCAGCTGATCGAAGAGGCTATCGGACTGCAGCATGATTCCCATCTTGGCGGCGCGGATTGACGCGCGCTCCATGTCGGTCTTTCGCGTTATGCGCGTTCCGCTTACGCGGACATATCCACCATCGGGCTCAATAATGCCCGACGCGCAGGCGAGAAGCGTCGATTTTCCGCTCCCTGAAGGCCCTTTGAGCGCGACAATTTGGCCTCGCCGCACACAGAGGCTCACACCTCGCAGCGCGAGGGTCTCTTCATCGGAAGCGTGATAGAACTTGTAGAGATCGACCGCTTCGAGTACGTTGTCGCTATTCATTTAAAGCCACCTGAAGCTGTCGGAGATCAAATTCCACTGATCCACATTATCCGCGCCATACGGTGCCCAGAGTATGAGAATCGCGAGTTTCCCCTTGCCGTTCGAAAAGCAATAGGCTTCGGCTTCGAGTCGAATCTGCTTTCCCGTAACAGGATTTGGGTCCGAGTTCGATTCGAATTTTATGGCTATTGAAGGGCCAGCGTTTTTCTTTATCTGAGAGATGCTTTTAATGGTCACCGCTCTTCCCGAAGAAATGAGATCGGGCACTAAAGTCGATTTTGCCGATTGGACATTGAGGGCTTCCTTGGAGTCCATTATTCTCACATGAATGCCATTGTAAGTTTCGATCATCCTCACATCGTCACTTTTCCCTGTGGTCGCCCAGCCTTCCGGCACTTTCAATTCATAGAGAAGATTCGGCGCTTTAAAGGTGATAAATACTTGGTTGTCGGGTATATCGCCGTTGGCGCCGCGTACGATAGGCGCCGGTTTCTCGCCTGCTGGCGCACCCGAAGCTGGCGTGATCGTCTGGGCGTTAATGGAGAAGAGAGCCGAAAGCGCAATCACCACGATAAGAAAATTACGAATTTTCATGATATTCCTTCCTCTTCTATCAATCGAGATGGCGTGCCTTTCGCGGCGCGCACAATAGAAATAAACCCTGAGTATGAGAACAGCTTAAAATTTGAATAAGAGTTTTCTCATCAATTTACGTGGCGTTTCTCCAGGCCTTTCGAAATTCGGGGATTGTGGAACATGAGAAAACACTTATTATTTTCTCATTCTCTGTTCATCTTGCTCCTCTACATTTTTTGACATGACACGGAGACACCGTGCCACACATCAATGACGAGGAGGTCATTATGAAAAAGGTAAAGATCGCGGTTCTCGCGAGCATGGTTGGACTCTTGGCGCTGTTTGGCGTATCGGCTCAATCGATCACGCACCGTCCGATTCTGATTCCCGCGGGATCGGCGCCCGCGACGACCAGCACTGCGCCGACGGTACCCGCTACTCCCGCCGCGCAGACAGATCAGAGTGGCAATCACGAGTACGAAGGTGAAGAGGCCGACAGCAATGGACAGTCGGATAACGAGGCGGTGGCTTCCGAGGCGAGTGGAACGGAGAAACCGGATGCCGAGGAGAGCGCGACGCTCGAACAAGGCAGCGCGAAATCTTCGCTCGACGCACAATCCGTTCAGCCTGAGACCACGGCGACTCCGGACACTGACAATGTCGAGGTTGAGCAGTAATTCATAGCCTTTCAGGCCACTGCTCTTCGTGGATCAGGGTAGTCGTTCGCGATCGCGTGGCGCTTGCCACGGACGCGAACGACGTTTGCGCTGCCACGACACAGGTCCGCAGAGTTCTGGAGCTTGGCGCTGATTCACATTATAGTGAATGCTAAATATGCGAATATTGATCGTCGAGGACGAAAAAGGTATCGTGGATTTTCTCTCGCAGGGACTGAGTGAAGCTGGATACTCCGTCGATGTCGCGCGCGATGGCGCCTCCGGGCTCGAATATGCCGCGGGCGCCGAATACGACCTCATTCTCCTTGATATAATGCTTCCGAAGATGAGCGGTCTCGCGCTCCTCGGAGAGCTTCGGAGAAGCGGCACCGCAACGCCAGTCATCCTGCTCACCGCCCGAGGAGCTGTAGACGACAGAGTTCATGGGCTCGATGCTGGCGCGGATGACTATCTAGTCAAGCCTTTCGCGTTCGCCGAGCTTCTCGCGCGCATACGCGCGCTCATGCGTCGTCCAAAATTGAGCGTCGATACTATTATTTCTTTTAAAGATATAGATTTGGATACGGTGCGGCATGAGGTAAGGCGCGCAGGCGAGCGAATTGAGCTGAGCGGAAGAGAATTCAGCATTCTCGAGTACTTCATGCGAAACCCCAATCAAGTGCTTACGAGAACTCAGATAGCCGAGCATATTTGGAACTTCGATTCCTATGCCGGCTCGAATGTGGTGGATGTCTATATTGGCTATCTAAGAAAAAAAATCGATGCCGATCCGGCGAAGAGCCGCATAAAAACCATTCGAGGCGTTGGCTATAAATTTTCGACGGATGAAAGAGCATGAGAAAAATTGACCGGACAATTCCTTTTCGCTACAAGCTCACGCTCTGGTACATTTTAATTTTCACGATCTCTCTTCTTGGTTTTGAAGCGTTGAGCTATTTTGAGTTCAGGGCAGACCTGCTTTCACAGATCGACGCGGGCCTTCTCTCCGCGCTCAACCAGGCGATCCAGAATATCGACGTTGAGAACAATAACCTCGCATTCCAGAATGCCAACGAAAACGCGATAAAACCTCTCGTTTCAATTCACAATCCCTACACCATAAGAATCATCGACTCGAATGGCGTGGTTCTCGACGCTATGCCCGAGTTCCCCAAAATTCCCATAGGTCCTCGCCTCATCGCGAATAAGCCATCAAAAAACGCCTACGAATTTCAAACGGCGCTACGTGACAAGGTTCGCTACAGGGTCGCGACAGCCGAATTCGCGGTACCTGGCGCGTCGACAAAGAATTTCGTTCAAGTCGCAATTTCGCTCGCGGATATGGAGAGCCAACTCTCGCGCTTTCTCATACGGTTCTTTATCGCGCTTCCTTTTGTACTCATCATCGCGACCATCGGCGGACTTTTTCTTGCCTGGAAAGCCCTCAACCCCATAATCGCGATGGAAAAACTCGCGGGAAGGGTTCGAGAAGATTACCTGTCTGATCGATTGAACTATGTCGGGCCGCGCGACGAAATCGGTATGCTCGCCGCGACTTTCGATGCCATGCTCGATCGGCTCGAGTCATCGTTCAAGCGGGAAAAGCGCTTTTCCGCTGATGCTTCGCACGAACTCAGAACACCTCTCACCGCGCTGAAGGGCAAAATGGAGGTCGCGCTCTCACGCGCAAGGTCCGCCCAAGAGTATGAAACCTCGCTCTTGAGCATGAAAGAAGATGTCGAGCGGCTCATCGCGCTGAGCGCCGATCTTCTGCTTCTCTCCAAAGTGGAGAGCGCCGCGTTTGCTTCAAGGCTCGAGGATATTGAGATGGGAGAGCTGCTGGATTCATGTGTGGACCAGATTATCGATACCATTCCCGAGAAACATATTCGCGTCGACCGGAACTATGAAGAGAGACTCCTCGTGCGAGGCGTCCGTGACTATCTTATCCGGCTCTTTCTCAACATTCTCGACAATGCCGTTAAATTCTCCGATGAAGAGGTGTTCATCGACATTTCCATGGGGCGGGATGAGAGCATCAGCGGCACGCGCGCCAGGAGCGGGCACGAGGCGAGTGAGCGTGGCGTGGTCATTGTAATATCCGATAAAGGTTGCGGCATACCCGAGAATGAAATCCCGAAGCTATTCGAGCCATTCTATCGCGTGGAATCGGATCGGTCACGGGCGCGTGGAGGCTCTGGGTTGGGTTTGGCGATTTGCAGGGAAATAGTCGAAGCGCATGCCGGAATGCTCCGCATACGGAGCACAGTTGGAGCGGGTACCTCTGTCATCGTCACACTCCCTATGGCCACTGATCGCAATCATTTTTAGCACCGTCTTGAACCGCGTGCCCCAATTCAGGTACTATTGACCATGATCGAACCGCGCGGGTGATTCGAGGCAGGCGCTTTGCGAGAAGCGAAGCGGCTGTTTCTACCAGCGCGCAAGAGGGGATGCCGCGATGATTTTGCAGAACGCTTTTAAGCCGGCCACAATAAAAATTGGATTAGAAAGTGATGACAAGGACGAGCTTCTCGAAGAACTCGTCGACGTGCTCGCGAAAAATTATCCTAAAGAAAAAGCCTTCCCTCGCGAAGAAGTCCTCGACGCTCTCTGGGCGCGAGAGGACAAAATGTCGACCGGTATCTACAAGGGTGTCGCGGTCCCCCACGCCACCTGCGAGAATATCGACAGCCTCCGAGGCGTGCTCGGCATCTCAAAGAAGGGAATCGAATACGGTTCGCTGGACGGCAATCCGGTGTACCTCGTATTCCTCCTCGTCTCTCCTCCCAACGAGGTCGAATCGCACCTCGATGCCCTCAGGCAGATCGCGCACCTCATCCAGGATTCGATGCTGCTCGAGAAGCTCATGCAGACCAATTCGCCCGAGAGCGTGTATGCGCTGATTCGTGACTTCGAAAAGAGCTTGGAGGCGGTGAAGCAGTACTGAGATACTGCCATCGCGGCCCTCCGAAGCCGCGTGTTCGTGTGATTCCACCTTATGACCGCAACAGGCCGATGGGACCGCACCTTTCTGTGCCATCTAGTATATGGAGAAGGGGTGTACCATGGATTCAGTCGACAATATCGACAGGCTTGTCGAAATTGAGCATCAGGCTGCCGACATAATCGCCGAAGCCGAGAAGAAGGCCTCAGCGACACTGCTCGAGGCCAAGAGCGCCTCGGAATCAACGCAGAACGAGAAGCTCGTGGAAGCCCGGAAGACCCACGAGGCAGAGCACGCCGCCTTTTTAAAATCCATCGACGCGCAGGGCGACCAAGAGATCCGCGATTACCGAGCGAACCTCAAATCGATCGCGCTCCATCCTGACGCGCTCGCGATGAAGGTCCAGGGCTTTATTCACTCAGGCGACTGACCATGGCCGAACCGCTGGAGTTTGCCTACCTCTACGCCCGCGTGTGCGGGGCTTTTTCGAAGATGCGGCTGGGTGACACCGCGCGCGAACTCATGCGCGGCTCCGGCGGCATCGTGGCGCTCTGGAAATCGCTCTTCAACGAAGAGGCACCGAATCTTCCCGAGGCGAAACTCGTGTTCGAGGCAGAACGCAGGGTCATCGCCCGGTCCATCGAGTCCTTCCTCAGGCTGGCCAAACCATTCTCCGAATCGAGCGAGCTCATCCACGCTCTCATCTCAAAGTACGAGATCAGCGTCATAAAATCGATGCTCTTCAGGCTTCGCTCGGGCGAACCAAAACCAGAGCAAACCTCTTTCAGCTCTCGTGTCATCGACCAAGCCCTCGCGGAGTGGCCTCGCATCGACGACATGTTCAGAAAAACACCCTATGCCTGGCTGAGCGCCCAATCGCTCGAAAACCTCGCGGTGGCTGAGAACCGGCTCGACCGGCAGTACTATATGAGTCTCTGGAGCTCGGCGCACAAGATCGATCAACAGAAGGTCGGCACGATCCTCGATCTCATCCGCTGGGAGATCATCTACCAGAACGTCGTGTGGGCGCTCCGCATTCGCCGCTATTATGGAATGACGAAGCAGGATGCCGCCGGCATGTTCGTCGAGGTGAAGAGCGTCGACACGACC
>Ga0172370_10006517_pt1 | contig 14637 bp, 13 predicted proteins | sample LakKiv5m_FD_114538 | JGI IMG/M metagenome (GOLD analysis project Ga0172370, IMG submission 114538) | Freshwater microbial communities from Kabuno Bay, South-Kivu, Congo - kab_022012_11.5m | ecosystem: Environmental > Aquatic > Freshwater > Lake | place: Democratic Republic of the Congo...
AGTGCCCCGGTGTTCGTGGCCGCGACCGCCAACCGCGTCGACGGACTGCCGCCCGAGCTGCTCCGAAAAGGGCGCTTCGACGAGATGTTCTTCGTCGACCTGCCCGACGCCGGCGCGCGCGCGCAGATCCTCGCGATCCACCTCGCCCGTCGCGGGCGCGACCCGGCGAAATTCGACCTCGCCGCGCTCGCGAACCTGGCCGATCGACGCAACGGCGCCGAGCTCGAGCAGGCCGTGCTCGACGCGCTGACGGCGGCGTTTCACGACGGCCGCGACATCGGCGCGCAGGACATCGCGGACTCGATCGAGGCGACCGTTCCGCTCGTCGAGACCTACGAAGAGGACGTCAAGGCGCTGCGGGAGTGGGCCCGCCGCCGCGCCCGATCGGCCGCCTCGAATCGAAACCTCGCCGAGCTCTACCAAGCCGCAGCGAGGGCCGGCGCCGACGAGCGTCGAAGCCGACCGTTCGTGGCCCCCGTTCCGGTCGCCGCCGTCCAGCCGACCGCGACATCGACATCGACACCACCGAGGAGGAATCCATGACCGACATCCAACGCATCGGCGTCGTCGGCGCCGGCTCGTGGGGCTCCGCGCTGGCGCTCCAGTGCGCGCGCAAGGGCTTCCATGTGACGCTGTGGGCTTACGAGAAGGACGTCGTCGAAGCCATCAACGCGACGCGCATCAACGCGTGGTTCCTACCCGGCTTCACGCTGCCGGACAACCTAGAGGCCACAGCCGACCTGGAGGCCTGTGTATCGTCGTCCGACATGGTGCTCTGTGTCGCGCCCACGCCGCACGTCGGTCGGGTCATGGGCGCGGCGGCCCCCTATCTGCGCGACGGCGTGCCGGTCGTGAGCTGCTCGAAGGGCATCGAGAACGAGTCGCTGCAGCTCGTGTCCGAGATCCTCGAGCGCGTTTTGCCGCCTCGCCTGCACTCGCAGCTGTGCTACCTCTCCGGCCCGTCGTTCGCGAAGGAGGTGGCCTCCGGCATGCCCACCGTGGTGACGATCGCCGCGCACCAGGACAAGGTCGCCGTCGCCGTGCAGCGCGCGATGAGCGATATCCACTTCCGCTGCTACACCTCGCCCGACGTCGTCGGCGTGGAGATGGGAGGCGCGCTCAAGAACGTCATCGCCATCGCCGCGGGCTGCGCGGACGGGCTGGGCTTCGGACACAACACGCGCGCCGCGCTCATCACACGGGGCCTGGCCGAGATCACGCGCATGGCGGTGCGCAAGGGCGCGAACCCGCTCACGCTGCTCGGCCTCAGCGGCATGGGCGACCTGGTGCTGACCTGCACGGGCGAGCTCTCGCGTAACCGCACGGTCGGCTTCCGGCTGGGCCAAGGTGAGACCATCGAGCAGATCCTTGGCGACATGCGGATGGTCGCGGAGGGCGTGCTGACGTCGCGCAGCGCCTATCGCCTGGGCCAGCAGCTCGGCGTCGAGACGCCCATCATCGAGCAGGTCTACCGCGTCCTGCACGAGGGACACGACGCGCGCGACGCGGTCGAAGGCCTCATGATGCGCGAGCTCAAGAGCGAGGCGCCCGTCGCCTACGGTGCCGCATGACGGTCGAAAAGCCACACGTAGAGGCGCCCGCGGAGCTCGTCGAGGTCGGTCGTGTCACGCGCCCGCACGGCGTGCGAGGTGAGGTGCGCGTAGAGCTCTACAACGAGGCGTCGAGCGTGCTCGCGGACAACGCCGGGATCACGATCCGCGACGCGCGAGGTCGAGCGCGCCGCTACCCGATCCAGAGCGCGAGGCCGGTCAAGGCCGCCTGGCTCGTGGTGTTCAGCGGCGTCGAGACGCGTGAAGCGGCGGATGCACTGCGCGGCGCGACGCTTTGGGTGCCGAAGGACGCGCTGCCCGAGCTCGGCGAGGACGAGTTCTACTGGCACGAGATCGAAGGCGCCGAGGCCGTCGACGAGACGGGAGGTGTGCTAGGTGTCGTGGAGCGCGTGACGTACACGAGCGTCGACGTGCTGGAGCTGCGCCTGAAGGACGGGCGCGAAGTCATGGTGCCGGCGGTCGAGGATTTTGTCGTCGCCATCGACCGTGCTGCGCGGCGCGTTGTGGTGAGGGATATCGATCTGCTGTTCTAGTACCCCCTCACACAGATTCTGACCGGTTGGCGCGTAGCAGCTTTGCCCTCGCGTCGTCGAGGGTGAACATCCAGGGGACCGTGGTGCCAGCCTCGTTGCGGGCACGGACACAGGCGAGGACCGCCTTGGCGGGGGTCTCCTTGTCGGGGATTCGGCGGTCGAGGCACTGGCGAACGATGGCGCTGATCTCGATCTCGGCCATGTCGAGCCAGCTCGTGTGCTTGGGTGTGTTGTTTAAATCAAGCTTACATAAGATGTTTATGTCATCATATATTTTAAAGGCTGTGTAGAGTGAGGGGGCCTGTGCGTGCTGAGGTTGTCCATCACGACTCGGATGAGGTCTGCGTCTGGGTAGTGGACGTCGGCGAGCTTGCGCATCGGCTCGGCAAAGTCCGCGTTTGTGCGATGGTCGGTGACGCCGACGTGCCGCCAGGCGCGATGGCGATCGATGATGACAAGAGGTTGGCCGTCCCATTGCGCTTGTACTCGTAATTGTAGCGCTTTGTCGTCTCGGGTCGCGCCTCCGCGGGCACGCGCGCTTCGCCGATGAACTGCCTGGGCGTCTCGTCGATGCACACGACCGGTCGCCGCGGGTCAGGCGGCCGTGTGTACAGGTCGAGCACGTCCTCCATGCGTGCGACGTACTCTAGATCAAAGTGCTGGATGCACCACATCTTGTGCCGCCACGGCGCGAGTTCGTTGTCGTCGAGCTGGCGGCGTGCGGTCTTCGTCGAGATGCTCTCGAGCTCGGTCAACTCCACGAGCTTGTCGCCGAGCTGCCTCAACGTCCACGTCGAGCGACCTTCGGGCTGCTTGGTTCACGCCAGTGCGATGAGCGTCGCGTCCTGCAGCGCGCTGGTCTTGCGCACGCCACCAGGCCGCGGCTCTTCGGACAGCGCAGCATCGAGTCCCAACTCCACGAAGCGCCGCTTGACGCGGTAGACGGTCGAAGTGCCGACCGACAGCGCCGCTGCGACCTGTTCGTCGCTCAACACCGGACTAGCGCTCGAGCGGTCGACCGCAAGCAAGACCTGCGCCCGTCTGATTCTGCGCACCGCGACCTTGCCGCCTGCTGTGAGAATCTCGTGCAGAGCAGGTCGCTCCGCGGCGTCCAACTCGACCCTGTGTCGGATGTTCATGTCTCGCTCCCGGCGGCCTCCATGCGGCGCCAGAAACTCAACAGATCATCAGGGGATCGCCTTGTCGATTCGTTCGCGCTATTGAGCAGCCATGGAACCGCGAACCTTCACCGACAAGCAAGGCCAGTACCTCGCCTTCATCTACGCCTACACCAAGCTCAACCGCAGGCCACCGGCCGAGGCCGACATCCAGCGCTACTTCGCCGTCAGCCCGCCCAGTGTCCACGCCATGGTGTTGACCCTCGAAAGACTCGGCCTCCTATCCCGAGAGCCAGGGCAGCCCAGAAGCATCCGCCTTCTCGTCATCCCCAACGACCTCCCCGTTCTCGGCTAGCCCTTGCCCAACAACAGCGGGCCTAGCCAACTGATCAAACCCCCTGCGTGGGGGTACTAGGAGCCTGTCGTCGATTGCCTCGCGTCGCGCGAGCGGCCGGCGCGCGTCGCATTCCGGCGTTGCCATATCTTTAATTACTTCTATTAGTACGGCGCTCCGGCGCCCTGAACTGCTCGCTCGGCGGTTCGCCGGCTCAGCCTTGGTCAATGCGCAACAGACTCCAAGCCAGCCCACACAGGCCCATCAGTACGAGCGCGACGAGCGCAACGGGCGAGTCGGGGGCGGCGCGCGCCGAAGCGCAGGTCGGTCCGGGTGCCGGCGGCGCGTTCGGCGGCGGGTAGATCGCGCACAGGCCGTCGAGATCGTCCGTCGCGAGCGTGCGCTTGCCGAGCTCGCCGGGGGGCGCGTTCGGGGCCATCGTGGCGCCCGCCACCGCGCTGTGATCGAGGCCGATGAAGTGGCCGATCTCGTGCGTGAGCGTGTTCGAGACGTCCACGATTGTGGCCGGCGGGAGGTCGCTGTTCGTGTAGATGTAGGCCGCGTCGTTGAGCTCGATGTCGGCGTCGCCGATCTGCGCGTCCTGGTCCGCGCCGACAGTGGTGAGCGCGATGACGCCCGCCCCGTGCGACCACTCCGACGCCTTCTGGACCACGATGACGTGGTTGCCGTTGGGCAGCAGCTTCGTGCACGCGGGTGGATCGAGGCAGTCGAGGCCCGCCTTCGCGTCGCTCTGCCAGCCGTCGAAGACGAAGCCCACGCCGGTCTCCGTGCCTGAGGCGGGGCAGTGTGCGTGCTGCCATGTCGCGAAGCTCGATGTCGCGGCGAGCGCGAACGCGTCGTTGCTCATCTCACCGTTCTTGAAGCCGCCGGCGTCGAGGCGGTAGTGCAGCGTGCGATCAACCCAGTGCAGCGCGATCCCGTTCTTCTGGTAGGCCTTCCAGCCACTCGCGCAAACGGCCAGCGCGGCACAAGCGAGCGAGGCGAGGAGGCGCGGCACGCTCATCGCGTGGCCTCGGCGCGCACGATCTCGCGCAGGCGGACGAGCGGCAGGGCAAACTCGGTGGCCGCCCTCGGGGCCCTGCGCGCGTCAGGCATTACGAGCAGGCCGCGGCGCACAGACCGCGCGATGGGCTCGGGGCCGCCACGCTCGATGTCGAAGCGGCCCATCGCGAGCGTGTGTGCTTGCAGGCCGGCGCGCGTGCGCTCGCAGAAGACGACGACCTCCTCCCCCGCGCGAAACGCCGGCGCGCCCGGCACGTGCTGCGCGTACCCGCCCACCTCGCCACCGGGCGTGACGATCGTCATGCGCGCACCCTTGACCAGCGCGGACCCGGCCAGCACCTCGTGGACCTCCAGCGCGACGTAGGTCCAGATCCGGCGCGTCGCAGCGTCATAGCGGGCGCGCGTGGTGAGGACCTCGCCGCGCAGCACGCGCTCGGACGAGCGGGTCATCTCGCCGAGCGAGACGTCGCGCACGATTGCTGCCTCGACGGGGCGGACAGCGAGGCCGAGCAGGAGCTGCGCGGTCACACAAGCGAGGAGCAGACGGGTGTTCGGGCGGCCCATGGCGGCAGTATACGGGCCGGCGCGTTGACAAGCCACGGCGCTTCGCGTGCGATGGGGACATGGACGTACTGACCCTCCAAGGACTCCTCGAAGACGTGGCCACCGGCCGGATCGCGCCCTCGGCGGCCCTCGACGCGCTGCGCGACTTTCCGGTCGCGGAGGCCGCCCGGGCGAGCCTCGACACCCACCGCGCGCTACGCACGGGCTTCCCGGAGGTCGTGCTCTGCGAGGGCAAGTCGCGCGCAGACCTCGTGGACATCGTCGCGAAGCTGCGCGGCCTCGGCGAGCCGGTGCTCGTCACTCGCATCCCTCCCGAGGACATCGACGCCCTCGTCGCCTCGCTCGGAAGCGACTCGGCGCCCTTCGAGCGGCACGATCTCGCGCGCGCGGCGCTGTTCGGATCCCGACCCGTCGTGCCCGAGGGCCGCGGCGACGTCTGCGTGGTGAGCGCTGGCACCGCCGACGCGCCCATCGCCGCCGAGGCCGCGCTCGTCGCCGAGCTCTGCGGATCGCGCGTGTGCCGGATCCACGACGTCGGGATCTCGGGCCTGCACCGCCTCACCGCACACGCCGACACCTTGCGCCGCGCCGCCGTCATCGTCGCCGTCGCGGGCATGGAGGGCGCGCTTCCCGGCGTCATCGCGGGCCTGTTCGGGCGCCCCGTCATCGCCGTGCCCACGTCGCGCGGCTACGGCGTCGGCGCGGGCGGCTTCGCGGCGCTCGCCGGCATGCTGACGAGCTGCGCGGCGGGCGTGCTCGTCGTCAACATCGACAATGGCTTCGGCGCGGGCTACGCGGCCGGCTTGATCAACCGTGCGCCCTCCGCCACGGGTTGCCAATGACGACCCTGCTGCACCTCGATCTGCCCACGGGGATCGCCGGCGACATGACCGTCGCGGCGTTCATTGACGCGGGTGTGCCGGTCGAGATCGTGCGCGCGGCGATCGCGGCCCTGCCCTGGGAGGGGCTCGGCCTGCTCGTCGAGCGCGGGACGAGCCACGGCCTCGCGGGTACGCACGTCACGGTCACGCAGCCGACGTCCGCGCGCGGCCCAATGGTGCGCAAAGCGACCGACGTCAAGCGCGGGCGTACCTTCGCCGAAATTCGCGCGCGCCTGACGCAGAGCGCGTTGGATATGCCGGTGCGGGATCTGGCGATCGCCATCTTCGCGCGCCTCGCCCGCGCCGAGGCCCGGATCCACGGCGTGGAGACCGACGCGCTCGTGCTGCACGAGGTGGGCGCCCTCGACGCGATCGCCGACATCACGGGCGTGGCGGCCGCCGTGACGCACCTCGCGCCGGCGCGCATCACGGCGTCGCTCGTGCCTGCGACCGAGGGGCTCATCACCTGCGAGCATGGCGTGCTGCCGCTTCCTGGGCCCGCGGTGCTCGCGCTGCTCGAGGGGTGGCGCTTCAGGCCGAGCGACCTCACGACGGAGCTGGTCACGCCAACGGGCGCCGCGATCCTCGCGACGCTGGCGACCGCGCAGGGTCCGCTGCCCGAGATGACGCTCGAGCGGGTGGGCTACGGACTCGGTCGCAAGGTCCTCCAGGGGCGGCCCAACGCGCTGCGCGTCGTCATCGGACGTGCACCGCAGGCGCACGACCCGCCCGCGGAGCGCGAGTGCCTCGTCGAGACGAACCTCGACGATCTGGCGCCCGTGCACGTGCCGCCACTCGTCGACAAGCTCTTCGAGGCCGGCGCGCTCGACGCATGGACGAGCCCTGCGACGATGAAGCAGGGGCGCCCAGGCCTCGTGGTGTCCGCCATCTGCCCGCGCGAGGCGCTCGATCGCGTGTGCGGCGCGCTCTTCGCACACTCGACGACCAACGGCCTGCGCGTAACCGAGGTGGACCGTCGCCGCCTGCGCATCACGTTCGAGCAGGTCGAGGTGCAAGGCCACGCGATCCGCATCAAGTGCGCGTGGGACGGCGAGGCGCTGCGGCACGCGATGCCGGAGACGCGCGACGTGGTGGTGGCGGCGGCGGCCTTGGGTCTCGCGGTGAGGGACGTGGCGGAGGGGGCGATGGGGCAGTGGCGCGAGGTCGGAAGATTGCGCCATTCAAAACGAGTCATCCACACTGAATAACACGCGAATTCCAGAATTCGGCCGCGCGGCCGATTTCTCACGCGCGGCCTCGTCCTACCGCCGTACCGTCCACGTCATCGGCGCCGAGTTCCCTCGCACCCAGGGCGCGTACATGCCCATCGCGATGGCCGGCGGCACGCCGATGCGACCTGTCATTTCGGCTCGCATGCGGTAGTGGACCTCGGCGCGGCCGTCGTTGAGCGTGGACACGAACAGCGCCACGCGCTCGTCGCGGACCTCGAGGTGGCCGACGTTGCCGGAGGTGCCCCTGGCGTCGACCTCGAAGCCGGCGGCTCGCGGATCCTCGATGAAGAGGTAGCGCATCGACCTCGGGCAGGTGACCACGATCTGGACGTCGATCTCCTCGCCGGGGGTGACGTGGCCGCCGATGGGCACGCGCTTGTCCTCGGTCTGGCCGGTGGCCTCGTCTTCCACGTGGGTGATGCGGCCCCAGGTGCGATCGACCTTGCAGCCCTCGTTGCGTTCGACGGCGGTGCGGAGGTAGGCGACCTCCCCGAGCACGAAGGCCGCGCCCTCACCGCGGTAGGTCAGCGTGGACGGGCCCACGTCGGCGACGCTCGCGCGGTGGCTCGCGCGCGTGGCGGGATCGACGGCGAGCGTGGCCTTCGCCGCGCCGTCGAGCGTGAGTTGGCCCTTGCCGCCCCCGCCGCCCGCGAGCGCCAGCGCGACCAGCGCGTCGATGGCCGAGGCCGTGTCGCGCGTGGAGTCCCAACCGTCGCCGCGCGCCTTGTGCAGCAGCCCCTTTGCCAGCGGCACGAGCAACGGATGCTTCGGATCGTGGCGCACGAGCGCCCGCAGGGCCCGCGCGGTCGCGTCGGTCGCGCCGTCGGTGAACTCGAACGCGTCCTGCCTCTGTCGCGCCTGTGCCACGTCGCCCTTCGTCTCGAGCGAGGCGGCGAGGCGTTCGGCGAGCTTCGGCGCGCTCGCCTTGTCGTCGGCGCGCGTCGCGGCCTCGAGCGCGGCGGCCCATGCAAACGTCGAGAGATCGCCCTTCGCGGCCGCGACCTTCGCGATCTCGGCCTTCACGAGATCGGCGTCGTCCTTGTTCGGCGAGAGCGCGAGCGCCAGGAACGCCCGCCCCTCCAGCCCCTTGAGATCCGGAAGCCCCCGCAGCAGCGCGTCGCGACCGCTCTTGCGCACCTCGTCGGAGACCGCGAAGCCCGCACCCTTGGCGCGGTCGAGGCCCATGAGCGCGTAGGCCGTGAGGTAGGGATCGGCCTCCTCGCCGCTCCACCAGCCCCAGCCGCCCGAGGGCGAGGCGAGGCTGTACAGGCGCCGGACGCCGCGTTCGACCCAGCGCGGCAGCCGCGCGAGCGACTTGGGCCGCGCGATTCCCAGGCTGTCGTAGGCGCTCGCGACCGTCACGGCCGGCACGAAGGCGCTCACGGTCTGTTCCGTGCAGCCATAGGGGTAGCTCACGAGGCCCGCCACCGCCTCCTCGAGCAGCGGCAAGGGAGTGCCCGACGCGTCGAGGCGCACGTCGGCCTTGCCCGCGAGCGCTTCGGGCAGCTCGACCCTCACGCTTTGGCCGTTCGTGAAGAGCCCTCCGAGGCGTGCGGTCGTCTTCACCGCCATCGGGTGCACCGGCACCTTGCGGGCCTCGGCGTCCTTCATCGTCCCCGCGCTGGAGCCCATTTGGGCGCTCGCGAGCACGGCGAGCGTCCCGGCTGTGGCGGCCTGCACCGCGAAGCGCACGGGCTCCGCGGCCATCGGCCCGAGCTTGACCTTGCGCACGGGCTCGCCCACGAGCGTCCCGGTGCTGCCCTTCTCGATCGCGAGCGCGACCTCGGCCTCGCCGGCTTGCTCCGTGAGGTTCTGCGCGACCGCGACCACGTCGATCGTATCGCCCGCCGTCATGAAGCGCGGCAGCCCGAGCCGCACGACGAAGGGCTTCTTCGCGACGATGTCATGGCTCGCCTCGCCCGCGCGCAGCGTCCCGTCGCCGCCCGAGGCCGCCCGCACGAGCAGGCGCCAGGTCGCGAGATCGTCGGGCAGCTTGGCGGTAAACATCGCCTTGCCGTCGGCGTCCGTCACGACGTGCGCGTTCCAGTGGGCCATGTCGCGGAAGTCGCGCCGCACGCCGCGCCCGCTGTCCTTCGACGCGCCGCCGACCATGCGCTCGACGAAGGCGTGCACGGTCACGATCGGGTTCGGCCGGCTCGCCCAGAAATACGAGTCGATGTGCGGGCGGTGATCGGGCGCGACCAACTCCAGCGCACGATCCACGAGCGCGACCGAGAGCTCCACCGGCACGGGCTTGCCGCCCTTGTCGCGCGGCGCCTTGCCCTCCGCGTCTTTGACCTGGAGCGTGAACGCGGCCCGTTCCCCGGGCAGGTACGCCTGCTTGTTGCTCGACACCTCGACGCGGAGCGCGTGGGCCTTGCTCTGGATCGTCACGGCGCTCTGCCACAGGTGCACGTGCCGCTTCTTCGGCTGCGCGAGCGTGACGTAGAGCGTGGGCACCATGGCCTCGGTGATTGGGATCTCCAGGTAGCGCATCTGGCTCGACATCTTGACCGTGCGCGTCTGGAAGACGTGGTCTCCCTCCACACCGAGCAGCACGAGGCCGCCCTTGTCCTTCGACGAGACGAGCAGGCGCGCCTTGTCGCCGGGCCGGTAGCTCGGCTTGTCAAAGGTCGCCTCGAGGTAGCGCGGCGTCTCGACGCCCCCGATGCCGTCATCCGTCGACGACCAGAAGGCGGTCTCCTCGACCACGGGTCTGCCCGCCGCGTCCTTCGACTCGACCGCGACGTAGACGAGGCCGTCGACGCCGACCTTGAGCGGCACCTTCACACCGCCGTTGGCGTCGGTCTTGGCGGTGACGCTCGCGAGCTTGCGGAAGGCCCACATCTTGTGCGCCGCGTCCCAAGCCCGCACGCTGGTCGTGGCCTTGACCTCGGCGCCGGTGGCGGCCTCGCCCGTCACGCGTGTGAGCTTGGCCATGAGCGGGACCGCCTCGTTGACCTTCGCGATCGTTGCGCCGAGCGAGACCTGGAGTCGCAGATCCGCGCGCAGCACGTCCACGCGCGCTTCGGCCGAGACGCGCTGCCCCGTGGCGTCGGTCGCCTCGGCTTCGAGGGTCAGCTCCCGATCGCGCGCGCCCCGGGCGGCCGGCACGCGCACGGTGGCCTTGCCGTCCGCGTCCAGCTTGACCTTGCCGTAGTCGTCGGTGCGGCCGTAGCGGTAGCTGTCGTAGCCGTCGTCGCGCTCCCAAGGCATGGAGCCGCCGAAAAATCCCGGCACGAAGGCCCGCCGGTCGAGCGCCAGCACGGTGTAGTTGACCTCCAGGTTGGCCGCGGGCGCGCCGAAGCTGTACGCGCCGCGCACCTCGAAGACCACCTCCTCGCCCATGAGAAAGTGCGCGCGTGGGGCGCTGACCTCCAGTCGGATGGCGGGTTTGCGGTACGCCGACACCATCACGTGCACGACGCCGAGGCCGCGCGATCCCGCGTAGCCGTCGAGGGTCGGCGCGCCATCGCTCGGCTCGTCGCCCGGTCCATCATCGTCGCTGCCCTGCGGTCCGTCTTCTTCGCCGTCGGGCGGCGGCACGAGCGGCGCGACCGTGCCGCGGTCGATCTTCGGCTCCTGGCCCGGCCGGCGTACGCGCACCGACCAGTCACCGAGGTCGGCCTCCTCGTCGAGCCTGAACGCGCCCGAGAGGCTCCCGAACGCGTTGGTCGTCCCTTGCTGCGTACCCGCGACCTGCCCGTGCGGCCCGACGAGCTCCGCTACGAACGCCTCGTTCGGCTTGATGCGATAGCCGCCACCCTGATCGGCGCGCACGGTGGCCTTCCAGTGCAGCAGGTGTCCGGGCCGATACACGTGCCGGTCGGTGGTGACGAAGACGCGCCACGCGTCCTCCGATGTGCCGCCCGCGGGCGGGATCGTGACGTAGGCGGCGTGCTCTCCCGCAAACGCCCACACGCGCAGCGGCTTGCCACCCGCGACCTTGAGCCTCGCGAGGCCGCGGTCGTCGACCTTCGCGCCGCCCACGGTGGCGGTCACAGACTTCGCGAAGCTCGGCTCGACGGCGGGATCCACCTGGAACTGCACGTCGGGAAACGCCCTCGCGCTCTCGCGATCGGCGGCCCAGAGCACGAGATCATCGCGCCCGCGCTTGACCACGAGGCCGAGCTTCGTGACGAAGACGGGCACGCGCACTTCGCGCAGCTTCGCGTCCGCGGCCTTGATGCGGAACACGTAGAGGCCGGGCTGATCGAACGCGGGCCGCACCTCGCTCGTGCGCAGCGCGACCGACTCGCCGCCGCCCACCGGCTGTTGAAAGCGGAACACGGGCTTGTCGTCGAACTTCATGCGCTTGACGTCGAGCGCCTTGCTCAGCGACGCCTTGAGCATCTCGGGCGCGAGCCGCTGAACGGTCACATCGAGCATCCGCACGCGGCGCGACCGCACCTGCACGACGATGTTCTCGCCCGGCGCGGCGGCCTCGTTGTAGACGAACGCGGCGAGCGAGGGGGGCTGCGGCGCGACCTTGACCTCGACCTTGGCGGGCTTGCCCTCGACCACGGCGAACGGACCGGCGGAGGTCTGCTTGAAGCCCTCGGCCGGCACGCGGATCGTGTAGGTGCCTGGCGCCTTCGGCAGGCACTGGAACTCGCCCGACGCCGACGAGGTCGTGGTCACGGGCGTGGGCCCCAGGCACTCCACGGTGACGAAGCGCAGCGGCTCACCCGTGTCTGCGCGCAAGACCCGACCCGCGAGTGAGAGCGTCGGCCCCTGCGCCCGGGCATCGAGGCCGGTCGCGAGGCAGGCGAGGCTCAGCGCGAGCGCGACGAGGCGCGGCACGGTCGAGGCGGGCAAGGGGCGAGCGGGCATGACATCCTCCGGCGTTGCCCGCATCGTTTATGACGAAGCGAGTCCGACGTAAAGCGCCATCCGTACGCTCGCAGGCGCGCGTGTTCACCTGCGGAACCCGCGCCGTGCAGGAGCAGACGCGGCGTCGCCCGTCAGGACCCCTTTACGGCCGGCAGCGCGTAGTCGCGCGTCGCGAACAGCCGCACGCACGCGTCGACCGCGTCCCCGTGCAGCGCCGTCCCGCGGGCGCGCCCGATTTCGGACAACGCCGCGTCGAGCCCCAGCGCCGGGCGATAGGGGCGGTGCGACGCCATGGCCTCCACGGTGTCCGCCACCGCGAGGATGCAGGCTTCGAAGCGGATGGCGCCGCCCGTGAGCCCGCGTGGATACCCGGTACCGTCGAGGCGCTCGTGGTGCATCAGCACGACGTCGGCCACCGGCCACGGGAACTCCACGCCGCGGATCATGTCGTAGCCCGCCTGCACGTGCGCCTTCATGAGGCTGAGCTCGATGCTGCTGAGCCGTCCCGGCTTGGACAGGATCTCCGAGGGGACGACCATCTTGCCGACGTCATGCAGCGTCCCAGCGACGCGCACGGTCTCCACGACGTAGGACTGAAGGCCCAACTCCTGTGCGATCGCCGCGCCGAGGTGCGCGACCCGCCGCTGGTGTCCCGCCGTGTAGGGATCCCGCGTCTCGACCGCCCGCGCCAGCGTCTCGGTCGTCGCGTGGAAGGCCGCGTCGAGCTTGCGCGCCGCTGCGATCCGCTCCACCTGAGCCTTCTTGCGCGACCAGGCGATCGCGATGCTGCTCGCCAGATCCTCGAGGAACTGGATCTGCTCGGAGCTGAAGGTGTTCGCGCGCCGGTTGTTGATTTGCAGCAGACCAATCGTCTCCTCGCCCGTGCGCAGCGGGATGAGCGCGATCGAGCGGTAGCCGCCGTCGATGCACCGGCCGCGCATCGGCACGAGCGCCCGGGTCGTGGTCTCCTGCGTGGCGAGCGCCGCGGCGTCGTTCGTGCAGAAGCTGCCGCGGGGCGTGAAGCAAGGGCGGCTCGGGTCCGTCTGGCCGGCGATGACCTGGCCGCACAGACAAGCGAGCGCCGTCGTCTCGCCCTCCCTCGGGGCCCAGCAGGCCGAGCGATCACAGGGTCGGCAATCGGCGGTCACGAAGTCCGGCGCGAACCCGGTCGTCTCGTAGTAGGGGTAGTCGTCGCCGTCGCGCAACCGGATCCCGACCGCGTCGAAGTCCGTGCTGCTGCGGATCAGGTCCAGGATCTCCCGGATTGGATCGCGCGAATCGTCCATCCGGTTGAGCAGCTCCAACGTGCGGCGCGCCAGGTTCTCGCGCGCCTGCGTGCGCGTGAGGTCCGCGAGCGTGGCCCGCAGATCGGCCGTCTGCGCGTCCACGAGGCCCTGCAAGTGCTCCCGATGTCGCGTGAGTTCCCGCCGCTGCGCGTCGAGCTCGAGCAGCACGCGCACCTTCGCGACGAGGATCTGCGGCTCGTAGGGCTTGGTGAGGTAGTCGACGGCGCCGGCCTCGTAGCCCTTGAAGACGCTGTCCTGAGAGACGTACGCGGCCGTCACGAAGATGATCGGCAGGGTTCGCGTCAGCGCGTCGCCGTGCAGCAGGCGAGCGAGCTCGAATCCGCTCATCCCCGGCATCTGGACGTCGACGATCGCGAGCGCGAACTCGTGATCGAGCGTCGCCGCGAGCGCCGAGTTGCCGCTGTCGGCCCGGACCACCGTAACCTCGAGCACCTCCAGCGTACGTTCGAGAGCGAGCAGGTTGCGAGGTTGATCGTCGACGATGAGGATGGACTGCCGCGCCATGAGGCTCCCGGTGGGTCATGTGCCGGTTGGTCGCGCCGGTGGCCACGCCCGACGCGAAACGCGGCGCACTCTAGATCGTCGCGCGCGGTCCGACAACCGGCGGCATGTCATCGAGTTATGTCAGATCCGGGAGATCGCGTCGCGCCCGCCTTCGTCGCGCCCGCCTTCGTCGCGGCCACGTCGCCGTGCGCGCTGGCTCGTCGTTGAGCAGGCCGATCTCGCCCACGCTGTCGCGCATGCCGATGCGCGGGACCTCGACGGGATCGGAACCGGCGCTGGGCGTGACCCGCACGGACGCGGTGCCCGAGAGGATCACGTAGCAGCCGTCCGGCACCCGGCCCTGCTCGACCACGGCCTCATCGGCCGCGAATTCCTCGAGCGATGCCTCCGGCGCGACGTGCGCGATCTGATCGGCCGTTGGGCCTGCGAAGAGCGGACGTCGCCCGAGGCCGGGCACGACGCGGCCGAGACGTTCGCCATCGAGCGGCACCGAACGCAGGCCACTTTCTCAGGGCGTATCCGGCGGCTCGACGCCGAGGTCACAGACGCCCCCGGCAGGAGGCCAACCGGTCTCGTCGCGAGCGGGCTACTTGTCTGCGAACTGGCGGTACAGGTCCATCAGCTTCCAGGCCGACTCCGCCGCGAGCTTGTCCTTGTACGCCGCGGGCACGGCCGACGCGCCGAACTTCGCCTTGCAGATGGCCGCGACGAGGGCCCCCTTGCCGCCGAACTCCTTC
>Ga0172370_10006519_pt1 | contig 14635 bp, 15 predicted proteins | sample LakKiv5m_FD_114538 | JGI IMG/M metagenome (GOLD analysis project Ga0172370, IMG submission 114538) | Freshwater microbial communities from Kabuno Bay, South-Kivu, Congo - kab_022012_11.5m | ecosystem: Environmental > Aquatic > Freshwater > Lake | place: Democratic Republic of the Congo...
CCTTTCTTGCGCCACTCACGCAGCACACCGATGCTGAACAACCAACCGCGTTTAAAACCGTAACGCGCGTTGTCGTTGGGGAAAATCGCATTAACCGACAACGCAACGACCCGATTCGCTTTCTTATCCCACGCCACGCGCCACAACGAAGGATCATGATGCGGGCTGTGCACCCATCGCTCATAATCCTGCTCGGTCTGCGCGGGATGACCCCAATGATCACGAAACGCTTCTACCATCGCTTCCCAGATCACTCGATAGTGTTCGGGCTTCGCTTCGCGCAGCTCAACACCCTCCGGCAGTTTCGCTTCGGGGAAATTTCCGAGCGGCGAATACAACATCAAGTAAAAATAGCGCGCGATCTTGTAACCGTTTTCTTCGGCAAGTTGCGATTTATACGGCGAAGTAGATCGGAAGTCTGACTTAATCATCCAATGCCGGATCTGCTTCGTGAAGCATGAAGAACAGGGCAGCGTCTATCACTTTGAAAGAGATTTCGATCGCCATCTTCGGGCATTCGGCAGCTTCGCCCGCCAGCCATTTTTCCATCTTGCGTTGAAGCCCGATGGCATAGAGTTCAGAGAGGGCGAGTTCGCTGCCGAGAGGCGGCAGCACCGTGCCGCTCTCGCCCTTCATCACTTCGATCTGACGCGATCCGTTTTGACGATTCCAGAAAATTTTGATTTGTGTTTCCATGTTGCACCTCCAGAGTCTCACATCCGGAGATGCAAGACTTATTTAACCGTTACGATGTAATTTGCCTGTCCGCTTCGCGTACTGCTCTGCCCAATGGAATATCCGCAAGCCGATTGGGACGGCGATGATGCCCATCAGCAGAGTCGGCACGATGAACTTCCACAAACTGGCGGTAGACGCGCCGTTGAGCAGTGCTTCGCGCGATCCATCCAAGACGTAGGTCGCCGGTGAAAACCACGAAGCGATCTGCATCCACTTGGGCAAGACCTCCACCGGGTAATACACGCCCGACACCAGAAGCAGCATGGCGATGATCAGGTGGGTCATCTGCGAACCACGCTCGGGAAACAGAAGCGGCAGCACCGAGCCCATGATGCTGATCCCGATGAACGACAGACTGCCGACCATCAACAAGATCAAGAAACCGAACAGATTGGCGTTCTTCAACTCCACCTCAAAGAACAAGACGGTGGCGATCAACACCACGCCGGTGTGAATGAGACTGTAGACAATCGCAAACGCCGTTTGCCCCGCCATGTGGAAGAAGCGCGTGATCGGCGCCATGAGCGTGTACTCGATTGTTCCTTCCCATCTTTCGAGACCCACCAAATCGGTGACCCAATAAAAGATCACCGAGAGATAGCGCCAGACGATGTTGCCGACGGCGAGATAGAGGACAAGATATTTGCTATCCACGCCCTGCCCGCCCATCTTCTCCACGCCCACGCCGATGTAGCTGATGGCTAAACTGTTGGCAACGGTGTACACCAGCCACACCAACTCCCATGCCCAATAACGTTTGACGATGTTGAAGTTGCGTTCAATGAACGCATACGATGCTTTGAAATCATTTGAAAGAGCTAACATAAAATTCTCATTCCCTCGGACCCGCGAGGTCTTAAAGACCTCGCGGGTCTCATAATCATTCTTCCTCAACCAATTTCTTCCCGGTCAATTCTAAAAACACTTCTTCCAGCGTTGGCTCGTGACCGTTGTGCGGAATCAGAGTCTTCAACTGCTTCGGCGTATCCAGCGCCACGATCTTGCCGTTGTTGATGATGGCAATGCGATCACACAGCGCGTCGGCTTCGTACATGTCGTGCGTGGTCAGCAAGATCGTCGCGTCGTGCGCGTCGCGCAGTTCGCGAATAAAATCTTGCACGTCGCGCTTCGAGCGTGGGTCGAGTCCGGTGGTGGGTTCGTCGAGCAGCAACAAAATCGGGTGGCTCAAGAACGCGCGGGCAATCGCCACTTTTTGCTGCATCCCGCGACTCATCTCTTCCATCGGTTTGTAAATGGACGCTTCTTCCAAACCGAGCCGCGTCAAAATTTCTTTCACGCGCTTCTTAGTCTCGCTCGCACTCACCCCATAGAGTCGCGCGCCGTACAGCAAGTTCTCCATCGGTGAAAGTTTTTTGAAGAAGCTGGCTTCCACCGAGACGCGGTTGATCAACGTCTGCACTTTGCGCGAGTCTGCGATCACGTCGTGATCGAACACGGTGATGCGCCCGCCATCAGGGATGAGCAGTGTGGCGATCAAACGGATCAAAGTGGATTTGCCGCTCCCGTTTGGACCTAACAAACCGAAAATTTCTCCGCGCTTCACTTGCAGCGAGACGTTATCTACTGCGACCTTTGCGCCCCTGCGGCTGCCGTCACCCTTCTTCAGCGACGGCAACCACTTTACGTCGCCCCCAAACGTCTTGAGAGCGTTATCAATGTTGACTGCGATTTTTGTATCCATAAAAATTTCTCCTTCCAGACGTTGCACTGCAACGTCTCTACAACCATAAACAAAAAGAGCCGCAAACGGATCGCTTGCGGCTCTAAACAACAGAAACAAAAAGACCGCGAGCGTTACGCCCGCGGTCTCTGCACAATTAAGACAAATCCAGCCGTCTCTTACACAAAGCAACAGGCGCAATACGACAAGGCATCCCCATCTTTACCACTGGGAATGCGAACAAAACTGTTTGTGTTAACTTCTGCCATTGGGTACTGCGCTCCTTTCTGTAAGATTTGGCGCGAAGAGTGTAGCATGAAGAGCAAGGGAGAGTCAAGAAACTTTAAGACTTCCCAAGAGATTCGATAAATTCCGCCGCCTTTACAATTCGTATTCCCAAACGAGTAAGCTCGTCCATTAGATCAACATCCTCAAGCAAATCGGGGTCGGACGAAACAAGAAAATTAACTCGTCCGCCTACTGCTGTGGCAATCAACGAAGTATCTTCAGGATCACGACAAGTTGGCGCAGAGAGATTGGGCTGAACAAAAAGAGCATGTTCATCTATAAACAACAAGAAGTCTTGAGTCGATTTCCCCGTGACATATTCCAAGATTTCCGGACGCGCTAGAACAATGCGCAGCTCCGTTAATGTCGCAAATGACATCACCACATCAAAGTGTTTTGCGCGCCAACGGTTAAATATCTCAGACCGTGTTCCTCCCGCAGCCATACGAATGAGAACGTTAGGATCCAGAGTGGCGCGTGTCATAACATCACTTTTGTTTTCGCGCGTCGTGGATGATTCTATTTAACTCTTCATCGGATAATGTATTAATATCTTTCACCTGTGATCTCTGAGACTCGACTACAGCAAAAAAACGATCAAAAGATTTTTGCCATTCATCTAAAGGCATTGTTTCAAACTTAGAAATCTCAGGAAGGATAATTAATACGGCTCTGGCATATTTCGGCAAGGGCGAATCATCCGCAAGTCGCATCACACCATCTTTAATTTCAATAGGGTAAGCCGTCAATGTTGTCATATCACGCTCCTTCTTCGTATATTCTAACACTGTGCTCAATCAGCGCTCACCACCACGGAGACTCGCCTTGCCCGTCTATCCCACAACAACGCCAGACTAAAGACTGCCGCTATCAACGAGATAATCGCATTGCCTTGTAACACATGATCCAAGCCGATCTGGTCGGCGACCAAGCCGCTGAAGTACGAACCCAACGCGCCCGCCGTGAACATGAAACCCAAAATGAGCCCCGAAGCGAAGGCGGCGCGGTTAGGCATGGCTCTTTGCGCGATGGTGACAAGGATGCTGTGTGACGCGCCATTGAGCATCCCCGCCAACGCCGCAAACACAAAAATCCAAACGCCGCTTGCCGACGGGAAAAAGAAAAATGGGATCGCGCTCAACAACAACGTCAAGGTGATCGTGCGCCGCCGCCCCCAACGATCTCCCAACACCCCACCCAACACGCCGCCGAGTGCCGAGCCGCCCATGAACATGGCGACAATCACGCCGTAAGTCGTCGCCGATACGCCAAGGTCGTGAAAGTATTTTGGCGCAAAGGTGGTCGTGGCATTTTGCGCCCACGAGCGCGTGCCAGAAACGATCAGCGCCACAAGAAAGATCGAAAGGTGAGAAACAGAGTCGGCGTCACCGTGTTGAGTTCGTTTGGCAGGCGCGGGAGTCGAAGATCGCAATTCGCGCGCGGCGAAGAGTCCAACGGGGATGATCAACACAGTGACGATCAACACGCCCGCGCGCCCGAGAGTGTCCAAGATGATTCCGCCGATGGCGGGACCGAGCGAGAGTCCACTCTGACCAAAGAGAAAAAAAAGTGACGCCGCCGTTGCCGCGTGACCCGCCATGTGCGTGTAGCCCACTTGCGCCGCGCGGCTGGTGCCGTGCGGATGAAACGCCCCCGACCCCAACGCGCCGACGACCAAAAATGGAATCGAAAACTGCGCGGGGAGAATCGCAAACAGCGAAAAACAAATCACCATCCACAGCACGCCGCCCGCTACGGGCCAGCGACCGCCGTAGCGATCTGAAATCCAACCGAAGATAGGTTGCGAGAGCGAGCCGATGACGGTATACGTCGTGGCGATCAATCCAATCGTTGCGTTGTTGAGCGCAAGCGAAACACTTAACGCGGCAAGCAACACGCCAACCTGACCATTGAGGGTATCAACGCCTAAGTGCGAAATTGAAACAGCAAGGAAGAGAGGCTGGCGGAGAAGGCGCACGGCGCTGGATGTGAGAAATGTGAGAGCAGAGGCTAGAATCTAAATTCGGCTTTCAGTTTGCGCTGAACAACCTGCGATAGAGTTCTGTCTCTAACAAACTATAAGGGTCACACCGCGTTTTAAGTTTGCGGAAACAATCCATCACCTCATCGCCCAGAAAGCGCCGCACTGTTTCCGGTCTAAGCGTGATATCTTTAGCAAAATAGAATCGCCCACCTGCATCCAAGACGATCTCGTTCATATCGTCGGCTAGCTTCTGCAATTTGCGGAGGTCATTCTTCACCGCAAAATCCATCGCCAACGAATAACCATCTACAGCATGTGAGAGCAAAAATTTGTCGGGGCGATGACGTTTAAGAACGCCAAGGTAGGTGGGCATACCGCGCTTTTGGCACATTCGCATCATTTCGCTAAAAACGGCATGTGCCCGCTCGCGTGGAATGAATGATTGATATTGAATCAAGCCGCTACTGCCATAAGACTTTTCCCAATTCGGAATGTAGTCCAGGAGGAAGTTAAACCCTACCAGAGACTGAATGTAACGTTTGCGATGCTCAAGGGTACGAGAGGCAGCATACTTGGCGGTGTTAACTAACGTCGTGCCGACATTGTTCATGAAGGGGTACATCAAACGCCACATCAAAGATTTCGGCAAGAGTCCGAAAAAAGTATCGGGCAGTGTTTGATATTCCACGCTCAGCGTTTGCGCCGGTTCGTGGTCATCGCCTTCGTGCAAATAGGTGGCGCGATGGATCTGCCCCCGCCCGTGCGAATGCGTGCCATCCACCCACCCCACCAAATAGTCACTCTCGCCTTTGATCGGTTCGAAGTCGTCCATCATCACGCCCAACGTGGGCGTCGCCCAAGCGTTGACCCACACGTTGCCTGAGTGAATTTTTTTCATTTGCAGTGTGATGGAAGTGAACACGCCCAAAGCGCCCACGCCGCCGATCATGGCATAAAAAAGATCAGCATTCTTGTACGGCGAGCAAGTGACGAGTTCATCGGTGGACAGCAACGCCTCAAACTCCAACACATGTTCGCCCAGGGGTCCTGCCACGTAATTATTTTTGCCGTGGATATTCATCGCCAAGCATCCGCCGATGGTCGGGAACATGGTGCCGGGCACAACAGGGAGCCACCAGCCGTCTTCGAGAGTGTACTGCCATATTTGTTGAATGGTGACTCCCGGCTCCACTTTAAGCACGCCCGATTCGGGTCCCCATTCGATCACGCGATTCATGCGGCGCAAATCCAAGATGATGCCGCCAGCGTTGAGGGCGGCATCCCCGTAGCTTCGCCCGCTTCCGCGCAAGCCAACCTTGAATCCTTCTTCCATTGCAATGCTGAATATCTCAGCAATGTGCTCGGTATGAGTGGGGCGAAAGAGATACGCCGGGCTTTTAAGAGAACGTCCAAAATTTTGCAGAAAGGTTAAACGGTCAATGGTAAGCATAGTGAGGGTGACAAGCCATTAAATAGACAGCCGCCGAAAAATAAACGAAGGGATGTACTGAATGATCAACATAATCCACCGCCAGCGCGCGGGCGTGAATATTATCTGTTTACGATAGCAGATAGCCTGCCAAATATCGCCTGCCGCCTGCTCAGGGGAAATCGCCATTCCACTCGGGCGCCCCGTTGCCCTGAACATGTCTGTATCCACAAAGCCAGGCTTCACGGTCAACACGTGAACGCCTTTGCGGGTGAGGCGGTTGCGCAGCGATTCGAGATAGGTGGTGAGCGCCGCTTTGGTCATGCTGTAAACCGGACTCACGACGCGACCCCGCACGCCGGAGATGGATGAGATGCCCACGATGTGTCCGCCGCCCATGCGATCAAACAAGATTGCCGCATGGTTCAACCAGACAATCGCGCCCAGCACATTTACTTCAATCATGGCGCGATCTTTCTCGAAATTGTATTCGTTGATCGCCATCACCGGCATCACGCCGGATGAATACACTACAATCTCGACACGTTCCAGATCACGCAGGATGGCTTGAAAGATCACTGGCACATCGTCAAAGTTCGTTGCATCGTGCGGATAAGGAAAAGCGCGTTTCGTTCCAAGTTGAGAATTGATCTCATCGCAAATCGAGATCAGCCGATCCGCGCGGCGAGCGACGAGCGCCACCGTGTAACCTTCGCGCGCCAATCGCCGCGCCAACGCCTCACCAATACCAGACGATGCGCCGATGACGATTGCGCCACAAACGGGAGAAAGTTTAGAATGAGTTAGTGTCATAACGGGTCTAAGTATAACAAATGATGCGCGCTCTATGCTAAAATCTCTCCATGTCCCGCAAACACCCCAAAGTGCCGCCTTCTGAACTCCCGCAAACTCCCGAGACTTGGGGAGTAGGATCATTTCTTTTGCGTCAATGGTTAATTGACGACGATCCAGAAATCCCGCTCCGCCCAAGTTTAATTATGGTGCTTGATCTCGATCATGGTTGCATCATGGCGAGCAGCCTCATAAACCACGCGCCATCGGCAGAAGAGATTCGCGATACGCTTTTCAAAGCGATGACGAAGCCGATGAAGATGTGCGGCGAACCGCGTCGCCCAGCCACATTATTCTGTCATAGCGCAGGTTTGGGAGAAGCGATTGAGCCTTATATGGATGAGATTGGCATTCACTGTAAGCCGCGCGCCATTCCCGGAATTAATGACGTCTTAGAGGAAATGGCGCAATTCATGGATGAGGAAGAAGATCACCCATCGCTGATTGACATTGAAGGCGCAACCCTTGACGATGTCGGCAAGTTTTTTGAAGCGTCGGCTGCTTTTTACCGCGCCGCGCCGTGGGTGCATTTGTTAAATGAGCAATTCTTTTTGTTGCGCATCCCCGCCGAAGGCGGCCTGGAGCGATTTGTAACCGTGATGGGCAACGGCGGGGTGGAATATGGGCTGGCGTTTTATGAAAGTTGGAAAGATGTAGAGAACCTGTTTAAGAATCAAGAGGATCCTTTGCAGGCGCTGCCGGCGCAAGGAGCGCTCTCCATGCTTTACGAGCGGGCGCACCAGATGTCCTTTGACGATCTGGATGCAATCCAAGAACACGATTGGGACGTGGTAGACGAGCAAGCCTATCCAAGCCCGATCTATTTTCATCGCACCGAAGAAGCGCGTCGCCCGACGTTGGCAGAACTGCAATGGACCGAAGCGGCGCTGCGCGCGATTCCGCAGATCGTCAACGAGCATTTGCGCCCCGACAACAAAGGCGACTTCGCCCCGTTAGAAACTACCCTCCCCGTTTCTACCTCGCGCGGCGAAGTGCGTGTGTTTGTAAAATACCCGGCAGGCGTCCTCCAGCGTGGAACCTTCCCCGCCTCAAGTGTTATGGACGACTGGGATGAAGATGGCGAGCCGCTCGACGAGCCGCCCATCTTTGATCGCCGCCTCATGGAAAAATCGTTGCTGGACGCACTTGGCGATGTGCTTGGCAACGCAGTGAGCGATCCCAAACTACGCAAAGCGCAGGACATAATGTACCAAGCATTTGAAGAGACCAACCCTGCCAAACGTATTTCACTTGCCCACAAAGCGCTGAAGACTTCCGATAAATGCGCCGATGCGTTTGTGTTGCTCGCCGAAGAACAAGCCGACACCATCGCCCGCGCGTTAGAGTATTATCAAAAAGGCGTAGACGCCGGAGAACGCGCCTTAGGCGATGACTACTTCAAAGAAGACGCGGGACATTTTTGGGGCATCATGGAGACTCGCCCCTACATGCGCGCGCGCGCCGGTCTGGCAGAGTGTTTAATGAAATTAAATCGGGTGGAAGACGCGATTGCTCATTATCGTGACATGCTGCGTTTAAACCCGAATGACAACCAGGGGCTTCGTTATATTTTAGCGGTGGCGCTGCTTGATCTAAACCGCGACGCCGAATTAATTAAACTCCTGAAACAATACAAAGACGACGCGATGGCGGATTGGCTTTATACCTGGGCGTTGGCAGCCTTCAGAAAAAACGCCAAAAGCAAAGAGGCGGAGAAACGTTTGAGAAATGCTCTCGAACAAAATTCTTTTGTCCCCGAGTATCTCACCGGGAAAAAACGGGTGCCGTTAAATCTCCCCCCGACGATGGGCTGGGGCGACGAACAAGAAGCGATTCATTACGCCGCAAAATTTCTCAATCACTGGCGACGCACCCCGGGAGCGATTGACTGGGTGAAGGACCATCTCTAATGTCCGGGCGCAAAGAGTTGATCATCAAACGCCTGCAAGAAGAAGGAGCGAAAACCGTAGAATTCTTTCGCTCCATCCACGAGAACGACTTTCGGCAGCAAGTGTATACCACCGGTCCTCAATGGGATGCGCGTAACCTGCTGGCGCATTTTGTCAGCGCCGAGCGCACCTTCGCCTTTTACGGGCGCGACATCCTCAACGGCGGCGAAGGCGCGCCTGAAGATTTTGTGATTGACGAATTTAACGAAACGCAAGTCGGCAGGATGAAAACAGCGAGCGCGTCTGATCTGATCGACCAATTTGAAGAAGCGCGGGCGAACACGATCCACCTGATCGAAAGCATGAGTGACGCCGACTTTGACCGCGTGGGCCGCCACCCTTGGTTCGGCAAAGTGCCGCTTGGCAACATGATCAAACTCATCTACCGTCACACCATGATCCACCAGCGCGACATCAAAAAAGCCATTGAGACCAAGCAACCTGTGCCGCACGTAGATGCAAAACCTGTTGGTAATCAGTAATTAGTAATTGGTGATCACCAATTACTAATTACTTTTAATTGATAAACTCTCTGAAAGGACTCTGCTCATGTCTGCTCGCAAAGATACCATCCGCAAACGCATCACCGACGATCACGAAGTCGCCATCAAGATTCTCAAAAGCTTCACCCCCGAACAATGGGCGAAGCCCGCGCCATCAGAACAAGATGCGCCATGGACGGCAAAAGACGTTCTCGCCCATCTTGCCGACTCGGAAGGCGGCATCTTAGGACAGATCAGTCGCTGTCTCGCCGGTGAAGTCACCGTCCCCGACGGCTTTGATCTCGCTCGATGGAATCGCCGCGTCGTGCAAAAGCGGGCCGAGTCTTCTATCGCCGATTTGCTCAACAGCATCGAAGCTACCCATCAACAAGTTCTTCAACGGCTGGAGACTGTATCCGACGCCGAATTAGACAAAAAGGGCAAGCACGCTCGCGGCGACGTGATCACCATCGAAGAATTTTTCACGCGCATCACCGAACACCGCCGACAACACGCCGAAGAATTGAAGAAGGGTGTTGGGTAGTTTGGTGGTTAGGTGGTTAGAGAATGGAGATTAGAGATTGGAAGTTTGAAGTTTGAAGTTGGGGTTTTGGGATTTTTATATTTTGGAGTTTGAGATTAAATCATGAAAGCTTCTGAAGTAACGGTGGAATGGCTCGGCAAAATTGACTACAAGATCATGCCTGCGAACAAGATCACCATTGAAGGCGTGGTCGTAAAAGATTTGGTGACACATTTAGATGGCAGAGGCGAAGTCACCGAGTTGTGGAGCGAACCCTGGGTTGAGAAAAATAATTTACTTTATCCAAAACACGTATATCAAAGCGCCACCGATTACGGCGTAGTGAAGTGCTGGCATCTGCACGACATCCATACCGATCAATTTACTGTCACACGCGGTAAGCTGCAAGTGAGTCTGGTGGACTTGCGCCAAGACTCGCTCAGCTTTGGTCACGCCAACGCAGTTTTTTTGGGAAGTTTGCGCCCACGTCTGATCAAAATCCCGCCGATGGTGATGCACGGTTGGAAAGCCCTCTCGCAACCCGAAGTGCTGGTCGTCAACTTGCAATCGCACGTTTACATCGCGTCCGACGAATTTAAATTCGAGTGGGATTGCGTCATCCCCGAAATTTGGGAGCCGAAGAATGGCTAATGGCGAATAGCCGATAGCAGATTGTAGATAGCCGTTTGCTATCAGCCATCAACCATTTGCAATCTGCTACACATGCCCGAATTCTTCAACGTTCTCCCGCCCGATGAAGCGCTCGCCAAACTTTTTGAGCATCTGACCTCAACACCGCAACCTGAAACAATTCACGTCGCGGACGGGCTGGATCGAGTGACAACCGAATCGATCCGCGCGTCCGTTTCGATTCCGTCCTTCCCGCGCTCGACAATGGACGGTTACGCCGTCAACGCGCGCGATACCTTTGGCGCAAGTCAAACACTACCCACCTACCTCAGCCTCATCGGCGAAGTGCCGATGGGCGCCGCCCCAAACTTTGATCTCAAACCAACCCAAGCCGCGCTCGTTCACACCGGCGGCATGATCCCGAAGGGTGCGGACGCAGTGGTGATGATCGAAGTAACTCAACGCATCCGCGAAAACGAAATTGAAGTGTTGAAAGCCGTCGCGCCGAATGAAAACGTTTTGCAGATCGGCGACGACATCGGCGAAGGTGGTGAAGTAGTCAGCGCGGGTCACATCCTTCGCGCCCAAGATTTAGGCGGGCTTGCCGCCTTGGGTATTACGCAAATTAAAGTGGCGCGCAAGCCGCGCATCGCCTTGCTCGCCACAGGTGATGAAGTCGTCGCTCCAGAATCAGAAATAAGTTTGGGGCAGATACGCGATGTCAATTCGTATTCGGTGGCAGGGCAGATCGTTCGGGCTGGCGGCGTCCCCGTGCGCTGCGGCATCGCGCCTGATCAGTTTGATCAACTTAAATCAAAAGCGGCGCAGGCGTTGTCCGATGCCGATGCGTTGGTATTATCCGCAGGGAGTTCGGTCAGTGCGCGCGACATGACGGCCGATGTAATCCATCAGTTGGGCAAGCCCGGCATATTGGTTCACGGCGTTGCAGTCAAACCCGGCAAGCCGACGATTCTTGCTGTCGCCAATGGCAAGCCCGTCATCGGTCTTCCGGGCAACCCGGTGAGCGCGATGGTGTGCGCCGAACTTTTTGTAGTGCCGACGATCTATCGTTTGCTTGGCTGTAAAACCCCGCCGACGAATCGAAGTGTGAACTTAAGAGTGACTCACAATATCGCGTCGCAAGCCGGGCGCGTAGATTATGTGCCTGCGCGAATCATCCAGCGTGATGGCGAAGATTGGGTTGAACCGATCTTCGGAAAGTCGAATCAAATTTTCACGTTAATCTTTGCCGATGGGATGATAATAATTGGGAGAGACTCGAATGGGATGCAAAGTGGGGAAGTGGCTGAGGTGAGGTTGTTTTGATGAGATCGTAATCGGAGGTTAATTCTATGCCTTACACTTTTCAAATCGAAACCAGCGCATCACAAGACCGGCTCGAAAAATTAATTGCCGAACGTCTGAAGCCGGGTTCCAACAAAGAGTTGATTGACTCGCGTATCTGGGATTTGTTCGGCGAGACGTGGGCAGTCATGTTCACCGATCTCGCCGGATTCTCGCGCAATGTCGAGCAGTTCGGCATCATCCACTTTTTGCAAACCATCTACGAATCGCAACGTGTGCTTGTGCCGGTGATTGATCGCTACGACGGCATCTTGCTGAAAATGGAAGGCGACAGCATGTTGGTCATCTTCCGCAGTGTGGCGAAAGCAATTGAGTGTTCAGTGGAGATGCAGCGCACGCTGGAGAACTACAATGCCGACAAAGATAAAGAGGAACAAATTTTATTATGCGTGGGATTGGGTTACGGGCGCATGCTGCGCATCGGCGATCAGGATGTATTTGGTCCACAGGTGAATGCGGCAGGTAAACTCGGCGAAGACACGGCGAAGGCAAAAGAGATTCTTGTCACGGGTGCAGTCGCCGATGCTGCACACAAACTCCCCGGAATCAAGTTTGAAAAGATCGGCAAAGTGCCGCCCGGCGCCGAGTCGGCGTTGAGGCTCATTTACTCTAGCCAAACCTGACAGGTCTTACAGACCTGTCAGGTTTCTTAATTCATGTCCAAAAAAATTTATCTCGACGACATTCCCCTCTCCGAAGCATGGGCGCGATTCAGCGCGGCAATGCAGGCGGCAAATAAATGGCAACCGTTTGAAGGAGAAGATGTCCCACTCGATCAGGCGCTAGGTCGCGTGACCGCGCAGCCAATCTTCGCCAAAATTTCTGCGCCGCACTATCACGCTTCTGCTATGGATGGCTACGCCGTGCGCGCCGAAGATACGGCGCAGGCAAGCGACAACAACCCCGTCACGCTGACGCAAATAAAATATGTGGACACTGGCGATCCGCTGCCGGGTTGGGCGAATGCGGTGGTGCCGATTGAGAATGTGCAACTACTGGAAGATGGAAGTTGGAAATTGGAGGGAGACGCATCCAACGTCCAACGTCCATCTTCCAAAATAGAAATACGATCTGCGTTTTCTCCTTGGTCTCACGTCCGCGCGATGGGTGAGGATATGGTGGCGACAGAACTCGTGTTGCCGTCGAATCATTCGCTGCGTCCGGTTGATCTTGGGGCGATTGCCGGATGCGGACACAGCCGCGTCAGGGTGCGCCGCCAACCGCGCGTCGCCGTGATCCCTACCGGAACCGAACTCGTCCCCGCAGGCTCGGCTGTGAAAGCAGGCGACATCATCGAATACAACTCGCTCGTCCTTGCCGCACAAGTGCAAACGTGGGGCGGCATCGCCACGCGCTACCCCATCGTCCCCGATGATTTTGATCAGATCGTCGCCACAGTTCGAGAGGCGGCAACCGCTCACGATCTTGTTTTATTGAATGCAGGATCGTCGGCGGGCAGTGAAGATTTTTCGTCGAAGGTCGTTGAGGCATGTGGCACTTTGCTTGTTCACGGTGTCGCCGTCCGCCCCGGTCACCCGGTCATTCTAGGGATGATCGATGAAACAAAAACCCAAATCCCAAAATCCAAAATCCCAATCATTGGAATACCGGGGTATCCGGTGAGCGCCGCACTCACAGGCGAGATTATCGTTGAACCGATTCTGGCGAAGTGGCTCGGACGATCCTCACGTCAACAGCCGGCGTTACAAGCAACCATCTCGCGCAAAGTGCTGTCGCCGATGGGCGATGATGAGTACATGCGAGTCACTGTTGGCAAAGTGGGCAAACGTGTTGTGGCTACACCGTTATCACGCGGCGCAGGCGTCATCACATCGCTGGTGCGCGCCGACGGCATCGTCCGCATCCCGCGCCTCTCGGAGGGGCTGCAAGCGGGTGACGGCGTCACCGTGCATCTGTATCGCGCACCCGAAGAAATTGATCGCACCATTGTGGCGATTGGGTCGCACGATCTCTGTCTCGATCTGTTAAGTCAATTCATTGCGGAAAAATCCGCGATGCGACTGGCGTCGGCGAATGTTGGAAGTTTGGGCGGGCTGATCGCGCTCGGACGCGGCGAAGCACATCTGGCAGGCACGCACTTGCTCGATCCGGATTCGGGTGAGTACAACGTGTCGTACATCAAACACTACCTGCCCGACACACCGATTGTGCTCATGACGTTTGTTTATCGCGATCAGGGTCTAATCGTGCCAAAGGGGAATCCCAAAAAGATTCGCACGCTCGCCGATTTAGAGCGAGTCTCGTTTGTAAACCGTCAACGCGGCGCGGGGACGCGCGTGCTGCTAGATTTTGAGATCGGCAAGATTGGTTTGTCGCCTGAATTGATTCGTGGTTACGCGCGTGAAGAGTACACGCATCTGGCAGTGGCGGCGGCAGTCGCCTCGGGGGTTGCCGATTGTGGCTTGGGGATTCATTCGGCGGCATCCGCTTTGGATCTTGACTTCCTTCCGTTATTCAAGGAACGATATGACCTTGCCATCCCCAAACAATTTTTTGAATTGGAGTTGATGCGCCCACTGCTGGAAACGATTAACGATTCAGGATTTAGAGATTCGGTAAAGAAATTGGCAGGGTACGACATTCGCGAAATGGGGAACATCGCCGCGCAACTGTTATAATCCTTCTTATGGCAAAGAAAGGTCTGGTCGTAGACGATAGCCGTACCACGGCGATGCTGTTAAGCAAAATGTTGA
>Ga0172370_10006522_pt1 | contig 14626 bp, 6 predicted proteins | sample LakKiv5m_FD_114538 | JGI IMG/M metagenome (GOLD analysis project Ga0172370, IMG submission 114538) | Freshwater microbial communities from Kabuno Bay, South-Kivu, Congo - kab_022012_11.5m | ecosystem: Environmental > Aquatic > Freshwater > Lake | place: Democratic Republic of the Congo...
CCACACGGCCGCGAGGAAGATCGGCGCGAAGGTGGCGTCGGTCGTCAGCGGCGTGAACACGCCGGTCGCCAGCGCGAAGGACCACACGTCCAGGCCCGTCGCCGGGGCCCGTCCGACGACCAGCAGCTGTTCGGGCGCGCCGCTCGGATCGGCGATCGGGGGCACAGGCACGATCGCCGCCCCCGCGAGCAGGAGCGGTCCCGGGCTCTTCTCTGGTTTCCATAGTATTTTAGATGACTTTACTGCAAGATCGATCTCCCAGAGGTCCCCCGGATGCGCGCCGCCCTCCGCGCCGCCACCGAAGAGCCACGTCCGCCCGCTCGAAGGATCGTGCGCCGTCGCGGCCGCCACGCGGATCGGCAGCGCGGGCAGCGTCGCCGGATCCGCCGGAGCCCACGAACACACCGTCACATCACAGGCTTCCACGACCATCTCCGGCTCCTGGAGCGCGAACTTCGCGGGGTCGGAGATCCCGTTGAGCGCCTTCGCGCCGCCCCACACGACGACGCGCCCCTTGGCCAGGTCGATGGCCGCGGAAGCGAAGGATCTCGCGAGCGGGGGCGTGGACGCCTTGTCCACACGGGACAGCGCGTCCGCGGGGGCGGTCTCGAGCCGCCACGTCTCGCGAAGCGCCACGAAGGACGCCCCGTCGAACGTGCTGCCACCATGCATCCACATGCGTCCGAGCGCGTCGTGCACCGTCGCCGCGCCCACACGAGGCACGCGCGGCCCCCACCACGGCGCGTCCCAGCCCTCGCCGCTGTCCGGAGACACGTGGAGATAGCCGGACAGGCCGTTCGGCACGCCCGCCGTCCCGGCCTCCCCCATCACGAGCCACAGCTCGGGAGAGAGCGGGGTCATCACCTTCAGACCGGCCCGCGCGCGGGGCGCCGGCTCGCCGCTCGCCTGGACCTGGACCCAGGACGGGTCTCCGGGCGCCCACCGCCAGAGCCCGCCGACAGGCTGCCCGCTCGCGTCGCGCCCTCCGAAGAGCCAGACGGGACCCGCGTCCGTCGCAGCGAGTGTGGCGCCGCGACGGGCTCCCGGGGCCGCGTCGAGGACGGCCCACTGCGTCGCGCCCGCCTCGAGCGTGGCATAGACGGCCTGCCCCGTCGGCCCGGCGCCGACCAGCACGAGGCGGCCATCCGCCGCCCGAACGAGCGCGCGATCCCCCGTTGTTTCAGGCGGTTGTGGAACCTCCGTGCCCGGCATCCAGGCGCCCGCCGCGAGATCGAGGGACGAGGCCTGGAGCGGGGACGAGGCGCAGACGACCCAGATCCGACCGTCGCTCGCGCGCGTCGCCGCGGCGTCCGCGCAGCCCTCGGGCGAGGTCCCGCCGACCTGTGTCCACGCCGCGCCGTCGATCGCGAAGACGCGCGCGCCCGGCTCCGGCGCGCCGCCGCCCGGTGCGAGGCCGCCCACCAGCAGCAAGGCGTCTCCCTTCAGTACCTCGCCCGCGACGGTCTCGCCGGCCCCGATCCACACGATCGCCGCGCCGATCCGCGCGGGGGCCCCATCCGCCGCGAGCCGCTGCCACGCTCCGTCGGCCGAGAGTCGCCAGACGTCCCGATACGCGGTCGCGACGTCCGGGAAGCCGAACGCCGACACGCCGGCGCCGCCCACGAGGTAGAGCACGTCCTGATGTGCTGCGTAGGCAGCGCCATGCCTCGGCGGCGGGGCGCCCAGGTCGATCGACGTCCCCGTCGCGTCCCAGGCCATGGGCAGGCCCTCGTCGGTCTGGCCGTCGCAGTCGTTGTCTTTGCCGTCGCAGCTCGCCTCCGTCGGCGTCTCCGCGTCCGGGATCGCGCTCACGTCGCAGCTCCACTGCCCCTTCGCGCACACGACGACCGCATCGACGCCCGCGCACACGCCCATCCCCGGGCAGGCGAAGCCGGGCGGCGCCGTGAGGCCGTCGTCGACCTCGCCGTCGCAGTCGTTGTCCTTGCCGTCGCAGGTCTCTGGCTCGTTGGCCGGGAGGCTGCCGTCCGGATTGGTCGAGCAGGTCGAGACCCCCGCTGCGCTGCACTCGACGACGCCCGCCCCGCACGCGCCGGCCCCGACGCACGCGCCACCTACCGGCACGCCCTCGTAGGGGAACTCCTCGTCCGTCTCACCGTCGCAGTCGTCGTCGATCCCGTTGCAGACCTCGAAGGTCGCCTGCGAGGCCGAGCCGTCGCCGTTGGTGGAGCAGGTCGCCTCGCCCGTCGTCGAGCACTCCACCACCCCGGGACCGCAGGGCCCGCGGCCGTCGCACGCAGCGCCGAGGACCTGACCGTTGTAGGAGAAGATCTCGTCGGTCGAGCCGTCGCAGTTGTCGTCGAGGCCATTGCAGACCTCCTGGGTGGCCTCCGGGGCGCTGCCGTCCGGGTTGGTCGAGCAGGTGGCCTTGCCGCTGACCGCGCACTCCACCACACCGAGTCCGCACGCGCCCCGGCCGTCGCACGGGGCGCCGAGCGGCACGCCCTCCCACACGAGGCCCTGATCGGTCAGCCCGTCGCAGTCGTCGTCGAGCCCGTTGCACACCTCGGGCTTGTCCTGCGCGTCCGGCCCGCCCGGGTCCGTCGAGCAGCGCGCCACCCACTCCGACGCGCACGTCACCACGCCGATGCCGCAGAGCCCCGTCCCGTGGCACGGTGTGCCGACCGGCAGTCCCTCGGCGCTGAATTCTTCGTCCGTCTCCCCGTCGCAGTCGTCGTCGAGCCCATTACAACTCTCTGATTTTGCAGCATTTAGAGAGCCTTCCGGGTTCGTCGAGCAGGTCGCGAGCCCGTCGCGGCACTCCACGGTCCCCGCGCCGCACGCCCCGACACCGTCGCACGCCGCGCCGACGGGCACGCCGAGGTACGCGAAGCCCTCGTCGGTCTTGCCGTCGCAGGTGTTGTCGAGCGCGTCGCAGACCTCGTATGCGAGGTAGCCCTTCACGGCCGAGTAGTCGCAGACGAGCGCGCCCTCGCTCGAGCAGCTCGCGCCCACGACGGCGGGCTTGGCGCACACCCCCTGGTGCTTGCAGAAGAGCTTGGACACGAACGACGAGTCGGTCATCCGCACGTCGTCCTCGGGGTCGAGCTCGTCGGGCAGGCAGTCGAGATCCTGATCCCGATCACGTGCTTCGACCGCATCGGGCTTGCCGTCTCCGTCCGTGTCCTTCGGTTTCGTCGGATCCGGCCCGACCTCCGCCCCGTCGGGCTTGCCGTCCCCGTCGCTGTCGGCCGCGAAGGGGTGCGTGCCGACGCGGTGTTCGTCGGCGTTGCGCAGCCCATCGCCGTCGTCGTCTCCGCCGGGCACGAGGCAGACGTTGACGTAGCACAGCCCCAGCTCGCACTCGCTCGACGCGATGCAGTGCGCGCCCGCGCGCTCGAGGGGGCTCGGGCACGCGCAAAAGAACAGCGCCGGCGCGACAACCACGCACGTCCACGACCGCGATGGGCAGCAGCTTCGCACCGGGCCATGCTAAGGACCCCGGCGGGTCTCGGCAAGCTTCGGACCGCATATGCTCGCGACTTGGACGCCGCGGGGTCGCCGCCTCGACTTTACAGCCCGCGGGGCCCGACCTAGCATGCCGCCATGCGCTACGTCTGTCCCTCGTGCGATCGCGAGTTCTCCGAGAACCTCGGCGCCTGTCCGGACGACGCAAGCCCGCTCCTGGCCTTCTCGCCGGATCGCGGCGATCCGCTCATCGGCACCGCGATCGACGGCCGCTTCCGGATCGAGCGCCAGCTCGGCAAGGGCGGCATGGGCACCGTCTACGTGGGCGTGCAGACCTCCATCGGTCGCGAGGTCGCCGTCAAGGTCATGCGCCAGGAGCTCGGCACCGACGAGGAGGCCGTCAAGCGCTTCTACCGCGAGGCGAAGGTCGTCTCGCGCCTCAACCACAGCAACATCGTGGGACTCATCGACTTCGGCCGCACCAAGGAGGGCCTGCTCTTTCTCGTGATGGAGTACATCAAGGGCCGCTCCCTCTCGGACGAGATCGCGCGCGGCCCCATGGGGATCAAGCGGACGGTCGACATCATCGGCCAGGTCTGCGACGCGCTCGGCGAAGCCCACGCGCAGGGCATCGTCCACCGCGACCTGAAGCCGGACAACATCCTGCTCACGAGTCAGGCAAACCGCTGTGATCTCGCCAAGGTATTGGACTTCGGCATCGCGAAGATCGCGCGCGCCGATGGCGTCGGCGAGCAGGTCTCGGCGCTGACCGCGGCGGGTTCGATGGTCGGGACCCCAATGTACATGAGCCCGGAGCAGATCGACGGCAACGCCAGCCTTACCCTCCGATCGGATCTCTACAGCCTCACGGTCATCGCGTTCGAGATGCTCGCTGGGCTGCCGCCGTTCCGGGCGGACACGCCGCTCGGTGTGCTGCTCAAGCACATGGGCGAGCAGCCTCCGGCGGTGCGGCAGGTCACGCCGGGCGTCCAGATCCCCGAGGACCTGGAGCGCTTCCTCGCGCGCAACCTCGCCAAACGCGCCGAAGAACGGTCGAACAACACGCACGAGTACAAGGGCGCGATGCTCCGGGCCGCCGCCGGGGCCGTGGAGATGCCGCTCGGCCCGCTCCAGACGAGCGCCTCCGGTGGGCGCCTGGAGGACGTCCTCGCCGACTCCGATACGCTCGTGGGAGGCACGCTGCCGGGCCTGGGCTTCGGCAAGGAGCCGGCGCGTTCGGCGCCCGCCCCCGCCGCCGGGGCGACCCGCATGGATCCGCCCCCCGCGGACAGGTCCGAGGACCACACGCTCGTGGGTCTCGCGCCGTCCCCCGCGCCGCCGCGCTCCAGGCGGCCCCTCGTCGTCGTGATCGGCGCGGTGTGCGTGGCCCTCGTGGCGCTCGGCCTCGTGCTCGTCTCCAGCCCGCCCGCCGGCGCACCCGACGCGCCGCCCGCACTCGGCGCGCCGGCTCCCGCCGAAGCCAGGCCGCGCGCCGCGCCGGCCTCGACGCCGGCTCCCCCGCCTGCGGCCCCCGCGGCAACACCGCCTGCCGCGCCGCCCGTCGCGCCGCCCGAGCCGGTCGCCGTCCCGCTCCGATCGACGCCCGCCGGCGCCGACGTGCTCGTGGAAGGCGAGGTCGTGGGCCGCACGCCGATGGTCGTGGATGTCCCGTTGGGAAAGGACGCGATTCGCGCCCTGCTGCGCCTCCAAGGCCACGCGGAGCTGAGCGTCGAGGTCCATCGCCTCGCCTCGACGACCGGCGGGATGTCCGTAGAACTGACGCCGATCAGAAAATCACCGACCGCCACGCAGACCGCGCGTCCCACCTCGCGCGCCGGCCCGAAGCGGCCTGCGAGCGCCCCCGGCCCGAAGCCCGCCGCTCCCGCCAGACCGTCCCACGACTTCGGCCTCGAGTAGTCGACCCGCCCCGTCGCGCCCTCGATCCCGGTCCCGCTTGACACGTTTGGCCGCCTCGCCGACGATTCTGCGTGACCATCTTCACCCCCCCGGTGGTCGAGATCCAACGCATGGCTCGCCCACCCTGCTCCGACATCGCAGCACGGGCTCCGACTGGCGGTCCGTCGCGGGGACGTCGCGCCGTGCCGTGGATGCTGGCCCTGGCGCTCCTCCTGCCCGCGCGGACTTCGCTCGCCGGCGGCCTCGACGCGTTCCACCGGGGCGAGGCCCTGTTGCGCGCCGGCCGGGTCGCGGAGGCGGCCACGCAGTTCGACATGGCGACCCAACTCGGCGGCCTCGGCCCCAGCGAACGGGCCCGCCTCGCCCGCCACCAGCGCAAGCTCAAGTGGGTCCTGCACGACGAGAACTACGGCGCGCTGGACGTGTGGGTGCACCCGCCCGAGGCCGACTGCCAGCTCGAGGGGAAGCCGATGCCGCGCCTCGGCGGGCACTGTTTCACATGGGTAAAGGCGGGGTCCTACGCGCTGCTCGTCGGCGCGCCTCAGCACGACCGGCGCGAGATCATCGTCACCGCCGCGCGGGGTGAGCGTCGCTCGACGAAGTTGGTCCTGGCCTCGACCGCGCCGCCGCTGGTCCTTGTGAGCACCGGCAAGGTCAGCGCCGAGGTCTGGGTCGACGGTCGCGCGAAGGGGCCCGTGACCCCCGCGCCGCTCAGCGTGGAGGCCGGCTATCGCCTCTTCGAGGTGCGCGCGAAGGGCTTCCGTCCCTGGGTCAAGGGACTCCAGCTCGCAAACGGCCAGCGTGTGTCGCTGGAGGTCGAGCTCGATCCCGAGCCGCTCGTCACCGGCCCCGTGCGCCGCGAGATCGCGCTCTCGAAGGAGCGCCCGCTGACGAGCCGCGAGCTGACGGGCCCCGAAGATCCGCTCGGGGATGGCCGTCGCACGCCGCCGCCGCGGCTGGAGGTCGGCAAGGCCGAGCGGGATCCGCGCGACGAGGTCACCGGCGGCGCGCCGCCAGGACACATCGACGGGCAGGTTGACACGGCGCCCGCACACAAGGGACGGTCGCTCGCCGGCTGGCTCGTCGGCGGCGGCGGACTCGCGGCGGGCGGCGTGGGTGCGTGGCTGCTCGCGCGTGCCATCTCCGACGCGAACGCGGCCAACGCGCTCCCGCTCGGCTCGCCCCTGTACGGCGCCCGCTATGACGACGCGCTGCGACGCGGGATCGCCGGCTACGCGCTCATCGGCGCCGGCGTCTTCGCGACAGGCGCGGGCGCGTTCCTCCTTTTGCGCGGCGGCGACGACGGCTCCGGGACCGCCGTGTCGCTCGTCCCCGCGGGACCGCGCGCGGCCGGGCTCAGCCTCGTCGGAAGGTTCTAGATGCCGATCCGTGTGCCGCTGACGCTCCTGCTGGCGCTCGCGCTCGGCTGCTTCCCGGCGCGGCGGGACAACACAAAGCCCGACACGAAGGCAGGGGCCGCCGACGCGGGCGCCACCGACCTCGCGGCGCCCTCCGACGCAGACGCCGCCTCGCCCCCCGCGGGCGCCGGGGAGGACGCGCAGGCGGAGGAGACGACCCCTGAGGATGCCGATATATCACATGATTTAGAAGAAATAGAGAAAGATATACTTGAAGAAGATGAAGTTGACATAGAGCCCTCTCCTGACACCGAGGAGGTGGCACCGCTCGCGGACGACAGCACCGCATCGGGCGGCGAGGAGACGTCAGGTGACGCCGAGGCGCCCGAGGCGGCTGCCGGCGAGGACGCGCTGGACGCCTCCGTCGACGACACCGCCGGTGCGATCGAGGACACGGCCGAGCCGATCGAGGAGGCGGTCTCGGCCGAGGACGCCGCGGGCGTGGCGGATTCGGGCTCGACACCGGCCGACGCGGGCAGCGAGCCGTCCGACACGGCCCCAATCGACGCCGGGTGCGCGACCGCCCAGGACTGCCCCGCGCCCGAGCCCGGCGACGCGTGCAAGTTCGCCCAGTGCAACAAGGGTGCGTGCGGCTTCGCGAAGGCCCCGGACGGCACCGCGTGCGACGACGGCGTCGCGTGCACGTCGGGCGACGCGTGCGCGGCGGGCACCTGCGCGGGCGGCCCGGCGGCGTGCGACGATGGCAACGCTTGCACGGCGGACGCCTGCAACTTGGCCACGGGGATCTGCGAGCACGCAAACGCCCCCGCGCCCTGCGCGGTTGGGGTCATCTGCAAGACGCTCGGCGACGCATGCATAGACGGCGCGTGTGTGGCCGGCGCGCCCGACCCCGACTGCTGCGAGGGCACGGGCGGCGAGTGCGACGACGCCGATCCCTGCACGGACGACGTCTGCCTCCCGAGCGGTGCCTGCCAGCACACGCCGAAGGCCGGCAACCCCTCGAAGACGGCCCCCTGCACCTGGCAGACCTGCGATCGGGCGACGGGGAACGGGGTCGACTACCCCCGCTCGCACCCGGTCGTCTTCTTTGCCGAGGACTTCGACGCCGAACCCCCTGGCTTCGCGTTCACATCGACCGGCGCCGCGGTCACGTGCGCCTTCGACGTCGCGGCTGGTCTCGACGGTGGCGGCGGGCTGCGCTGCGGCGACAAGGCCGGCGGCTACGGCGCCGGCGGCGTCGGGGCGCTCGCGATCCTGCCGACCCTCGTGCTGCCACCCGACGCCTACGCGATCCTGGTGTTCGACTACCGCCTCGACGTGGACGACTCGGCGCCCGGCTGCCCGACCGACTTCCTCGAGCTGCGCCTCGGCAAGACCGCGCTCGCCCACCTCTGCGCCACCGGATCGGCCTGGAAGCGCGTCGTCGTGGACCTCGCCGCCGTCCCTGCCGGCACCCCCCTTCGCCCCTACTTCCGCTTCGCCGCCGGCGCGGGTCCCAACACCGGCACCGGAGCCCGCCTGGATCGGGTCCGCCTCGTGTCCGCGCGACCGGATGGCTGCACGGCTGGCGCGGGCACGGTTCGCTCGGAGCTCGGCGAGGTCCGCTCTCCCGCGGCACCGATCGGTGCAGGCGCGGCGGCCGTGGCCTGGTTCGCGAACGCGGGCGGCGTGGGCGTCGCGCGTCTCGACGCGGCCGGGAGCCCCCTGCCGGCGTCCGTCGTCTCCGGCCTGCTCTTCGCCGGAAAGACACCCAAGACCGCCCCCTCGCTCGCGCGCCGCGGCGACGGCGGCCTCCTCGTCGCGAGCGTCGTCGACGGCACCGCAGCCGCGCAACGCCTCGACAAATCGGGACAATCCATGGGTGACCTCCCGCTCGGCGCGGGGCTCGGCGATCGGGTCGTCCTGTTGCAGAGCGGCGACGAGACCTTGGCCCTCCTGAGCGGCGCGACGGGCGGCGCGACGTTGCGCGTGATCGGCCCGGACGGCGTCCCAGGCCTCCCCATCGTGCTCGCGTTCGGCCTCGGCGAGGGCGCAGGACACTCGCTCGCCGCCGCGCGCCTCGGCACCGAACTCCTGGTCTCCGACGTCGCGACCGCCGGTCGCCGGCTCTCGAAGGTCGACGCCGCGACCGGCGCCACGCTCGCCGAGGGCGCGGCGAGCCTGCTCCCAAGCCCGGGACAGAACCCCTTCGCGCCCGTGGCGGCGCTCGGCCCGGCCTCGCTGTGGATCGGCTGGGCCCAGTCGGCCACGAGCCCGGCCGGCTTCCAGATTCTCGACGGCGCGCTCGGGGTGCAGGCCTTCGGCCCCGCCTGGCCCGACGCCGCGGACGGCGCCACGCTCGACCTCGGCGTCGCGGGCGAGATCCCGGTCTTCGCCGACGGCTCGTTCTTTGTCTCCGCGGTCCTCTCGAAGAGCGCCGTACCGAGCGGCCTGACCAAACGCGCGCTGCTCGGCGGCTATTTCGACAAGGAAGGCGCGCCGCTCGGCCCGCTCTTCCCTCTCGACACGGGCGAGACCGGCTCGACGCCCCTCTCCGCCGCGGTGGGCCACGCCCTCGACGCGCACAGCGGGCTCGTGTCCTGGAGTCGCGACGTGCCGAACGTGGGGCAGCGCCTGCTCACCGCCGCGCTCGACACGACCTGCCCGAGCGGCCCCGAGCGCTGCGACGGCGACCGCCACCTGATCTGCACGGGCGAGGGCCTCGGTTACCACGCGCTGCCGCCCTGCCCGCCGGGCCAACTCTGCGGCCCCAACTTCGACTGTGTGCCCGCGGGCTCGGCGATGTTCCCGGTCAACGCCGATCCGCGCTTCGACGCGCGCATCGCGCCGGGTGGGGGCGGCGTGGGCACCGCGCCGGGCCTTCTCCTCACCGCGTGGGCGAGAACGCCGCCGCCGGGTGACGACGTCCGCGTCGTGCTGTCCAGCCTCGAGCCCTCGGGCCGCCGCCGCGAGCCCGACCTCCTCGTGGCAAAGGGCCCGGCGCTGGGACCGCCCAACCTGGGCGTCTCACCGGAGAGCACGATCGACGACGGCCACGCGTGCGTTTGCTGGCTCGACGGCTCGGCCCGCGCCCATGCGCGCGTCGTGGGCTGGAAAGGCGGCGGTGTGGCCGAGCCCGCCGGCGCCCCGGTCGCGCTCTTCCCCGGACCCGGCCCCGACACGACGCCGAGCATCTCGCCACGCTTCGGCGGCGGCTTCGCGTTGTGCGGCAGCACCGGCGCGCCCGGTGAGGCGAAGGTCGTGCTCCGGCAGGTCGACGACGCCGGCGCGCTCGCAGGCACCGAGCTCGTGCTCGACCCCGCCGCCGAGGGCCCGTGCAGCCTCGTCTACCACCCCACGGCCGGCCTCGTCGCAGCCTGGATCGCGACCCAGGAGGGCACGACCGTCGTCCGCGCCACGCGCATCGACGTCAACGGGGCGGCCCTCGACACCCCGCCGGTCGGCCTCCTCGCCCCGTCGCCCTCCCCCGCCGACCCGGGCGAGCGCCCTGCCCTCGCCATCGCAGCTTCCGGCACGCATCTGCTCGCCGCGCGCGCCGCCACCGGCTTCCCAGGCGGCGAGGCCAACGACGTCCTCCACGAGATCCGCGCGCTGCCCGCCCTCACGCTCGTGTCGCCGCCCGCCCTCGCGCACGTGGCCGCCACCGGAGACCAGCGCGCGCCGAGCGCGGCAGCCAGCGGCGAAGGCTTCGTGCTGGGCTGGCAATCCGAGCAGTTCGGCGCGCACGACCTGTACGCACGCCGCTTCGGCGTAGACGGCAAGCCCGCCACCGGCCCTCAGAAGCTCAACACGCTGACCGCGTTCGCAAACGAGCACCTGGCGCTCGTCAACCTCGGCGAGACCGGCCTCGTCGCGGTCTTCCTCTCGCGCTTCTCGGACTGGGACGGCTGGGGCATCGTCGGCCAACACCTGCCCAAACTGTAGGGGTGGCCCTGTGTGTCCGCCCTGCAAACAAGCCCCCAAAAAGGCCACGAGGGCCACGTCTTCCGGCGCAGCCCTCGCGGGAATTGCATTTGTTTCTGGAGGCTTACTTGACGGTCGTGATCTGGCCGGGGACGGTCGTGAACTTCAGACCGACCGAGATGCCGTCCTTGTTGCCGTCATTCTTCGTCGAGATGTCCGGCTTGAGCATGGTGTTGACGAGCGTGAGGGCCGCGTCCTTTCCGATCGGCAGACCCGCCCAGACCGAGTCCGGAATCTTCTGGATGGCGTCCTTGAGCGCCTGCTGCGTGATGACGCCGCAGATGAGGCCGGCGTCCGTCTTGCCCCACGGATCGCCCACGATCGTGCCCTGGACGGTCGCCTGCTGCACGACGATATCGAGGACCACGCCTTGGACCGGGATGGTCAGCGCGAAGATGTCCGTCGGGCCGCCGGCCGCGAGCGTGCCGCCGCTGTCGGTCGCGTTCTTGAACTTGATGAGCGCTGGGCAGGTCGCGTCCGTCGAGGTCTTGTCGAAGGAGTTGGGGCTCACGGTGTACTTGCAGTTGGCCTCTGCGCCGATGACGTCGCAGTCCTTGTTCGCCTCGTCGACGTCGCCCGCGTACATGTTCAGCGTGAAGGGCTTGCCGGTCGAGTCGAAGTTGACGGCCTCGGTCACGAGGACGAGCGAGCCCTTCTTGAGGGCGTCCGTGAGCTGAGTGCCGGCGAGCGACTTCAGCTTGTAGAGGACGTTGTCGGGCTTGCCGTCGCCAGTGAGATCACACCCTTCGCCCTTGCCGGGGTCCGCGAAGTCGAGCGTGGCGACCTTCTGCTGTGGCGTCGCGAACGTCGTGGGCAGCTTGCAGACGGCCTCCATGCACTTGCCGGTGGTGTAGTCGCAGTACTGCGTGTCGGTGCAGTCGGTGCACGTGATCATGCCGCCGCCCGTGTCTTCGGTGGCCGTGTCCATGCCGCCGCCCATGTCCATGCCGCCGCCCATGTCCATCGGGCCGGCGTCGGGGTTCTCGCCTGCCGTGTCGGCCCCGGTGCCGCCGCCGGTCGTGTCGGCCACCGCAGCGTCGCTTGGCGTGCCGCTGGCGTCGCCGCCGCTGCCCGCGCCGCCGCCGTCCGTGGCCACCGTCGTGTCGCCGCCCGAGGCCGTGCCGGTGTCGGCCGTACCGCTCGTCGCACCTGTATCAGAACCGCAGCCAAGCACGAGGCTCAGCGAGAGCGCCGCCCCGAGCAGGGCCATCGCGCGAAAGATCTTCATGGTCCGAGACTCCTTGGAGATACCACCGGCCCTGGCATCGCCAATTCATGGGGCCGGAAACCCTCCTCGTGCCGGCGGATTCGGGAAGACACTTCCCGGGACCGCACGAGGTCCGAGCCTTATATCAGAACGGCATGCGCCGATTCAACGTCTGTGCGCACCCGAACGGTCGTTCGATCGCCCCTCGCTGGGGTCCAGCGACCCCAGTTTCGAGGCAAAAGCAGGCCTGCAGCCCCCGATCGCGGGCCTTGTCCGTTGACACCGCCCGCGCGAGCGTGCTACTGGCCCGACCCGGTCGTCATGGCGCTAGTGCCCCACGCAGCCCGCGTGAAGCCCAGAGCGAAGCCTTTTTCTAAAGTGCCTTTTTCGGGAGACGCTCCGAGTCATGAGTCAGTTCGAGGTCATTCGAGACATCGGCGAGACCCTGAAGGAGCTCCTCAAGGACTCGTTCAAGAAGACCGGCTTCACGACGGTCAACGTCTCGAACGAGAAACCAAAGAAAGACAATATCAAGCAGCTCCCGACCGTGAACTGCTATCTGTTCCATCTGGGCTTCGTGGGCAACTACAAGGAGCGCACCGAGGCCCTGGTCAGCACGTATGACAAACAGGGCAACATCGTGGAATTCTTCCAGGATGCGCCTGTCTATCTGAACGCCTATTACATCATCAGCGTCTGGGGCAACTCGCCTGCGGAGGAGAACCTGCTCATGGGCCTCGTCATCAAGACGGCGCTCGAGAACACGCTCCTCACAGGCGAAGTGCTGAAGGGCGAGTCGTTCTACCCGGACGACAAGCTTAATATTTTTCCGAATCTACAGGCCGACCACAACGACGTCATGTCGTTTTGGCGCAGCCTGAACGAGGAGATCCGCCCCTCGGTGATCTACACCGTGCGGTTCCGGATCGAATCGGAGAAGAAGTCGCCCGAGGTCAAGCGGGTCACCGGACGCGATTTCGCCTTGCGCAAGTAGCGCGGGCGGGCGCTCGGCCGCCGCCTCTCGGGGCGCACGTTCCCGGTTCGGACGAAGGTCGTCCGGGCCGTCCGAAGACCGGAGCGCCGGACTGCCGGCTCCGTGGTGGGTGCCCTCGCGGCGCCGTCAACATGTGAAGGTCGGCGGGCAGGTGCCAGGCACCGGACGCCCGCGCTTCCAGCAAGCGGGTATGTGCCCGGCACAGGGTGCCCGCGTTTCCAGCAAGGAGGATCTATGGCGACGTCGTACCTCTCCCCTGGCGTGTACGTCGAAGAAGTCGACCGCGGTACCAAGCCCCTCGAAATGGTGGGCACCAGCACGGTTGCGTTCCTCGGCGAGTGCAACGTCGGGCCGACCCATGAGCCCATCTTCTGCACCAACTGGTCGCAGTACACGAAGCACTACGGTGACTTCCAGAACAGCGAGTTCCTCGCGCACGCCGTCTACGGCTTCTTCAACAACGGCGGATCGCGCTGCTTCGTGCTCAACGTCGGCAACTGGGAGCAGATCTCGTCCGAGGCGCCCAAGGACGGCAAGCCGAAGCTCGCGTCGAAGGCCGCGCTCTACATCGGCACCGACAACGGCCCCGGGACCCGCACAGGCCTCAAGGCTCTCGAAGACATCGAAGAGATCAACATCGTCTGCGTCCCCGGCCAGACCGACCCGGTCATCCAGGACGCCGTGCTCTCGCACTGCGAGAACATGCGCTACCGCATGGCGATCCTCGACTCGCCGGAGACCATCGAGAAGGGCGGCGTCGACAAGCTCGGCAAGCCGCGCGACTCGAAGTACGGCTCCTACTACTTCCCCTGGGTGGAAGTGTACGACCCCTTCAAGGGCAACATCTTCCAGCCCCCGTCGGGCTACATGGCCGGCATCTACGCCCGCAACGACGCGGAGCGCGGCGTGCACAAGGCCCCCGCCAACGAGATCGTCCGTGGCGCCATCGGCCTGAAGTACAACATCACCAAGGGTGAGCAGGACATCCTGAATCCCAAGGGCATCAACTGCATCCGCAACTTCCCCAACCGCGGCATCCGCGTGTGGGGCGCGCGTACGATCTCGTCGGACGCGTCGTGGCGCTACGTCAACGTGCGTCGCCTCTTCAACATGGTGGAGCAGTCGATCGAGCTCGGCACGCAGTGGGTCGTGTTCGAGCCGAACGATCACCGCCTGTGGAAGCGCGTCACGCGTGACATCAGCGCCTTCCTGCTGCGGCTGTGGCGGCAGGGCGCGCTCTTCGGCAAGACCCCGGAGGAGGCCTTCTTCGTCAAGTGCGACGACGAGACCAACCCGCCGGAGGTCATCGACGCGGGCCAGATGATCTGCGAGATCGGCATGTGCCCCGTGAAGCCGGCAGAATTCGTGATCTTCCGAATCGGCCAGATGCCGGCAGGCGGCGACGTCTCTGAGTAGTCCGACACTCCCAGCAGACGGGTTGACGCGGGTGCCCGGCTCGGACGATCCTCCGGGCCCGGCACCCGTTGTCACATGGACCCCAGCGCGCCCCTGGCGTCGATGGTCTCGATTGGGTGAACAAACGCATGCGAGGGCTCAACCAAGCGAACGTGCACGGAGTGCCGGGTGCCCGCGGCTCCAACCAAGCGGGCGTGCACGGAGTGCCGGGTGCCCGCGGCTCCAACCAAGCGGGCGTGCACGGAGTGCCGGGTGCCCGCGTCTCCAACCAAGCGGGCGTGCACGGAGTGCCGGGTGCCCGCGTTTCCAAGCAAGCGGGCGTGC
>Ga0172370_10006524_pt1 | contig 14625 bp, 10 predicted proteins | sample LakKiv5m_FD_114538 | JGI IMG/M metagenome (GOLD analysis project Ga0172370, IMG submission 114538) | Freshwater microbial communities from Kabuno Bay, South-Kivu, Congo - kab_022012_11.5m | ecosystem: Environmental > Aquatic > Freshwater > Lake | place: Democratic Republic of the Congo...
CATTCCGGTTCGCACGCTCCGCAGCTGATGCATTCGGCCGGATGGATGAACAGCATATTCGGCAGGTTGTCGGCAACCCGGTTCTTGGCTTCGTAGATGCACTCGACCGGGCACACCTCGACGCAGCCCTTGTCCACGCAGTCGATGCAAAGGCGGGTGATGAGGTAGGCCATGATCACTTCCGGCGGGCGTTGTCTGAGCCGCTATGTTGACCCAGGCAGCGTCAAACGCAAGCGTGGGCACCGGCGCAACGTCGCGTGGCGCCTGCGAGACGCCCGCCGCAAGCGACAGGAATGGTACAACATGGCGCAGAGTCTAGACAATCGCGGATGGCACCGCCAGTGGACCGAATCGGCAAGGCGTGGTTGAATCGGCGCGTGCCCAGCGCGTTGAAGCATCGAGCACGGGCGCGGCGCCATTGCCAATGCGTCTACGCAAGAGAGGGACCATGAGCCAGATCATCCGCTCAGAGAACAAGGGCTTGTTCGGAGTGTCCGGACTGTGCGCGCTCGCGTTGCTGGGCACCGCCGGCTGCGGCCCGATGTACTACCAGGACCGGGACGACGGCTACTACCAGCAAAACGCACCCTACGAGGCGCAGCCGGCGCCGCAGCCGGGCTACGCGCCCCCGGCGCAGCAGCCAGCGCCCCAAGGCTATGGCTACAATCAGCAAGTCGACGCCGCCGCGCCCGAGCAGTACTTCTCCGACCTGGGCAGCTACGGCGCCTGGAGCTACACGCCCGAATACGGTCGCGTGTGGATTCCATATTCAAATCGCACACCTGGATGGCGGCCCTACTTCTACGGCAGTTGGGAGTACACCGACTACGGCTGGACCTGGGTCAGCAGCGAGCCCTGGGGCGCCGGCCCCTACCACTACGGCCGTTGGGCGTGGATGCCGGGCTACCAGTGGGTCTGGGTACCCGGCTACACGTGGGCGCCGGCTTGGGTGGTCTGGGGCCACGGCGGCGGCTGCGTCGGCTGGGCTCCCATGGGTCCTGGCTACAGCGCGAGCGTGACAATCCACCACTCCTACTGGGTCTACGTGCCGCAGAATCAGATGGCGAGTACGCAAATCCAGCATGTCGTGATTCCAGCAGCGGAAGTTCCGCGCGTCTACAACCAGACGGTGATCATCGATTCCGGCGCGCAGATTCGCGCGCATGACGGCAGCGTCGCTGTCTACTCGCGTGGCCCGGCGTCCGATCAGGCGTCGCAGTGGATGCAGCGGCCGATCCAGCCGCGCGCCATCGATCAAGTGCCGCGGGCACAACCGCGCCAGATTCCGGCTTCGGCGATCGAGCCGCCGGCTGGTCGCGCGCCGCGCGCACAAGCGGAGCCCGCTCCTTCGCGTCAACCATTGCCCGACCAGGCGACGCCGGGGCAGCGCGGTGTGCCGCCCGCGCGCCAGGGCTACCAACCGTCTGCGCAGCCGCCGGGCGCTCGCCAAGGTGTTTCCGGCGAGCCCGCGGAAACACCTGGACGGCAAGGCTATTCACAGCCAGACCCCCGCTCGGTACCCGCGCCGACGGCGCGGCCAGGCTCCGACCTGCCACCAGCGGCGACGCCATCGGGCGGTCGCGAGGGCACGCCCGAGCCGGGCCGCCCGGGCTATGCGCCCGCGCCGCAGCGCACGCCCACGGCACCGCCGACCTACGAGCCCCCGAGCCGTCCCGGTGCCGGCTACCAGCCGCCAACCACCGAGCCGCCGAGTCGTCCGGGCGCCGGCTACCAGCCCCCGCCTACGTATCAGCCGCCGAGCCGTCCGGGTGCGGGCTACCAAGCGCCGGTGCGCGAGGCGCCGCAGCCGCCTCGCGAAACGCCGCAGCCGCCCCGCGAGGCGCCGCAGCCGACGCGGCCGAGTTACGAGCAGCCGTCGCGTCCGACCCCGCCGCCGGTGCGCGAGGCTCCCGCCCCACAGCGGGGCTACGAGCCCCCCGCACGGCCCTCACAACCGCCGCCGCTGCCGCAGCGCCCAAGTTATGAGTCGCCCGCCCGGGCGCCGGCGCTGAATCCCGGTCCAGGGCCGGTGCAGAACCGCCGGCCGAGCAACACGCTGCCATCGCCCGCGCCCATGCCGCAGCGCCGCGGGCAGGCGGCAAATCCGCGCGCTCGATGAGGAATCCATGTCAGACATCATGACGCTGTCGCGCTACATCCTGCAGCGCAAGCGCAGCTACGACGGCGCCACAGGCGATTTCACCATTCTCCTGACGCACCTCGCCCTGGCCATGAAGGTCGTCGCGCGCCAGGTTGCCAAGGCCGGACTCTTGGATGTGTTGGGAAAGACAGGCGATCACAACGTCCAGGGCGAGCAGGTGACCAAGCTCGACGTCATCGCCAATGAACTGCTGATTTCGTTGCTCAATGACTTGCCCATGGTGTGCGCCATCGCTTCGGAAGAAACCGACGAGATGTGCCTGACCCACGCCGGACGCCTGACCGGCCGCTACCTCGTGTGCTTCGATCCGCTCGACGGCTCGTCAAATATCGACGTCAACGTCACGATTGGCACCATTTTCTCCATCCGCAAGCGCCCGGAAGTTGGACACGAGGCCACGCCCGCAGACTTCTTGAAGCCCGGCAGCGAGCAAGTCTGCGCCGGCTATGCGATTTACGGATCCTCGACAATGTTCGTCTACACCACCGGCGACGGCGTCGATGGTTTCACACTCGATCCGGGTGTCGGCGAATTCGTCTTGTCGCACCCGGGCATGCGTATTCCAGATAAGGCCACGTGTTTATCCGTCAACGCAACCAACCGCAAGAACTGGTTCGCGGAGACGTGTGCGTTCGTCGATCACGTCAGCGCGGGCGTGGACCCCCGCTACAAGTCGACGAGTCTGCGCTACGTCGGTACCCTGGTTGCGGACGTGCACCGCAACTTGTTGGTTGGTGGCGTGTTCTGCTACCCGGACGACCGCAAGTCGCGCAGGGGCAAGCTGCGCGTGCTGTACGAAGCGCATCCGCTGGCGTTCATCGTGGAGCAGGCCGGCGGCAGTGCGACCGACGGACAGCGGCGGATTCTGGATATTGCCCCCGACGAACTGCACGCGCGCGTGCCGCTGATCCTGGGAAATACGCGAGAAGTGGAGCTGTACCGCGAGATGTGGCAACGCGAGCGCACAATCGAGGCCGAGCATGCCGCCTCGCGCGCCTGAGCTCACCCATCTGGACGATGCCGGTCGCGCCCGCATGGTGGCCGTCGCTGACAAGGCGGAATCGCACCGCATTGCTGTGGCGCTGGCGCGTGTCCGCATGACGCGAGAGGCTTTTGACCTCGTGGCCTCCGCCAGCGGCGTCAAGGGGGATGCGATTCAAGTCGCCAGAATCGCAGGTATTCAAGGTGCAAAGCGCTGTCCCGAGCTGATTCCCCTTTGCCATCCTGTGCGGCTCGTTTCGGTCGACATCCAGGTGCGGTTCGACAACGCTGCCACGGCCGTCGAATTCGAGGTGCGCGCCGAAGCCGTCGACCGCACTGGCGTCGAAATGGAAGCCATGACAGGGGCTTGTGTCGCGGCGCTGACCCTGTACGACATGATCAAGGCCGTAGATCGCGCCGCCGCCGTCCAAGAGGTCAAGTTGCTGCGCAAGTCTGGCGGCAAGTCCGGCGACGTCCGCCTGCGTGGCGCGCCGTGAACGAGATCCGTGCCGGTCTGGTCGAACGCCTGCGTGTGCGGTTGGGCATCGCGCGCATGTCGCTGCGAACAGAACGCAAGCATTTGGAACGTCTTCTGAAACGGCTGGGCGCCGATGAAGCCCGAGCCCAAGGTGCCGAACACCTGCGCGAGATGGGCGAGGTACTCAAGCTGCAACTGCGCGATGTGCCACGCGGTGCCGAGCGCGTCGTCCTGCCCGTGCCCTGGGATCCGCCGCGCACGGTGGAGGTTGAACTGCGCCGCGATCTGTCGCCTGCGGCCAATGTCGAGCGGATGTTCCGCCGCGCCCGAGGCTTTGAAAAGGGTCTGCGTCTCATTGCGGAGCGCCGCGCGGCCGCCATGTTGCGGCTCGATCAGGTGGCAGCGCTGGCGCAGGCGCTGGCGGCGCTGACGCTGGCAGCTGAGTCACCGGCGGTGGCGGATCGACTGGTCTGTCATGACTTGGAAATGCGCGGAGAATCGATTCGTTCGGCGACGCTGGCCCTGCGGCTGCGCGTTGATGCGGCGCCCGCGCTCGCGCCCGAGGTCCGCAAGGTCGTGCGCAAAGCCGGTGGTGCGCTGCCGAAGGGGGTGCAACTGTTTTGCGCGCCGTCGGGCCGCCCAGTTTTCGTCGGCCGCAGCGCGCCGGCAAATGACGCGCTGGTGACGCGGATCCTGCGCGGGCGCGACTTGTGGTTCCACGTTCGTGATCAGACCGGCGCCCATGTCGTGCTGCGCGTCGATACCAAGAAGGCAGCAGAGGAACAGGACATTTGCGCATGCGCCATGTTGGCTGCCCACCTCTCCGGTGTCGCCAAGGGCGATCGCGCGGAAGTGCAGTGCGTGCCCGGCAAGCACGTGCGCAAGGTCAAGGGCGCGCCGGCCGGTAGTGTCTATGTCAGCCAGGGGCGGACGGTGCGCATCGAAGTGCAGGCAGCCGCGGTGGATGCGTTCTACGCGCGCCGGCCGGCCTGAGCCTACAAGCAGTCCAGGTTGCGCAACACTGTGGCACCGAACTGCGATTGCACTGCGAGATCAGTGCAGTCGGGCTGGCCGTCCACCTTGGGCTTGAGCCGTGCACTGATGATGCGCGTCGACTTCGGCAGCACGCGCAACATGCCATCATAGCGAACGAAACTGCCGTTGTTGGCGCCGAGGTAAAAGACCACGCTCCAACTGGTCGTGTCGATCATCATCAGGTCGACGTAGCCGTCCTGGTTGGCATCGACGGTATTGACGAAGTTCATGCTGGTTGCGCCGGATACGAGGGGCGGTCCAGGTGTGAAGGTCGGCACGTCCCCTGCGGTGTTGCCGATCAACACGCCGATTGCGCTTTGCAACACGTAGATGACATCGGTCAGTGTGCTGCCGTCGCTGCGGTCCACGTCGTGCGTCGCGAATGAACCGAGTGCCGGTCCGACCACGGTGTGGGTCGCCAAGCCGAAGTCCATCGTGCCCAGCGACTCCAGGAATGAGAAGTTGCCGTACTTACTGCCAAGTGTGTAGATGCCGGGCCACTTGCCCTTGCCGAGGGGCGCCACCGCCATCGCAGTCGGAGCGCGACCGACGGTTCGGTAGCTGACCTGCACGTACTTGTCAATGTACTGCAATTCCGGATCGATCCACGGCCATGTGTCGCCCGCGGGCTGCGCCACGTAGTTCCACTTTCCGCCGCCGACTCCCTTGAAGACGCGCACGCGCGCTTCGAGGTACTGCTTTAGCTTGTTCTGATCGCTGCCGTTTTCCTGCATCAAGGTGACGATGTCACGGTTGCCATCGCCGTTGAAATCGGCCGCGACGACCGCCACCGGGTTCACGCCGCCCGACATCGCATAGATCGGCTGGATGACCTGCGGGTGGTCCGGGTCAGTGGTGTCGCCGAGCGTGAACGGCGTCGGGCTCTTGTTGCCATTGGCGAAGACGATCACCGAGGCGCGATCGATTGGGGCGCCGTTGATGCCGCCGTAGCCGTGCAGAGGAAAGTTCTTGTCCTTGTCCTTGTCGCCCGCAATGAAGTTCTTGCAGCACTTGGTGGGTGGACCGTCCTTGCGCGATTCGGTGCCAAAGACATTGTTGACTTCATTGGCTTCATTCCATTCGCAGGCACTGTCACAGCCATTCGGTGCATCAGCGGGGACGCCGCCGACCGGGTAGTCGGACTCATCGCGCGCGGCGACAAAGTCGAGCGACCCATCGCCATCCATGTCAGCGACCGCGAGATCGCGGACGGAACCGAACGACTTGGGCGCGTCCGGGCAGTCCGTGCTGATTCCGGACAAGTTGCTTTGGCCAAAGGCGTTGGGTGCGAATTCGCCAGCGCGCGGCGTCGGATTGAGGCGGACTTCTTGGCCGGCACCGGCATTGAGGTAGAGGTGAAAGGCCCAAGCCCACTTGTGCAGGCGGTTCCCATTTTCCTCGCAGTACCCACTCGCCCCGGGCTGGGCTGACCAACTGCGCTTGCCGATCAGCATCAGGTCTGCGCGTTGGTCAGCGTTCAAGTCGGCAAATGCCATGGCGCTGACGTCGTGGGTGCCCATGCCAGCGGCGTCCAGTGCGCACACATGGTGCACGGTTGGCGCGCCGAAGTCTTCGTGCGCCTGGCCCAGCGCAACGGACAGCGCGCTCGGCAAGGCGCGTTTGGCGCCGGGAGGAGCGTCTGGCGCAGTGTCAGGCACCAGGATGCCCGGGCTGTTGTCGAGCGAGACGATGTCCAGGTACTTGTCGTTGTTGACATCGGCGATGGCCACTTTGCGCACGGCTCCGCCCAGAATCCACGTGCGAAAGCACATGTTGCGGTGGCTCGTGTCCGATGGCAGCAAGGGCACGACAGTGCCGGCGCGGCCGCCCTCGACATAGAGGATGTACGGTGTGTGGTCAGGTCCGATGTCGGCCTGCACCATGTCGGACACGATCGGACCGCGGATTTCAGCACCGGGATCATAGGTGAACGTGCCGGCGTGGTTGCCGCGCAGCCAGCGGATGCCTTTGGAATTGCCAACGATCAGATCCGGCACGTCGTCGGGAGGCACATCGGGCGTGGGCCTGGTCCAGTATGCCGCCATGACCAGGCGTGTGTCGGCCGCGTCCGTCATCGCGTAGCTGTCTTGAGCTTGCTCGAACTTGCCGTCGTAGATGCCGTCGCGCTTGACATTTCGGTAGCAGCTGACCAGGGCGCGCGACGCCTCCCCGACGCAGACGTCCGGCACGTGCTCTGCGTCCGCGTAGAAGTCCGCGACGGCAATCGAGCTGATCCCCGTGACGCCAAACTGCGTGATGGTGTGCGAAACTTTGGGGAAGATGGCAGCACTGGTCACCTTGGTCACAGGCGTCGCGTCGTCGGCCGTCGGCTTGTCCACCCCCAGGCACGGCACAGAGCCCTTGGCAGTCTTGCACAGCGGATCCTTCTGCAGCAGAAGCGTCGTCAATCCCTTGTCGTTCTTGGAACCCAGCACGAGGTCCTGCAAGCCGTCCCGGTTGAAATCGCCCAGCGCCGCGCTGAGTGCATCATCCGGCAATACCATGGTATCCAGGAGCTTGAGGGCGCGACCCGGCGTGACGATCTTTGTCACCTTGTCTACCTTGTCGTATTGCACGTTGAGCAGTGCCCACGCCACGGGCGCGTCGCCCAGGCCCTCCACCTTGGCCTGGCCGACGGCGATGACGTCCAAGTCTTCATCGCCGTCCAGATCGGTCAGCAGCACGTGGGTCATCGAGCCGCCCGGAATCTTCTTGCCGGTGATCACGATCGTGTCGGGCGGGGGATCGGGCAACTGCTCGAAATGCCCGGATCCCTTGCCAGTCGGTTCGCCATTGTCACCCAGAACCGGAATGCCAAAGCGCATGGCAACGCCTGTCGAGGTCGCCAGCACCGCGTCCACGACACCGTCCCCATTCATGTTGGCGATCTGCATGTCGCGGATCTCATCCTGAAACCCATCGCCGTCGCCGCTGTTGCCGACGAAGTGCGGTGGCCTGACCCCATAGATCGACAGCGCTGCTTCCTGCGCGGAATTCTTGCCATTGTCCATGGCCGTCAGCCTGAGCATCACGCGCGCTGTCGGTTCCGACGAGCGATCGAGCATGAACGAGTAAGTTCCAGGTTTGGTCACGCTGAGTCCGGTCGTCGGCAAAAGATCTTGAAACGCCTCGGGAGCGCTGCCGTCGGCTCCGTAGAGACCCCATTGCAGGGTCGCGGACTGCAAGTTCTTGTCCGCGACCTTGATTTGGATCGGCACCTTGCCCACGGTGACTTCGCCGTCCTTGGGCGTGAGGATCTCGATGACCGGCAGAGTATTGTCAATTTGAACATTGACTTGCGCTGATCCGGATGCGTCGCTCGTGCCCGTAGCCGTGACCACGACCGTAGCCGTTCCGTCCTTGAACTTGAGGGTATCGATCGGCTGCGCCAGGCTGAAAGCCGTGCCGTTGATCTTGGCATCCACTATCGTTGCGCCGACTTGGACAGTGACCTTCTTTGGTGTGATGCCCTTGGGCACCGTGATCTTGCCCGAAACGCTCATCGATCCAGACACGATTGCCGGACCCGTCGACAGCGTTGGCGGGGCGGAAATCGTGACGGTCAGGCTCGTGTCGCTCCCTCCCGCGCCCGGCGAGACCCCACCCGCCGTGCTGCAGGCGCTCAGGCAGCACGCGCCGGCAAAGAGCAACGGCGCACCGATGCGCCGGAGAGAAGCGAAGAAATCGAGGAACGCGCACATGGAAGCCCCGCTGTTCATTCGATCATTGTGGCTGCGACCGTTGTCCGGTCAAGGAAAAGCGCTGTTCTTGGCCTTGTCGCGCGAATGGATGGTCCGTGTTCCCGCTGGAGCGCGTCGGGATCTCCGCCTGCCCGGTGCCGGCGAGACTGCGACTGGGACTGAGACTGAGACTCGGTGCGCCAGCGCCGCGATCGTGCACATTAATGAAATGACAGATAAATTGTGTTCGCCACGTCTTGGCACGTTGCCTGCTACGCCTCGCCACCGCTGACGGAGGTGCGCATGACAGACTCGCAGTGCACGCTGGTGGGCGCAAGGGGGGATGCAGGCCGGCCCGGTCCACGTCTGCGCTCTCCGATTTGCATTGTCGCGCGGTTCCGCGACCTTGCGCTGGAGGATGTCGAGATGCTGGTTGCTGTCGGCTTGGACAAGGAACGCCGCATCGTCAGCGAGCATCGCCTGATCGGTACGGCAACCGGAGTGGCCGCAGTGCCGCGTGAACTGCTGGGGCCCGTGCTGGCGGCCGGCTCGGTGGCGCTGATTGCGGTGCACAACCACCCGAGCGGCAATCCAAAGCCGAGCAGGGCGGATCTTGATTTCACGCGTCGGCTCGGCGCCGCGGCGCAGGTGTGCGGCTTGGCGTTGCTCGACCACGTCATCGTCGCCAGCGGCGGTTGGTGCAGCATGCGCGATGCCGGCTGGGTGCGGGCCCGCGCGAGACCTGCTGGCAGCATCATGGAATCATGGGGTTGGCCATGAAGTGCGACCGCCCCTGGCGGACGGACCCAGCGGTGGCCCGCCTCTTGGTGCTCGCTGGTCTGGCGGCGCTCGCGCAACTGCGCGGGTCGGTCGACGGTGCAACGCCAGATCGGTTCGAGGCCAGACCGTTGCACGCCGAACAGGGCCAACAGCGGGCGGCACTGGGGTGCATCGACCCGACGACCGCACACCCATCGGATTGGCGCGCCGTGCCGGGCGTGGGCACCAGGGTGGCTGTGGACCTGGCGCTCATGTGCCGGGGGCGGGCGACTTGTCTGCAAGCATCTGATCTTGTGGGTATCGTTCGCGGCGTCGGGCCCGTTCTGGCACAGCGCATTCGCGCGTCCTTGTGCCGACCTGCGCCAGCGCGGCCGCCATCAAGTCCCGCGCTCGGCGGGCGGGCTTTCGAGTTGGAAGGCATCGTGCAGCACGCGCACCGCGAGTTCGGTGAACTTGTCGTCGATGACGCACGAGATCTTGATCTCACTGGTCGAAATCAGCTGGATGTTGATGCCGGCTCCGCCCAGCGCCGCGAACATGCGCAACGCGACGCCCGGCTGCGAACGCATGCCGGCGCCCACCACGGAAATCTTCGTCACGTTCTTGTCGCACAGCAACTCACCCCAGCCGTGAACCTTGCCGGCGGCATTGGCCAGAGCAACGGCATGGTCAGCCTCGTTGCGCGGCACCGTGAAGGTCACGTCCGTCCGGCCACCAAACGAGATATTCTGGACAATTACGTCGACGTTGATGTGGGCGTCCGCCAGCGGCTGGAACAGCGCGGCAACCGTGCCGGGCACATCCGGAACATCCGTCACGGTCAGCTTGGCACTGTTGCGGTCGTAGGCGACGCCCGTGACGATGGCTCCTTCCACGTTCAGCTCCTCAGGCACGACCCAGCTTCCCTGGCCCTCGTGAAACGACGAGCGACAGTGAATCGGGACCTTGTATTTCAGGGCGAATTCGACAGAACGCGCCTGCAAGACTTTGGCGCCCAGGCTGGCGAGTTCGAGCATTTCTTCGCCGCTGATGCGGTCGATGCGCCGTGCCTTCTCGCAGATGTTGGGGTCGGTCGTGTAGATCCCGTCGACATCGCTGTAGATCTCGCACGCGTCGGCCTTGAGTGCTGCCGCCATCGCGACGGCCGACAGGTCGCTGCCGCCGCGCCCGAGGGTCGTAATGTCACCGTCTTCGTCCACGCCCTGAAAGCCGGCGACGACGACGATGGCGCCGCGCTGCAGCGTTTCTTCGACCGGTGTGGCGTCGATGGTGCGAATCCGCGCACTGCCGTGGACGCCATCTGTGCGGATCTGCACCTGATGGCCGAGGAAACTGCGCGCGTCGCAGCCTAGTTCCTCAATGGCCAGGGCGAGCAGCGCGATCGACACTTGCTCGCCCGTAGCCAACAGTACGTCGATCTCGCGATCGTGGGGGCGCTGGGTGATCTGACCGGCCAGCGCGAGCAACCGGTTGGTCTCGCCAGCCATCGCTGACACCACAACGACCACCTGATTGCCAGCGTTGTGCGTGGCGACAGCTCGACGTGCGACGTTTTGGATGCGCTCGATGGAACCCATGGAGGTGCCGCCGAACTTTTGGACGATCAAGGCCAAGCGCTGTGCCCCCGGAAAGGCTGGCAGTTTGGGAGTCTGTTGGAGATGCTGCGCTCAATCGCGTATGCTATTGAACTCACGTCACGCCACCGACACCGACAGGCTGCTAGGGTTGGTCCGCCTTCTCGCTCACCACCGCGAACTTTGCAACTGCGGGCGATGGCGTGATGGTCAACCCCTTGACTGCATTGACGCCCAGCCGAGCCGAGTGCTCGCCGCGCGACAGGGGGCCCGTCAGATCCGCGTACACGACGTTGTCCGGCGGCTGCACGGCAAAGGCGCCGACAGCGCGGGCGGGGCCCTCGATGCGCAACTCGACCTCCGATGGATCCAACGTGCAACGACTGCCTTGCGGGCAACCGCGCACGACAATCGGCTGCGGCGGCAGCGATCGCGTCAGGGACTGTTCCTCCAAGTGCACGTTCACGGTCACGTCTTCCGGCGCGACACGCAGCGTGCGGCCAGGCGGCACCTGAATGCGCGCGGAAGTGTGGACGTCATGGTCCGCTCCCGCGACATCGACAGCCGCCGTCTTGATGGCATCGAGCTTGCGCACCTGGCTCGCCGGTCCGGAGACATCGACCTTGGCTGGCTCGACATGCACGGAGTTGGCCGTGACCCGAAAACCCGGCGCCGGTTCGCCTGTCAACAGCGGCTCAACGGCCACGTTGCGGTGCTCCAGCGGCTCGAAATGCAGGTCAATCCAGGCTGGATCGATGGCCAGCACCTCGACATGTGCGGTGGCCAGTTGCTGCGCAACCGCGCGTCGTTCGAAGACAAAGCGTCCGCCGGCACGCTGCAGTCCCGCGTCCACCACAATGCGTGCAGAGCGATCCGACAACAGTTCGCGGATGCCGCCCCATCGTCCGCGCACGCGCGCCTTGGCGACCTCCGGCACGGGACCTGCCAACACCTGGCCATGTGGCACGTTGACGATCGAAATGGGCAGATCGACTACAGCCTCACGGACGCTGTCGCGCTGCACCACCACATGGATCAGCACGGCCAGCAGCAGCGCCAGCACCTTGAGGCCGAAATTGTGGGTCACGCTGTCGCGCAGCGCGGAGAGCAAGGCCATCACGGCGAGGCCTCCCCGTCGCTGGCTTCGTCGACTGCATCGTCCTCGATGACCGGGTCCGCAGTGGGCGGTCGCGCCGCCGCCGGCACGGGTGAGCCCGTCGGCGCAATGTGGGTGGGCAGCGCGGAAGCGCGCGGGGCGCTGGCGCTCGTCGGCGTGCCATGGGCATTGATGCGCCGGCGCCAGGCTCGCCGCCAAGGCGCTGCACCCTCTGGAGAATCACTGAACACCACGCGAAACCGCTCGCGCAGATCCGCGGGCTGCAGGTTGAGATCGAGTTGGCCCATGTTGGCAATGGAACACGTCGCCGATTCCTCGGAGACCACGACCACGATCGCGTCTGTCTCGTCGGCCAGACCGAGCGCGGCGCGATGGCGTGAACCCAGTGTGCCGGGAATGCCGGGGCCGCCCGCGAGCGGTAAGAAGCATGCCGCTGCGGCGATGCGTCCTTTCTGAATGATCACAGCGCCATCATGCGTCGCATTCATATGCTCCGGGATGAACAGCGCCAGCAGCAACTGCCAGGAGACTTCGGCGCCGATGGGCACGCCGTCTTCGACATAGCGATCCAGCGACGCCTCTTGCTCGATGACGATGAGCGCCCCCAGGTGGCGCTGCGTCAGCACGGTGCAGGCCCGCAGCACCTCTTCGAGCACCGCGTTGGACGCCGGGTCTTTGGGCGAGAACACCAATGGCGAGCGCACCACCGAAGTCAGTGCGCGCCGGATGTCCTCCTGGAAGAGAATCACGAAGAGAATCACGATGGAACTGATGAAGCGGTCGAGCACCCAGTTGACCGTCGGCAGATCGAGCAGGTCGTCCTGGCTGAGGTAGTAGATGCCGAACATGCCCGCGACGGCGAAGAGCATGGCGCCCGAGCGCGAACCTCGCAGCAGAACCAGGAGGTTGTAGATCAGCAGCGCGACCAGACCGATATCGAGCAGCCAGCGCCATTGCAGCAGGGTGCTCAGATGGAAGTCCTGGTCCAGCAACTCGACCTCTCTCTCACGCTGACCCGGGGCGTTCAACCTCGGCGGCGGCGTCGCGCAGGGCGATGGCGACGTCGACGACCTGACGCATGGCCGCGACGTCATGAACGCGAACGAAGGCAGCGCCACCGAGCACGGCTGCTGTCACGGCGGCGGCCGTGCCCCACAGGCGATCTGCGGGCGGCGCCCCACTCACTGCACCGATGAAGGACTTGCGCGATGGCCCGAGGTACAGCGGCAGTCCGAGCCTAGCAAGGGGACCGCCTCCTCGCAAGAACATGAGGTTTTGCTGCAGCGTCTTGCCAAAGCCGACGCCCGGATCGACCGCGATCTGGCTGCGCTCGACGCCAGCGGCCTCGGCGCGCTGCACCGCCGCCTCCAACTCGCACGCAACGTATTCAAGGCCTTCGGCGAGGCCGCGCGGCATCCTACCCGCGCGATCCGACGCTGGCATGGCGCCGACGGCGTGCGGCATATGCATCAGCACCCACGCAGCGCCATGGCGCGCGACCAATGCCCCCATATCCGGATCACCAAAGCCGCTGACATCATTTATCATTGTGGCGCCGAGCTGCAGCGCCGCTTGCGCGACGACCGCCCGGCGTGTGTCGATCGACAGCGGCACGGGCAGTTGCGCGATCGCCTGGATCGCAGGGACGATGCGCCGCAATTCCAGCTCCACGTCCACGGGCGCGGCACCTGGCCGCGTCGATTCTCCACCGATATCCAGCAGATCTGCGCCGTCGGCGACCATCTGGCGCGCCCGGGCGAGCACGGCGTCCGCGTTGGGCAACTGCCCGCCATCCGAGAACGAATCTGGCGTGACATTGAGGATGCCCACCAGCAGGGGCCGCGTGAGGTCGAACTCGCGGCCACCCAGGCGCATCGGCGCTCCGTTCCGTTGTCGGGCTCAGTGTGTCAATGGCTCGGGCAGGCCAGGCAGGGTGTCCAACACAGGCTGCGATGGCCGTTTGGCCGGGCCTGCCGCCGCCTCCGCCTGCGCGGCGCGGTGCTTGCTTTGCGCCTCGCGGTTGGAACGCAACTCACTGATACTCTTGCCTTGAAGCACCCAGTCGACTTCTTCGCCGTCCAGTGTCTCGAATTCCAGCAATGCGGTCGTCAGCAGGTCGAGCTGATCGCGGTGCTCGATGAGAATCTGTCGCGCCCGCTCGTAGTTCTCATCGACGATGCGGCGGATTTCCTGATCGACCTGCACGGCCGTCGATTCCGAAAAGTTGCGGTGGTGGGTGAAGTCGCGTCCCAGGAACGGTTCGCCCTGCTTTTCGCCGTACGCTAGCGGACCCAATCGGCTCATGCCCCACTCGCACACCATCTGCCGCGCCAGTTCGGTAGCCTGCTCGATGTCATTCGCGGCGCCAGTCGTGATCTCGCCCAGCACGATGTCTTCGGCGATCCGGCCGCCCATCATGACGCTGATGCGCTCGTTCAAGAAGCTTGCGCTGTGCGAATAGCGGTCGCGATCAGGCAGTTGCTGCGTCAGACCGAGCGCTCGGCCACGCGGCACGATGGTCACCTTGTGCAGCGGGTCCGACGTCGCCAGATGCTTGCCGACCAGCGCGTGTCCCGATTCGTGCACGGCCGTCAGCTTGAGTTCATCGGCGTTGAGCATCATGCCGCGCCGCTCCGTGCCCATCAGCACCTTGTCCTTGGACGACTCGAAATCGATCATCGCCACGACTTCATGGTCATGGCGCGCCGCGAGCAGCGCCGCTTCGTTGACGAGGTTCTCGAGATCGGCGCCAGCAAAGCCAGGCGTACCGCGGGCGATCGTCTGCAGATCCACGTCCGGCGACAGCGGCACCTTGCGCG
>Ga0172370_10006526_pt1 | contig 14624 bp, 14 predicted proteins | sample LakKiv5m_FD_114538 | JGI IMG/M metagenome (GOLD analysis project Ga0172370, IMG submission 114538) | Freshwater microbial communities from Kabuno Bay, South-Kivu, Congo - kab_022012_11.5m | ecosystem: Environmental > Aquatic > Freshwater > Lake | place: Democratic Republic of the Congo...
AACAGCAATCAAAGGAGACCTTTTGCCCATAAATACTACCATTTCACTCTATTGGTGAAGCAATGTTGTATACAACATTGCTTCACCAATGCAACCATCAATAAGCAAGGATTATTTTTCCATAACCTTGACGTACGAATACAAATTCCTAACCAATAAACTCCTTCCCCACGTACGCTTGCAATATTTTTGGCACCTTTATCGTTCCATCTTTTTGTTGATTATTCTCAATAATTGCAATAATCGTTCTTCCAATTGCGAACGCAGTCGCATTCAACATATGCACCAACTCTTTCTTCCCGTCTTTGGTTTTATATTTAATGTTAGTACCTCGTGACTGGAAATCGGTAGTGTTCGAACATGAATTAGTCTCTCGATATGTCCCCTGCCCAGGCATCCACGCCTCAATATCAAACTGCCGCGCATCTGTCCACCCCATATCTCCCGTACACAATTCAATCACGCGATACGGAATCTCAAGTTTTTTCCATAATGTCTCCTGACAGTCTAAAAGGAATTTATGCTCTTCCTCTGACTTCTCTGGATTTGAAAATGCAAACATTTCAACTTTATCAAACTGGTGCACACGCAAAATTCCTTTCGTATCTTTTCCGTATGTTCCTGCCTCTCTCCGAAAACAGGTTGAGAATGCAACAAATCGTCGTGGAAGTGTTTCAATCTCTAACACTTCATTCATATGAATCGGACCCATCGTGTGCTCAGAACTTCCCACAAGATATAAGTCATCCTTCTCAAGATAATATCGCTCATCTTTTTGGTCTGCCGCAAGGCGTCCCATTCCCTCATAGACATCTGGCTTTATCATCACTGGCGGAACTGCTGGAGTAAAATTGCGTTCAAGCAACACATCCATCGCGAGTTTTACTAACGCAAATTCCAAAAGTACTGCGTCTTTTAACAAATATCCGAAGCGACTTCCAGAAACCTCTGCCGCTTTTTTTACATTAATAATTCCCAACTTCTCTCCAAGCTCTAAATAATCAAGTGGTTTAAATCCTTCCTTTTCAAAATCACGCCTTTCTCCTACTTCTCTTAAAACCTTGTTCTCAGTTTCGTCGTTTCCGACAATAACATCTTCAAATGGCAGGTTCGGAATACGAGAAAGAATATCGCCCCGTTTTTTCTCAAGCTCTTCTCGCTCTTTTTCAAGCTCAGAAAGTCTTTTTTTCATTACTTGCGCCCTATTCACCAAATCCTCACTACGCCCCGTTGAAAGTTGCTTCGAAAGTGCATTCTGTTCTGCCTTTAATGTTTCGAACCCAAGAATTTTTGCACGAAGTTCTTCGTCAACATGTAAAAATTTATCAACAAGTTTTGGATCTTGTCGTTTTTTCTCCATTCCTTTTTTTACTTTTTCTCCGTTCTCACGAATATATTGTATGTCTAACATAATTATTTATATCGTTTTTCAATAATTTCCATTTTTTCTTCAACTGCCTTTTCAATATTAATACCGGTATGTTTCCCGAGAATTGAGAGCACAATAAATATTTTATTCATTCCTCATAAGCGGGAAAATCACGGTTTCTCTGATCGGCCTATTCATAATTATCGAAAATAATCGTTCAGAAAGTCCAAATCCTGCAGCAGGTGGCATTCCATATTCGAGCGCCTCAAGAAAATCGTTATCAATTCTCTGCGCCTCACTATCTCCTGCTTCGCGAAGTTTCATCTGCTCCTCAAATCGTGTGCGCTGGTCAAGCGGATCGTTGAGTTCCGAAAATCCTTTTCCAAGTTCTGTACCTCCTGCTATAATCTGAAATCGTTCAACTCTTCCATTGTCATCTTCACTTCGCTTTGCGAGTGGCTCAATATCAACCGGAGGGTTAATTAAAAAGCATGGCTGAAGTAATAATGGACGAACTGCTTTTTTGTACACTAAATCAATAAGACGACCACGTCCCATATTTGGCTCAATTCGCACTCTCACTTCTTCTGCTTTCTTTTGTAATTCGTGAATTGTTACAGTTTTTAAATCCAACCCCGTCTCCTTTTTAAAAATCTCGTAATAATCAACTATTGGCCACTCACCACTCCAATCAATCTCCATATCTTGATATGTTGTTATATATCCACCAGTTACATTCTTCACCGCTTCTTGATACATCTTGCGCGTAAAATCCATCATGTTGTTATAGTCAGCATACGCCCAATAACATTCCATTTGGGTGTAATCTTGAAGATGTTCTCGATCAATTCCTTCGTTTCTAAAAATTCTTCCAATTTCAAACACCTTCTCATATCCTCCAACAAGTAACCGTTTAAGTGGAAGCTCAAGGGAAATACGTAAATAAAAATTGGTATCAAGTGCGTTATGATGGGTAACAAATGGCTCCGCTTCTGCCCCTCCAGGAATTGGTTCTAATACTGCGGTTTCAACTTCTCTAAATCCTTCTGTTTTTAAAAAGCTTCTAATTGTTGTCCAAAAAATATCTTTTTTTATGAACAAATCACGAATTTCTGGATGTGTAAGCATATCAAGATATCGCTTTCTCAAACGAATTTCGGTATCTTCTAATCCATACCACTCCGAAGGAAGTGGACGAATACTTTTTCCAATAATTCGCACCGAAATAGGAGTAATACTTTTTTCTCCACGCTTCGTTGCAAACAAGGTTCCCGATACTTCAATAAAATCTCCAATATCAAGTGTACTTTGAATAAGCGCAAAATTCTTCATCTCTGCCTCATTTAATACTGCCTGAATCTTTCCACTCTCATCTTTTACATCACAAAACAAAATCTTTCCCTGATCACGAAGGGCGACAATTCTTCCCACAAGTGCTATCCGTTTCTTCTGCTCAACCAATTCATCAAATTTTGAAATCGCATCCCCGATCACCATATCGCGCACAACGCGTGCAGGATAGGCATCTGCAATTTTTGAATATTCAGCAAGTTTTTTCTTTCGTTCTTCGATGATGTCTTCAATCATAGGTTATTACTCGATAGAAATTATTACATACTCAACAGTAATTCCTGTTGGAGTAATTACCGTTACTTTATCTCCATCTTTTTTACCAATAAGCGCCTGTCCAATTGGTGACTCGTTTGATATCAACCCTTCAGTTGGTTTTGACTCATTTGAGCCAACAATAGTAAATACACGCTTCTCGCCCCCTTTCTTTACTGTCACTTTTGAACCAACGCGAACCCCTCCCGCTCCGTTGCCAATCTTTTCGATAATAGCAGAACTACGAAGTAGGTCCTCTAATTCCGCGATCTTTCCCTCAAGACGAGCCTGCTCATCGCGAGCCTCTTGGTACTCTGAATTTTCAGAAAGATCACCAAGTTCTTTCGCGTGTTTCAAGCGCTCTGCAATAGTACGACGTCCCTCAAGCTTCAATGATTCAAGCTCAGTAATGATTTCTGCGTAGCGCTCTTTTGTGAGATAATTTTTCTGTGTTGACATAATGTAGAAAACCCAAGGATCTATAATGCCTTGAGACGATTATTATAATACCACAGGAGCGTCTCCCTGGCTACTGGAGTCGCATTTAGACTTCCTTCACGCGAGTTCTCTACAAGAACAAGAATTGCAATTTTTGGATCTTCTGCGGGAGCATATCCGACAAAAAATGCGTTTGTCTTTGCATTATTTTGTATCTGTGCCGTCCCAGATTTTGCAGCAATCTTCATTGGAATGTCATGGAGCAGATATGCAGTTCCATATGGCGCATCAACAGTATTTTTCATCCCTTCTTGCACCTCATGAAGTGCAACGGGAGAAATTTTTGTTTTCAGATCTCGAATGACACTTGGGTGTGTCTTTAATAATTCGTTCCCGTCTGTTCCATTGATATGATCAACTACTCTTGGCTTATATAGCATTCCACCATTAGCAATTGCACAAATATAATTTAATAACTCAATCGGGGTTACCGAAAAATCTCCTTGTCCAATAGACACATGGTAGGTGTCTCCCAACCGCCATGGATCCCCTGTTTCTTTTTGCTTCCATTCTGGGTCAGGAAGAAATCCGACTTTTTCTCCGGGAATATCAATCCCAGTTTTTTCCGCTAATCCAAATGCTGACCACCATTCTTTTAATTTATAAATTCCAAGTCCTTTCTGATTTTGATATCCGCCTCCCACGATATAAAAGAAAATGTTACTTGAACGCGCGATTGCCGATCGAACATTTACCCATCCATGAGCCTTATTATCAGGAAACCGTGATGGAAGCAATGGATTATACGGATTTGGAATTTCAAGCATCCCCGAAGAAAAAAAACTTGAAACAGGAGTTATCGTTCCTTCAGTTAATGCGGCAATTGCAACGAGTGGTTTTATTGTTGACCCAGGATTATACACGCCCGCTATAGTTCGGTTAAATAGTGGCCTCCGTGAATCAATAATTGCATTTCCAATTTTATGCGGATCAAATCCAGGAACAGAAGTGAGCGCTAACACTTCCCCATTTCTTGGATCGATCGCAATACCTATACCGACATCTTTCCCAAGCACTTCGAGCTGTTTTTTTAAACTGTTATAAAAAACTTTTTGAAATTCGGCATCAATATATGTAGCGACATTCTTTCCCGGCTTCGGCTCGCGTTCAACGCGCTCGTCTTTTATTTCTCCTTTTGCAGTTTTATATACGACATCTTTCCCATTTATACCCCTCAAAAATTGATCGTAATACATTTCAATTCCTGAACGCCCAATCCTGTCGTCAATAGTCAAATTTGAGTCAGTAGAAATATCTTCTTTATTTACAAGCCCCGTGTACCCAATAAATTCTGAAAACGCATAGGGAACGGAATGAATTCTTTTAAAACTCTCCTCTATTGAGACGCCAAGATGCTCAGACGCAGAAAGCTCAACAAGTTGATCCTGTGTTATGTCATCACTTAAAAGCATTTTCCCAGAGAGAGACCAATCCATATCTCCAATTTTCTGTACAAGTTCCCATTCCGATATTTTCAATATATCCGCAATTCTCTTTATCGCCTCTCCGCGCTGTGTTGTGTCAATTGGAAGCTTCTGTGGAATAAGATAGACGTTGAATGCTGGCACATTTTCTGTCATTGCCTCTCCAAATCGATCAAGGATAACTCCACGAGGAGAATGTTTTACTTTTGAATCAGATACATTATCAAGTGCGCGCTCCTTATATGATCCTTGCCTCCCGACATTGAGCCACAACAAATCAGTAATTGCTATTCCTGCCACAATTGCAGCAATAATAACGAGACCGAAAAAAGTCCGTTCAGACACGGGAACTTCTCTCACACTTCCCTCTACACCGCTATCAGAAAGTATTTCTTCGAATTCTATATTTTTTCTTGATTTCATGACCGCGAAATCCCCCATCTCTTTGTTAATGGTTTAAGAAATAACACTAAAATAATCCCGCAAATACTGTTATATGTCATTTGTAATACTGTTTGATACACATTAATTGGTGAATGAGAAAAAAACCAAAGAAGTAGAGAAAATAAAAGAGAACCAACCAAAGAAAGGACAAGAGCGTCGCCTATAGAATTTCCAGTTAACTTCGAGTGAGCCAAAAATGAAATAAACCCAACCCCACATAATAATAAATATCCCATAATCCAAAATGGATAAAAAAGAAAAGAAAAAACAAGGAGAAGAAAAAGAAGTGCCACAATAATGCTATTTTTTACACGAAGCGCAATAATTGCAACAATAAACGCGAGAACCAAATTTGGATTTGTGTTAAAAAAACGAAGCGCACCCGAATTCATACTAATAAGCGCAATAACAAAAATTATAGTTAGAATAAGAAAAAAGGAAAATAATTTCATATTACGGAAACCTTGTAAGCACAACTACTGAACCAATCGCTTCAAACGAGATAGGAATTTCGATGGTGGCAATTTGCCATAATTTCTTCTCGTCTTCCTGAACCGACTTAATGGAACCAAGCATTGAATGCATTGGAAACTCTTGCGCAATATTTAATACTTCGTCCTGAGGAAATACATGTGCATCTTTTGGTATAAATTGAATCTCAGGGGTATTCCCTCCTTTTAACACCGCCTTTATCGTTGATGTCCCTATTGCCACACTTGTTTTCCATTCTGGATCAAATATAGTTTGCACATCACTTTGAGTTCTTCGAACTGCGACAACCTTTCCAACAATGATATTTTTCTGAACCATTACGGGCATTCCTGTATTTATTCCATCATCACTCCCCTTATCAATTATAATATGAACTTTGTCGCTGAATGGATATGCTGAATATACATTCGCGGAAAGCTCTCCATTGGTATTTTTTGTTCCACTTCGAATAGAGAGAAGTTCGATCTGTTTTTTGAGCGATTTATTTTCTGCCTCAATATTTTTTGTTTTTTGTATGTCGCACGACGGACCAAGAACCCCATAGACAATATCACGAAGTCCAATAATAAAATCACCCACTTCGCTACGAAACATAAGAAGTGCAACAAGAAGTGAAATAAGCAATAATACCTGAACTAATAAGCGAGTCGTTTTCATGATAATTTATTTGTGAACAAAATGAACAATTATAAACTATCACCCCGTGAGATGCGACAGTGACGCTATCTCATTGGGGCAAAAATTTAATCTTCCAACTTTAACCGTGAAAAGTTATTTAATAAATGTTTATGAGCATCAAATTTTTCACACACAAGACCAGTTCCGCGCGCCACGCACGCTAAAGGATCCTCAACGATCTGAACACGCACCCCAATTTCTTTTTCGCTTACCTGATCAATCCCACGAAGCAGGCTTCCCCCACCACAAAAATACATCCCATTTTTATAAATATCTCCAACAAGCTCGGGTGGGGCCGACTCAATTAAATCTTTTATTGCCTCAATGATTTGTTTTATCGGCCGGACAAGCCACAAACGAACCTGAGTATCACGAATCGAAATTTCCCTTGGAAGTCCTGATGCAACATCACGTCCTCGAACGGTAAGTTCAAGGCGCTCTCCCGTTGGGATAACGGAACCTACCGCAATCTTTATTTCCTCCGCGGTCGGTTCTCCAATATGAAGACGGAGCTCATCACGCACCCCTTTAATAATTTCTTGATTGAGATAATCCCCCGCAATCTTAAGACGGCGGGAAACAACAATTCCGTTCATTGAAATTATTGCCATATCTGTTGTTCCCGCACCAATATCAACAACGAGAAATGCCGAGGGAAGATTAATATCTAATCGGCTTCCAAATGCCGCGGCAAGCGGTTGCTCAATCAAATAAACCGAAGTCGCCCCAGACTCTTTTAAAAGATCCTCAACTGACTTTCGTTCTACCTCAGTGAGATTAGTTGGAATGCTTACAATTGTTTCAGTGATCCAAGACCACGGAATAATATCTCGCTTTAAAAAACTCTGAAGCATTTCTTTTACCATATCAAAGTCCGCAATTACTCCATTCATAATTGGACGAAGCGCAGTAATATGTGCCGGAGTTCGTGCGAGCATCTTTTTTGCTTCATCACCTACCGCAACGACACGATCGGTTCGATTATTACACGCGACAATGGTTGGCTCATTTACCACAACACCAGAACCATTCAAATAAATTTGAGTGGTATCAGTTCCAAGATCTATCCCAATAATTTTCTTTAATATCATTATGTTGTAATTATTTTAATTGCCTCATCTTCGGATAATAATTGTGCAGCACCATCAGTTCGCTTCTTCACTTCTATTTTCTCTTCTTTTCTTGTTTTTTCACTAATAAGCAAACGATAAGGAATGCCGATAAGATCTGCATCCGCAAGCTTTTCACCTGCAGACACTCCTTCTCGATCGTCAAAGAGCACATCTACTCCTAGTGCAACAAGCCTAGTATAGAGCAGTTCTGCTTCTTTTTTCAAATTGTCATCTTTCGTAAGTAATACGATAAGGTGAACCTTGAATGGGGCAATTGCCTCCGGCCATTGTATTCCTTTTGCATCGTGAAACTGCTCAACGAGAGTCGCCATTGTACGTCCAATACCGATTCCATAACACCCCATATAAAACGGCTTCTCAGTACCATCTTCATCTTTGTATGTTGCCCCTTTCATAAGAGTGGTGTAGTGGTATCCCAATTGGAACGTATTCCCCACCTCTATTCCACGCCTCTCAAGTAATACGCTTCCACCCTCTGATTTATCTCCTGGTTTTGCCGATGCAATATCTGCAAGAAATTCACAGGTAAAATCTCTCCCATAATTTACGTTTATTGAATCTGTAGTATCCTCTTTTAATCCACCAATTAAATTTTTTGCTTCAGCGAGAATAAGATCTCCAATATATCGCGCGGTATGTCCCCATGAGTGAACATATCCGTGTTTCGTTCCCAACTTTTCTAAATCTATATCTTCCGCAGGAGAAAGTTGGCCAACCATGGTAAGAGCGTGTTCGAGTTTTGTTTGATTTACTTCTAAATCTCCTGTTACTACCGCAATAATGAGTTCTCCCGTCACAACATTTTTATATACCACATTTTTGAGAAAGTGCTTTTTATCTTTTTGATAATGTTTTACATTATCGTCCATTGTTTGCACCCACTCAGGCTGCGAAATAATTTCAAATGCTAATTCCTTTTCTCCTGCGTTTGCTGGATCGCGCTTGAATTTTGCAATGTCTTCATGTGCAGCATAATTTCCATCTTCTGACACAAAAAATCTACTTTCTCCATTCTCTGCTTCAACAATAAACTCGTGACAATATTCTCCACCAATATAGCCATTATCTGCTTCAACAATAACCGTTTTGAGTCCCATTCTTTCAAATATTGTTGAATATACCCGTTTCATCTCTTCATATACCACTTTAAAATCTTCCTCATTTCGATGAAAAGAATATCCGTCCTTCATAATAAACTCGCGCACCCTGAGCAATCCCCCGCGCGCACGAATCTCATCACGAAACTTTGGAGAAAATTGATATAAATGAAATGGCAAATTTTTATAACTTAATTCATATTTGCGAATTAAATCAACAAACATTTCTTCTGCTGTCCCCCCTAGCGCAAATTCAGACCCGCGTCGATCCTTCACTTTCATCAATTCAAATCCAGTAGTGTTTGTTCTATTTGTTTCTTTCCATAATTCCAGCGGATGCAAAATCGGAGCAACCATTTCTTGGGCTCCTACCCTATCCATTTCTTCTTTTACTACCCTCATAATATTCTGTTGAACCTTATGGCCAATTGGCAAAAAATAATATCGCCCCGCAACTGATTCCTGAATGAATCCTGCTTGCTTCAAAAGACGAGCTGAAATAATTGAATCTTCCTCGGAAAATGTCTTGCTTGTTTTAAGAAAATAGTGACTTTGGCGCATAATAATAAAAACCGCTCTATATCACAGTATAGAACGGTTTGTGCTTATTTTTCAAATATTTTATTACACCAAAAACGGTTCAAAAATTGTTCTTCAAACGCGTGCATATTCGCGTGACCAAACATTCCTCTATATGACTGAACCGAAGCGTAAAATTTTTCATATGAAATCTCTCTCGCCTCAAGCTGTTTCATGCGATGTTTCATTTTTCTCAACAATCTTCGCTTTGTTTTTGTCCGCAACAGTCGATGATGAGGAAATACAACATACCCAAGAAAATCTATTCCTTGACAAATTGAATCTAGTGTGCTTTTATTTGGATGTAGCTCAAGTAACAGTGTGTCCTTAAGAAAATGAGAGATGAGTGGTAAGAGATTTTTGAGATAGTGTTCGTCATCAGACACCACCACAAAGTCGTCAGTATAGCGCGCATAATATTTTACCTTCAATTCATGTTTCATAAATTGATCAAACTCATTCATGTACACGTTTGCAAACAATTGGGAGGTAAGATTCCCTATCGGAATTCCCGTCGCACGCACTGCCGAATGACCGCTTTCAAAACTTCCAATAATCGTTTTGAGCAACCACATCACATCGGGATCTTTTATTCTCTTTTCCAAAATGGAAATGAGAATTCGATGATCAACCGAATCAAAAAACTTGCGAATGTCGCATTTCAATACAAAACATTTATGTTTCCCGTTTCGGGAGACTTTTTTTGTCATCCGATCAAACACTACACTCCACGGTGAGATCCAAATCCTACACGGCACGAAAACGAGGTTGGAATAAAAATTCAAACAATGGGTTCAAAACCGAATACATCGCATGGTGCACAATGCGGTCTCGTACCGACGCTTTATGAATATGCCGTCGTTTTGGATCAGTAATATAAAATCCCGTGTACGGTTCGTGCGTGTACGTTTTATTTTTCAATGCTCTATGCAATGCAAAAATATTCTGTTCCAAATGCCGCTCAAAGAATTGAACGTCCTTCTTATTTAATTTTCCTGGCTTGAATGCATCCCACGCCGAAAAAAGATTTTCGGGTGTAATAATATTTTCAAAAATATTTTTATAAATCTTCATATATTTAAAACCAATGGACGAATTCGACATCCCAATCTTCAAAAAAACATATGACCTCTATAAAACCTTTTATAGCTATCGTGCCACCGCCCCTAAAACTGATCGGTATACTATTTGGCAACGGTCTGAAGAAATGCTCCTTAATGTCTTTCATGGAATATTGCTTGCAAGCAAAAGTTATCGAACTGAAAAAATTTCTATCCTTGAAAAGACAAGCACCGATTTAAATCTCCTACGCGTATTCCTCCGACTTATGAAAGATGTGAAAAGCATTGATACTAAAAAATATATAATACTCGAATCGTCCGTCGATGAAATTGGAAGAATGCTTGGTGGGTGGCTTCGATCATCAAAAGAACGATAACAAATGTCCGCCACAAGGGCGGGCATTTATCGTCTATTCTGTGAGGGGCAACTTCGGGAGAAACCCAGACACTGAGCCATAGTTGTCGTTCGGATTGTCGAGATTCCTGTTGTCGAACTTAACCTTGTCGTCGTTGAAGTTCACGTTGAGCGACTTCGAAAACACGCTATCGCCTTCTGGATTTTGTCTTCGTCCATCCTTATTCATCAGAAATCGAATGTTACGCTCTCACACATGAGAAGTTATATATTCTTTTTCCTGTATTTTATTTGGCGGCACTTTTTACAGATCCGCACCAGGCAAAGACAAGCAGTAATCCCCTCAATGATGCTCACTCTGAGAAATCGTAATCTCTCAGACTCTCGCAATATGATTTGAAGAGAGAGTTCGGCGAGAGATATCCGTAAACATTTCTCCATGAGCCTAGTCTCATGTATGAGTATAAAAAGAAAAGAATAAAAAGTGAAGTATAAAAAAATCGAGCTACCCATCATTGGATAGCTCAAAATATATAGAATCGAGAAAAGGATCAAAATCGAAAATCAAAAGGATCAAGAATTCAAGTCATGAGTATCAACTACTGCGGCCTGCCTGCCGGCAGGCAGGGAGAAACCCAGACACCGAGCCATAGTCGCCGCCCGGACCGCCGAGATTCCCGTAGCCGAACCCAACCTCGCCGCCGTCGAAGTACACGCTGAGCGACATCGAAAACACGCTAACGCCGTCTGGAGCATATTCATCACCAGCACAATCCATATCCAAATCATCGAATCGGACAAGACGTTTTGGGTGAACAAGTGCAACTGATAAAACCTGGAATGAACCGAGTCCAAACTCACCTTCATAGAATATCTCACGAGCTCTACGAACACTTTCACCTTTGTGAAGTTCGCCGAGTTGTAATGGGATAATCAATATATCGCCTGGTTGGGTTTCAGCAATTCGATCCAACATTGCAGAGGTGCGAGCATGAAGCCGTAAATAGTTTGGCCCAAGCTGACCACTGCGATAGTTATAAAACTTACGCGAAGCATCCATTTTTGAAACCGCAATTTCAACTGCTTCATTATATGTCCCCGCGACTGCCTGCCAACGCGGAACCGCAAACCATCCTTCTGCGCCTTCGGGCAACTGAAGTGTTGGTAATACATTTTTTACGTAGGTAAATGCAGGATTCGGATTGAGATTGAAAATATCCGCAATCGCCTGAATCTGTTCATTGATGTGCTTCATTGCATATTCAGCAGGATATTTGTAATTGGAATTTACTTTTTCACCTGCGAACTGATTTGAAACGCCGAGTTTCTTTGATGTGTTTACAATTGCTTCAACAACTGCAACACTCAATTCATCGCCGCGTTCCAAAAGCACTTGCATACCATCTTTGTCCAAGTACTTTTTTTCAAGTACAAGGGCAATACCTTTCTGTGCTGCGTCTTCGATCAATCGTTTGTACGATTTTTCCTGACCGTTGGTTACTGATGTAATCGATGCATTTTCCATCGTTATCATCCTCCTTATTTTTGATAAAACTTGTTAATTTACGTTCTCCGACATTCATCGTATGAACGACATTATCCTATCATACTTTTGTGAAAATGTCAATATTACGAAAATAACCGCGTCACATCCTTAAATGTAACTGCAATCATAAGTACGATAAGTACAAAAAATCCTGCCATATTTACCCACTGCTCCACTTTTTCTGGTGCCGGTTTTCCTCTAAATTTCTCAATAATAAGAAAAAGAATACGTCCTCCATCAAGCGCAGGGAATGGAATTAAATTAAGAATTGCGAGATTGATAGAAATAAGTCCGATAATCTGAAATACATAAGAAAGTCCCAATGTTCCCATCTCGGACGCCATTTTAACCACCCCAATAGGACCAGCAACTGCATCGAATCCATTGGGAGAAAAAATATGTGCAAAAAAACTAAAAAGTCCCACGATAATCGCACCCATAACAGTGATTGTGGTTATAAATCCATCTGCAATTGCAGAAAAAAATGATTCTCGTGCAAATCCCGCATTAGTAATTGAAACCCCAAGCGCCCCCTCGCCTTCTGGTGGATTAACGCGAGGAATAACAACAAACGATTTGCTTGTGCCTTTTCTCGAAACCTCAATTGAAATTTCCTTACCTACCGCTTTTGTAGTAAATGAAATAAATTCATCAGCATTCGGTTTTTTTACAATTCCAACATCCTTTGAGCCTAATGAAAGCACAATATCTCCTTTTTCTATTCCCACAACTGCCGCCGGGGTATTTTGCTTCACGTCCATAATGATTGCGCGCTCTGGACTCCCACTTATATATACTCCAGAAAAGAATATCCAACCAACAAGAATATTCATAAAAACTCCTGCGGACAGAATACAAATACGCTTCCAAATCTTTTGCTTTGAAAATGAATTGGGGTCTTCATTTCCCCCATCTTCTCCAAGAATTTTTACAAATCCCCCAAATGGGAGTGCATTTATACTCCACACCACTCCATTTTTTTCTTTGCTCCACACACGTGGCGGATACCCAACCCCAAACTCTTCAACAGTAACCTTAAATCTTCGTGCGACAAAAAAATGACCAAATTCGTGCGCAAGAATAAGGAATATAATTCCTACAATAACAATTAATGTAATCATCCCATTAGAAAACCAAACGCCCGATATACGACAATAATAATTTATACATAAATAAAAATAATTAAATATATCCAGTATCCTTCTAACTGGGGCAGGTTACATTATTCGTGAATTTCAGCAATCTTCTTATCTAACACCTCCTCAATTAATTTGTTTGTTTCCTCAGTCTGTTTTTGTATCTCTTCCTTCAATTTGAATTTCATATCTTCACCAATTTCTTTTTCATCAAATGCTGCTTGTGCGCTCTTATTTGCCTCATCACGAGAGTGGCGTAGCGAAATTCTATATTCTTCTGAAATTTTCTTTGCAAATTTTGCTAATTCATCTCTTCTCTCACTCGAAAGCTCTGGAAGAAATATTCGAATAGTGTTCCCTTCAATATTTGGAGTAAGTCCGAGCGCAGATGTCTCAATTGCTTTTGCCGAAGGGGCAACCGCTTCTTTGTCCCAAAACTGCACTTTGAGTTCACGAGGCGGTAAAACGGAAATGGTACCCACATGTTTCAGTGGTGTTGGGTTGCCATAATAAACAACTTTTATCTCCTCAATCAAAGCCGCGGAAGGACGATTTGCTCGTACTCCAGAAATTTCTTTTTTAAAATCTTCAACTATTTTCTTTGCTGCTTCTTTGAACTCAATTAAACTTTGATGCATATAATATATTTTTTATTTAAAATTATCTATCCGTAAGCATTATACCTTACTTTCAAGATATTGAATTGCTTTCTTTTGTAGTGGTCCATTCACAGTAAATCCCTTAATATCCGCTTCTTTCTTAAGAAGTTCTGAGAGTAATTGAGAGTGTTTTAGCACACCACTTTTGTAATATCGCTCTATCTCCTTTTCAATATATTGCTCGATACGATCTGGCACTTCGGTATCTTTATGTATATGTATTATTGCAAGTGCCCGACCCAAACTTCCAAATGAGAATTCTGCAATTTTTTCCGCTTCACTTCCTAAAATTTTTTGCTCTGAGACAAGAAAATCAACAACCTGCTTTCGTGTATATCGGGGAAAATAAATGCACTGTAGACGCGAAAGAATTGGAGCAAACAATAGCTCTTTATTGCGAACAATAACAATAATCAATGCGTGTACTGGTGGTTCTTCTAATAACTTAAGAAGTGCGGATTGCGCCTGATCGGTTATTTCGTCACTACATCGGATAATTGCCGTTTTTCTCTTTGAAATAAATGGCGCACTTGAACAAAACTCCTTTA
>Ga0172370_10006528_pt1 | contig 14622 bp, 11 predicted proteins | sample LakKiv5m_FD_114538 | JGI IMG/M metagenome (GOLD analysis project Ga0172370, IMG submission 114538) | Freshwater microbial communities from Kabuno Bay, South-Kivu, Congo - kab_022012_11.5m | ecosystem: Environmental > Aquatic > Freshwater > Lake | place: Democratic Republic of the Congo...
AAACCTGCGCAAGCAAAAAGTGCTGATGCAAAACCTGCGCAAGCAAAAAGTGCTGATGCAAAACCTGCGCAAGCAAAAAGTGCTGATGCAAAACCTGCGCAAGCAAAAAGTGCTGATGCAAAAAACTTTGGTGCTGGCAAAGCCGCAGCCGAAGTTGTTTTTCATAGTTGCGGTTCTTACGGTGCTTTTATGAAAATACTTGCAATTGCCGACCTTCATGCGGACGAGAACGCACTTGACCGCCTCCGAGTTCTCGCAGGGAAAAACTCCTACGATGCAGTCCTAGTCGCAGGCGACGTCACAAACAACGGGCCGGTTTCCTACGCATCCGACCTTCTGGGACTTTTCCCGCACGCCTTGTGCGTACATGGCAACATGGACCCCTCACAAGTTTCAACGCTCCTCTCGCAGCGCGGCGCAAACGTGCACGCAAGGCGCGTCCCATTTGGCGCAAAAAAGGAATGGAACATAGTTGGGCTTGGGGGCAGCAACCCAACCCCTTTCCACACCCCAAGTGAAAATTCCGAGGAGGAAATCGCGCGCATCCTTTCAGGCAGCGGCTTGGACGAATTCTCCATCCTTCTTTCGCATCCTCCGCCCCACGGCGTTTTTGATACGGTTGCAGGCGGAGTGCACGTGGGCAGCAAGGCAGTTTTCTCTGCGATTGAAAAACACAAGCCCCTCATGTGCATATGCGCGCACATACACGAGCACGAAGGGCAGGCGGTGCTTGGGGACACGCTCGTGGTAAAGCTCCCTCCAGCAATGAAACTGCGCGCAGCGGAAATAACGATAGGAGAGGACCTGGAAGCGAATTTCATTTCATTTGAATAGGGGGACGCTTGAATAGGGGAATGTGCATGGAAATACGAAAAGCATCTGAAAAAGATTTTCCTTCCCTTGACTCCCTAATCTCAGAAATTTTCCCATCCGTGCAATTCATTCCCGCAGGGCGCGACGTATATTTCATCGCAAGCGAGGAAAAAGAAGGCGCAGAAATCCTAATGGGCTTTGCGCACGTGCGCCTCCCAAAAGACAATGTGGAAGGGAAATTCGTCCTCCAAGGCTTGGGCGTGAAAAACGAATATCGATTGCGCGGGGTAGGGAGCGCTCTTCTTGAATCCGCGCTTTCCTTTTGCATGGAAAAGGGCGCACTTGAGGTGCAGCTCTCGGTCCGCACGCTCAACCCCGCAATGTCCCTATACCATCGCTTCGGCTTTTTCCCAAAAAAGCAGTTGCGCGAGGACAGCATAGTGCTTGTGCGCAAAGCGCAGACCTGAACGGCTAGAACCCGAAAAGCGCAAACCCGAGCACTCCCACGTGCGCCCGCAAGCAAAGTGCAAGCCTGAACATAACTATTTAAGCCTCGGCGCATTCCTCTTCTTATGGCAGAAAAGCAGAGCCCGGAAAAGCAGGCAGCAGAAAAGGACGCGCAGCTCACGCTTTTGCAGGCAGCACAGCCTACTTCCTTTGCCCAGCCGCCCACAATACAGACAATACGCGACATCTCAATCGCAATTGATTTTTACGACGACATTTTTTCCGATTTTGACCCGCGCCCCTTTTCCCAGCGGGAACTCTCAAAGGACTTCCTCGCAGAGCTTTCCTCACGGCACATGGAAACAAGGAAAGGGCAAATCGAAGTCCGTTTTTTCATCCCGGCACTCGAGCGCGACGGCAAGATAGAGCAGATAATAAAGAAAAGGCTGCGCGAGCATTTTGAATCCGACCTTAAAATCCTCTCGGAAGAAGTGCAGCGCGGGCAAAGAAGGGGGCTGCTCTACATGGCAATCGGCTTTGTTTTCCTTTTCACCGAGCTTATGGGTGCAACTTTCCAGTCAGAATCGTTCCTGCAAAAAACAATCGGCATCCTTCTGGTCCCTGCGGGCTGGTATGGCATGTTCACCGGGATTGAAAAGCTCATTGAAACGTCTGACCGGCTTCGCCCAAAGCGCGAAATGGCAAGGAAATTCACAAAATGCAATTACATCTTCTTCTCGGAAGACAAGGAGTAATCCGAAAACAGCTTCTCTATCCCTTCCACGCTCTTTTCCTTCCCTAGTTTTTCCCGCATCCTATTCGCCTTTTCAAACCCCGACGCAAATTCAAGCGCGTGCGCCTTTGCATATTCGTATTGCAAAGCGCCCATTTCCCTTGCAATTCCCAAATACTCAAAGAACGCAGAGAAACGCATTTGCGCGCTAACCTCATCCGCCCCTTTCCCGGAAAAGAAATACGGGTTCCCAAGAGCCGCCCTTGCAACCATCACATAGTCGCATCCTGTCTGTTCCATCATCCTGTGCGCATCCTTTGGCACCCTCACCCCGCCGTTTCCAATTAGCGGAATTTTTAGTGCACCCCTTATCTCCCCAATCGCATTCCAGTCAAACCTCTCGCTAAAGCCCTCCTCCTTTGTGCGGCAGTGCACGCACAGCGCACATGCGCCCGCATCCTCCACTATTTTTGCAACCTCAAGATAATTTTTTTCCTTAAAGCCCAGCCGTATTTTTACCGTAATTGGCAGCTCGCACTTTCTCACGCATTCCCTTACAATCTCCCCTGCCTTTTTCGGGGTCGCAAGTATCGCGCTTCCGGCCCCGCTCCTCACAACCTTGCTTGCAGGGCAGCCGAAATTCAAGTCCACGAATTTCGCATCGCATTTTCCCTCCTGTGCATATTCACCGCAGATTTTTGCAGCCTGTGAAATTTCCTGCGCATTGCTTCCGAAGAGCTGGACCCCGAGGGGGTAATTTTCCCCCCTTGCTTTTAGCATTTCAAAAGTCTTCTTGTTCCCCCTCACAACCGCCGACGCGCTCACAAGTTCCGTGTACGCCGCTCCCGCTCCGTATTTCGCGCACAGGAAACGAAAAGGCGCATCCGTGTATGCAGCCATCGGCGCGAGAACTATTTTTGAAAGAAAAGCAGGTAGTTGCATAATCTCCTCTCATAAAAAGAAATGGGGGGACCGAGATTTATCCTCCAAACGGGAAAAACCCGTTCGGGCTTGGACTCGGACAACTAGGTCCCAAACCTAGCAGCATACCAGGTTAGCTCATCCCCCCATGCGCTTGTTATTTAGCCTAAAATAGTTAATAAAATGTGCCTGCACGGGCTTTCTTAGAACACCAGCGCTTCCTGCTCCGCAAACCTTACTTTGAGCCTAAGCAGGTCATTCTGGTCAACGTCGATTTTTATCCCGCTCGTAGGCGTGAGCGGCGCATACCCTTCCGCCCCAAGGAACCTTGCAAATTCAGATGCGAGGTTGTTGGACAGGAATGCCGCGCCCCCGGTAGTGCAGGAATCAAAAAGCAGGTATTTTACCGGGTAATTCCCATACGCCCCGCCATACTGAGAAAATTCACTGTCCGTAACGTCCAGCATTGTGCGCTCATCGCTGCCATCCCCGCTGAGCAGCCCTGATTTTGGGGAGCCGTGCATGCTAAACATGATTGCAATTGCATTTGTTGTCTGCATGAGCGCGGTTTTAACCTCCCCTTCGGTCGCACACTCCCAAAGCTGTATGTTATAACGCCCGGCAACGTTCTCAAGCGCTTTCTGGTCAAGCATAAACGCGCCGTTTGAATCAGCCCTTGCTGCAATAACTACGAAATTTGGGAGGCTCTCATCACGGTTTATTGAGCTTAGCAGCACGTTCAGGGAATACCTGCCAAAGCTGCTCAGGCCCTTGCTGCAAAGTACATCCAGCCCTTCCTGGCCTGCGGCGTCCTTAAGCTCCTGCATCCTGCGCAAGTTCGTGTAGGGGTCTGCCCCCACCTCTTTCCATGCATTGTGGTCAAATGCAATCTGCTTTGCCAATGCCCCAACCCGCTCTGCAGAAATCTCATCCGCGCCCTTTATTTTTCCCTGCACTGCGCAAAGGGAAAAATCAATCAGGAACTCCTTTGCCCCAAAGGAAGGCATCTCCTGCGCAAGCTTTTCAAATAACGTTTCAATATCCTCGCCATTCCTTGCAAGCTCCCGCACGCCTATTGACCCATACTCAAACAGCAACCCCGATGAGCCTTTCTGCCTTGCCTCTGCGGATTCTGCAATCCTGGCTGTAGCTGCTGCATGCGCAATCAGGCTCTTTGAATCCGAAACAATCCCGTCTTCAACCATTCCTGCAAGCATGCGCACCATAAACGCCCCGTTTGCGCCGGACTCAATCACAATCTGCCTTGCAGCCTGCTGCCCAGTGACCTGTGCAACAGCTTCAAAATCCGCGTCCACCGCCTGCTCGATTGCAAAGCCTGTTCCTTCCGGGAAAGTCTTCGCAATAGCCATAAACCTGTCCAACTCATTTTCTTTCAGGTACGTGCCCACCATAACCCCCAGGCGCATCATTTCCCTGCCGCTGCCCTCTATGGCGCCTACTGCGGTGCAAAATTGCGCATAGTTCCCAAGATTGAGCTGCCCTTCAAAATATTTTATTGCCGAAACCAAGGGCAACCTTGACTTCTGCCCAATCCCTTCAACAGCACTCTCCATCCTGGCAAGTTCGTTCTCCAGCTGCCCTGCGCTTCTTATCTCCCTTCCGACTGCCCGCAGCAGCATTGAAACGTAAACCGCCTTATCTGACTTTTTTTCCGCGTCCTTTCCGATTTCAAGGCCCTTTGCAAGCATTCCGGAAATTTTTGCAAACCCCTCAGATTTGAAATCAATTCCGGAAAGCGACTGTAACGCAGCCAGCAGGGCGTTGTCTTTTTCTGCCGCCACCCATGCAGAATGCACTTCCTCAAGCACCTGCCCAAACTCCTCTGTATTTGAAGACATCCCAAGCGCTATTTTGCACCCCCTATAAACGAAAATTCCATCCTCCCTGCCTTGATGGTATTTCAGAAGTGCGTTTGCATACTCCTCAATCACGCTCTTGCCCGCACTCCCATTCGCCCTTGCAATGTCCCCCACCAGCCCAAGCGCAAGCGCGCTGTTTTCCCCAAATCTTGATGCGATTTCAACAGCAGCCCCGTACCCAATGCCCTCAAACGCCTGTGCATTTTCCATAAATTTCCTAAGCACCATTCCCTTGCGGTTCCCAGCCCTGCCCTCCTCCATCCCCTCTGCATCAAGAAGCGGCTTAAGCGCGCTTGCGGCATTGATTAAGTCCTCTGTCCCCTTGCCTTCCAGCCCGTTGTTTTTTGAAAATGCATCCAGAACAATGCCAGTATCTCTGCCTGCAACCCTGCTCAGCCCAACGACAAAATCCACCCCAAGCCCTTTTCTTGCCAAAAACGGCTTTGCATCATAGATGTTTTTCATTATCCCAAAAATCGCATTCACGTCCTCCTTGCCGGCCACGTTATCGCATATTGTTGCGAGCCGCTCCACGCTTGCCCTAACTTCCCCTTCCCTTATGCTCTCGCCTATTTTTGGCAGCCCGCTAAGGAAAACGGCAATCCTTGCGTCCCCAATCGCCCCTTCAAGCTCTTCCCTTCCTTGGAATTTTTGCGCCATCATTGGCATGTTTTTTCTGCACATCCAGTCATACGCATCAGAAAGTTCCTTCACGAACGCGCCCATCCTTTCAAATCCCGCTTCCCTTCCCTGCATCACTATGCTCGCGCTTTTTGTCACGAGCCTGCGCTTTTGCGCATCCATCCCATCAAGCATTCTGCTGAAAATCCCAACTGCATTGTCAAGTTCCTGCCTGCTTTCCATCCCACCCGCCACGAGCGTGAGCAGGTTTGCTATCCCGTCAAACTCCTTAGGGCGCTTTTCTGAAAGCGCGGCAAAATACTCAATTCCCACAATATCAATTACTTCCTTGAGGTACGCCATGGTGTCAAGCGAAGCAGCCCTTCCTGTGTTTTCAGCTATTGAAAAAAACGCATCCGTGTACTTCTCAAAATCCTTTGCGCTGCCTATCTTGTCAGAATAGCTTGCCAGCAGCGAGCACACTGCGCCAGTATTTTCCCCCCCGATGTCTTTCCTGCCAAAAAATCCGCGCAGAACTCCCACTCCGTACTCTGAAACGTATCTCTTCAGGGTGTGCATCATGGGCAAAAATGCATCTTCCTTGTCGTTGAGCATGGCAAGGAACTGATTCATCTCAGTTTTGACATTTATTTTTCCCAACGACGCCAGAAATGCGCCCATGATTTCATTTGCGCTGCCAATCATGTTTTTTGGGTCTTCCTTCCACGTCCCGCTTTTCCAGACCGCATTGACAATGCGAAAGAGCGTCCTGTTAATCGCAATAAGGTTGGATTGGGCGTAGATTGTTTTTAGCCCGTTATCCTGCCTCTGCCGGATGCCCTTGTCATTAAGCCTGAATTTTTCTTTTATCAGGCGCATTGAGCATTTGCCCATTTCCAGCATCACGTCAAGCGCCCTTCCTGCCTCCTCTATGCTTTCCATTCTGTCTAGGTATCCCAGCCCAATGGGTATCCTAAGCAGCGTGTTTTCGCCGCCCAGTTCCTCGTTCTCCCTGTGATACAGCCTTGCAAAAATTCCTATTGCTTTTTCCAGGTCCCTCTCATTTCCAATAAGGTGTTTTATCTCTCCCAAATGCAGCACCACAATTTCCATGCCCACTTCCCCAAGGCTTGCGGCAAGCCCCATTTCCTCAATTTTTTTCAGGCATTTGTTCTCCGAAAATCCGCCTGCCACAATTGGCGATTTGTCCTCCTGGGGTGTTTTTACTACTTGAAAAGACGGAAGCGGCTGCTTTGCGGGCTGCTCCTGCTGCTTTTCAGTATCCACTTTGCTCTTCCTGAATGCAAGGCCGCCCTCTCCCATGCATTAATTCTGTCAAACCCTCTTAATAAAACATGTGCTGCGAATGCGCCATTTGCGCAGCATCTTCCTGTCAAAATCCCGCCCAAATTCCAGATTTCTCCCGTGAATTCTGCGCCTTTGCACTACACAAGAGCGCACCCATACGGGGAGGATTTCCCAACGGGGTGGAAGTTTTCGCATCGGGTATGCAAAATCACAATATCTTTTAATTTTACTTTTCACCACCTACTAATAGTAGCACACATGCCCCACTACCACGATATACAGTTTTTTTGGACATCAAATGATTTTCTTTATAAAGCTTTTTACATCATTCACCCTGCAAGCGTTCAACAAAATCGTTCAACAAAATCGGGTGGTAAAAATGGCGACAAAAATACAGCACATAAAAAAACGCGATGGTTCCCTGGCTCCTTTTAACCCTGCAAAAATACAGTCCGCAATCTCAAAGGCGGTGCGCGCGGTCGGCGGCACGAACCTTGAGGAGGCGCAAAAAATTTCAGACGCAGTTGTTGCGCACATGCTAAACACTTTCCCGGAGGGGAGCATCCCGACAGTTGAGGAGATACAGGACTGCGTTGAAAAAATCCTCATAGAGCGCGGCCACGCAAAGACCGCAAAAGCGTACATACTCTACCGCCAAAAGCGCAACGAGGAGCGCACAATGAAGTCCATGATGCTCGGATTGCCACTTGACCGCTACGACAACAATTTCTCAATAAATTCAATAAAGGTGTTAAAGGAGCGCTACCTGAAAAGGGACGCAAGCGGGAAAATAATTGAATCCCCAACGCAGCTTTTTCGGCGCGTTGCGCACAACATTGCGCAGGCGGATTTGCTTTATGACAAGAATGCGGACATCGCATCCATAGAGGAGCAGTTTTTCCAGTCAATGGTGCAGAAAAAGTTCATGCCAAACTCCCCCACTCTCATGAACGCTGGCAGCGACATACAGCAGCTTTCCGCATGCTTTGTCCTGCCAGTAGAGGATTCAATAGATGGGATTTTCGCCACGCTCAAAAACGCAGCGCTCATCCACCAGTCCGGCGGGGGCACAGGCTTCTCCTTCACAAGGCTTCGCCCAAAGAACGACCTTGTGAAAAGCACAATGGGCGTATCTTCAGGCCCTGTGTCCTTCATGAAGGTTTTTGACACTGCAACGGAGGCGATTAAGCAGGGAGGAAAGCGCCGAGGCGCAAACATGGGCATCCTCCGTGTTGACCACCCGGACATACTTGACTTTATCGCAATGAAGGCAGACATGAAAACATTGCAAAACTTCAACATTTCCGTGGCAGTAACCGACAAGTTCATGCACGCAGTAGAGAAAAACGAGGACTACGACCTTCTCAATCCGCGCACACGCCAGCCTGTTGGAAAGCTTTCCGCGCGCTACGTGTTTGACCTTCTTGTTTCAAACGCATGGAAGAACGGCGACCCCGGCGTTATTTTCATAGATGCAATAAACCGCTTCAACTCCACAATACACGTTGCGGAAATGGAAAGCACAAACCCCTGCGGCGAGCAGCCGCTCCCGCCATACGAGAGCTGCAACCTCGGCTCCATAAACGTCGGAAAATTCGTAACTCCTGAGGGCGCAGTGGACTGGGATGCACTTTCCAAGATGATTCACATGTGCGTGCATTTCCTGGACAACGTGATAGACATGAACCGCTACCCGATTCCGGAAATAGAGCGATGCACTAAAAATTCGCGCCGCATCGGGCTTGGCGTTATGGGCTTTGCAGACCTTCTCATAAAACTCGGCATAAAGTATGATAGCGAGGAGGGAGCGGCGTTTGGCGAAAAGCTTGCAAAATTCATGGAAGACGAGGCAACAAAAGAGTCCCTCTCCCTTGCAAAGGTACGCGGACCCTTCCCCAACTGGAAAGGCTGCTCTTATGAGAAGAAAGGCGAACCAGTACGGCGCAATGCAGCGCTAACAACCGAAGCCCCAACAGGCACAATCGGCATGATTGCGGACTGTTCAGGGGGAATAGAGCCCCTGTTCGCAATCGCATACATAAAGCGCGTGATGGACGGAAAGGAGCTTGTGTACATAGACGAGAATTTCGAGGAGGCTGCAAAGTTCCACGGAATTTACTCCGAGGACCTCATGAAGAAAGTTGTTTCCCAAGGCACGGTTGCGCACATAGAGGAACTGCCGCAGAAAATACGCGACGTCTTTGTAACAGCGCACGACATCTCGCCCTACTGGCACACGCACATGCAGGCGGCTTTCCAGAAATACGTTGATGCCGCAGTGTCAAAGACAGTGAATTTCCCATCGAGTGCGACAATAAAAGACGTAGAGGAAGTTTACATGCTCGCATTCAAAATGGGATGCAAGGGCGTTACAATATACCGCGACGGAAGCAGAAGCGGGCAAGTGCTCAACATTGGCGCAAGCGCGCCAGCAACGCAGCCAGAAACAAGCGGCAGCGCGCAAGCGCGCGCAACCGACATGCCGCAGACGCTTGCATCCTCCTCAGTGCTTCCGCCCATGGTTGCAACTGAGCATGCGAAACATGCCGCCTCGCACGCAGCGCACGGGCAGCATGCTGAACACGGAATAGGCGCAGCAGCATCGGCAGCTGTAAACTCCGAATCCGCAGCCTCGCCAAAGGCGCACGCAGCAGGTTCAGGCTCCCCTGCAAGCGCAGGCACACCATCCGCCGCACCAGCTGCACACTCCGCAAAAGGCTCAAAGGAAAACGGCTCATGCCCCAACTGCGCAGGCACCCTTTACTTCTCGGAAGGGTGCGCGACCTGCATCCAGTGCGGCTCCTCCATGTGCTCGTCCTCGTAAACTTTTATTTTTGAGTCGTAAATTGTATTTCCGACAGCTGAAAAAATCCCTTAGGATTTTTTCATTTTGGTGTTTTGGATGGCAGGCGAGCAACTGAATGGGATTCGGCAGGCATCAGCTTCTGGGAACAGGGTGCAACAACCATACTCACAACCAAATCCAGGTCAAATTAACGTTGACTTCGCCATGAAAAATCCACTTAATGGCAACTTGATTTCAACCAATGTGCCTCTTGATGAATCCCGTGCCATATTGCCACAACTTGCCGAACAGGGACTTGTAGGCTTCACCGAAACATCTTACGGTCTCATGGTTACTTCAATCTTAGTAAATGGAACCACCCTGCGCATTGACCCTAAAAGCAACCGTGTAACTGTAACTAATTCTGATGGCACTTATTATTATGATTCAGATGAACCCATCGGCTTTTCTTTTTTCAGGCAAGAGGTTGGAAACCCAAACGCGCCTTTTGAGTCTTTTTTCAAATTAGAATTAGGCAACGTCGTAGAAATAGGGCCAGATAGGGTGAAAGCAGACGCACTTAAGCCTACTAATGACGGCAAGGAATATTTCCTTAGAGGCGAAGTATCCGGAGCGCATGCAGAATCAAAATCCGAAGAGCTGAAACAGGTAGGTGACAATTCATTCATTTCCACTGCAGATGCAAAAAGGATAGAAACATCCTATGATACAATCATTCCATCCGAAGAACTATACTCATTTTCAAACGTCAGCATACTACAAATAAATCCGAGTTCCATGTTCAACTTTGGATTGCGGCAGTTTTCTAGATTAAGTTACAATGTACAGCGCTCATTGGCTTCGATTGTTTTGCCTGCAATACAAGGGGCAGATTCGTTGCGGCGCATGCTGATCCCGCCAAATCTGTACCAATTAACAGAACTTGAACTTGCCCGCCGCCAGCGCATGCTTGCCCTAAGCGATGAGCACCGCTTGCAAAGAATGCTTCTCTTTGATGCGGCAGCCCCCTCAAACTATGGAAATCCAAGTTATTTTGGTTCTACTGACAATTTCTCGCCCGATAATATCTCAGGCACAATAGCATCCTCGCCTTCCATGCCAGGATTAAATTTTTTCAGCGATGGAGCAAAAGATTGGAGTGGCGGGCAGCCTCCCTCTCCAGATAGCGATTTTGGAGACGGTGGCGAGCGCATGCGCAGCGGAACAAGGGAAGCAGGCAAGGCACAACAAGGCAATCTGGATAAACTTTCAAATTATTCTGAAAGCAGTGGCGGCGGTTCAGGCAATTCCGGCTTTGGCAGTGATGATTATTTCGGACGCAGCGGCGGCGAGCGCACGAAACAGGATGCGAAGCCGCAAACCAAATCACATTACAAAAATGCAGCTTCAGCATCAAACTCTTCATCACTGAATTCTTCATCCGGAGGATTCTCCGGTTCGGGTTCCAAAAATCCAAGTGCAAAGACAGGGGGCTCAAATGCTCCAGGTTCGTCTTCAAAAAAATCAGGCGGCGAAGCAGCCAGCGCAAAACCTGCGCACGCTCCGCCTAACTTCCAAATGCAATCCCCAATGAGCGAGGGGAAAACGCAGGTTCAAAATGCAGGACTTGCAGTGCATTCTCCAGCGCAAAACGTTTCTGCAGCGCAAAAAATCCAACCCCCGGCATCCATCGCGCAGATGCAACCTTTGCAAGCGCACTTCGAATCCATGCAAACAATCACGCAAATGCAAGAAGTACGGGTGCAGCAGCAAGCAATAGCCCGGGAACAGGCAACCATTCATCAAGAACATTCAGAAGCCCCGCAGCAAATAGCAATGCACGAACAGCCAACCGCGCAGCAAGAACAGCTCGCAGCAACCATGCACCAAGAACAGTCAGTACAAGCAATGTTGCAGGAGCCGCAGGCGCAAACCGTTCCAATTGCAGTGCAGAGAATCCGCACAGAAAAGAAAAAGGCAGGCGAAAAAATCCTCCCTCGCATCCCGATTCCAGTTTCCTCAAATGCAGACAACGGAAAAAACAAAAAAGAGAATTCAATGAACGCAATAAACGAAAAAGAAAAAATCACACCAGTTGCTCAAATAATGGCGCCAGTTCCAAGAAGGGTGTCTCCAACGGGCATTGTCGCACTTATTCCTCTAAGGAACCTCTTTGAAAGAAAAGGGAAAAACAAAAAAGAAGAAAAGCACGAGTGCGCATCAAAAGTGTGCGGCTGGTGCGGAAGAAAGGCGGCTTAGGAAAGCAGCACCCCAATGCGCGCGCAAAGGCTGCTTAATCTTCTATATTCCTAATCCGCAATCCCCTTTGCAGTCACCTTAAACACGCATTCCCCCTCAGGCATATTGGGCGAATCCACAAGCCGCGCAATCCTTTTCTCCTCTTTCCCTTTGCGCAGATACAGCCTGTAAGTAGCAGCATGCGCAAGCACGTGCCCCCCTATAGGCGTGGTCGGGTCCCCGAACATTATCCCAGGGTTGTCCATAACCTGGTTCGTAATGTATACTGCAAGGTTCCGACTGTCCGCAAGCTTTTGCAGCGCGTGTATGTGCTTGTTCAGTTTTTGCTGCCGATCCCCTAGCGACCCCCGCCCCACATAGTCCGCGCGGAAGTGCGAGGTGAGTGAGTCCACAACAATGAGCTTTATGTTGTGCTGCTTTACCATCTCGTCCGCCTTGTCCACAAGTATTATCTGGTGGTCGGAGTTCGCAGCCCTTGCAACGTGTATGTTCTTGAGAACAGAGTCCGCATCCATTCCCGCAACTTCAGCAAGGCTCTTTATCCGTTCAGGCCTAAACGTGCTTTCGCTGTCTATAAAGAGCACGTTTCCCCCCAAGCCTCCCTGCTCTTTTGGCTTTTGCACGTTCACGCAAAGCTGGAATCCTATTTGACTTTTTCCACTCGAAAACTTCCCGTAGCATTCCGTAATCGCCATTGTTTCCACGCCGCCCCCAATAAGCCCGTCAAGCTCTTTAGAGCCCGTCGTAATCCTCCCGATTTCCTTTCTCCTCTCCAGAACCTTGTCTGCAGTCTCATACCCCATCTCAAGGGCGTCGCGCGCAGCCGCAATTGTTTTTTTCGCGGTCTCAACTCCAATCTCCGCAACCTCATCCAGCTCGTGCGGGGAGCTTGCGGCTATCTTCTCAATGTCGTACCCTGCTTTTCGCAGCTTCTCCGCAGTGACTTCCCCGACTCCCGGCAAGTCCTCAAGCTCTGTGACTTTTTTCTTCGCTTCCTTCTCTTCTACCATGCCCTCATCCCCTTTCTCCTCGTTTTTCTTTGCCATTCCAACCACTACTCCTTAAACCTGTTTTCAAACACAAGCAGCTTCATCTTCCCTATCTTAAGCGTGTAAAATTCGTCCCCTGAGCGCGAAACGTTCCTCCAAAGAGCCCCTACATCCACAAGCTGCTGCTTTCCCTCCTTGTCCACCTGCGGCTGCACTACTCTAAAATCAGGCTTGCTTCCCCTGAATTTATCCGCCTGCCCTTCCCCTCTCATTTCTTCCGCGTCCATTTCAATGGGCATTTCACCAACGCCTCTTTCCTTTTCCATTCCATCACTTTCCGCAAATTTCTTTGCACCCATCGGATGCTTCCCAAGGGATGCACGGTGAAATTTAGCAAATTCTTTTTTCAGCGGCTCTTTTTAAAGAGGAGGAAGGTAACTTTCCACTGGCTTCCAGTGGCTTTTTCCGCCGTGTTTTTCAGAAAACTATATAAACATTCCAAGCGAGCCATATGTACGAGGCGATTTTAATGGGTATAAAGGCACAGGGTTCCACAGAATATCTTGTACTTCTTGCAGTAGTGCTCGTGATAGCCCTTGTCGCAATCGCTCTCCTGGGCTATTTCCCGGGATTGGCAGGCGACGCAAAGAAAACCCAATCCGATTCCTACTGGAAGGCAGCGCGCCCATTCGGCATAATAGAGCATTCCCAGAGCGGCACCAACCTTTCCCTTGTCCTCCAAAACAACGAGCCGCAGCAGCTTAACGTGACTGCAATATATTCTGGCGCAGGGGGCAGCAATTTCAGCTCGTTCATGATAAGCGGTGGCGAAAAGAAACTTCTCATAATCAACAATGCAAGCACGTGCATAACCGGCAGCGCATACGAATACCCAGTTAACATCACGTACAACTCTGGAGACCTTGTTGCGCAAAAGCAGCTTGGCACAAAGCCCCTGATAGGGAAATGCGCATGATTTGCCCTTTTGGGCAAACGCGCACCGGCGGGCTTTTCCCTTTTTTACCTCATGCGCAGCGCATACCTATTTAAACTTAATTACTGTTTTCTATTCAGTTCATAATCATAACAAAATCGTTATGGAGGGCGATCGGATGGAATTGTATTCAAAGGGACAAGGCGCGACAGAGTATCTGGTGTTGCTTGCAGTAGTGCTCATGATAGCGCTCGTTTCAATAGCGCTCCTGGGTTTCTTCCCAGGATTGGCAGGCGACGCAAAGAAAACTCAATCAGATTCTTACTGGAAATCCGCACGCCCATTTGGCGTAGTAGAGCACACGCAGGCAGGCGCAGGCACAACTTTCACTATCATGGTGCAGAACAACGACCCAGACCAGAGGAAAATAACTGCCCTTGCTGCTGAGGGAGGCTGCACTCTTGCTGCGCAAACAGCCTTGCTCAATGCAGGCGAGAAAAAACAATACGTGCTTGCCTCGTGCACTGCGTGCGGCGCAACGGGCGCAGCATATGAGCACTACCTGAACATCACCTATGACACAAACGACCTCACAAGCCTTAAGCAAATAGGCACAAAGCCCCTCGTAGGAAAGTGCACATAAATTCCTTCTTTCCTTTTTTCTTATTTTTTCCACCCCCCAGCGCAGCCCCCAGCATATACCTATTTAAATCTAATTATCGTCCCTTCTCTCATCATACGGAGGCGGTATAATGTTTTCAAAGGGACAAGGCGCGACAGAGTATCTGGTTCTGCTTGCAGTAGTGCTCATGATAGCGCTCGTTTCAATAGCGCTCCTGGGATTCTTCCCAGGCTTGGCGGGAGACGCAAAGAAAACCCAGTCGGATTCCTACTGGAAGAGTGCAAGGCCATTTGGCATAATAGAGCACACG
>Ga0172370_10006531_pt1 | contig 14616 bp, 17 predicted proteins | sample LakKiv5m_FD_114538 | JGI IMG/M metagenome (GOLD analysis project Ga0172370, IMG submission 114538) | Freshwater microbial communities from Kabuno Bay, South-Kivu, Congo - kab_022012_11.5m | ecosystem: Environmental > Aquatic > Freshwater > Lake | place: Democratic Republic of the Congo...
AACTGGGAAAACATATCGTCGGTATTGCCGATGCCCCACATCAGCAAATCCCATCTCCAAATTCCGTACGCCAGCAAGGCTGCGGACTTTTGTGCGCCGTCGCTTCGTACCAATAGCAGCGGTTTCCTACTCGCCTCTTTCTGAGCGGGAGAAATATTAGCCGGAACTGCATAGACGAGTATTTCCGAGTTTGGCCAGAATTGGCTAAAGACATTGGTAGAGAACACCGGGGGTAGTTGGCTCCAAGCTGCGGCCAAAGAGCCGCCCTCGGCAGCAATTTGAGCAATGGGATGATTTTGAGCCGAAGGCGAAAGCTGAGGATAAACCTGAATCTCGTTTGCGTTTTGATTTTTCCCCATTACTGGTAGAAATTGCTGCAAATCGCCAAGTTTTTGCGGCGCCGTTTCTTTGCCAAGAATGAATAGTACCGGTTTGGTTTGGGCCTTAACTGCCGCACTCAAGCGACCGAGCAAATCGTTGGACGTCCTATTCGTCGGGAAATCGCAGAGCACAAAAAGATCCACGTCTTGCAGATGATCTGCTAATGTGGAAGTAGCAGGGAAGCGGTAGAAGGTGCCGTCCGCTTTTTCGACTATCGTATGAACCTCATAGCGGTCACTTGCCGACAGATGGCGGCGCAGAAAAGAAATATCGGGCGATGCCTTTCCGGCGAGTAGCAAAACCTGAAGATGCGATTTGAGCACATCTATGTAAACGGTTCGTTTGTTATTCTCTATGGTTTGCTCGCCTGCAATGGGGGTCATTTCAATGAACAGCTTCTGCCGTCCGGGTGCTTCCGGAACGTAGCGGATCGGAACCTGAATCTCCGACGGCGATGGCGGGATGGTTACTATTTGCGAAGAGATGGTCTTTTGCTCGTTTCTGAGAGCGAGAGTCGTTCTCTGCTCTCCCAAACCCAGGCTGCGAACTGCCACGTTAAGAGGTGTAGGCTCGTTGACATAAGCAAACGGATTCGCCTCCAGATCCGAAAGTATCAAATCGGGTTTGGTCTCGTTCGACCCGATGCCAATGGAATAAATCGGCACGCCAATCTCACTCGCATAGCGGATAGGATTGCCGCCCTGATTATAGTTGCCGTCGGAGAGCAGCAGGACGCCGGCCAAATTTTCCTCGGCCAGCTCCCCTTTGATGAATTCCAGGCTTCCCGAAATATCGGTAACATCTCCCCGGAAACGCAAAGAGTCAAGGTCCTGCGGCGCCAGCTCTTGGGCCTGATCCGAGAAGCCGTAGAATTTCAAGCTGAACTTTTTCTCTAACTGCGTCAAATTGTCATCACGCAATGTGTTTCTGATTCTTTCGCTACGCGCTCCTTCCTTGTCCTGTACGGCCATGCTCGCAGAGTTATCTACAGCGATCGCCAGAACCGGCGGCTCCGAACGGGTAAAACTCAGACCAAGAGTGGCTTCGAAAATGACAAGCAACAGGCAGCTTATGGCCAATATGCGAGTAGAGATGAGCAAGCCCCTGACAATGGCACTAACAATGGGATTGGTTTTGCGGTAAATTGAGAGGGTGTATGCGATGATGAGCAGAATCGCTGCCAGCAACAGCCATGATTGGGCGGAAAAAGTCAGTGTGGTCTGAGCAAGTAGGATTAGCATGATTGCTTGGAATTGAAAGTAAGGGAAACAAAATGCAGCGGGAGACTTTTCACGTGATTATTGACTTTTTGTCCGCATATGAATGGAAGCTTAACAAATCGGTTATTGGCCGGCGTCGGTCATCAATGATAATCTTGTCAAATCAATTCAGGCCGACTGGCCAGCTCTTTACGTGATGTCTGAGATTTGCTTCTGAAGCCGCAATGTTAGCTCAATCTCATGGGGCTTTGCTTTGAAAATGAAACGCAGACCTTTTCCATGGGTTCCCATGAGCTACAAGAACATTCACACCAAGGAGAGGTTGGGTGAAACATCCAAATCGAAACTGGAGTATTCGCCCCGCTGCAAACGCAAAAGTCCGACCTTGCCGATCATGGCTGCATTGTCCGTACACAGCTCCGGTGATGGAATGGCCAATTCGATGCCCTCAGCTTTGCAGCGGTCCTCAAACTGTCGACGTAAGGTCGAATTTCGCACGACACCGCCTGCCAAGACAAGAGACGAACAGTTGTAAGCCGCCAGCGCCCGGAAAGCCTTTTCCATCAGCACATCTACGACAGCGCGCTGAAAACTGGCGGCAATGTCCGGGATTTCGGCAATTCTTCGCTCCTTCGGCAATGACTTTACATAGTAAAGCACCGCGGTCTTGAGCCCGCTGAAGCTAAAATTCAGATTGTCTTTTTCCATCAAGGCCAAGGGAAAGGAAACGGTTTTTTCATTCCCCAAACGCGCTGCTTTTTCGATTGCCGGCCCGCCGGGATAGCCGAGATCGAGAACTTTGGCCACCTTATCAAATGCCTCGCCTGCAGCATCATCGATCGTGCGTCCAATGATGCGATATTTAAGCGGCTCTTCCACTAAGACGAGGAGAGAATGGCCGCCGGAGACAACCAAGCTGATGAAAGGAAATCTGTCGAATTCCTTTTCGACAGCCGCGGCCCAAATGTGACCTTCGATATGATTGACGCCGATCCAGGGTAGCTTGCGAGTCAAAGCAATCCCTTTGCAAACGCAGACTCCAACAAGCAATGATCCCGCCAAGCCAGGGCCATATGTCACCGCCAATGCATCCAAATTTGCTAAGGTTTTGCCAGCCCGATCCAGAGCCTCCTGAATGATGGGCAATAATTGCCGGACGTGGGCTCGCGAGGCGAACTCAGGAACAACACCGCCATACTTATTGTGAATGGTTTGCGTCGCGATGATATTCGAAAAAATGCCTGACTCGTCGAGTACAGAGGCGCTTGTTTCATCACAAGAAGTTTCTATTGCTAAGACTAACACGGCAAATCCGCGCTGAAAATATTAGATCATTCTTTTTCAAAAACCACTTTGAAGCGTTTTGGCTCGATGTCCCGAAAGCGAATTTCTGGCAGCGGCTCGATATAGGCAAAATAGTCGTGGCTTTTGTCTTGCGGATAGCGCTGCAAATCGACATATGCGGTAATGTCCTTTTCGGTGATCGAGGAGACGACGTTCACTCCGCCTTCCACAACCAGCGAAAGATGGGAAGGAATAACCAGAGCATTGATCTTTTCCGGCAGATTAACGGCTGTCACCGGCACGCCGACGATCTTCTTTTCCATTAATTTTTGTACGTCAGCGATAATCCACACCTTTTGAATCAGCAACTCGACTTGATCATTCCCCGGCTGAAGCAGCTCGACCTGTTTTTTCAAGGGGCGGCGCAAATCCTGCCACAAATCGGCGATGGTGAGAACCGAATCACAAGTTTCGATCAGGGATTTTGGCCCTTTTATTGGGATGGTGGAAGGATCAAGTACAGTCTCGCCGACTATTGTATATCCTGCATGCGGCTTCAGAGTAATCTGACTTATGGCGGGGACTTCCTTGACCGTCAATTCTTCAATCTCCAACGGGATAGAATCCGGCTCCAACAGCTCCAAGAGCATCAAGTCTTTGGCGCTTCCCATCAAGATCACATCGTCTTTGGTCGGATGGTTTACTCTCTTCCCTTCCTGCCAATGGAAGTTTAGCTGCAGCCTGCCTTCGCGGAAGAGGAGATAGGCCAAGATGGTCATGCCTTGGCCGCGCAGGCGGATTTGTGCAGATTCTGGAATGGAATTGGTGATGATAAGGTTTTCGTGCACGCGAGGGATTTCGATAGGGACAGTTGCTACATAATCAAATGTTCCGCCGGTGACAATGAGGAACCAGACCAAAACAGCAACCAGAGTGGAAGCGATTTTTGCTTTGTGACGACGCCAGATATACTTTCCACTTGCTGCCGGGATTCTTTTAAACATGTCGTTAAGCACTTCACTAAGAACCGAAAATTCTTTCTGGTGATCTGGTATTTGGTAGGGCAAAAGGACCTAAAGCACAGCCAAGACATTAACTCTGAACATGTTGACTGCTAAGGTGTAAAAGAGAAAGGAACCCCCTGCCACTGCGAAAGGTTGCCGGTAACAACTGACATCTTTTACCGAGATGATCTTCAACTGGTTGCAGTACTTGGATTGTGGTGAAAATCCCCGCTGCTCAAACCCCGAAGCAGAAAACCAAGTGACAATTCTTCGCTTTATTATTTGAAGGATTCTTTAACCTCTCTACCTCGGCTTAGCTCGCCGTTGTCGATACGAATGTTGAATCCGCAGTCAGGATTGCTGCAAACCCAAGCCTTATACATAATGGATGCGCCATCTCGCCCATAGTCAGATAAGGGAATGAGTACACCAATCTTGCATTTTAAACACACGGGGTAGCCCTTTTCCATTTCCCAATCCTTGTCAAAGTTCAAAGCATGCCGTTAAGAAAAGCGAGGATTTGCGATTTGATAGCTTTTAGCATTGCGACTATCGAACATTGGGCCGGCGACAGCGAGCAATGCAAATGCACGTGCAAAAGATGCTATTTTGTCAAATAAAGTTATAGAAAATAAATTATAAATTCAACTGTTAATTTTGCAGTTTGACCTCACCCATGCGTGGATGCAATCTCATTCCCATACTTTGAGATCACGGCGACTAAAATCCGGATGTCATTGGCGGACAATCCACAGCTTGATCTTTGCTTCCACTTCCGCATGCAGCTTGATCGGAATGTCGTAAACGCCCAGCGCTTTCAGAGGCTCATCTAATACGATCTTTCTTCTATCGATCTCGAATCCGGCTTCCTTTAACAGATCGGCAATATTCTGGCTGGTCACCGATCCAAATACCTTGTCTTCTTCACCCACTTGCACGGCTGCGGTGACGGAAATCTTGGAGAGCCTGTCAGCCAATTCTGATGCTTCCTTCATGTGGCGCTTCGCCTTAACTTCTTGCAGCTTGTGCTCTTCTTGGAAGACTCTCATGTTAGATGGGGTGGCCTCAATCGCATATCCCTTGGGGATGAGGAAATTTCTCGCATGGCCGCGCTTGACTTCGACGACCTCTCCGGCTTTTCCCAACAACTCTAAATCATTTTTCAGGATAATTTTCATATCACCTTTCCAACTATGCATTATTTCGTTATCTCAGCTATGTATGGAATTATGGCAAGCTCTCGGGCTCTTTTGATGGCCGTGATCAACAGACGTTGGTGTTTCGAGCAGGTGCCGGAAGTACGGCGCGGAATGATTTTGCCTTGCTCGGTGGTGAACCGCATGAGCCGTTTGTCATCCTTGTAATCGATATAATCGACTTTTTCTTCACAAAATCTACAGATTCGTTTTTTCTTCAGCATGATAGCTCCCTTAAAGTTTTTATTCGAATGTAATCTTTTTTCCCTATAGTTTTAGGTCTTGGTAACCGAAATCAAAATCCGTGGGTTCGACCTTTTGCGTATCCGGTTTGGAGACGACCGCTACTGGCGACAATCCTTGTCCTGCATCAGCCGCAGACAAGGCCGGCACCTGATCCTCGGCCGCGGCAATGACCGCTTCTTCCACGTCCTTTAGTGACTTTTTATCCAAGAACTGGATTCTGCGGGCACGAATTTCCACGATATTTCGGTTCGTTCCATCATCGTTGCGCCAACTGCGACTTTGCAGCTCTCCGTCGATTAGGACCGAATTGCCCCGCTTTAGCACTTCATTGCACGTGTCGGCCAATTTATGCCAGGCTACGACTCCCACATAGCACACGTTCTCGCGCCAGATGCCAGAATTATCTCGATACCTACGATTGGAGGCAATGTAAAAATTGACGACTGAGGTTCCATTGGATGTTTTCCGGAACGTCGGATCGCTGGTCAGATTGCCAGCTAATAGAATATTGTTAATATCAGGCATCTTCAAGTCCGGCATATTAGATACTCCTGCTTTCTCTAACCAAAAAGTTAGGAACTTTAACATCCATGATCTATGTACAAATAACCCGCCGATCGATGGCTTGCGTAGTGCAGATGCAGGCCAATCCGCAAATTAAGCACGACTTCGGCAAGGTGGTCTATGGTAAAGAACAAATGCTGCTAAAACTCTACGATCGTGGTTTTCTAAAACGCATCATTTCGATTATGCGGTCCCAACACGAATTCCCCTCTTCGGTCCTACAATAGATCTTTTATTCACCCAGCAACTATTGCTTGGTTATTGGAAGCCTGTTCGGAAACGGGGGCTTCTGCGTCAACAGCCTCGGCGAACAATTCCGCACTCCCAGCTTCGGGTTCACTGGCAACTTCGACTGCATCTACTTTGGAAGATTCATCAATAGAGCTTGGCGCATCAACCGGAAGGGGAGCGATCTTGGGTTCGTCGGATCCGGTTCTCGGAATGTATCCAAGGCTTTTTTGCTTTTCCAATGCCTTCAGCGCGCGATCATCCAACTTGATGGTAGCATAGCGCAACAGAGATTCGTTCAGACGATACTCTCTTTCCAACTGTTTTATCATCGTGGGTTGGCCATCAAAGCGAATGAGCACGTAAAAGCCATACTGGCGCTTTTTGATCTCATAGGCTAAGCGCCTTTTGCCCCAACGCTCTATGGCCTCGACTTGCCCGCCGTTGGCAGAAATAAATCTCTCATACTTGCTGATTATGCTTTCAGTTTCATCGGCCTTTAAAAGCGAATCAATTACTATTATGGTTTCGTATTTTCGCAACGCATTCCTCCTTAAACTTGCAGGTTGGTCAACTTTCGCGTGATCAATATCAATGAATTAATGGTTGTACTTTGTAGCAAGAAGCAAAGAACAAGAAATATCAGGCAGGCTTTTCTTTGCTGACCATTCAATGGGTATCATCCATCCAGTAAACCCGCGCCGTTCACGGGCTGGAGTTGTAACGATTCATGGTGACTTCAAGTCCATCGGCAATAAAGCTACGAACCGCATCGACCGAGGTGGCGATCATTGAATCGAGTATGCTGCGCTCGTTTTTGGCGAACTTGCTCAGCACAAAATCGACCATCTCGTCTTTCCCTATCTCAGCACCCACTCCCAATCGCAATCGGGCGATGTCTTGTGTGCCCATTTGCTCGATGATAGAAGCCAAGCCCTTGTGTCCTCCGGAGCTTCCGTGTCCGCGAATTCTGATTTTGCCCAAAGGCAAATTGACCTCGTCGAGAACGATTAGATAATTTTGCAGCTCATACTGAAAATAACGCTGCAGTGCGGCTATGGCCGCGCCACTTCGGTTCATGAACGTTTGCGGCTTGATAAGAATCGTAGACTTTGACTGGATGGTCGTTTCAGCAATCTCGACCAGTTCACCTTTTTTCTTAAGGCTGACTCCAGAATCCGCAGCCAAACGATCGAGGACCATGAAGCCAACGTTGTGTCTGGTAAGCTGGTACCGTTTTCCCGGGTTGCCCAAGCCTACTATGCAGTATTTGTCAAACATTCATGGCAAACGAGTTGGGAAACGTATTTCGCGCAGCTATTCTTCCTCTTCCTCATTCTCAGGACGCTTGCTGATCACTTCCGGCTCCGCGGGGCCTACTTCGGCTTCTTCAACCGGCTTTTCCTCTGTTATGCGGGGCGCGCTCACGGTAGCGATGACGCGGTGCATGTCGCCTAAAATTTTGATGTTGGGAACGCCGAGATCGGAAAGGTGCACCGAGCCGCCGATATCCAAGCTGCTAACGTCCAAGTCGACATGTTCCGGTATGTCTGTGGGAAGACATTCAATTTCCAATTCACGCAGTACCTGTTGCATAATTCCGCCTTGATTCTTCACGCCGGTCGGAGTTCCCAGCAAATGAATCGGCACGGACACGTGAATTTTCTCCGTGAGCATAATGCCCATCAAGTCCAGGTGCAAAGGGGAATTGTCGATGGGATCGAACTGAATTTCACGAATAATACACTTCTTCTTTGTTTTACCATCAAAGACCACATCGATCAAGCTCGATTCCTGTCCCATAAATGCCAGCAGGTCTTTTTTCCCTACGGTAAAAGGGGTGACTTCTTGGCCATGAAAATAGTAAATGCCGGGCACCATGCCTTCTCGACGGTATCTTTTGGCATTTAGAGTGCCCAAGTTTTTCCGTGTTTCCAATTTTAGTAAGGTTTCTGACATTATTAGACTCCGATTAAATTGTCAAGCGCTTTTCATGCTTGCGTACTGTCGATCTTTTACAAGATTGGGCCCTTTTCCGGGAACAAGTCGGAAATAGACCGCTCTTCATGAATTCGTCTTATGGCGTCCGCGAGTAAGCCGGAGACGCTCAGAATTTCCATTTTGTCGATCAGGCACTCGCTGTCGATTTTCAGCGAGTCAGAGAAAAAGACTTTGGTTATGGTGGTCGCTTGCAAGGCTTGGTCCGCACAGCCGGACAAAATGGCATGTGTGCAGGCGACATAAATATTTTCCGCGCCGTTCTCCTTCAGCACTTGCGCTCCTTTTACCAGCGTGCCGGCGGTATCCACCAAATCGTCTACCAGAAGAATGTTTTTGTTTTTGACGTCGCCGATGAGGCGAGTCACTAAGCTCACATTGTGTCTTAGACGCCGTTTGTCCAAAATGACCAGCTCGGTTCCCAACCGTCTGGCATAAGATCGCGCCAAATGCACTCCGCCAATATCCGGAGACGCCACGACGAGATCCGAGATGTCCAGTTTTTTTACATGATCGATGAAAATGCTGGCGGCGTACAGGTGATCCAAAGGAATGTCGAAGAAACCCTGGATCTGCGGAGTATGCAAATCCATCGTCAACACGCGATCGACGCCGCTGTAAGCAATCAAGTTTGCGACCAGCTTGGCGGTAATTGAGACTCTTGGCTGGTCTTTACGGTCTTGACGGGCATAGCCAAAATAGGGTATCACCGCCGTGATGCGGGAAGCAGAAGCCCTCTTCGCAGCATCGATCATGATCAAGAGTTCCAGCAGATTCTCAGCCGGCGCATTGGTGGACTGGATGAGGAATACGTCCGTGCCGCGGATATTCTCCTCGTACTTTACCCAAATTTCGCCATCTGAAAAGTTCTTGATGGTCAGATTGCCCAACGGCTTGCCCAAATAATTGGCAATTTTTTCCGCCAACTGAGGATTCGAGCGACCAGCAAAAAGTTTAGCTTCTCGTTTCATTTCGCCTGTCTACAGAATGATGAGCTATTATATGGCTTGCACCACAACCAAGCCATGCTCGTTTCAAACGACCAGCCATCTCTATCCGCATCGCCTTTGTTCTATTGTGAGGCTTTATTCAAACACAAAAAATGACGAAAATCAACACAGATCTTCGCCATTTTAGAGGTCAAAGGACCAGAGAGCTTGATGATTGCTGGGGCGGGAGGATTCGAACCTCCGCATGCGGGAACCAAAATCCCGTGTCTTACCGCTTGACGACGCCCCAATGTATGTACCGCTTACCGATTGTCGCTTACTAAAGTTTGAGATCAGAACTTGATGGTCAATGCCTTTCGCAGTATTCCGCTTATAACTTTTTAGGACTCTGTCCACCTATAACGTCTTCATATTTAGCCAAGATCGCTTTTTCGATTTTTTGGCGAAATTCATTATTGATAGGGTGAGCGACATCCCGATAGGTACCATCTTCTGCTTTACGACTTGGCATGCTTATGAACAAGCCATCGCTGCCCTCGATTATTTTCATGCCGCGAACAACAAAACAATTGTCAAAAGTGACATTGACAAAGGCTTTTAATCTGTCTTCATCCCTCAGGCTAATAACAATTTCTGTTATTTGCATGTGGCTCCCTATTGAATTTGTTGCCAATCATACTGGGACTCTGTCCCTAACCCAACTTGATGCTTTCACCAACCAGATCCAGAGCGCACCAAATATTAGAATCGGCGCTAAACGCTGAGCCGGCTTTAGTGTGTCACCACAGGTCGGAAGACGAAAACCTTGGCTGTATTCCGAAACGCCAATTCCGCTTTTTGAGCTTCCTCCAGAGACAAAAAAAGCCCCAAAAGAGATGACCCACTTCCCGACATGCGCGCGTAGAACGCGCCCAATTCATATAACTTGTCAACGATTGTTCGCAGCGTAGGGTAACAGGAGAATACAACCGTTTCTAAATCGTTAGGGAGGAATTTTTTCCAGTTCCCTATATCGTTCAAGTCCTCTAAAAACCGAAAAAATTTACTACTTTTAGCGGTCTTTGTCAAGCTAAAATTAGCCGCTTGATAAGCCCATTTGGTGGAAACGCTGAACGGCGGGCACACTAACAGGCCCCAATATTCTAACGGAATGCAGATCGGCGTTAATTTTTCGCCGCGGCCTGCGCCTATTGCTGTCCCACCTTTGATAAAAAATGGAACGTCGGAGCCTAAGCTTGCCCCGAAGCTTTCCAAGCTCTCTGCAGTCAGCCGGAGTTTCCACAGGTGGTTCAGGGCTTTGAGGGTGGTGGCCGCGTTGCTGCTGCCGCCGCCAAGTCCGGCGCCGATTGGTATTCTCTTGCGAATGGCAATGTGACAGCCGCCGGCGATATTCGCCCTTTGTTGCAACAATTGGGCTGCCCGGTAAGCAAGATTATCGCTATTCTCCGCACAAACGGCAGGATCACACTCAAGGGAAATTCCGCCCTCTGTCAGGACTATATCAATCTCATCTTTTAAGGAGATTTCTTGAAATATGGTTTCAATTTCATGATAACCATCAGCTCTTTTTCCAAGGACATGAAGCCCTAAATTTATTTTGGCATGCGAAGCAAATGTCAATGGATACGCCTGATGATGAACCATATGTTCTGGATGCCGGATTACCTGGCGTTTCGCCGGGTCGGCATACTTACGGTGGGGAACACAACCTCCAACTTGTGCAGCTGCGCGTCAACATTGTAAGCGGCTGCTGCCAAGCGCCCAAATCCTTCCAACTCTTGCTTCCCTGCAGTAGGATATCCCCAATGAAAAAGCCCGCAACTTTTTGCCTTTGCTGAAAGCCATCGCATCTGATGGAGAGGTGATTTTCGTTTTACAGATGCCGTGGAGAAACAGCGCAATGCCTTCCTAAGAAGGGAGAGTTTTGCCTGAAGGCTAAAAGTGCTTACTCCCTCACTTGGGAGCGACGGACGCAGCACCTTTTGGCAATAATGTTTCCACGTCATTGTGAGGGCGCGGAATGACGTGCACAGAAAGCAATTCGCCTACTTTTTCCGCAGCCGCTGCGCCGGCATCGGTAGCCGCTTTGACTGCGCCTACATCACCCCGTACCATGACGGTGACCAAACCACCACCAACCTTTTCGCTGCCAAGCAGAGTGACTTTTGCTGCCTTGACCATTGCATCGGCAGCTTCGATTGCAGCAACCAATCCACGTGTTTCAATAAGTCCCAGCGCTTCCATCGCTTTCTCAACTCTCCTATTAAAATGAAGGATCTTATCTAATTTCTGCGGCCAAAGTAATAAAGTTTTGAGTGATTGTCAACTTCTTTTTAGCCTCGAAAGTCATCGCTCATTGCTCGACGCTAAACCATCTCCGTACCATTTCACTGTCCCTCAATGGCTCCCGAATGTTACTAAACTCGTTTTGCGAAGACGAATAGGCATAATCCTTTTCCCATTCCGGGGCATGATTGACTGTCTCCCGGAGCGCATGAACAATAAAGTGCACCTCATCATCCGTCATCGTAGGGTGGATGGAGAGCCTTACCCAACCGGGCTTTTCGGAAAAATCACCGTGATCAATTTTCTCCGTAATTCGGCGCGAGCGGTTCGGATCCACGTGCAAGAGATAGTGACCATAGGTACCGGCGCAGGAACAGCCACCGCGCACCTGAACGCCAAACCGGTCGTTCAGCAGCTTGGTCAGCAAATTGTAGTGTATGTCCTCGGTATAAAAGGAAATGATGCCGAGCCGGCGCCGAACGTTGTCTGCCAGGATGTGCACCTGTGGGATTTGAGGCAATTCCCGGAAGAGAATCGCCAGCAGCTCGTCTTCCCGCTCGAGCATTTTTTTCACGGTCATCTCCTCTTTGAGCTGAATGGCTAAGGCGCTTTTAATGGTCTGCAAAAAGCCAGGGGTGCCGCCGTCCTCACGGGCTTCGATGTTGTTGACGAATTTGTGCTGTCCCCAGGGATTGGTCCAGTCCACGGTGCCGCCGCCGGGATGATCCGGCACTTTATTGTGATAGAGATTGGCATCGAAGATCAAGACACCCGAGCTGCCCGGCCCGCCCAAGAATTTGTGCGGCGAAAAAAAGATAGCATCCAATTTTTCCAGAGGATTAGCCGGGTGCATGTCGACGTTCGCATAGGGCGCACAGGCAGCGAAATCCACAAAACAGAAGCCGCCGTTCTCGTGCATTAGCTTGGCCATTTGATGATAAGGCGGCTGGATGCCTGTCACGTTGGAGCATGCGGTAAATGAGCCGATTTTGAGCTTGCGGTCTTGGTACTGAAGCAGGAGTCGCCGCAAACTGTCCAGATCGACCAGTCCCTCCGAGTCCGGCTCGATGCAGACCACTTCGGCAATGGACTCCAGCCAGGAGGTTTGATTGGAATGATGTTCCATGTGGGTGAGAAAAACGACCGGTCTTAGCTCATTGGGCAGCTTTATAAAATTTTTGAGCTGTTCGGGCACCCGGAGTCCGAGGATACGCTGAAATTTGCACACTGCCGCGGTCATGCCGAATCCCGGCGTGATGATGACGTCGTCCTTTCCGGCATTGACGTGTTTCTTGATCATCTCGTGCGCCAGATGATAGGCCTGGGTCATCGTCGTTCCCGTGACGCTGGATTCGGAATGGGTGTTGCCGACAAAGGGGCCGAAAGTCTCACTGAGCCTTTTTTCAATCGGCGCGTACAAGCGGCCGCTGGCCGTCCAATCGGCATAGACAATGCGCTTTTCCCCGTACGGCGAGGTGAACGACTGATCGTAGCCGATAATGTTTTTTCTGAACGGCTCAAAGTATTTTTCAAGCTGCAGCATCAGTGCGTCTCGAAGAAGGGTATTAGGTTGGCAGTAGTTTGACGAACAGAAAAGCGGAAGGCTTTGCTATCCTATATTGTGTTAATATTTCGGCGGAATTTTAGCAAGATCCCGCTAAATTCGCAAAACATTTTTAAAGAGGAAACACAGAGGTGAGTTTTGTTACGATTGGGGATTGGTTGGTGCAAGTGCGGGCGGCTTTTCAAGGACGGACTCGTACTCTTACTCGTACTCAGCCTGCGCGACCGTAGCGTAAATGTAACAGGTCATTCAGAACGAATTTCCATGGCCGGTGGGCTGCTCGATAATAATGGAAATGCCCAAACCTGCGATTGCACAACCTGCGGAGGTTACCTTCGAAGACCGAACGGAACCGAGAACGCACCGTTCCTGCATTGCAGAGCCTCCGCAGGTTGTGCGTTCAAAGACACAGTCACAGACTGTGTGTGTCAGATCGTTCTGCTACTCGATGTCTTTTCCGACTCCGGAATACACGGTCACAGACCGTGCAGGATCAATTGTCTCAATACCCCAAAATGATCCGACCGCGTTTGTAACGCGGTCTTGCCGACGTGAATGCATTACCCTGCATAATTGACCATTGAACGTTGACCATTGCTTTTTTTCAATAGTCAATAGTCAACGCTCAACGTTCAATTGTCAACTTGAAGAACCTCCCGCAGGTCGAACGTGCTCTACCTAAACTTCGGATTGCTCCTACTCCACCCGCGAAGCTGCATGTGCATCCAGCATGAACAACGAAGTGCCTTGCTTTCCGGCTAGACGAATCTTATTGAGAAAAGTGTCCATCGTCGCCTCTTCCTCTACCTGCTCGGTTACAAACCAAACCAAGAAGGCGCGTGTGGCATAGTCGTTTTCTTTTTCCGCCAATGCGACGATGTTGTGGATGCTTTTGGTAACCAGTTTCTCGTGATCCAAGGACAATTGATAAAGCTCTTCCACGTCCTTGTAATCCGTGGGCGGCTTGGAAATCGCCTCTAAAACCACCCGGCCGCCTTGCTCATTGACGTACTCATAGATCCTGTCGGCGTGCCCGGTTTCTTCTTTGGCCTGAACTTTGAAGAATTTAGCAAAACCTTCCAGATACTGGCTTTCGCAATAAGCCGCCATCGCTAAGTAGTAGTAAGCGGAATACAGCTCTTTGTTGATCTGCGAATTCAATTCCTTTTCGATTGCTTTCGATAACATATCCATTCCTCCTTTTAGGTTCTATTTTCTTTGGGGACTCGAATTCAGACAGTTGGCGAATTCGAGATTACTTCAACAATCTTTTACAAAAATTATTTCGCCCGAAATAAGAATAATTCCGCCGAAGGAATCGCCTCCTCATGTAAAATGGCTGTAAGGCGCAGGACTTTCGTGTATTTCGCGTGGTTCGCGGGCAAACCTGTTCTCTTGTTGCCGAAGCTTTTCAGGCTCACCGTTGAAAACAATTCATTCTTGCCAAATATTTGCCGTCCTCGCATCAATTCCCACAGCGTCCGGTAGCGGTGCGCTCGGAACCGGCTCATACCAAAACGTGGCGCAGGACCAATCGTCCTGGCGTTCATACAAACCATCCTTCCAGCCGATTTGCTGAATCGTGACCCGGCAATCTTGCCGCCAATAGATAGGATCCGGCAGATGCCAGCGATACATGGAGACAAAGCCGTTCTGATCCAAGCTACAGCCGTTGTAGAAAAACGGCGTCTGCTG
>Ga0172370_10006533_pt1 | contig 14612 bp, 9 predicted proteins | sample LakKiv5m_FD_114538 | JGI IMG/M metagenome (GOLD analysis project Ga0172370, IMG submission 114538) | Freshwater microbial communities from Kabuno Bay, South-Kivu, Congo - kab_022012_11.5m | ecosystem: Environmental > Aquatic > Freshwater > Lake | place: Democratic Republic of the Congo...
TATCAGCCACCATGGCTTGCGGCGTCGGCGCTCCCGGTTTGGTGCCGGAGGTGTGATCGTTGGGCAAGCGCATGATGATAAAGCTCGGAAAGTCGCCGGACTTTTCGAACTCGTGCAGCTCGCGAATGAATTCTGAAGTGCGTAAGGTATCGGGATAACCGAGGTCCCAAGGCCGGAACAGCGGATCGTAATGGCCTTCCAGCGCCGGATGCCGCGAGAACACCGAGTCCGCCTCCAGATCGATGAATTCCCCATAGCTGCGATAGCTCACTCCGCGCCGGGCCGCCGCTTCCCAAATGTAACCGCTGGTGGGAAAGGCGATGCGAAAGTTGCCTTCCGAAGGATAGGGCAGGCCGCGCCCCGAGTAGCTGGTGGGCCAGGTCTTTTCCACAAAATCCGTGGCAATGGCGCCGGTGCTCCACTCGTGGCCGTCGGCGCTGACTTCGGCATTGACGTAAAAATTGTCCAGCAGGACAAACGTCTCCGCCAAAGCATGGTGGTTGGGCGTCACCTCGCGAGTGAACAGGCAGATGTTGGGATCGCCGTTACCCTGCGGCAAGTCGCCGAGGACCTGATCATAGGTGCGATTCTCTTTGATGATGTAAATGACGTGCTTGATGAGCGAAGGTTCGCCAATCCGACGCGGAATGGCATGTGCTTTGGTGGCTTCGGCTTTCGCAATCAGTTTTTGCGCCGCTTCGTTAAAGCCGTTGTTCTTCTCCACCTGTTTGGCGTACTCGGCCAAGCGCGTATCGTCCGGAACGGGTATAACCGAAACCGTTCCCGAAAACATGCGGCCTATGTATTGCGTCTCCTCGGTTCGCTTCACATTTGGATTCGGTCCCTTGGGATTGGCCGCCGAGGATAATCCTTTGCCGTTGGCTACAAAAATCTCCTTCCCGTCCGCACTGACCGCCACGGCAGTCGGATACCAGCCAACCGGGATCAAGCCCTTGACGACGCTATGACCGCGCTGACTGATGTCGATCACCGCCACGTCGTTGTTGTCCGCGTTGGCAACGTACAGCGTCTTGCCGTCCGGGGAAACGGCCAGACCGTTGGGCGTACTGCCAAAGGGAGCATTAGGATAGGGATGCAGACCGATGGTTTCCAGAACAGCATTGGTCTCCGAATCAATGACCCATACCTCATCGGTGTTGGCGCAGGCGATGAAGAGAGCCTTGCCGTCCGGCGCAAGCTGCATGGCGTTGGGATGATCGCCGACGCGGATTTTGCCGATGATTTTGCGTGCAGCAATGTCGACGACGCCCACGCGCCCGGCGCCCCAGAGGCTGACAAAGACCTTCTTCCCATCTTGGCTAAGCTTTACGTCATAAGGATGCGAGCCTAAGAGAATGCGAGTCCGGACTTCTCCCTTTTTTAGATCAATGATCGCCAAACAGCTATCGCGATTCTCCGCCAGGTACAGCGTTTCGCCGTCCTGCGAGACCGCCAGTCCGGCGGGAAATTTGGGTGATGCCGCCAACGATCCCACCATGGTCTTGGGATCGGCCAAAGTGATGACGCTGGGATCGATGACGATTTCCGGCTGGAGCATCTTCTTCTTGAGATCGATGGCCGGCTCCTCCTTAGCGGTTTTCCCTTCCAGCCGCCAGACCAAGATCTGATCGTCTGCCCCGCCGGAAGCGTACAAGCGCCGGCTGTCCGGGCTGAAGGCGAGGCCGAAGAATGCTTTTTTCACCTCCAGCTCATCGAGCTTTTGATGCTGACGAGCGTCGATGAGCGAGATGAATTGCCGTCCATTGCCGTTGTTGGTGACGGCGAGGATGGAGCCATCGGGAGACAAAACCATGTTGAGCGGCAGCTCGCCGATGGGAATTTGCGTTCCCGCCGGCGTGAGCACCCAACGATTGGGCAGTCGCGTGCCGCCGGAAAAAGCTCCGGGAAGATCCGGTTTCTTTGAACATGAGAAAAACGAAGCGACAAAAATCCCCATGAGCAAAAGGCAAAGAGTGTGCTTCATTGGTTAGGCCTCCACTTTTGACAGCGTCAGCTGCTTTCCCGGAGACACCAAAGCCGCCGGGAAGATTTTCCGCCAAGTTAAACAAATTCCCCAAAATGTCAAGCGCTCTTTGCTCGGAAATGATTTGAATGGAAATTTATTATCTTGATTCTGAAACACGGGCTGTTTACTTTTCCGGCAAAAATCCACGATCACCACAGAGTTTTGGAGGAACCACATGGCTGTGTCAAACAATATATCACGCAGGGAATTTGCAAAGAAATCCGCAAGCGGCGCCTTGACGATTGCTTCCGTTTTGGGAGCCGATCAGTTATTTGGCGACTCAAGCTTGCTTTATGCAAAGGAGGACAAGAAGCCCGCGGAGAGCAATTTGGAGTTCCGAACATTGGGTCGAACCGGAATGAAATACACCACCCTTGGTTTTGGCGCCATGCGCACTTCCGATCCGGCGGTCATTCGCAAGGCCGTCGACAAGGGAGTCAACAACATTGACACTGCCCGTGGCTACATGGATGGCACCAATGAGGGGATCGTCAGCAAGGCCATCAAGGACGTTCGCAAGCAGCTTTTCATCACCACCAAGATCAAAGTCAGCAATCCAAGCAGAATGGTGGAAGACCTTGAAACCAGTCTCAGAGCTCTGGAAACGGACTATGTCGACATTCTCCTGCTGCACGGGCTAAGAGATCCGGATGCTGTTCGCAACGAAGAAGCATTGAACGTGCAGCGCAAGCTGAGGGAACAGGGCAAGATTCGATTTGCGGGATTTTCCACGCACTCTAATTCGGCGAACGTCATTCGTGCCTCGCTGCGAGACAAGTTTTTCGATGTCATTCTGGTTGCCTACAACTTTAAGAGTGAAGAAGAAACTCGGGAAGCCATTGCAGAAGCGGCGGCAGCCAATATCGGCATCATTGCCATGAAAACCCAAGGCGGTGGCTATGAGGATAAAAAGATGGGTAATCTCAGCCCGCACCAAGCGGCGCTCAAGTGGGTGCTCGCGGACAAGAACGTCACCGTCGCCATTCCTTCCATGGTCACCTTTGATCAGGTGGAGGAGAACTTTCAGGTCATGAACAGCAAGATGGGTTGGATGGATCGGAAGACGTTGCACCGCTACGGACAGGTGATCGATGACAAACTTTGCCGCATGTGCGGAGCCTGCGACGGCCAATGCCCACACGGCGTGCAGGTGGCGGACATCAACCGCTGCCTCATGTATTTCGAGGGCTATGGTGACTCACGATTGGCTTGGCAGAACTATGCCGAAATTGCCGCGGCCCAAAACGCTTCCCGCTGTTCGGACTGTGCCAAGTGCGTCGTCAACTGCGCGCACGGCCTTGACCTTGCAATGAAAATGAACCAAGCGCAAGCCGTTTTTGCCTAAGGGAGAGGAGATGGGACGTACTACTTTGTTCTTGACGTTGCTGCCTGTCTGCCTGCTTGCGGCTCGCAGCTCTGCGCTAGCCAAAGAGTTGATGGCTTTGCTGCCTAAAACAGATTTTGCGCCGGGCTGGATCATGGACATGGAGGCCGCGCTTTACACTCCCGATAATCTTTTCGAATACATCGACGGCGAGGCGGAGCTGTACAACGACTATCACTTTGTGGAGATGGCTACTGGTTCCTATGTGCTGCAAGCCAATCCCTCTGAGACCTTTTCCGTCGACGTGTATGACATGGGGACGCCGCTGCACGCTTTTGGCATCTACAGCAGCTATCGGCGACCTGAGCTGCAGTTCGAGTCCATCGGCGAGGAAGCGATCGTTTCGGATTTGAACATTCGCTTATACCGGGGTCGCCATTATGTGCAGATCAACGGCGGCGCATTGACTCCTGTTGTGAAAGCAGCGATGCATACAGTGGCCGTGCAAATTGCCTCGGCCATTCCTGCAACGGAAAAGCCGACCGAGTTGGACTTATTACCGGCGGAAAGCCAGGTATCGCACTCGCTCAAATACATGCGCAAAGGATTCATGGGGCAGGAAGCGTTTCAGTCAGGTTTGCAGGCGAAATACGTTTTGCCCTCAGGTGAATGCACCGCTTTTTTGGTTTGTAACGAGACGAATGCTAAGGCACTATCGGCTTTAAAAAAGTATCACGATAGTGTGGCCGAGCGCGGCCAAGTGCGAAGCTACATAGAGGAAAATGCGGGCGCAAGATTGGTCGCAAATGTGCCTTATCAAGGCAACATTTTAGCCGTGGCTCAAGCCAGCTACATCGTTGGAATCAGCGGCTATGAAAAGCAGTCGGAAGCGGAGGAATTGCTGAAGAATCTGCTGGCCGGCCTCGACAAGTAGGGTAGCCAAAACCCCCTACCAAAAAATTCTCGAATCAACAATTGTGGAGAAAAGAAGATGAAGCTTCTGCTTATGTCCGCCATTGCATTGCTGGCCGTTGGTGCGATGCCAAAAGTTGTCGAGAAATCGATCCGGGTGGGAATGATCGGCTTGGACACTTCGCACAGTCCCGCCTTTGTTAAAGTGCTCAACGGCTTTGATTCTGAGAATTCCCTTCCCGGTGCAAAGGTTGTCTGCGCCTTTCCCGGAGGCAGTCCCGATTTGGAAGCAAGCTACACCCGCGTGGAAAAGTTCACCGCGCAAATTCGCGATGAATTCAAGGTCGAGATCGTCCCCGATATTCCGACCTTGCTTAAAAAAGTCGATGCGGTGATTCTCACCAGCGTGGACGGCCGCGTTCATTTGCAGCAGGTCAAGCCGGTCATTGCGGCCAAGAAGCCGGTTTTCATCGACAAGCCCATGGCCGCCAGTCTACAGGACGTGAAAGAGATTTTTCGTCTGGCCAACGAGGCGAAGGTGCCCTGTTGGAGCGCCTCCAGTATGCGCTTTTTCCCCGAGCTGCAGGCAGCCATTCACGACACAAGCCTGGGACGAATTACCGGCTGCGATGCCTATTCTCCCTGCCCATTGGAGCCGCATCATCCGGACTTGTTCTGGTACGGCATGCATGGTGTAGAGGTTCTTTTCACGGTCATGGGTGCCCAGTGCCTATCCGCAACTCGCGTCTCTACCGAGGGAACCGACGTGGTGACCGGCAAATGGGCCGACGGTAGATTGGGAACCTTTCGCGGCATCCGCGACGGCCAAGGCGGCTACGGAGCAACGATTTTTTATGAAAAGGGAATTCGCCAGGTCCAGCCCGGCGAAGGATCGCCCTATACGCCGCTCCTGAAGGAAATCGTCCGCTTCTTCCAAACCGGAATCATCCCGGTGTCGCAGGAAGAAACCGTTGCTATGTTTGCTTTTATGGACGCGGCGCAGAAGAGCAAGGAGGAGGGAGGGAAGGAGATTGCGCTGTTAGAGAATTAAGTCGGCTTGGAGGCAAAATCTTTGGTTGCGTCAGAGCGAAATATTCCTTGCTTATAGCCTCGCTTTTTCATAAGATTTGACAAATCCCAGGGCAACAGCTATAGAAGGGGAAGTACATGAGCATTAAAAGACATAGATCAAGTTTGTGGGAGAGGCCGGTTAATGCCTTTTTATGTTTTTGCCAGGGTGCATCCGTGTTGTCTTTTGAAGGGTGGCTTCTCCACATGAGAATCGGAGCAATCCTGCAAATACGATCTTTTGCTGCTTTCTCGATGAAAATGTTTCTCTTGAATGGGAAAATCTGAGCTTTTTTCTCAGTTGGAACGCTATTTTCTAAACGGCGACGACCTCAAGATTGAGTCATTGGCAAGTTAACCATGTTAGCCAATATACAGGAATACGGCTTACCTCAGCGAGGATTTGTGAATTGGCGGCGTGTGACAATACTATTAAACTGTCGACGAATTATCGACGGTTGGGAGAAAGATAGTGAATAAAGAACAAGCATTGGCGGTTTTCGAGGGCTTCAAGATTCGCCGGAGCTATGATAAGGCATCGGAGAGTTGGTATTTCTCCGTGGTGGATATTATCGCAGTGCTGATCCAGCAACCGGATTATCAGACTGCGCGAAAATACTGGAATAAGCTGAAAGAACGGCTCAGAAAGGAAGGGAGTCAGTCGGTGACAAATTGTCACCAACTGAAATTGGAAGCTGCAGACGGAAAGAAGTATTCGACTGATGTGGCAAGCACGGAAACGCTTCTGCGGATTATTCAGTCGGTGCCCAGTCCTAAGGCGGAGCCGATTAAACTATGGCTGGCCAAGGTCGGCTACGAGCGCATCCAGGACATGAGCGATCCGGCCCGTTCGCTTGATCGCGCCCGGGAGTACTGGAAGCAGCATGGCCGTAGCGAAAAGTGGATTCAGCAGCGGATGATGGGCCAGGAAACCCGTAACAAACTGACCGATTACTGGAAAGAACATGAGATAACCGGAGAGGAAGAATACGCCATCCTCACCAATATCATCCATCAGGAATGGAGCGGCGTTTCGGTCAAGGAACATAAAGAAATCAAGGGGCTCAAAACCCAAAATCTCCGCGATCACATGAGCGAGGCCGAGCTGATTTTCACCGCGCTGGCTGAGCTGTCCACTCGCCAGATAGCCGAGAGCGTGGATGCGACCGGCATGAGCGAAAATGCCGTTGCAGGAAAGAAAGGCAGAAGGATCGCGAAAAAGGCGAGGCTGGAGCTGGAACAAAAAACCGGCAAGAGCGTGGTGACCGGCGAGAATTTCCTGCCGCCTACCGAATCGAAGAAGAGATTGAAGGGGCATTCCGATGAATAAGGAATTTTTTCCCCAACGGCCCAAATCACGGCCCCGCATCTGTGCCTATGAGGACACCAACCCGCAGCACGCGGGACTGCTCAAGGTCGGCTATACCGCGGGTGACGTGCCGACCCGCGTGAAACATCAATACCCGACGCTCAAGCCCGGCAAGCCGCCCTATCGGATCGTCCTGGAAGAATCCGCCAAGCGCATCGACGGCACGGTGTTTACCGATCACGAGGTCCACCGTTATCTGCGCATGATCGGGATCAAGAAGATCAAGGGGGAATGGTTCCGGTGTTCGGCAGAACAGGATGGTTTATAGGGGAGAATCTTTAATCATTTTGGAGCAAAATATCTCTTGCGAATAGCCTCGCTTTTTGATAATATTCAACGGCTCGCTCTAACAAGCACGTTCTCCGTCATTCTGAGCGAAGCGAAGAATCTATGTCGCGCGAATTTAGGGATTCTTTATGTGGCAGAGCCAATTATGAACTGATCGATGCGCTCGGTCCAGAATGACAAATTAGGCGTTTTAGCTAGAGTGCACTTAAAAGAAAAGTAAACTAAAAAGGGTGGTGATTCCAATGACCAAAGCTCTCTTGGAAAAGATGATTCTCGAAGAGACCAAGAATTTGACTCCTGAAGCCTTGCAAGAGATTTTGGATTTCATTCGGTTCAAAAAACTGAAGGTCTCAGCGAAAGAATCGTTCGAGAGTGAAATCAAGCGAGAATTGTCCAATCTTGGGGAGTTATCTTCGATCCACCTTGAAGAAGAATTCGCAGACTATAAAGAACGGTATACCCGTGAATGATTGGTATGCAATCGAAACCAACTAAAAGAAAAATATCCCTTGCGAATAGTCTTGCTTTTTCACAAAATTAAACAAATCTCAGGGCAGCAACTGTAGAAGGGGAAGTAAATGATTAAAAGGCCTAGATCAGGTTGGAGGGAAAAGCCGGTCTATGCCTTTTTGTGTTTTTACAGGATTTCGTCTGTACTTGTATTGCTACTGAGATTTAGAAGAATTGAACGCAAGAACAAAGAATGAAAGAACCCGCTGTTTGGTGAGATTGGCCACTAAGGCTTTGTTCTATTGCCGCCGAATATCTTTGAGGTAAGAGGAATGAGTCTGTCTTATACAGATATTGCCAGAAGCATTGTAAGAGCAGCCAGAGAGGCTAGCGCAACCACACACCGCCCCGAAGCAAAACTGCGCGAGCTGGTGGCACCGCTGTGGGATGAATGTCTTCGCGCTAAGCGAATCAATCTGAATTTCCAGCCCCGAGAAGAACGCCAACTCGCCAACGGTCGCGCCGACACCGTCTTCAATCGCCTAGTCCTCGAATACAAAAAGCCCGGTACGATCCAGTCTAATAATGACGAAAATCGAAAGCTGATCTCGCAGATTGAGGGCTATATTCAAGACCTGGCTAAAGAGGAGCGCTGGAAAGAAGAGCGGCTCCTCGGCGTTGCCTTTGACGGCGGCTATTTCCTTTACGTCCAGAAGAAGCACGGGCGCTGGCTACCTGAAGAGCCGGAAGCACTCTCCGAAAAAGCTCTCGAAAAATTCTTTCTCTATTTGGAAAAGCTGACCGGCAAAGCGGCGCTGGTGCCGGAGAATCTGATCAAAGACTTTGCAATCGGCGGCGAAGCGCGCAACTATATTGCCGCCAACGCTGTCAAGGCGTTTTATTTTTCGCTCACCCAAAACGTCGATGCCAAGGTCAAGGTTTTCTTCGAGCAGTGGGCGCTGCAGTTTGCCGAGGTGCACGGCTCCATCGAAAACAAAAAGTTCGACGCCGAAACCTTGTTCAAGTCGTACGGCTTTAAAAAAGACGAACAAAAGGATTTTGATTTTCTGGCGTTCTTCTTTGCTCTCGATACCTACTACGGTTTGCTGATGAAACTGCTCGCCTATCAGGTCGTCGGCTTTTACACGCTCAAAGAGATTGCCGGACTGCCTTTGGCGGAGTGGGAGAAACTCGATTCTGAGACTTTCAAGGACAAGCTGGCGCTGCTCGAAGAAGGCGGTGTCTTCCGCTCTCTCAACGTCCGCAACTTTCTCGAAGGTGACCTGCTGTCGTGGTATCTCAACAACTGGAACGACTCGATTGAGCGCGCGATTCGAGCCATCGTCGAGCGCCTCAACCAATACGACCCGGAGACGATGGAGTTGATACCGGACGAGACCCGCGACATCCTCAAAAAGCTCTACCAGTTTCTGGTACCCCGACAAATCCGCCACGACCTTGGCGAGTACTATACGCCGGACTGGCTGGCTGAGCGCTGTCTTAGTCAAGCCGGTTACGGCGTGAAGGACCGCGACCTGCTGCAAAAGCGGGTGCTCGATCCCGGCTGCGGCTCCGGCACCTTTTTGATTCTCGCCATCAAGCGCGCCAAGGAACACGCCCGGATTTTCAAGGTTGATCCTGCCGAAACGCTCAGCCAAATTACCAAGAACATCGCCGGTTTTGACCTCAATCCGCTAGCAGTCATCTCGGCGCGCACCAACTATCTGCTCGCGGTCGCGGAGTTACTCAAACACAAGAAAGGCGAGCTGACGGTGCCGATCTATCTGTGCGATAGCATCAATCCGCCGCAGGCGCGAATCGCCGGCGAAATGACCCTGTTTGAAGAAAAGCTCCCCTACGAAGTGAAAACCGCGGTGGGCAATTTCTATTTTCCGCACGAGGTGGTTACCCGTCAAGGCATTCAAACGCTGGCGAACCTCATGGAAGATGGCGTCAAGAAACACCAAAACACCGACGCCTTTCTCAAAAAGGTAAAGGCCGAGCTGCGCTTGCCGGACAACGACTTTGACAAAACCGACGCGGTCCTGATCGGCGCTTATGAAAAGCTTCAGGAACTGGAAGCCAAAAGCATCAACGGCATCTGGGCGCGAATCATCAAGAATGCTTTTGCGCCGCTAATGTACCAAAACTACTTCGATATTATCATTGGCAATCCACCATGGGTGAATTGGGAGTCGCTGCCGCAAGAATATCGGGAAAAGACGGCTCACATTTGGCGAAAATACGATCTGTTTGAACACACTGGATTGCGTGCACGGCTCGGCAGCGCAAAGGATGATATTTCAGTTCTGATGACATACGTATCGATCGACAAATACCTGAAGGATAAGGGCAAGCTGTGCATCGTCATCACCCAAACATTATTCAAGACTGTCGGCGGTGGCGAGGGTTTTCGAAGATTCAGATTAAGCAAAAACGGAACACCCTTCAAGGTTGTACAGGTCGACGACATGTCCGAGCTGCAACCGTTCGATTCAGCAACCAACCGCACAGCCGTTTTCTTCTGCCAAAAAGGCGAGCCGACTACCTACCCCGTTGAGTATCACATTTGGAAGAAAAAAGAAAAAGGTTCAATTACTATTGACTTGGACTGGAATGAAGTTCTAAAAAGGACCTCCACAAAACACCTCAAAGCACAAAGCATCGATGGCTCCGAGCGTGGAAGCTGGATTTCCGCACGACCGAAAGCATTAAGATCCTTAAAGAACGTTGTTGGCGAAGCGGCGTATCAAGCTCGTGCTGGAAGCTGTACTTGGCTTAATGGCGTCTATTGGGGAACTGCTCAAACTGGACATAGTGGCCTCATCAAATTTTCAAATTTAAACGAGGTCGGGAAAATAAAAGTTGTCGCTTCGGAGACAGAAATAGAATCTACGCTCGTGTTTCCCCTGCTGAGAGGTCGTGATGTGAAACGGTGGGATGCAGATCGCGCGGCATTCATTCTCGTTCCGCAAGACCCCGAGCAGCCAAGCAAAGGAATTCCCCAAAAAATTTTGAAAGAAAAGTTCCCCAAGACCTTTGATTATCTTTCTCGATTCGAAGATCAGCTTATGTTAAGAAGCGGCTACAGAAAGTATCTCAGACCAGTCGGTGAGCCTTTCTATTCGCTCTACAATATCGGCCCATATACCTTCGCCCCATACAAAGTAGTGTGGAGCGAGGTAGGTCACGATGTGGAAGCGGCGGTTGTTGGTTCATCTAGTAATGAGTACCTTGGCGAAAAAGTCGTGATCCCCGACCACACGGTGGTTGCAGTATCTCTTGAGAATGAAACCGAAGCGCATTTTGTTTGCGCAATGCTGAATTCAAGTCCAGCCCAATTCATCGTCCTCGGCTATGTTGTTCTGCACCCATCTCCGCACATCTTGAAGAACATCAAAATTCCCAAGTATGATCCTCAGAACGAAATCCACCAAGACTTGTCCCGGCTCTCCCAGCAATGCCACGAGAAAGTTGCTGCCGGTATCAGCGTGAGCGACCTCGAAGAGCAGATCGACGAATTGGCGGCAGAACTGTGGGGCCTGAGCAAAGAGGAGTTGAAGGAGATCAAGGAGAGTTTGGAGGAGATGAGATAAAATGCATCTTGTCTATATTGACGATTCAGGCGATGAAATCCTGAGCATCTTTTCTGCGCTGGCGATTCCAGCCGACCAATGGCAAGCTTCGTTTGCACTAGTCCGACAATTCCGTCGCGACATTAAACGTAGCGATGGAATTTATGTGCATGAAGAGCTTCACGCTTGGAAATTTGTCTCAGGACGAGGGAACATAGCCGACAAAGTCGTACCAAAAGGTAGGCGCTGTCAGATTTTTAAAGATCTGTTGGCATTAGTTGCTCAATTGCCCGGAGTTGGACTTTTTAACACGGTTTTTCCAGCTTCAAATGAGGACAAAGCATTTGAGTGGTTGATCAATAGAATTAACCGTACATTGCAGGCGTGGGACAGTCGGGCGGTTCTCATCTGTGACGAGGGAAAAGAAGCTGCCTATACCCGTCTTTGCCGTCGCATGCACGTTTATAATCCGATCCCGAGCCGCTATGGTGTTTGGCTTGACACGGGCGAAGTACAGCGCAATATTCCCATTGATCGGATCATCGAGGACCCTTTCTTCAAGCCTTCGGATCAGTCGTATTTCATCCAGTGCGTTGACTTTTGTGCCTATGCGCTGCTTAGAAGAGAAAGGCCGATTCCATCAAAAACCAAGTATGGACTCGATCAAGCGTTCAGTCTATTGTCCAATTGCTTGGTGAAAGAGGCAACGCGAAGAGATCCTGATGGGATCATTAGGCCATGAAACAAAAAGCCCCGTCTCTTGCGAAACAGGGCAAAGCTTGAAAGCAGAGCCTACATTCGCCACCAAGAGCGGGTTCGGTTCTGCATATAAAATATATCAAATGTTCAAACAGAAAGCAAGCAATTTTTTGGCAAATTTGCGTGACAATTTCCCATGGGGAAGGTATCTTTTTACGATATGGAATTTTCGTCTGAAAAATAAAAATCGCCCTGAAAGCTTACGCTCCGATTTATCGGAACTACCGGTTTGACGGTTTCCCTGACCTCGTCGGGGTTTTCGGCTTGGAGTGGCGCTTAAGACCTCCACCAGCTACAGCCCATTCGGGCCTTGACTGGTTCGGTGAAAATGTAGCAAATAGAAAAGCAATTCCTATTTTTGTTGAAAGAGAAGAATGAGAGAATTTACAGACACACTTAAAAGAATTATGTCGGTTGTCTCAAATCAACTCGAGCTTTTGCCGGCAAGCGAAGGCGCGGTCGAGGAGATGACCTACGTTGATGAGGAAGAACGAGACGACACAAAGCTTGCCGGGGATAATTTGCTTGTCGAGACCTCCTTCGAAATCCCAAAACCGACGTGGAAGTATCGTTCGCTACAACCTATCGACCGAGCTGCAAAGCACTTTTTCCGATATTTCCTTGACGGTTCATATCGACATTACTTCCTTGCTACCGGCCTCGAACACGACCGAGCTACACCTATCTTCCTTGCTCAAATTGCCATCGTCGTTCTTGAGCGAAATGATGAGGGCAAATTGAGTATCGTTCTAGACTTTAAACGCCATCAGTGGTTTTTACTGCTTGCCAAATCCCGCATTTCAGAAGCTGCATGGCAGCGCATCCAAGAATCTACTCAAGAGGCCAAGATCAACATCATCATCAGGGATCTTGCAGAAATGGACGCTTTCAGTGGTGATTACAATGAAGCTCAGGATTTGCGGGAACGGGGTCGCAGCAAAACCCGGCACCTGATGAGTACGATGGAGTTCGATATTGTCAAAGAGTTCAGAGACCGTATTACAGATGACTGGATGATCAAGGATGGCTTGGTTTCATTTGGCAAGTACGGTGGAGGCATGCAAAGCCAGAAAGTAATCGGCGTCGCCAAGAATTTTACCAGCGTACAAAAGTTCTATTCACACAGCGGCAAATCCAAAGAGAAACAAAGCGTCGTTTCTTTGCTCGGCGACCTTCCGCCATATCATCGCACCACTGCGTACGAAGGCTACGGCGGAAAGACCGCGTTTTGGTACGTTCGCCTGCGTAAATCCCAGCAGGTCTTATACCCACTCTTTGGGGTCATCAAAGTGGAAATACCTGTTCTCGAAGAGCAACCGCTGACAATCGACTTGCTCGATGAAATCTCAGGCGCTTTGCTTGCAGAGAGGTTTGTCACTCCTTACGGCTCGGACGATCGTTGGCATTCTCATCTATATCCGGTATATCAGGCGGAACACGCTTCTAAACAACGCTTTTATTCGACAGAAGTCATTCAGGGCTGTATCAACAATGCGATCAGGAGTCAACAAAAATGAACGAAAAAAGCGACAATCCAATCATTGGCAGGACCTCTGCAACTGACCGAGATCCGAACACGGCGGACAAGTTCAACTTTTGGATAACATCGGATGTAATCGTCAATCCATTCGATATAGTCGAGTCTGAACACTTTAATAACAGCAAGACCTACGGGCTCGTGACTAACCTTGAGCACCGTACGGATGCGGCAAGTCATCTTGCTAATTTTGTCTCAAATAATTTCGGCTCTGTTGCGGAGGAACCAAACACACCTCGGGTGGGCGCAACGTTAGCCAAAGTGAATGTGATGATGAACGATGGCGGCGGCAAGAAAGCAGATGGAACTTACCGGGACGGAATTTATATGCCGGTTGAGAATGAAAAGAACGTTCGCTTCGCCGAAGAGGCTGGCATCCACGCTGCGCTCGGCATTGACACGATGGAAGAGGAGAATCGCATTCCCGCTGGTCTAATCAAAATGAGCAACGAAGTGGAGGCCGTGGTTTATCTGGACAAAACTTATGTGATTGGTCCCGAATCTGCCCACATTAATATCTCCGGCATAAGTGGACTGGCAACGAAGACAAGCTATGCGATGTTTCTGCTGCAATCTATTCTCCAGAAAATTGACCCATCTCAGGTCGCTGTGATCATTATGAATGTCAAACACGGTGATCTTCTTAAAATCGACCAGCCGCCAACCAAACTGGATGAAGCACAGAAAGGCTTGTGGATTAAGCTCGGCCTCGAGCCTAAACCCTTTCAGAATGTTCATTATTTCTTGCCTCGCGGAAAGAATGGCGAAGCCAATAGCTTTGTTCTTCCCCGCCAATATCGCCTTTACGCTTATGAGCTTGATGATTGTAATGACAAACTTGACCTGTTGTTTTCGAGTGTTCCAGACCCAACTGAAACCATTGATTCTCTGGTCGGTGAAATTTCCAATGGTATGATGAACAAGACTGCCAAGTCGCAGTGGATGAGAGTACAGGATTGGCAGAGTTTGTTGGATGGACCGCCTTTGGCTGAAAATGGCAAGTCGCAAGGTATTGGGGATGTTAAATCAAGCTCCGTAGGCAAGTTTCGCCGACATCTCCGTAGAATGGTGAAAACGAGGTCTACGGGAATTTTTACTGATCGGCGAGGACGGAACGAGGATCATCTTGCCGCTACAATTCGTCAGATCGAAGGCGGGCATACCTACGTTGTCGACATTGCCAAACTGCAGGAACATGAGCAGGCATTTGTTTTTGGGGATATCATCCGAACGGTCTATGAAATGTTCGCCGAGTCCGACGAAACCTTGAATCTGCCTAAGAAAGTGCTCATCTTTGTCGATGA